>Ga0302135_10000415_pt1 | contig 25959 bp, 24 predicted proteins | sample CBN3_surface_MG_FD_203119 | JGI IMG/M metagenome (GOLD analysis project Ga0302135, IMG submission 203119) | Marine microbial communities from Western Arctic Ocean, Canada - CBN3_32.1 | ecosystem: Environmental > Aquatic > Marine > Oceanic | place: Canada: Western Arctic Ocean | collected...
GCGGCAAATTGGGCAAGGTTCACATCGATTGGCAAACGCTCGTCCAGGAGCCGTAAATGCGGTGGCTGATCCTCTTCGTGGTTGGTCCCCGAATAAGCAAGGTTGGTGAGTTTGTCGAAACTTGTTATGCCGTCAGGTTTTGGATAGTCGATGGGCGTGCATTCACTTGCCGCCTTCAGCGCAGCATGATCCGCGTGATTTCGAAATGTCCATGCGGCACGCCCACGCAGCAAGTAGGTGTCGATCGCCGCATTTGCAAGTCCGGCTAGAAGACCCCACCGGAAAGCTGGGCGAATATTGCGTTGGCGATAGAGTTCGTCCCAGACCCACGACTGTCGCAAACGATCCGTAAATCCGAACGGTTCTTTGCCTTCTGCTTTACCGGACAGAAAATCAAATATTGTGTCAGCGCATTCAATGGCCGACTTCATCGCAGTATGTGTGCCCTTAATTTTTGGCACATTCATGAACCCGGCCGCCGCACCAATCAATGCGCCGCCAGGAAACGTCAACTTTGGAATGGATTGGAACCCGCCTTCATTGAGTGCGCGTGCGCCATACGAGATGCGTCGACCATTTTCAAAAACGTCGCGGATTGCTGGATGATGCTTAAATCGTTGAAATTCATCGTAAGGACTGAGAAATGGATTTTGATAGTCGAGCCCAACGACAAACCCGACCGCCACTTGATTATTTTCTAGATGATACAGAAACGAGCCGCCATATGTTTTGCCATCCAACGGCCAGCCGACTGTGTGAACGATGAGGCCCGACCGATGCCGGGATGGCTCAACCTCCCATATTTCTTTTATTCCGAGCCCGTAGGTTTGCGGATCACAATCATCGCGCAAACCATACCGTTCAATAACGCGTTCTGAGAGTGAACCACGACACCCTTCAGCGAACAGCGTCTGGCGTCCATAGAGTTCGACCCCTGGCTGATAACTCTCACCAGGTTTCCCTGTTCGCTTGATGCCCATATCGCCGGTGGCAACGCCCTTCACGGAGCCGTCACGATCATAAAGTACGTCGGCCGCAGCAAAACCTGGGTAGATATCCACACCAAGTGCTTCAGCTTGTTGTGCAAGCCATCGACATAGAGCACCAAGGCTCACAATATAGTTTCCGTGATTACGCATTTGCGGTGGGGTCGGCAGTCGAAAAAAGCGGCCTGCGGTTAAAAATAAGAAACGTTCTTCGCTTACCGGCGTGTGTAACGGCGCGTCTAATTCGCTCCAGTTTGGAAATAGTTCCTCAAGTGCCCGTGTCTCGATCACTGCGCCCGAAAGAATATGGGCACCAACTTCTGAACCCTTCTCAACAACGCAGACACTAAAGTCTGTACCCTGAGCAGCGCACTGCTGGCGTAGACGTATCGCAGCTGTCAGCCCCGCAGGGCCGGCGCCAACAATCACGACATCATAATTCATACTCTCGCGCTTCATTCGAAGATTGCGCTCCAATATTGCGCCAGGTTGTTTGGGGGGTGGCCGGTGTTTATAACAGTAATATCGAGCACATCGTGAAACTAGGGAAACTCAGGTTTTGCGCCTGATGTTAGCACAACGAAAAGACCGACACCTTCAATAGATATGAACAAACCATTAGAGGCCATTAAACTGCAACTTGGCTTCGGCGTCGATGAAGCGGTTGGCGATACGCCAATTAACCGATATGTCTCGCAACGAGCTGACACCATTGAAGCGACAACTGCATCGGACGAAGGACAATCCCCAAAAACTAAAGAAGTGCCATCTGCGCTTACGCCCAGACTAAGACAGGGCTCACAGGCGAGTGTCGATACTGCCGCCTTAACGCAAACATTAGTAGAATTGCGCGCATCGCTAGCGGCCTTTGACGGTTGCGCGTTAAAGCGGACAGCCACCAACTTGGTCTTTGCGGACGGCAATCCAGAGGCGGATGTCATGATCGTCGGTGAGGCACCCGGAACAGATGAAGATCGACTAGGCCTCCCTTTTGTTGGCGTCAGCGGACAACTACTCGACCGCATGTTGAGTTTCATCGGCCTCAATCGAAGTTCAGTATACATCACTAACGTTCTGCCGTGGCGCCCGCCAGGCAACCGCAAGCCCACACAGGCGGAAGTCGCCGCTTGTGTGCCCTTCACGAAGCGCCATATCGAACTGGCCAAACCCAAAATACTCGTTTTGACTGGCGGCGCCGCTGCGTCAGCATTGCTAGATACGCCTCAGACAATATCGCGAATTCGTGGGCGCTGGCACAACTATTCGAGTTCAGGACTTGAGCAGCCAATTGCCGCATTGCCGACATACCATCCAGCATATCTCCTGCGCACTCCCGGGCAAAAACGGCAGGCGTGGCGGGATTTTCTCTCTATAAAAATCAAGCTTCTAGAGTTCCATCAATAATCAGAGAACGAAAGTCAGCAAGCCTTCACCATTAATTTAGGGGGCGTCCCAGACTTGCAAATGGAAGCAATTTCCAGTACCTAGCAAGTCGGCTGAGTTGCGATGGGTAAGGGTCTGCGGAAAGCATGATAAGACGGTCTAAACACCTCGCCTGCTGGATTTGCGCCGCTGTTTTCGCAATTTCAATCCATTCGGTAGACGCGCAAGATTTGCCCCGCACCGCCGATGTTGAGACTGCGGCCCTTACACATGGTGACAATGTTAATGCCGCCACCGTACCAACACCTCTCCCGGCCGCCGACGCCGAACGATATGCGAAGATATTTGAACTTCAGAATACCGGAAAATGGCGAGAGGCGGATCGCCTAATCAAGTTGCTCACCGACCGCCTCTTGATTGGTCATGTACAGTTTCAGCGCTATATGCACCCAACCGCGTACCGCTCAAAATATGTCGAGTTGAGAGACTGGCTTTCCGAGTACGCTGATCATCCTCGCGCGACCCAAGTTTATAAGCTGGCGATCCGCCGCAAGCCGGACGGGTGGAAGGCACCGCGTCGACCGAGCGGCGTTGTCGGCGTGGCACCAGCGATCAAACCTCCTGTCCCGGTGGTAAAAGGAGCATCACAAGCAAGTACATCAATACGCCGAAAGAGTCGGGCGGTGTCTCGCGAACAGCACCGCATCAAATCTTTAGTGGCAAAAGGGCGACCGACCCAGGCATTGAGGGAAATTAAAGGCAAGACGAACCGCAGTCGGTTTGATGCATTAAGTTTTGATGAGAGCATGGGTGATATCGCCCGTGGCTACTTTCATGCAGGTAAAGATCAAGAGGCGTTGGAGGTCGCACTCCCCGCGGCAGAGCGCTCTGGAGTTAAAGCATCAGTTGCTCACTGGTGGGGTGGACTGGCCGCTTGGCGCCTTGGCGAGTTTGCGACCGCGGCCCAGTTGTTCGAGGGGATGACTCGAGCCGAATCTGGGCTAGATTGGACGGCTTCAGCGGCGGCTTTTTGGGCAGCGCGCGCTTACTTGGTTGACGGTCAACCACAACATCATAATCGGATGTTGGAAATCGCAGCTAACGAACAACAAACATTTTACGGCATGCTTGCAGTCCACGCGCTCGGTCATGAACCAGTGCTAAATTGGAAGCTCCCGACATTGGACGCCGTCGATTCCCAATTGTTAGTCCGTATCCCGGCGGCAAATCGGGCACTTGCACTTATACAGGCTGGACAAAATTCTCGCGCGGAAGCCGAGCTTCGCCGGCTGACCGGAAACCTCTCCCATCAACTGGCTCGTTCACTTTTGGCGCTCGCAGACGTCGCCCAACTTCCTGCTCTTGCATTTAGCCTCGGCGACACTTTGCTCCGGCACAGTGGAGAGCGATATCAGGCCGCCTTGTTCCCAATCCCGAAGTGGGAGCCAAATGCCGGTTTTACCGTCGACCGCGCACTTTTATACGCACTAATGCGTCAGGAATCCCAATTCAAAGAAAAAGCGAAGAGTCCAGCGGGCGCGCGAGGTCTCATGCAACTCATGCCTGCAACTGCAGGATTTATGGCTAGAAAACGGTTCCGTGGCGCCGCGCGCGATAAACTGTTTGACCCACAGTACAACATCGAACTTGGCCAACGGTATGTCCGTCATTTGATGGCAACGCCAAAAATTGGTCCAAATTTGTTCCTCGTCACTGCAGCCTACAATGGCGGGCCCGGAAATTTAAATAAGTGGCAGAAGAAAACTGACTACAGAAATGATCCGCTGCTGTTTATCGAGAGTCTACCCGCACGCGAGACACGAAATTTTATTGAGCGTGTCCTCACGAATGTTTGGTATTACCGATATCGGATGGGCCAAGCGACACCATCGCTCACGGCTATTCTCGAGGGTAAATGGCCGCAATACACAGAACTAGACGATGCGCTCGATGCGCCACAATCAGGCAACTCTAAGGTCGTAAAGAGTGGCGATTGACGAAAGCCGACAGTTCCTGCCAGTCAGCATCGCCGTGCTTACAATCTCGGACACGCGGGAGGCTGGTGACGACAGGTCTGGCGATATACTCGTTGAACGGCTGACAGCTGATGGTCACACATTAGCTGATCGTGATCTCATCAAAGATGACCTAGACGTTATTGTTGCAAAGCTCGAAAGCTGGATAGCAGCATCAAGTGTTGATGTGATCATCACGACCGGTGGAACAGGCGTCACTGGACGCGATGTAACGCCTGAAGCAATAGCTCAGGTATCAGAAAAAAATATTGAAGGGTTTGGCGAATTGTTTCGCTGGATCAGCTTTCAGAAAATTGGCGCGTCAACAATTCAGAGTCGTGCGAGTGCTGGTGTCGCCAACGGAACCTATTTGTTCGCCCTACCCGGCTCTCCGGGAGCGTGCAAGGACGGTTGGGACGAAATCCTTCGCCATCAACTCGACAGTCGGTTCCGCCCCTGTAATTTTGTCGAACTGATGCCAAGGCTTAAAGAGCACTAAAAGCGCTCACTATTTAGCTGAGGGCCCGCATGGGCGGTCTTAAGCGTTGGCTTTTCCAGCGCGTCAGCGCCGCCAGGTCATCAATATCAGCCAACGTGTCGACAAACGCGTAGCTTCTTGCCAGGCCCAAGTTCGCGATGGTGTCAGAAAGTGCGTGTTCGCTCGACCATCGTACGCCATCGAAGAGATGCGGCAACTGTACACGCCGGCGTAAACCCACAAGCCAAAAACCCCCATCTTCAGCCGGCCCAAAAACCGTGTCGTTGCGCTGTAACGCCGCAAAAGCCCGCCTTATGTGACCGACGTTCAAATCTGGAATATCTGTCCCGACGAGAACGACTGGACCAACCGGCAACGCCCGCAGTGCGTGGCCCATGCGCTGCCCGAGGTCGCCCCTTGTCTGCTGCCTCCGATGTATGCCTATTGGCCAAATCGCCGGCTCCGGAGTTACCCATATCCAACTTTGCCACATCGGATTCCAAGCTACCTTCTCAAGCAAGTGCATCGTCAGGAGCCGATGTAGCCGCAACGCTTCGATCGATCCCACCTCCTTTGCGAGTCGGCTTTTGACGCGACCCAACCTTGGTGACCGCGCAAAGATTATGAGGTGACGTTTCATGGATTAAGTGAGGCTACCAAGCGTGCAGGTTTGTTTCCTTTTTTGAGCTCTCGCATTGCAGCGCTCGGCACATCGAACGATAAACATATGATAGATTCTGCAGGCATTGCACTTGCCACCGTTGATCCCGTCGCTCTATTTAACATGAAGTTGGGCTACAGAAACGACAACAGACGATGAGCGACGATATCAATCTAGATGCTCTTTATATGGCACTTACCCGCGACGGCGCGTTTTCGTCGCTGAGCCAAATTGACCGAGCAGCCCTGCAACTCATGCCCGAGAAGGGGCTAGCCCATGATCACGTGCGCATCGTCGGTACAGGCCTACTTCTTCGAGTGCCTAGGCAAAGTCAATTTGCGTTTGCGGCAGCCGACAACCTTACCTATCAGTCCGCTTGTTTCGAACGCGCATCACAGGGCGCCCATGCACCACGATTGCATGGCGTGTTGCCGCCTTCACAAGACGTGCCAATGGGCGCGCTTGTCGTCGACGAAATAGAGGGCCGAAGTGTCGAACTCCCAGCCGATTTAGCCGCACTTGCAGATTGCTTGGCGTCAATTCATAGCCTGGACATACCTCCACCCGAGGACCGGCCACCACTGGCCTATCACCACGATCCAATTGCCGGCACCCTGGCATTCATCAATGAACAGGCGCACTTCTTGGACGATGCCACTGACGATAAGGGCGCAATCTCGCTGATCAAGGAGGAGCTGCGTTGGGCTCGTGCGTTTGCTGACGAAAACATGAACAAACTTCAGCCCACAACTCTCGTCGCGAGCGACACGCATCCTGGAAACTATGTGGTGGACCAAACAGGACGCGCCTATATCGTCGATCTTGAAAAGGCACTTTATGGCTCTCCTGCGATCGATCTTGCCCACTGCTCTCTTTACACATCCACAACCTGGGATATCGCCGCAAGCTACATCGTCGACCCAGCTGATGTGATTGCCTTCTACAGATCCTATTTTGATAGTATCGAGCCGGCTCTCGTATTGGCGCTCAAGCCGTGGTTGTTACCGTTGCGTCGTCTAACATGGCTGCGCTCGACAACCTGGTCCGCCAAGTGGCGTGTAGAGTCGCACAAACTCTCCGTTTCAGGCAAAGAAATTGCGGAGAACACCGAGGACTGGTCGGCGGAAAATCGCGACACTCAATTGATGGCCCATGTGGAGGAACGCACGCGGGATTTTCTGTCTGTGGCAACAGTTGAACACATTTGCGCTGAGTGGCGTACTGGCAGCGAACTAGCAGCCGCCCTGTAAGGCATATCAAGGCGCGACTCCGAATCGATATTCTGGAACAAAGCACAAACACAGCACCCTTATTCGTATTGCAAGCGTGCTTTTAGCCGCGAGTTTGGTCGCCAAATTTGTTGAACCAAGTAAATTCAGCACCGAACGACGATCACATTCCTAAATTTGGTCCTAATTTTGATGTTTAAACCTTGAATTGTTCGTGATTTGTTCCATAAACTTGTCACATGATGAATATCTTACCCAACCGAAGAACTAAAGGGCGTGGCGCCGTTAGCAATCGTGTGGGACGGTTTGAAACCGAGGTTCGTGTCGATGTTGACCACGGCTTCGGCGCTTCCGAGGTGGAACCGCCGAAGCTGCGCACGACGCTGGGCATCGACACTGCTCGATCGATCATCACCTATAACGACTCGCCCGATATCGGATTTGATCGTTCGATCAACCCATACAGAGGATGTGAGCATAGCTGCATTTATTGTTTTGCGCGGCCGACCCATGCGTAGCTCGGACTTTGGCCTGGACGCGACTTTGAAAGTAAACTCCTTTACAAGCCCGACGCCGCATGTCGCCTGGCGCACGAGTTAAGAAATCCAAAATACCGCCCCGCAGTTATTGCCCTCGAAACCAATACGGATCCCTACCAACCTATCGAGAGGAAACAGAGGCTGACCCGCCAAATTCTTGAAGTCCTTGCCGAGTTTAACCACCCGTTCGGCATCGTTACAAAGTCAACACTCGTTACCCGCGACCTCGATATCATCGGACCGATGGCCGCCCGTGGGCTCGCCTCCGTCACCGTCTCTGTAACAACACTCGACACAGACCTAAGTCGTCGGCTTGAGCCCCGTGCGTCACAGCCGGCAAAGCGGCTCGCGACAATAAGGGCGCTAAAAGATGGTGGTGCGCCCACCTCCGTCCTTTTTGCGCCAGTTATTCCAGCGCTTAACGAATGGGAACTTGACCGCGTGCTTGAGGCCGCGGCTTTGGCTGGCGCGAAAAATACGGGCTACGTCTTGCTTCGTCTCCCGCTTGAAATAAAACAGCTCTTTACAGAGTAGCTGGAACACAACATGCCTGATACGGTCAACCACGTCCTTAGTCTGATCCGCCAAATGTGCGGCGGCGCGCTCTATGACGCCAATTTCAGCACACGCATGCGCGGAAGCGGGCCCCTTGCTGATCTCCTGCGAATGCAGTTCTAAGCCGCATGGCGGCGCCTGGGCCTGAACAAGCAACGCAAAGAGTTGGACACCTCTCAGTTCTGTCCGCCGCCCGCAACTAGTGACCAGCTGAGCATGCTCTGACACAGCCAATTCTATGGGCAGTGCAAAACTCGTCCGTTGCCGTGACGGTGACGGTGACGGTAGCGGACTGGTAGTATCGCGACCATGGGCAGCGAACTCCATCTCACAGGCATCGCAATTGTCGCTGTAGCGGCAACCCTATGTGGCCTTCTCATGGCCAGGTTTCGGCAACCTGAAATTGTCGGTTATATTCTGGCAGGCATTATTTTAGGCCCATCAGGAGTTGGTCTCGTTAGTGATCGCGAGCAAGTCAGTGCGCTCGCAGAGCTCGGTGTCCTGATGCTGCTCTACTTCGTCGGCATGGAATTGTCGCTCCGAAGTTTCAGAAAACTTTGGCGTATCGGTCTGATCAGTACCGTCATGCAGATTGGCGGCAGTTTTCTCTTGATGTGGGCACTGACCGCCTATCTCGGCTGGCCTCTCAAATACGCCGTTTTCTTCGCCTTCGTCCTGGCATTATCGAGTACCGCTGTGGCAGTGAAGATGCTGGGCGATATCGGCCAACTTCGGACCCGCGTCGGTCGCATAACAATTGGTGTTTTGATCGCCCAAGACCTGGCCGTCGCACCAATGATGCTGATCGTTGGCAGCATGGCTGGTGACGGCATATCAGTTTCGGTCATCGTGCGGCTCATCGTATCTGTTAGCGTTATCGTTGGAGTCATTGCGTATTTGACCCGCCGGCAGCGGACAAGCTTACCATTTGCGCCGCTATTACTCGGGAACCACGATCTTACCTCGATCGCCGCATTAGCCTGGTGCTTCGGGTTAGCGGCAGTCGCCGGTCTGATCGGCCTATCAGCCGCATTTGGTGCCTTCCTGGCTGGGCTCATAGTTGGAAACAGCGCGCAGCGTCAGGAGGTGTTTCGAACCGCCAAGCCGTTCGAAAGCGTCTTGATCATGGTATTTTTTCTGTCGATCGGTCTGCTTATCGATTTACGTCACTTGTGGGAGAATCTAACCCTAGTCCTTCTGCTGTGGGCATTGGTGACAATTTTCAAGACGGCGCTCAATACTGCCGTCCTGCGATTCTTGGGTGAATCGTGGCCACGGGCTTTCGAATCGAGCCTGATCCTCGCACAGATCGGCGAGTTCTCCTTTGTCATCGGCGCCGTTGCCCTCAGCAGGGGCGTTATCGACAGTGATCTCCATCGGCTCATCGTTTCGGTAACTGCTCTCTCCTTATTCTGCAGCCCATTATGGATGGCAAGTGCGCGCCGCCTGAACCACCGCGCTGCGTACCGCGTCCACAGTCTGAGCGCACTTCTGCGCCTCATCTATTTTCGAGAATGGCGTATCTCACGCCAACTCGGCCGAATACTTATCGACTACACATCTATGTGGCTTGGCCAGATACACCGCCTCGTAGGACTGACTCTTCAACAACGCGGCTGGTTGGCGAAACGCTCCAAACAGGCCCAAAAGTCCCAAATGCTTAAGCCAAACGCGGCGCAGGCGAGACGCGTCGGCGGTGTTGCCAAGAAGCCAAATGCCCGACCTCTCCCTTGAATTTGCCGCCGGCGGGCGTGTTGCCGGCATAGATGAGGCAGGCCGAGGTCCATGGGCCGGACCCGTGGTAGCTGCAGCGCTTGTTTTCCGACCAGACATTCCGACGACACTTGTAAAAGGAATTGACGATTCCAAGAAATTACGGCCAGGCGTGCGCGCGCATCTGTTCGAGCAACTCCAAGAACACGCGGACTTTGGCATCGGTATCGCGAGCGTTGCCGAAATTGACGACCTCAACATTCTACAGGCGACGATGGTTGCTATGCAGCGGGCGTTGGTCGCGATTGGGACTACACCTGATTTCGTCCTCGTTGACGGAAACAGGCTGCCGGATCTTCCCTGCCCCGCCCGCGCCATTGTTCGTGGCGATGGACTATCTCTAACAATTGCGGCTGCATCAATCGCCGCGAAAGTCACCCGGGACAAACTCATGGTCGCGCTAGCGGCCCAACACCCTGGCTACGGTTGGGAACGTAATATGGGCTACGGAACAGCCGAACATCGCGAAGCCCTCGACACCCTAGGACCGTCCGCTGTACATCGCTTCAGCTTCGCGCCAGTGGCTCGCGCTGCGAGTTCTCGCAAGTAATAATTCAAATTTATAATAAAAATTAAGTATTGACGCGCCGAATCTGCCGAATCATGATCGGCTAATGAAAAAACAAAAACAAATATCTGACGTTATTCCAATAAATAAGATTCTAGCCGGCGATTGTATCGAGACGATGCTTGGTCTGCCGGAAGAGTCTGTTGATATGATCTTTGCCGACCCACCGTATAACCTCCAGTTATCTGGTGAATTACATCGCCCAAATAATTCACGGGTGAGCGGCGTTGATGAGGATTGGGACAAATTCGACAGTTTCGCCGAGTACGATAGCTTCACCCGGGCATGGCTGGCTGCAGCTAAACGCGTGTTGAAGCCGGACGGAACCCTTTGGGTCATCGGCAGCTACCACAATATCTTTCGCGTCGGCACCGCGGTTCAGAACCTCGATTTCTGGATTCTCAACGATATTGTCTGGGTCAAAACCAATCCAATGCCCAATTTTCGCGGCAAACGGTTCACCAACGCGCACGAGACGATGATTTGGTGCACCAAGCAACAGCGCTCGCGATACACGTTCAATTATGAGGCAATGAAATCCCTCAACGACGAATTGCAGATGCGCAGCGACTGGTTGATTCCGTTGTGTAGCGGCCCTGAACGACTGCGCGACAAAGAAGGCGTAAAAAGCCATCCGACCCAAAAACCGGAGGCGCTTCTTCATCGTGCAATTCTTGCCTCGACGAATCCCGGCGACATCATCCTCGACCCTTTCTTTGGATCCGGCACAACAGGGGTGCTCGCCAAAAGGCTTGGTCGCAACTATATCGGCCTTGAGCGTGATGAAAACTACGTGGAACTTGCGGAAAATCGCATCGCCACCGAACCGCCGCCATCCGAGATGCATCTTGTTGAAACACCGTCAAAAAGGCGTGAACCTCGTGTGCCGTTTGGATGGTTGGTTGAGCGGGGAATGTTGACCGCCGGTACAATTCTTCACAGCGCTGGCAGACGCTGGGCGGCCAAAGTAAGAGCGGATGGAACGCTTTATGCTGTCAACAATGTCGGCGAACATCGCGGCTCAATTCATCAGGTTGGCGCGGCGCTGCAAGGCGCGCCGGCCTGCAACGGATGGACCTTCTGGTTCCTCGATGTGGAAGGTCGGGAAGTGCCGATCGATCTGTTGCGCCAAAAATTACGGGCTGAGCTTAATTGAGACGGCGGGTTGAAGCACCGCCTGGTATGTCCGCACAAATTAAAAGCGCCGGCGCGAAGTAGACCTCATGCGCTTTGGCGTAATATTGAAGCTAGATGGGGAGTCGGCCGATCGGATACGTGATATTCAGAGAACGCTAACTGGTGGCGAGGAAGACGATCCGTTCCAAATCTACGACATCATTTACGGCGTTGATCCACATCTGACATTTGCGCTCTACGACGAAGTCGAACCCTCAGTGATCATCGATGCCATCGACAGCGCCTTTAATGACACTGCACCGATTCCAATCGACTTTGCTTCAATCGCGCTCTTTCCGGGGAGCGTCCTCTATCTTGCGCCGCGGGTCACCCTTGAATTGCTGGAATTCCACACGGCCTTTCACCGGCTTACAGGATCGTCGACAAATGCCTGCAACGTTCACTATCTACCTGATGCTTGGGTCCCCCATTGCTCGCTCGGCGTACCATTGCCTGCGGAAGAGTTGAGCCGGGCAATGATGAAGGTGGGCTATGGTTGGACACCAGTCGAAGGCCACCTTGTTTCGGCGGAATTAGTTTCATTCCCGCCGGTAACAAGCTTGCATCTCAATCAGTTCGGATAGTCCGCCGTGATTTGCCGAAACTTGCCGAGCTTCTCCGACAGTCGTTTCTTGGATGTCGGCTTCATAAATGCTTCATCGCATGTTTCACAACTTTTTTCATAAGTGATGGCAGCGCGTGATCGCCTAGCTTCTCAAGCGCACACCAGAACCCCTCTTTGAGCACTTCATTACGGGCATGGCCCGCAATTACGTGAAATTCCAAATGGAAATGCGTGAATGTGTGGCGAACAATGCCTGATAAAAATCGTCCGTCAACGAGCGGCACAGGTGAGTTCTTATAGGCCGAATTCTCGCTGGGCATGGAGGCTTCACACCAATCACCTGATGGAATTTCAGTCATCCCGCCCAATAGCCCTGATTCCGGCCGGCGACGGAGTAGTACCTCGCCATCTCCGTTTGTAATCCAGTAGGCAATCGCACGACGGGTCGGACGTTCCTTCTTCGGCGATCGACGTGGCAAAGTGTCCGCGTGTGTTTTGCCGATACACAAATTTTGCCAAGGGCAAATTGCGCATTTTGGACTTCGCGGCGTACAAATCGTTGCGCCGAGATCCATAACAGCCTGAGCATAGTCCCCTGGACGCTCTACCGGCGTTAATCCGGCCGCCAGCGCCTTAAGGTGCGGCTTGATACTTGGTAGCGGGTCATTTACCGCAAATATCCGCGCCATGACGCGTTCTACATTCCCGTCCACGACAACGGTCGGCCGGTCGAACGCGATCGCCGCGATTGCCGCAGCGGTATAGGCACCGATACCTGGGAGCTTCGCAAGCGCCGCCTCAGTAGTGGGAAACTGTGAGAGGTGTTCACTGACGAGGACCTGCGCACAACGATGGAGGTTACGCGCGCGCGCGTAATAACCGAGACCCTGCCAGCCGTGCAGGATGTCGTCGAGATTGGCGGCAGCAAGCGCGTCAAGGGTCGGCCAACGGCGAATAAACGCCTCGAAATATGGCCCAACCACGACGACAGTCGTCTGTTGCAACATTATTTCCGAGAGCCACACGCGATAGGGATCTGGAACCTCGCCGGGCATCGAGCGCCACGGCAGTCGTCGCCGGTGGCGATCATACCAATCAAGCAATTCTACAAACGGGACAGACGGACGCACCGTATGTTGACCGTCCGTTGTTCTCGATGACGACTTGAGCCTGCGTGCCATTAGGGCGAGACTAAAGTATCGAACAACTAGGGAGCCAGAATATTGAGTGGCGGTGGCCAAAGCGACAAAGCCAAGGATAAGGCCAAAACACCCGCTGATAGCCGCAGTGGCGGGGTTCGACCAATGGCGGCCCTAATGCCGAAAGTGACGCAAACGATCCTTGGGCGACGAGGTTTTGCGGAAGCGAGCATTATTACTGAATGGGCGACGATCGTCGGCGATGACCTTGCTCGCAGTTCGCAACCGGAAAAGCTTGCATTTCCGAAAGGCGAGCGCGTTGGCGGTGTGCTCCATATTCGCGCTGCTGGCGGTGGAGCAACCGAACTTCAACACCTGGAACCTCAGATCCTTGAGCGCATCAACCGACATTTCGGCTATCGCGCAGTCGGGAGATTAAAATTAGTTCATTTGCCACTTGTGAAACCCAAAACGGCAAAAGGAAAAGGCTGGAATAGCGTGGCGGCGGAGCAAACCTCTACACAAGTAGAGATCCGGCAACTCGACGAAGTTGAGCATACAGAATTACGCACCGCGCTTGAGAAATTTGGTCAGGCCGTGGCGACAAGGAACAGTCGATAGACCCAACATTGGTCGTCGTGTTTCGTGCAACTTTCGGCGATCCTATATGATAATTGCGTCAATTCAGGACGTGTGCTTGTCGCCTCGTTTTGCCATCCCTATACTCCGTGATTCCTCTCAGCCTTTGGAGATTTTGGTGCGACTACTTTCACTGATTGCATTACTTGCGTTATCGATTTATGCGCCGACCACGGGCGTTGCAGCAAATCTAGCCCTAGCTGACGCGCTCAAGGAGCGCGTGCTTGGAAATCAAGCCGCACCGATAACAATTGTTGAATATGCATCACTGACCTGCTCGCATTGCAAAATCTTTCACCAAGATGTTTTGCCCGCGTTGATGAAGGCATACATCGAAACCGGAAAAGCCAAACTAGTCTTCCGCGATTTTCCGCTAGATGGGTTAGCGTTGCGGGCGTCGATGATGGCACGTTGTGCGCCCACCGATCGGTATTTCAAATACATCGATGCGCTTTATCAGACTCAATCGGCCTGGGCGGCCGACAGCAATCCGCTGATTGCGCTTGCACGCGTCGGCAAACTAGGTGGTATGAAACAAACTGATTTCGACGCCTGTATGAAGGACGAAGATTTATTCAACGGCATATTGCGGTCGCGACAAGTAGCCGCAATAGAGTTTTCCGTAGAGGGAACGCCGACATTTATCATTAACGGCAAGAAAATGACTCAGCCGGCAACTTTTGAATCATTTGATTCAATTCTGAAAAAGCTAACTCCGTGAGTCGGTGTTTGGCTCCAACAGCCTTGTAGTCAAAGGCGGCTCGTGCATTTCACTAAAATCCGCGTTTCTGGGTTCAAATCGTTTATTGACCCAACTGATCTCCCGATAGGGCCCGGTGTTACCGGCATTGTCGGTCCCAACGGTTGCGGTAAATCCAATATTGTAGAGGCCCTACGCTGGGCTATGGGAGAATCGTCAGCCAAGCGCATGCGCGGTGGCGAAATGGATGATGTCATCTTCGGTGGCACAGACAGTCGCCCGGCGCGCAACTTAGCCGAAGTCGTTCTCCATCTCGATAACGCGGATCACGCGGCACCACCACCGTTCAACGAAACAGACGAGCTCGAAATTTCCCGGCGTATAGTACGCGGCGGAGGATCTACATATCGAATCAACGGCAAGGAAGTGCGCGCACGCGACGTACAACTCTTGTTCGCAGATCTTGCCACTGGGGCCCACTCGACCGCAATGGTGAGTCAGGGAAGGGTAGGTGCACTAATCGGTGCAAAACCGGTCGAGCGTCGGGTTCTGCTAGAGGAAGCTGCTGGAATTCGCGGTCTGCATTCGCGGCGCCATGAAGCCGAACTGAGACTCAAAGCGGCGGAGAGCAATCTCGAGCGCCTAGAAGATATTGTCGGCGCGCTCGAAGGGCAATACCAAGGTCTTCAGCGGCAGGTCCGGCAGGCAACACGATATCGTCGGCTGGCCGAGAATATTCGGCGTCATGACGGTATGTTGATGCACCTGAAATGGCTGGTGACAAGCGCAGCCCAAGAGAGCGCTCAAAGCGAACTTGACCAGTCAGCAGCGGCGGTCGCAGAACGAACCATAGCAGCTTCTTCGGCCGCAACCGCGCAAGCCGGCGCCGCAGCAAAATTACCCGCGCTTCGCCTTGCAGAGACAGGCGCAGCAGCCGAATTGCAGCGACTGGTGCTTCTCGTAGCAGAGCTGGATCGGGAAACTGAGCGGATGGCCCAGGCGCGAGACGAAGCCGAGCGGCAGGTTCAACAGATCTCTACTGACCTTGACCGCGAACGCATACTTGAGCGCGATGCCGCAGTGGCACTCGAGCGCCTTGAGTTTGAATTAAGACAGGCCTCGGGCACAGGCGATTCGGAAGACAAGGCGCGTCAGGAGGCCCAAACTGCGTGTGATGCAGCGATCGAGGAGCTCGGGATCAAGGATACAGAGCTGACGACGCTAACTAAACACGTGGCCGAAATAGCAGCACAACGCGCACTCCTCGAACAGCGACTCAACGATTTCACACAACGTCGAGCTCGACTTGACGCACGCCGCGGTGAACTTCGGCAGCAGCGCGAAGATCTAACGGCCAGCGACGGTGAAGATATCAGTTTAGATCAAGCAGAAGAAGATGTGCGGACAGCCGAAAAGGCTTTGGCCATGGCCAGAGACGATGTTGAGTTGACCGAAAACGAACATGCGCAGGAATTAGAGAAAGAAGCCAAGGCTCGATCCCTACTCAGTGAGGTGGAGGCCGAGGTCGCGCGCCTAGAAGCCGAAGCGAAAGCACTTGCCGAACTTACAGAGCCACCAGAAGGCGATCTTTTCGCTCCCTTGATCGACTCAATAAAGGTTGAACCTGGCTACGAAATCGCATTGGGGGCCGCACTCGGTGGTGATCTCAATGCCCCCTCGGATACCGCAGCCCCTGTTCATTGGGCTGCTTTACCGCCGCTCGAATCCATGCAACCACTGCCGGCCGATGTTGAGTCGCTGTCGAGCTTCGTTGACGCACCGGCAGCCTTGACCCGTCGTCTAAAACAAATTGGCGTGGTCACCGCGACCGCAGCAGGGGAAATTCTGCGTGATACTTTAAAACCGGGCCAACGAATCGTCAGCCTCGACGGCACTCTTTGGCGCTGGGACGGCTACACGGTCGCCTCTGGTGCAACGACTACGGCAGCAACTCGTTTGGCGCAGAAAAACCGTTTAAAAGAAGTTCGACAGCTACTGGAAACTGTAAGATCTGAATCTGCAAAACGCGTGTCCGAATTTCAGGCAGCAAGCGCCGCAAATAGTTCCGTTGCAATGCGCGAACGGCAAGTACGTGAGGCAGTGGCACAAAGTTTTGCAAAACTCGATGGAGCCCGCGAGGCGTACAGTCGCCTGACAAGTCATGCCGCAGCAGCGAATGCGCGGATTGCAAACATTCAAGAAGCACTGGATCAAGCGCAATCTGAGATCGCGGAATTAGAAAAAGGCATGGAAGAGACTACAGCGGCAGTATCTGCTCTGGAGGACATGAGTGGTGCAGACGTTCGAAGCGCGACGTTGCGCAGCAAAATTCAGGCACTTCGCGTAACCGAGGCGCAAAGGCGCGAAGAACTTGGCCGACTTGTCCATGAAGCAAAAACACGTGCGGCACGATTGGCTTCCAACGAAGCTGAGGCCCTCCAGTGGACGGAACGCGCCAAGCGGGCACACCAACGCATCTTGGAGCTCGAGTCTCGCCTGGCTATTGCGGAAACGGATAGCAAGCGGCTGGCCGGCAGGCCCGGCGAAATCAAAGAACAACGCAATCTACTGCTCGAACAGACGACTGAGTGCGAGAGAAAACGCAATCACGCAGCAGATGAATTAGCTGAGGCAGAATCGTTGCTTGCTACTGCCGACGGCGCGGCGCGGCGTGCCGATTTGCAGCTTGCGGAGTCGCGGGAAGCGCAGGTTCGCGCTGAGGCACAATTCGAGCAGGCTACACGCGAGTGCGATGCCGTGACGGCAGCAATCAGCGAGGTGCTCGAATGCGCTCCTGCAGCGATCCTGGATAAGGTTGGCGTGGACAGCGACTCCACGCTGGACGCAGAAGCCCTCGAGTTGCGATTGGATAAATTGAAACGTGAGCGTGACAACATGGGCCCGGTCAATTTACGCGCTGAATCTGAGGCCGAAACTCTCGAAGAGCAGGTGCAATCCATGCGCTCGGAACGCGAAGAACTACTCGCCGCAATTTCCCGGCTGCGCCAAGGAATTGCGGCGCTTAATCGGGAGGGACGCGAGCGGCTGCGGGCGGCATTCACAAGCGTCAATGAGCATTTTCAAGATCTCTTTGTGAGACTGTTTGGTGGTGGCCGCGCATATCTGACACTAACCGAGAATGACGATCCACTGGAGGCCGGCCTCGAAATAATGGCGAGCCCGCCAGGCAAAAAATTGCAGGTATTATCGCTACTTTCCGGCGGAGAACAGGCGTTGACCGCATTGTCATTGCTGTTCGCCGTTTTCTTAACAAATCCAGCGCCAATTTGTGTCTTGGACGAGATTGATGCCCCACTGGACGACGCAAATGTTGATCGGGTTTGTTCACTGCTTGCGGAAATTGCCGCACCTGGGCGCGTTCGGTTCCTTGTTGTCACACATCATCGAATGACAATGTCACGGGTTGACCGTCTATTTGGTGTCACAATGGGCGAGCGCGGGGTCAGTCAATTGGTTTCGGTCGACTTGAGCGGTGCCGGGGCACTCCGGCAACCGGCCTGACTTATGTTGCGTCGGCAAGAAGAAACTCTTCTATTTTTCAAGTAGTTCTGGAGGTTTTGCGCAGCATATTACCTTGACTCTGACGCGGTGCCGCCAGTATGGTGCGGGCGCTTTTTCGGCTTTATATTGGGGTATGTTTAGTCGACGCCAATTGCGAGGTCTCCACTCTTAAATGAATGAGCGCGACACGTCGTCCCGGCTTAGAAAACTGGACGAAAGACTACGTACGGCGCGCCATGCACAAAACGTTGGCGAGAAAAACCGCGACAAGAAGCCTGGGGGGGTTGGCTTTGCGTTTCGGATTGGTGCCGAACTGGTGGCGGCTTTGGTCGTAGGAGTTGGGATAGGACTGCTTTTGGACCGATGGCTGGGAACCGCACCGTGGTTTCTGATTGGATTTTTCTTCATTGGTTCTGGTGCAGGAATAGTGAACGTTTACCGTGCAACCAAGAACCTCGGACTGGCAGTCGGCTACCGTGACGCGAATGATAAAGACACTGAAATACCCGAGCTGGAAGATTCTGCGATGAAGGCGACGAAAACGGAAAAAAATGGCCCCGACACGGCCAAACTGTAGTCGAGATGAATTGTGGCTAGTCCTTTAGAGCAGTTTGAAATTCATACAATCGTGCCGATCCAAATTGGCGGTGCTGACTTGTCGTTTACCAACTCCGCGCTATGGATGGTCGCGGCAACTTGTGTTGCAACCGCGTTCCTTGCGCTTTCGATGCGGCGCCACGCACTAATTCCAGGTCGTTGGCAGGCTCTCGCAGAGCTTTCATACGAATTTATCGCCAACATGATTCGTGACAACGTTGGCGAGGAAGGACGACAGTACTTCCCGCTGATTTTTTCCATCTTTATGTTCATTCTGTTCGGCAATCTGCTGGGCCTAATTCCCTTCTCATTCACGTTTACAAGCCATCTTGCGGTGACCGCCGGACTGGCCCTGTTGGTCATTGTCAGCGTAACGACGGTCGGTATCGTCAAGCATGGGCTGCACTTCCTTCGCCTCTTCGTTCCGCAGGGTGTACCAATCGTCATGTTTCCGCTGATGATTCCGATTGAGATTGTATCTTACCTGTCTCGTCCATTCAGTCTGTCGATTCGATTATTCGCAAACATGATGGCCGGACACACGATGATCAAAGTCTTCGCGAGCTTTGTTTTCAGTCTGGGAGCCGTCAGCTTTGGCATCGGCGGCCTTGCTCCGCTGGCGATGAACGTGGCGTTGATTGGGTTTGAGGTGCTCGTTGCATTTCTGCAAGCGTATGTTTTTACTGTGTTGACCTGCCTATACCTCAATGATGCATTGCATCTTCACTAGATGAAATCGAAACTCGAGCGGTTTTCAACTTTGGTCTTCGCCCGAAAACTGAAACAACTTTAAGAAATAGGGGATAAACTTATGGAACTTGATGCCGCAAAAATGATCGGTGCTGGTCTCGCGGTCATTGGACTTTTCGGTGTCGGCATCGGCATCGGCAATATCTTTTCATCGCTGATCACCGCTATTGCCCGCAATCCGGCTGCGCGTGCGCAGGTATTTCCGTTGGGCATGCTGGGCTTCGCGCTTGTTGAATCTGTCGCGTTGTACGCACTGCTGATTGCCTTCCTTATCATTTTTACCTGAGGAAAAGGCGCGCGCAAACAGGTGCTCATAAAATGACGGCCAAACTGGACAACCATCTCGCTCATTGGGCTACGCGTTTCGGCGTCGGCGCCGTTGTCATGACACTGCCTTCTTTCGCGATAGCCGCTGAGGAAGGAGGCATGCCGCAGTTCGATACGTCGACATTCCCGACCCAACTTGTCTGGCTCACCATCACATTTGTTATGTTTTTTTTAGCCATGCGACAGGTTGTGATGCCGCGAATAGCCGATGTACTTGAGGTCCGCCGCAACAGAGTTGACGGCGACCTTGATCATGCGCAGGCGTTAAAGGATGAAGCAGAGATAGTGTTGGCAGCGTATGAGAAGACTGTCGCCGAGAGCTTGGCCAAAGCACACGACCTTCAGCGGAATTCCATGGTTGCCTTTGCCGAACAGGCGGAAAAACGTCGCTCTGAACTTGCCGGGCGATTGTCTGCGGAAATACAAACTGCTGAACGTCGAATCGCTGAGGAGGTCGCGAGATCTCTTGCGGAGGTGCGCGGAATGGCCGCCGAATTAGTCAGCGCAACGGCAAGTAAGTTGGCCGGTATGGAGATCAGCGGCCAAGAAGCAAGCGCAGCGATTGCAGCACGCTCGTCGGAAGACAAACAATGATTGAGGTGCTCCAAGCCGCCGAATTCTGGGCACTAATAGCGTTTATAATATTCGTTACCGCCGCATTCATGCCTGCACGAAGAGCGTTGACGGGCGCGTTAGACCAGCGAATAGATGGCATTAAACGGCAAGTCGAGGAGGCAAAGCTTTTGCGCGAGGAAGCTCAGGCAATGCTTGCAAACTACCAGCGCCAACAGCGACATGCCGCGGAAGAGGCAAGCTCCATCATTGAGCGTGCTCAGGAGGATGCTGAGCGTCATCGCGCGGTGGCCGAAGCTAAATTGAATACTGTCCTTCAAGCACAGGAGATGCAGGCGCTGGAGAAAATCAATCAGGCAGAAGCGGCTGCACTGCGCGCGGTTCGCGAGGCGACGGTAGACCTGGCAATCACCGCAACGGGTGACCTGCTCGCCAAGAGGCTGGACGGGCCGGAGGGCAACGCGCTGGTCGATGCTGCCATCCAGGAACTGAACCAAAAGCTCAATTAGTGCATTGCATCTAGCAGGTTCGAATGATCCATCTTATGCCCTCACAGTAACCTGTCGTCGATTGCCATCTCGCCTAGCCCCTTTCTATTATGCTTTGGGCATGTACCAAGGGGAGGATTGAAATGCCGTATAAAGGGCGTGACGCCGCCGGCCAGATTACGGTGGTATCTGATCACCTCACCGATACTGCGTTCGACCAAATTCCCCAAAATGACCCGGAACTCCGGGCCTTCTTGCAAGACGCTGGAAACGACCAAGCGCGCGAGCGGCTGAGTCAGTCAGATCTCGAAATGGTGCGTGTCATAGAAGATCTAGTGGACTTATTGATCGGCAAAAATGTATTTAACTTCACAGATCTGCCTCGTGTCGCCCAGAAGAAGCTGCTCGATCGGCGACAATTGCGGCGAAATCTCTCTGTTCTGACAAACCTTGTCGGCGACGCCGATGATATCTTTTAGACCGATATCAATCAGCCGCCCCCTCATATGCGGTTAGAGGCGGGCAAGAGCAAACGAAATGGCGGTCGCCGTGTACTTGGTCGATTCGGTTGACAGGCGGCCAATACTTTTCCTCACGAAGTGTGTGAACTGGAAAAGCCGCCTCGATTGCGGAGTAAGGATGGGTCCAGTCTCCATCCACAATATCAATCATCGTGTGTGGCGCATTCCGAAGTGGATTATCCTGCCGATCCATCACACCTTTCTCGATGGCATCAATCTCGCGACGAATCGCAATCATGGCATCACAGAACCGGTCTAGTTCGGCCTTAGATTCGCTTTCGGTCGGCTCAATCATCAGCGTGCCTGCCACCGGCCAGGACATAGTCGGTGCATGGAAGCCATAATCGATAAGCCGCTTGGCAACATCTTCAACCGACACGTCTGCGCTGTCTTTAAATGCCCGCAAGTCAACGATGCATTCGTGAGCCACCATGCCTCCCGGGCCCGTGTAGAGAATCGGAAAATGCGAATGCAAACGCCGTGCGACATAGTTGGCATTGAGAATTGCTACCTCAGTCGCCTTTTTCAGGCCATCGCGTCCCATCAGCGCTATGTAAGTCCAAGAAATGGGCAAGATACCCGCACTACCCCACGGCGCAGCAGCGACGGCTCCAGTAGTGCCATCATCATTGGCAGTGACGACGGACCGCAAGGTATGCCCCGGCGCGAAGGGCGCCAGATGGGCCCGCAGACCGATTGGTCCAACGCCCGGCCCGCCTCCACCATGGGGAATGCAAAATGTCTTGTGAAGATTGAGATGGGCGACGTCGGCGCCAAACTCCGCAGGTCTACACAATCCGACCAAGGCGTTCATATTGGCGCCATCCATATAGACCTGCCCACCATGGGTGTGGACGATGTCACAGATCTCCTTGATTGCTTCTTCGAAAACGCCGTGTGTTGACGGATAGGTAACCATAAGGGCCGCGAGTGAACTCGCGTACTCGCTGGCCTTTGCTCGAAGGTCGGCAACGTCGATATTGCCGTATTCATCGCAGCCGACAACAACGACTTTCATACCGGCCATCACTGAACTCGCTGGGTTCGTCCCATGCGCAGAACTTGGGATTAGGCACACACGACGATCCAAGTCCCCTCGGCTCGCGTGATAGCGGCTGATCGCAAGCAGTCCAGCGTATTCCCCTTGCGATCCCGCATTCGGCTGCAATGACACCGAGTCAAAGCCTGTTATTTCGCACAGCATGCCTTCGAAACTCTCAATGAGCCGCATGTATCCTTGTACTTGATCGAGCGGGGCGAACGGGTGGATATCGCCGAATTCACGCCAGGTAACGGGCACCATTTCGGTCGTAGCGTTGAGCTTCATGGTGCAGGAACCCAATGGAATCATTGAGCGATCCAGCGCAATATCTTTTTCCTGAAGGCGCCGCAGATAGCGCAGCATCTGTGTTTCGGAATGATGGCTGTTGAATATGGGATGAGTAAGAAACGTTGAGTGGCGGGCTATTTTAGCCGGTATAGCGCTTGCCGTTTCACTGTCGAGGCCGCCAGTAGAGACGCTGATATCACTCTTATCGGCAAAAATATGCAGAAGCAAATCAATGTCAGCCGAAGTCGTCGTTTCATCGATAGAGATGCAAATCCGATCCTCGTCAACCTCGCGCAGGTTGTACCCAGCTTCACAAGCTTCATGCAGATATCTTTGTGCATTTCCAACGGTGTGCACGCAGATCGTATCGAAGAAAGCGTCATGAGCGATCCTACATCCGAGTTTCTGCAACCCATTTGCAAGAATGCAGCTCAATCTATGGACGCGATGCGCTATCGTCCGCAATCTTTCCGGGCCGTGGTAAACGGCATAAAAACTCGCAATTACTGCGAGCAGTACTTGCGCCGTGCATATGTTGCTTGTCGCCTTCTCGCGCCGGATATGCTGTTCGCGCGTCTGCAACGCGAGGCGATAAACCGTGTTTCCCTGGGCATCGATCGATAGACCAACCAGCCGGCCAGGCACGTGGCGTTTATATTCGTCTCGGGTCGCGAAATATGCTGCGTGGGGACCGCCGAAGCCAAGAGGAACACCAAATCTCTGGGTATTGCCAACGACTATATCGGCACCCCACTCGCCTGGCGGTTTTAATACCGCCAAAGCAAGCAAGTCGGCCGCGACACAGACAAGCGCTTCTTTACTATGAACCGAGCCGACTAATGCCGAGTGATCTTCAATCTTCCCCTGGGTCGCAGGGTATTGAAGCAGGAGGCCAAATATCTCGGTCGTCGCGGCATCACGGTGATCGCCGACGACAAGGTCTATCCCCAAGGGTGCCGCACGTGTCCGCAGGACATCAATCGTCTGCGGATGACAATCCGTGGACACGAAAAACACGTTGGATGCAGCCTTACTGACGCGGCGGCATAACGTCATGGCTTCCGCTGCAGCTGTCGCCTCATCGAGCAGCGACGCGTTGGTAAGGTCCATTGCTGTGAGGTCCATAACCATCGTTTGAAAGTTTAGAAGCGCCTCCAGACGGCCCTGTGAAATCTCCGGTTGGTAGGGCGTGTAGGCCGTATACCAGCCGGGATTCTCTAACACATTGCGAAGAATGACCGTCGGTGTGATGGAGTCGTTGTAACCCATCCCGATGAGTGACTTCAGTGGCAGGTTTTGATCTGCAATAGAACGAAGCTCGGAGAGCACGTCCTGCTCCGTTCGGCTTTCTGGCAAGCCGAGCGGTGAATCCGATAGGATTCCGCTCGGAACCGTCTTGGTAATGAGTTCGTCAAGCGATCCAATCCCAAGGACTGTCAGCATTTCTTCAAGTTCGATATCCGACGGACCAATGTGGCGGCTCAAAAAGTCAGAGGTCTGTTCGAGTTCGGCAAAAGGTCGATGTTCATTTGGCATCAGTCAAATATCCCTACAACGACCAACGGATGTGCATGCAACTTTTGGCCGCCAGCCGTAGAGGCAGTCCCGAATTGTGAAGCATTTTGTATTGGTCGAATGATCTCAATCCTCTTTACTGGCATACGTCGTGTAGTCATCGCCATCCATGAGGTCATCAAGTTCTGACAGATCGGCCAGCTTCAGCTTAAAAAACCAGCCTTCGCCTTCGGCGGCTTCATTGACTGTTCCCGGCTGGTCAACCAGTGCTTCGTTAAGCTCGATCACTTCGCCGCTAATAGGCGAGTAAATCTCGCTCGCTGCTTTAACCGATTCTACGACAGCCACCTCTTCACCCTGGACGACCACTTTGCCGACGCTGGGTAGCTCAATAAAGACGACATCACCCAATTGTCCCTGAGCAAAATCACTGATCCCCACAGTGCCGGTATCTCCGTCGACGCGAACCCATTCATGTTGGTCAGAGTATTTGGTTTCATTCATTATTTTCTCCGCTGAACTAGACACTCTATTTCTACAATTTATGCGGCGCTACAAACGGCAATTTAGTAACTGTGGCAGCAAGCGCCTTGCCTCTCACCATTGCCTTAACGGGCGTTCCGGCTTTCACGTGATCCAATTTCACATAGCCCATTGCAATTGGTTTTCCGGCAGACGGCCCGAAACCGCCACTGGTAATCTCACCTATATGGTCGCCCTCAAGATCGGTCAATTCAGTATGTTCACGTGCTGGTGCGCGGCCGTCCGGGCATATTCCGACCCGGCGCCGAGTTGCCCCGTCACGTAGTTGTTGTTGGATAACCGCCACACCTGGAAACCCGCCATCCTCGCGTCGACGCTTTGAAATCGACCATTCGAGAGCTGCCTCGACGGGGCTCGTCGTTGTATCGATATCATGCCCATAGAGGCAGAACCCAGCTTCCAACCGCAGCGAGTCGCGTGCGCCAAGGCCTACCGAAAGAACTTCTGGCTCCGCCAAAAGGCCGCGAGCAATTGCATCCGCTTCTGCGGCATCAACAGAAATCTCAAAGCCATCTTCCCCAGTGTATCCGGCGCGACTGACGGTGGCTTGAACCCCTGCAACTTCGAACGCCGCCGATGACATGAACGCCAGTGACGAAATACCCGGAGCATGCCGGGAGAGGACCGATTCTGCAGCCGGCCCTTGCAGGGCAATAAGAGCAACGTCGCCTAAGACATCAACCTCGATGCCAGGCGGCAGTTTTTCTCGCATGCGTGCAATATCGGCGTTCTTACAGCCCGCATTGACGACAACAAACAAACCGTCGTCGACTCGGGTCACTAGGATATCATCGAGAATACCACCATCGTCGTTGGTGAATTGCGTATAGCGAATGCGGCCCATGGGAAGACCCGCAATATCGCCTGGAACCAAGGTCTCTAATGCCTCTGCCGCTCCATCGCCGCGGAGCATGACTTGCCCCATGTGCGAGACGTCAAATAGTCCCGCATTACTTCGTGTGTGAACATGCTCACCAAGAATGCCGACCTGGAAATGAACCGGCATTTCATAGCCGGCAAACGGCACCATTTTTGCCCCCATTTCCAGATGCAGGGCATGAAGAGAGGTGTGCAAGAGATTTGCAGGCGCTAGTTCGCTCAAAGAATTTCTTCCAAAACACAGGGCTATGCAGTCAGTTCGACACTCGAACAAACTGCCCCCTCTGTCGAAGAACCTGAGAGAATCACCGGCGATGCCGGTTTACCCCTTCGGTGAGGCGATGACTATCGTCGCCTGCTTTCCAGAGTGCCCTCAACCTACGGTCCAATTTGCCTGAGAGTTTCCGGGGCGGTTGCTCCTTCGGCGCCGGCGTTTCTTTCCACCGGTCTCTCCCACAGGTATCAGCGAGCGCTTTACACTTGGAGTCGCCTTTGACCCCGCAGGCAA
>Ga0302135_10000417_pt1 | contig 25898 bp, 26 predicted proteins | sample CBN3_surface_MG_FD_203119 | JGI IMG/M metagenome (GOLD analysis project Ga0302135, IMG submission 203119) | Marine microbial communities from Western Arctic Ocean, Canada - CBN3_32.1 | ecosystem: Environmental > Aquatic > Marine > Oceanic | place: Canada: Western Arctic Ocean | collected...
GCGTATTGGGCGCAACCCCAAGACTGGTGAGGAAGTCCCGATTCTGCCACGGCGTGTGCTCGTATTTCGCCCGAGTCATGTGCTGAAGAATCAAGTGAATACCACGCCGAGCAAATGAAGGCGGACCGGTGGCGATAAACGCGCCGACAGGCGAACTCACGGATCAAGCGTCCAGGCGTTCCGGCAAATCGGCGACTGCCTTTCGGACCATCAGCGAAGTTGCTGGCGAGTTAAAAGTGCCGCAGCACGTCCTGCGTTTCTGGGAAACCAAATTCAGCCATATCAAGCCACTAAAGCGTGGTGGTGGTCGACGCTACTACCGCCCGGAAGATGTTGCGCTGCTCTGTCGAATTCGCGATTTGCTTTATAGTGATGGCTATACGATCCGCGGCGTTCAACGCCTGTTTAAAGAAAATGGTGTGCGGAATGTTCTGCAGGGCACGCCGCCTGCTCAACCAAGCCCAGACAGCGCGCTAACGAATACCAGTCGAGAAGCCGCATCAACTCCAGTGAGCGCAATCGCAAACCCGACAGGCCTGACATCCGAGAATCGCGCGGAATTGAAGGCTATTCTCGATGAACTCGGCCAGATGCGGTCGCTTTTAGCGAAAGATTAGGGCTGAACCTAGCCCGAAATTGTCTTCGTCCCGAAGTTATTGTCTCTCGAGACGCAGGAATAAATTCAGATTTTAAGAACTTTTGCCGATGACCTCTAAATGACGGGCATCACAGAGAACCTGAGGCGTTGGAACCCAATCCATGCTTTGACAGGGCGGGTTATAGACCCTACGTTTCGCTGCCTTTTCGGCATGTCGGAGCGTGGCGCAGCCTGGTAGCGCACTTGACTGGGGGTCAAGGGGTCGTGGGTTCGAATCCCGCCGCTCCGACCATTGATTTCAATAAGTTAGCCTAAAGACACACGTTACGCAGTGCCGCGCATTGGCTTATTCGAGCTAAATAGCGGCAGAAAATTGGTCAATGCGTCGGCCACAGCACTCTGTACACCCTTGTTCTTTATTCCCTGTCGCTGGCGCGCTTATGGGTGACCGTCGATCGGATGTTCTGGACGAACACCCGCAAAAGCGCGCCGATAAAGGGATCGGTGCGTTTGAGTTTATCCTTGAACAAATTTCCAGGAATGACGATGCAGACAGTTTTCGTCAGCGCGTTGGCGTTTGCCATACGGGGTTCATCATCGATCAGGGCCATTTCGCCGAAGACACCGCCCTTGTGAACAACGCCTAGCCGTCGGCGTACTCCGTGTCATCTCGCCAGATTTCCACATCGCCGTCCTCAATGATGAAGGCGCGTGAGCCCAACTCGCCCTTTCTGAAGATATTCGTGCCATCGGCGTAAATTTTTCGGTCGAGGACCGTGAAGGCTGAGTGACTGTTTTGTTTTGCCATGGTGCCTCGGTCGATGATTGTAGATCGTTGGCAGAAGTTCGCCGGATCGAGAATTGAAAGATTATAAAAGTTTCATGGCGAGGTCTCGCGCAACTTACACGGCGGCGCATGCGAGATCGTATTGACAAGCTCTATACGCTGAGCGCGGTCGCGGCTCGGATGAGTGCCGCCGCCGCCGCAGGTCTGTCGCCGCCATTCTCAAGAGCGTGTGCATAGAGCTTCCAATTTGCTGCGCTGTTTGGCTTCAAAGCGATGCGTTCAGCCATAAGTGCCCGTGCAACGGCGTGGCGGTCGCTCTTTAGAGCAGCATGCATCAATGTTTGGACAAAAATATCCCGTTGAACGTGACTGCCGCCAATGCGGTCGAGTTGGTCGCGTATCGGCATCATCAAGTCGACGGTGGTGCCATAATCCTTGCCGTAATAGGCATTTATCGCTTGGCAAAGTGGGACACCGATTTCGGCGATGATGCGCGATTGAGTTACATCGTCGTTAATTTTGACGCGTTGCAGCGATTCGAGCATTCGGTCGGCGGCCTTTTCTCGACCGTCGGCGGCAAGCGCAACCATCGTATGACCGTCGAAATAGGCAAATAAATGATCATCAAGGCGCCTTTCGGCGATCTCCCCCAATTCGTACCAGCGGTCGCCAACATCGATGCCGACAGCCTCCAGGCGCCAAAGAGTAGAGATCGCGCTGGCCGTATCCGTCGGGAAGTCGGTTTTTTCGCTCCTCACACGGGTGTCATAATGCGCGAGGGCGTCGTCATAGCGTTCAAGCTCGATCAGAAATAATCCGTAATGCCACCAGACGTGAAAGCGGAAATTGTTCCATGTGTTCCACTCCCGAGTGGCATCGTCCAACCATTCGATTCCGTCCCGCCAGCGACCTTCCATTTCATGGATATGGGTTACTGCATGTATCGCATATAGATCGCGGGGGGCTAGTTCTACGGCTTGTGTACCCGCGTCTTCCGCGGCGCGGTAATCGCCGGTTTCCATCAGCCCAAAAGACCGGATGCCAAGAAAATTGGCATAAGCCGGGACTGAAGGATTCCATGCATGAGCAACGCGCGCGCTTGTATCGCGCAGGTTGGGCATGTCACCGAGCCTAAAATAGTGAAGATGCGCAATCTTGAGCGCAACTACGTCAAGCGGATGATCGATGAGGATAGTCTCCCAAATCGCTGTCGCTTTCGACATATTGCCCAGACAAAGCGCACTTAATGCCTCAACATGATGCGCTTCGCGGTTCGTAGCGCCGCATTCGGTCAGCGAAGTCCGCGCAGCAGTCAAGCTTGCAGCAATTCGGTCGTTCCACTCTGGTTTATTTGTGAGGGCTTGCAGGTAGCCTTTGAGGCAATGTCCCATCAGCAGTCTAGGGTCGAGGACGAGCGCTTTGTCGATAAGCGCCATAGTATCGCGTGAAATGTTGAGGTAGCTGGAGACTGCAGCATCGAGTGCTAGAACGGCCTCCGCACTGTCGGCGGTAACCTCAAGGTCCCGTTCATCATATTTCATCGGCAATCCCATGTGTGTTTCGCATTATGAAAGAAAGGCAGATCGGACACATCATGTCCATGCTGCAATTGATGGCGCATCTTGATCAAATCGTGAAGTTCGACCGGGGAATTCGCGCTGGCCAAAGGTCCATCATGCCCCTATTTATGGATTATGCTCAGGGACCAGACGTCATGAATTTGCTTTTTATTGTGTTTTGTTGGTTTGTCTGTCAATCGGGCTTCAGCATGCTCGCTATGTGGCAGATTCATCATGATGGTGAATGGTTGCATGATGATCCGTCGACCACTCGCTTCAATTTGCTGGCGCTGTTTGCATTGATCGCGGGAACTGGTTGGGGATTTATCGTTCTTAAATGGTGGGAGGTTCCACAGGGATTTTTCTGGGGATTTATAATTTCCTATCTGATCTATCTTTGGGTCCAAGATCACTACTTTCGCGCGTTCGTCTTTGTTTCAAATGGATTTATGATCGCGACATGCTTGTTGCTCTATGCGTTTTACTTCGAGGTGATCGACGCGGGTCCGTACTCAAGGTATTTCGGAGTGCAGCGTGCGTCTGTCTTCGAGCCGGGTCGGTCGCCCAATTTACCGCCGCTTGAAGATTTTAAACACTTTGGTGATGCTCTAGGACGTGCCTCCGCGTGCGGCTTGTCTAACTCGGAAATCGTCGTCGCGTTGCGACGAATGAATGACGGCCTAGCTCATACACTCAAGGTCGGCGGCATAACCGAAACCCTTCATAACGAATTGCGTGGAAACATGGCTGGGGAAATGGCCGCAGGGCTGCGGGCACAGTCCTGGTATTTCGACAGAGTCCCGTGCGGCGAAGTTCTTGCCAAGTGGCGTAAAATGAAAAAAATTCTGCCGTTTTGACGAGGACTCAAGCGGCATTGTATTTTTCCGCTGAACATACCGACAATTTTAGGACTGGGTGTGGGTCTCCGGAAAAACTAATGTTCCATCCCGCCCGATCTTGTTCAGAAGATCGCTTTGCCAGTTAATGTAGCGCCAGTATTTTTTATCCGGCGGGTCAAGATCATCAAGCCGGGCGATCGTGTAAAGGTCGTTCGGGACCCCTGCAGCCTGTTCCAGGCCTTTTGCCAGCGGTAGCCCAGCAGCTTGCCACGCTTCTGTTCCGCCGGCGAGGGCAAATATTTTTGCCTGCGTCAGCTTCGCCAAATCATGTGCTGCGAGGCGTGCGAGCTTCCCGTCAGGACTTGTCGTTACGTAGGTATCGACGTCTGGTAGTGCGCGAACATCCTCGCCAATGCGCGATCTCAGTGCCCACCATGCCTTCGGAATATGTCCACCATGATGTTTGAGGCTGCTCGCGAAATCAACAACAGCAGTGCTCCCCTGTAAGAGATTAGCTGAAAGTTCATCCGGAAATATCTCATCAATACTGAGATGATCAAGTTCCGGCACAGCAGGACTATAGGGGCCTGCTTCCAGACCATGCTGGGGAAGGTCGCCGCCGAGTACCCGTACATCGGCCCAGCCTTGTTGCAACAGAAATGCAGCGATAACGGTAGCCCGAACGCCGGTGTCGTCGATGAGAACAATTCGCGCTTTTTGTGTAGCAATATAGTAGCCACTCGACCCTGCTATTTGCCCTCCGGGAGCCGGCCGTGAGCCTGGCAGGTGCCCCGCTTCATATTCCTCTGGAAATCGGACATCGAGCATATAGAGCGATCGATCCATGCTTTCGCTTTGCCATATTTCGAGTTCTTCAAGAGAAATTGTCTGAACACCAAACTTGTTGGCGATTTTTTTCGCAGCGGCGCGACCCCAAGCATCGGCTTCGGTGGATATCGGGCCTGTACTAATAGCGGTGGCACCATGGTCCAACTCTAGACCGGCGAGGTACCAACCCATGGTGCCGTGCTGGAGTGCTGCGATCGGATTTGGCAGGCCGGCATAGATCAACGATTGCGAACCGAGAACGGAGCGGGTTTTTCCGGCGCAGTTGATGACAACAAGTGTCTCTGGATCCGGCACCAAGTCATGAATACGGTAAACGAGTTCCGCAACAGGCGTATCTATCCCACCTGGAATGCTCGACAGGCAATATTCATCGGGTGGTCTGCTGTCGAGGACGACAATTTTTTCGCCAGCGTCCATTTTTTTCTTCAGTTCTGTCGCTGTAATATGTCGAGTATTCTCTCGTTCACTGAGGTACTCGCCGAAAAGCTGTGAGGGTGTAAATCGTCCACTGAACAACTCAAAGCCTGCCTTGTCCCAGCCCTTGGTTCCTTCTTCTAATATTGAAATATCGCTATATCCGGCCGCTTCGAGCAAAGGGAGCGCGCGTTCGGATAATCCATCACTGCCATCGCACAGTACGAGCCGCGTTGACAGGCGCGGGACAAGATCCCTAATTTCTAGTTCAAAACGACTCTGTGGCACATTGACGGCGAGCAGAAGATGTTCGAGGCCGTACGATCCTTCTTCGCGTGGGTCGATGATCGCGATTTCACTTCCGTCGAGGAGTGCGGACATGAGTGATTTCGCATTAATCGACGTTGCCATGAAGTTGTCCTCCAAATGAACACTCCGGGGAGAATGCACGAAGGGGAGGTGAGACCAAACCACAAATTGCAAAGTTGGAGGAGAATGGCAGCCATAAGATAGCAAGCCGAGTAGCGACCTGCCGTCCTTACTTTGCGCCGTGACATATCATCACGTGCCCTGCTACATTCAGGTCTCGATAATCGACAGTCCTTCGCTTCTTGCGGACCGAATCTGAGTATTCTGGACCGCTATATTTTTGCAAACTCATATCCAGAAACGAGACCAATGCCCACACTTGAGCCAGTAGACGCAGTGGTGAAGAACGACACAGAACAAACGGCGCTCAAAACCGTAATTTTGCTCGCAATTTGTCAGGCACTGAGCCAATCAGCCAGCATCATAATAGGTGTTGTTTCCGCGCTTACAGGACTCATGCTAGCGGAAGATAAGTCGCTTGCCACATTAGCGGTGGCACTCATGATGGTCGGCGTTATGGTGGCAACTATACCGGCCTCTTTCTTAATGAAACGCATTGGTCGGCGTGCGGGATTTACGATCGGCCAGATTTGTGGAGCGACTTCCGCGCTGATCTCCATCTATGCGATCTTTAGTGGAAATTTTTGGCTATTCGTTGCTGCTGGCCCTATTTACGGCATCCATACGGCCTTCTTTCACTACTACCGTTTTGCTGCGGCCGATGCTGCGACCGATGCCTACCGTAGTCGGGCAATTTCTCTTGTACTAACAGGCGGCGTTCTAGCAGCAATTCTTGGGCCGAACCTGGCTGTATGGACTCGCGATCTATTCGCTCCAGTTGTGTTCGCTGGTGCCTATGCTGCGGTCTTCGTGTTGTGTCTTGTGAGTATGAGCGTAGTACAGTTCATTAAAATTCCCCGGCCGACGGTAAAGGAACAGGCAGAAACAGGGAGGCCGCTCTCGGAAATTGCGCGACAACCCGCATTCGCTGTCGCAATACTTTCGGCGATGCTTGGTTACGGCTCAATGTCGTTGGTTATGACAGCGACACCATTGGCGGTCACTGCGCACGGGCATTCCTTCTCAGATGCGGCATTTATTATCCAATGGCATGTCCTTGGCATGTTTACGCCCAGCTTCTTCACCGGCCATTTGATTCATCGGTTTGGTACGTTGAACATAATACTTGTGGGTGCGCTGCTCATTATGTCGTGCATCGCCGTGCATCTGTCAGGGGTCGAGCTTGCAAACTTCTGGTTTGGATTGGTGGCACTCGGGGTCGGCTGGAATTTTATGTTCATCGGTGGAACCACGCTTCTCACCACGACCTATAAGCGAGCAGAACGCGCGAAAGTACAGGCGATCAACGACTTCTGTGTCTTCGGATCGGTCGCAACCGGCGCATTGTCTTCCGGCATCTTGCACGAATTGTTTGGTTGGGATGGCGTTAATTTCGGGATCGTGCTGCCGATCTTGATAGCCTTCGGTGCTGTGTTATGGTTACGTCTGCGGCCGGTTCCAATGGCTGCGCAATAGCTCGTTTCTGGTCCCCGCAGGCAGACAAAATGAAAGCCAGTTAAATCGCCGATCACCAAGACAAACCACGACACACGCTAGCACTGCTGGCGTCCAGTCAGGCGCTGACAGAAACCGGGAACATCATTATTGGTGTAACATCGGTACTTACAGCCTATATGCTTGCCGACGATAAAGCATTGTCGTCAGTCCCGGTGGCGCTGCTCTTCACATTTGTTATGGTCGCGACTGTTCCAGCGTCATTATTGATGCGACGGTTCGGTCGGCGTGTCGGTTTTACCGTCGGTCAGTTGATCGGTGCGTCGGCTGCGGCGCTCTCCGTCTTTGCCATATTTCAGAGCAGCTTTTGGCTGTTTGCGGCCGGTGGCGTATTGTTCGGCATTCACGGTGCGTTCGCGCAATATTACCGATTTGCCGCCGCCGACTCTGCCGGAGAGCAATATAGAAGTCGTGCAATTGCCCTCGTGCTGGCAGGTGGCGTAGTTGGTGCCATCGCTGGCCCGGAGCTTTCAAAACTCTCTCGTGATTTGTTCCAACCCGTAGTTTTTGCGGGAAGTTATGCGGTTATTGGTTCTCTCTGTCTTGTTGCTGTTGCGATTTTGCAGTTTGTCAAAATTCCACATCTCACACACGCGCAACGGCAAAACACCGGTCGGCCTTTGTTGGAAATTGCACGCCAACCGGCATTCATCGTCGCAGTGTTGTCAGGGATGCTCGGGTTTGGCTCTATGACACTTGTCATGACGTCGACACCCCTAGCGGTAACAGCGCATGATCACTCGTTCTCAGACGTCGCTTTTGTCATTCAGTGGCATGTCCTTGGCATGTTTGCGCCGAGCTTTTTCACGGGTCATTTGATCCATCGATTTGGCACACTCAACATAATTCTCACCGGCGCTCTTCTAATTATGTCGTGTATTGCCATCAATTTGTCTGGCGTTGAGCTGGCTAATTTTTGGTTTGCATTGGCTGCGTTGGGTGTTGGCTGGAACTTCATGTTTATTGGCGGCACGACCTTGCTTACAACGTCTTGCCGACCGGAAGAGCGAGCTAAAGTGCAGGGTACAAACGATTTCTGCATCTTTGGAGTGGTCGCATGCGCAGCATTTTCGTCAGGAATCATGCACAACGCTTTAGGATGGCAAACCGTCAATTTGAGTGTTGCTGTTCCGATCGGAATTGCGTTTAGCGCCGCGCTCTGGTTGCGGTTGCGCGGGAATACGGCACCGGTAGTTTGACGCAAGTTTTGGGGTCGCCGATGCATTAAACCAAACCTCACCGCCGTCGTTTTATTGGATTGTTATGTAGCCGAAGCCGCCAATGCTCGGTTGAAATGGATGGAGGCCGAAGCCGGCATCATAACTCTCCGCGATATGGTTATCCGCCAGCCAGAGGACTAGGCCGTCTTTGGTTTACCGGACTACAGACTCTCTTTTCGCGAGGCAAAAACCTTTTACCAACGCAACATGGAGCTGGATGTGCCAGATATTGAATATTATTATTCCGTTAGTTCGGTGTTTGCCTATTTTGGAAGCCACCGGCTGTCGGAGCTGGCGCAACGTCATGGCGCGCGTGTCATCCACAAACCGATATTCCACGGTGTTGTTGTTCCCGAGACCGGTGGACTCCGTTTCCGCACAATGTCACCGGTGCGCATAGCGCACTTTTTTCGGGAAGTCGAACGATGGAGCGCGTATCTCGACATTCCGGTGGTGAGTGGGGATCCAAAAAACCATTACACTGCTCGCGAATTGCCATCTGGAATGGTAATCGCTGCCCAGCGCCACGGCCTAGACGTAGACACGTTGAGCTTTAAAATTTGCGAGGCTCTGTGGCGTGATGAGCGAGACATGGCTGATGCGTCTGTGTTGGCAGAAATTGCGACTTCGCTCGGTATGGATGCAGAGCTTTTGCTCAACGATGCCCTATTGCCTGATGTTCAGGCTGAATATGAGAAAAATTCTAAAGATTGTGTGGCAAAGGGGGGGTTTGGTTCACCTACATATATTGTGAATGATGAGCCGTTTTGGGGACAGGACAGGCTTGAGTTTGTCGAACGGGCGCTTGTCGCTGATGCGACACCATAGTTCTGCGCACCGTTTTGCCTGGGCTAGCCCGCCGCCACGCGGGCCAGCTTCAAAGCTCTAGGAGGTGGTTTTTCTTGACGTAAATTACGCAGCCCTCATCTGTCCAGTCGGAGTGGCTGCTCCCGACTGGATAGCGAAGCCAGGTTCCTGCCGCGTGATCACCCGCTTCGTCACTGAATACACCGTCCAAAACGAAGATTTCTTCGCCACCCGTATGGAGGTGCATCGGAACCGAGGTTCCTGCGGCAAATTTTGTCAAATGGACATCTTCGGGATGCTCGTCTTCTCGGTAGAGTGACAACATTTCGATGCCGTCGAACTTCGAGGCCTGCCATGTGGCTGCGTTGGTATCGATGATGATTTGTTTGCGTGTTAAGCCAGGATACTGACGCAGTTTGACAAAGATTACGCAGCCTTTCTTGGAGAATGGTGCATGGCTAAAACCTTCTGGGTGAAGGATAAATGTTCCGGCAGGATAATCTCCGTGTTCGTCGGAAAAAACGCCTTCAAGCACGAATATTTCTTCGCCATCCGGATGTGGATGAGTTGGGAATTTGCTGTTGGGATCGTAGCGCACGACAGACGTAACGCGACCGGCTTCTGCGGCTCCAGCAAGATCAAGGCGTTTGCGCCAAACGTTTGGGCTGGGACTTTCTTGCCAGTCCATATGGGCCGTTTGCATGATCACTGTCTGTGTAAAATCATCATGTAAGCCTACTGCTTCCATATCTATCTCCCGTTCAAACGGCTTGATCGCAAAAAAATTTACGCGTGCATGGTAGCGCACCGCCTTCGTATAGGAAAATGGTGTTGTTTCACCTTATTCTCATTTCATTTTTGGCCGGTTCTCTGGCTCTGATAAGTCCGCCGGAAAGCGAACAAATGCCTTAGCCGGCTGACAATCAACTGTCTATCGGGACACCGCTACTGCGACGGACACCTGAACGATCTCAGACACATCAAGCATTTGACCCTGAAATTTGGGTTTGCGAAGCATGCGATGCCATCATGGATCCATATTGTGTGGTTGAGGCTAGCGGCAAACGTTGGTTAAGTTATCTTCCCCCAAACGAGCAAATTTCTTCTCCAACAGCAAGCGTGGAAGTTTGGCGAATTAAAAAGCGATCTGCGACGCCCTGAGTCGCGTTGGCCGAGGTGTGTATGTAGTAAAACCGATCTATTAATCTCCAATATCGATTCAAATGCACTGTAGAAGATGCGTACTGCAATTCTTGCAGTCGCTGCTTCCGAAATGGGGAATAGAAAGTTCAACGCCGGATTCAGTAGCCATTGCCTGCAATAATGCACATTCCTTGCCACCTGGTACCGGCACGGTGATTAGTTCGGATGCAATTTGTGTAAGCTGGTCTATATGCCAGCGGGTAGCCTTGTCAGATCGAAAATGGCGGGTGATCCGCGCGCGTATTCCTCCCGGGCCGTAAGCGCTGCCTGCATATGCATACCAGCCAGTTTCAAGGGTGCCAGGAGGTCGGCGCCCAATTGAAATGGACAATGGTTCAGCAAGTCTCGCAATCAACAAATATGCCCCTGCAATTTTCGGAAGGGTGGATTTTTGATCTGGATGGATTGGTGTTGCGCCAGCAACTAATCGTGCAGCGGTAATGATTGGCGACATCGTATCCGCTCGGCAACAGTTAAATCATGAACCGAGGTTCACCGCGTGTACCAGCCTATTCCGCCGCAATCGAACTTCTGTTGCTGGGCAGCTCTGCGCGTATAACGTATGCGAGGGTCTGCACAACCTGTTCAGGTGTTTCGCATACCGCGAGTGCTGCCGCGTCAATTTCTTTCAACGCATGGTTATGCTCTGGGCTATGCAGGATAATGAGCGGTTTACCTAGAGCAGCGGCGCTACCAGCATCAAATGCTGCATTCCATTGTTTGAACTTTTCTCCAAATCGCACGACCACTACATCGGCGCCGGCGATCAATGTGCGGGTACGGATTGCATTCATTGCCGCACCTTTGCGGTCGTGCCAAAACACGTCTTTTTCGCTGCCAAGGATCACTGCGCCGCAATCGTCGCTGTCCGCATGGATACAGTTTGGCCCATCGAGGTGAACTGGGAGGTCGGCTTGCTTAACACCCTCGGCAATCTGATCGCGCCAATCTGAGTGGATCTCGCCGGAGAAATATACAGACCAGATTTTCTCGTTCATTTTCATTCCCATTTTTGTATCGTGCCTATTTCAGTCGGAAGAAGAATAACGAACATCCTTGTACCAAACCGTAGCAGAGTCGTGCAAATTCGTCATGTGCGGGGTATTTAGCCTACATTACCAGAGAATTTCTAAAGTAGATTGTGGTTTGTGGAAAAGATGTGTTTCCCGCAAAGCCCTTCGACGGTGGTAGTGCTATCAGTACAAATTTACGCAATTTCAGAAGTTTGTAGCCAGCTGATCATCTGTATTGTCAAATTCAACAGTTTAGTTTGGCGCAGTGTAATGGTAAATGGCGCTAACGAACGGGGAGTGGGGTGAGCATATGTCGGATAAGATTGAATTTACACAACAGTCGTTTGACGCTGGGAGTCTGATATTCGACGAAGGTGATAAAGGCGATAGTCTTTATCTGGTCACAACTGGATCGGTTGAAATCTGCAAAAATGCGTGATGATGTCCAGTAAACACTAACGACCCTTGGCAAGGGCGATATCTTCGGTGAGATGGCTTTGTTCGATGGTCGCCCACGAGCCGCGGCTGCGCATGCTGTTATGAACACTGATGTCTTGGTGTTGTAGAAGAGTGATTTCGACGTTCGTGTCACCAACATGGACCCGGTTATTTCGAGCATTGTGAAATACATGATCATGTGCGTTCGGAGCATGACTGATGAGTTCATGCGACGTGCCACTGAGGATCAAAAAAAGGAAGCCGGTTAGAGCAAAGTGTGGGTGCTTTGTTGACCTCGTCGCTTAGCGGCTGCAGGATCTACGTAGGTGTATTCGATCGTCTTGTAATCGCCATATAGTAATTGCAGGTAAGCGTCAGGATCTTGTGGGGCGAACACGGATTCTCCGAACACCGACATTTGGAACGTTGGCATCACCAGTTCATAAGGGACGCCGAATTTCCCATCTTCTGTCATTGGCATTCGAGCCTTTTTTGTAAAGCGTTCGATAACTCGATCGCCGTTACTAAGACCTTCTCGATAAGTCGACATATCGACCCGCAGTTCGCCGCGTAGACGGTTGCGTTCGTATCCAAATGGCCAGTGCGCCCGTCGATCAAATCCAATGCTAAATAACTGGTGCTTTGCGAATACTTCTATCGCATATCCATCCCCCGATGCTTTTCGTTGAAGAGAGCTCGCTAGTTCATCCCATGTCGTGTTTTCGTCCAGCAGAATTGAAATGTCGACATCGTCTTCCCAAGCCAGCAGCCCATCCTCGCGGACGGCACCGAGCAGAGTTCCTCCCTCCATCCAGTGGGTCACGCCTAGATCTGTCAGACATCTGTCAACATATAAGCAAAGGGCGATTAGATGTTCCTTGCAACATGGAGCAGTGTTTAGGCCCAGTCTGTTTACATAGAGATTGAACGAACAGGGTGCTGACAATTTGGTGCAACCGAGCCAATTGAGCGGTGAATCACCGCGTTCTAGTTCACCAATGCCGTGCTTTTTCGCAAATCCGGGTACATCACCACCGGCCTGTTGCTCCAATACAGCGAGTGCATCTGCGTTCAAGGGGGTTATAACGCGTTGTCGATCCTGAATTCTACGTCGAACAAGCCAAATAATCTCGACTGCCATTGCTGTCGCGAGCATTGCGCGAAGGTTGTTATTGTTCAGAAAAAAACCCGCTGCCAGCGCAGATGGCATTAGCGAAAGACTGGAATAATCCGCGTGTTTTGCAAAAAATTCAATTATTGGCGATGTCGGTAGAAATGCAACGGCAGGTGCGGCAATCATGTAAAACAAAAACGTGACAAACGCGATCGACACGATGAGTGCAAGCGGTTGAAATCCATCGGGCGACACGGAAACAATAGTAAATAGAATGCCGACGCTTAAGGTGCATCTGGCGATTTCAAGCTTCGACGTTGGAAGCCAGTTCCGCCGGAAACGTAACAAATGAAGAAACTGGAAGTAGGCCGTCACATACAGAAGGGCCGCAATCGCGGGGAGCATCGAGCTAATACTCATCGGAAATTCAATTGTCGTTGCGCTTCTGTGAGTCGATGAGAGGTTATTGTCAAAGGCTTACAGCAATTCGGATCGGTCAATTTCAGTCGCAAGGTTGAAGACAAAATCGCCCCGTTTTACCGGAGCGCGTACGTGTGCAACGACGATCATGCCGTCGCGTTCAAATGAAACGTTAATCGGCTCGAGTTCTGGCGTTTCAAGTGAATGGATGCAGCCGGCAAGTTGGCCGGCAGAAACTTGCTCGCCAAGTCTGCAAAATGGCTCGAATAAACCGGCTGCTGGCGCCATGACCATGCACGCTGCATCTGGGAAAATCATGAACCGTGTATTCGCCGACGGCGCATTGGACTTATTATCCGGCAATATTTGGAGATGGCGTAAAACTCGTTGGACACCTTCGGTGCCAATTTTAAGGGCGCCCATCGTGACAGTATTGGCGCCGCCTAACTCTGTGGCTACCATGGCAACATTGCAGCGGTCGCACGCTGAGGAAAGGGATCCCGCCGATGCGGTTGAGGTGACGACAATCGTCAAAGGTGCTGCGAATGCCTCGGCGGCCGCAAGTTTGCGTGCCCGCAAGTCTTTGTCGCCACCGATAACAAGAAAAGCGCAGGGGAGATATCGCGCTCCGCTGCCGGCTGAATGGAGGTCCATCGCGACATCGCACCTGGGTAGGATTTCTGACTCCACGAAATGAGCGACGGCATGTGTCGGCCCGCCGTCAGGATCGCCCGGATAGATGCGGTTCATGTTGGCCCCGTCGATATCGGAAACTCGTCGATCTTCCTGCACGGCTAAATAATTGAGGGCTGGCATGATGATGATGCGGCCCTCGACGCGGTCAGGATCGATCTCGCGAATGAGGCGCCCGGCAATCACCTGACCCTCGTATTCGTTGCCGTGATTGCCGCCTGTGATGAACGCCGTTGGGCCGTTGCCTTTGCCGATGACGGCAATAGGGTAGGGGATGGCACCGCCAGATGTCTTGTTACCTGAATGCATAACGCGCAGGTAGCCGACTTGCCGACCGGGTCGGTCAAAATCGACATTCATACTTATCGTTGATTTCTTTGCGTCCGAAGTCTTTGCCATTTCTTGCGATCTTCCAGTTCGATACGTAGCGTGGTCGGCACCCGTACGCCGTCGTTACTCGCTTATAGAAGGGTAAGCCCTGCGCCTCTATGTTGCCCCGACGCCGCGGACCTTTGTCGTTCTGCGAAGTCTCTTTACAAGTAATTGCAGCATTCCCCGCGTCAGCGGCGTTGCTGTTTCGAAAACCTCATCAAAATTCTTTTTTGACACGGTGGCACAGGTGGTCGAAACTTTTGCAATTGCTGTCGCGGAACGCGGCTCGTTATCGAGGAGGGCCATTTCGCCGAACGCCTCGCCAGCTTCAAGAGTATCAACGATAGCTGCTCCGTCCTTACCCTCGACCACGACATCTACCGTACCGGCATGAATTAGATAGGCGCTTCGCGGAACATCTCCTTCTTTGAAGATGACTTCGCCTTCGTTGAACAGTTTATATTCCAACATGTCAGTAACCATACTTGGTACGCCTTCACTGCGCGTGGTTCAGTTCATTAAAAATCCATAAAGCAAATGTTGTGCAAAATATGGCCACGAATGAACGTAATTTGTCTTAACATCGTGCCAACATAAACAAATTTTTATCTTTATGCAGTTTGAACAGTCGGTCTGCTCCACACCAACAGTTGAGAAGACAGCAGGCTGATAACGCCGCAAGCTGCAATGATCGCAGCCATTGGCATCGGCGTGCCGTCATACATTTGACCGACTGCGGTACCGGCTATGGCACCAAAACCAAACTGGCTTGCACCGAAGACGGCGGCGACAGTGCCTGCCTTCAATGGATATCCTTCGACCGCCAGCGCAATGGCATTAGAGGTGATGAAACTGGTTGCACCTAGGTAGAAGAAGAGCGGGGTTACGATCCCGACCAGTGCACCAGTTCCCGTCCAGGCGGCGTATAGCAATGCAATCCCGCTGCATGCGGCCATTGCAGCGCCAAATACAACATGACGTTTGGCGCCGAACCTCGTTACGAGTTTTCCATTGATATATGTAAAAATCATGAGGCTGACGATATTCAAACCGAACAGATATCCATACGCTTCGGGTGCGACACCGAAAAATTCGATGTAAACGAAGGGCGTGCCTGAAATGTAGGCAAACATGCCTGCAAATGCGAAACCACCGGTTAGTAGGCAAGTGACCACACGAAAATCCTTAAAAACACCAGCGTAGCCTGCAAAAACCCGCAATAGTGTCTCCTTATTTTGCCGTTCTCTTGGATTGCTTTCAGAGAGTCCGAACAACAGAATGACAAGGCAAATACAGCCAAAACCCGACAGAATCCAAAAAATTGCCCGCCAGCCGAACCATTGCAGAACGTAGCCGCCGATCAACGGCGCACTGAGTGGTCCTAACATAGTGACAAGCATCATATATGACATCACCCGTGCGCTTTGATCTCCGCTGAAACGGTCACGGACAATGGCGCGCGTGATCACCGTCCCGGCGCCACCGCCCAATGCCTGAAGCGCACGAAATCCGATCAGCGCTTCAATACTCACACTCATTGCGCAGAGTGCGCTGGTGATAATGTACAGGATCACGCCGGCGACCAGCATAGGCCGGCGGCCATATTTGTCGGAAAGCGGTCCCCAAAACAGTTGACCTAACGCAAAGCCAATAAAAAAAGCACTGAGTGTCAGCTGGGTGCCGCCGGCTGATGCTAAAAACTCGCGCCCGATGGTCGGCAGGCTGGGCAGATACATGTCGATGGAAATAGGAGCAAAAGCGGACAACAAGCCGAGCAACCAGACAATCGAGATAGCTCCGCTCCCAGAACTTTGCTGCTGAATTCCCTCAGTCTTGTCGTCGCGCTTAGCGTTCATCGGGCGCTCTGCCACGCCCTTTTCGCCTCCGGTATCACGCGCGCTTGCGGGCTACGGTCATGCCATCACCGATGAACATCATACAGGCGCTCACTCGTGTATCGTTGTGGATCTTCTTATTGAGTGCACGGATGGCTTCGGTACTTGGATCGGTGGCATCTTTGTCAATGACGGCTCCACTCCACATGACATTGTCGATCGCAACGACACCGTTTTTCCGCAGAAGCGTGAGGGCACGCTCGTAGTAGTTGTCGTAGTTGACTTTGTCAGCATCGATGAAGGCGAAATCGAACGTACCGGCTTCGCCAGAGTTGATAAGTTCGTCCAGTGTCTCGACACCGGGGTTCAGTCGCAGATCAATTTTCTCAGACACGCCAGCTTCTTCCCAGTAACGCCTGGCAATATTGGTCCACTCTTCGCTGACATCGCAGCAAATGAGCTTGCCATCGGGTGGCAACGCGGCTGCCACTGCTAACGAGGAGGATCCGGTAAATGTCCCGACCTCCAGTGCTTTTTTCGCACCAATCGCCGGAATTAGAAACGCGAAAAACTGCGCCTGCTCTTGAGAAATATGCATAGGAGTTGGCAATGTTTCGGTCTCAGCACGTTGGCGCGTGACCACATCAGTTTCATGAATGGAATTTTCGACCATATAGCCATAGAGCTGTTCGGCCCGCTTGAGTGCCGTACTGATCATAATGTGTTCTCCCTACATTTATTATTTTGATTCGGAATGGACGAGCGCGCCATGAACAGGCAAACACCGGTGTGACGCGTCATTCCACGTGGACTGGTTTACTGAGTCGTTCAGTTAGGAGCGAGGCTGGTTCTGTCAAGTCCTAGCCGTTGGTTCCCGTGCGGCTGTCGGGGGTGGGGATATGGCTCGGCAAGCCGTCGCGTAGTGGGCGGATATATTCGAATCCAAACCCACAGCAACCGCCAATGATCTGCGCGCCCTGTTCGACCCAACACCGGGCATGTTCCAAGAAGGCATTCTCAGCAGTTTGGTTGATCAAGCTTGTGTCGCTGTGCCGGTTTACGTAGTCGGTGCCACGGTCAGCGTCGGGATAAACCCCAATCGGACCATGCCATTTCTTCTGCAACACGGGGATGGATTGTGTCGTCGCCTCGACTGTTGAGTGGAAGATGGTCGCAAGGTCGCCGCCCAAAGCGATAACCTCATCGAGTCCGTCTTCAAACAATTCCGGTGCGGTATAACCGCCTCTGAGCGACCCGTCTTTCATGTCGATGCGACTCTTGAATCCGATCCAGAACGGAAGTCCGGTTGCGGCACAAGCTTCCGAAACCCATTTTCGATGCTCGATACTGCCAGTCACTTCGGCTGCAAGAAAATCAACGCCGGACTCAGCCAGAATTTCCGCCTGCTCGCGCAAGTTCGCTCTGCATTGTTCCTTGGTATAGTTGCTCCAATCTTTGTAATAACGGTCCGGGAGTGGCTCCCCGTCGCTCAAGACTCCGTAATTGGAGATAGCACCGGCTATGTAGACTGGTCGGTCTTTTGCCGCGCGGTCGCGCGCTTCCTGTGCCAAAACGACAGCACGCAGATTGAATTCGCGGGTCATTTCACCCATTCCCAAAGGCTCAAGGCAATGACGCGCTGATGAGAACGTATTAGTGGTGACGATGTCGACGCCATCTTTGATATAGGTCTCATGCATCTGGCGCACCGTATCTGGATGCGAATGCAGCGCGACCGCGGCCCATGCCGTCACACCTACCGGCACGCCCAATACTTGCAACTGGGTTCCGACCGCGCCGTCGAGGATGATTACTTCGCCGGCATCAATGCGCCGGCGCAGATCTTCATAAGATGTCATGGATGCTCTTCTCTAATGCAATTTTGGCATTTGTTTATCGTGTGCTCTAACTGTGTCCTGGCGTCAAGCGAGTTCCAAACTGGCAACTTTGTCGGCCAGTTCGATCAGCCGTTCATGGTCTTTTAGTCCAGTGATGTAGCGTTCGGGGATTCCCGAGAGGCCAACCATCGCACCGGATAACGAGCCTGCCAATGAGGCTCTTTCCATATTGCTACAGCCACCGTTCACCGCCGACAACACCGCCATCTCGAAGTTGTCAGGATAGCGGTGAACGAAAAAATACACGGCGGGAAGCAGGAAGCCCATTGTGCAGGGCAGGCCGGCAATGCGACAGACAAGGTAAGGCTCGATGGTGATTTCGGGATCGTTTGCCACCACGCCGTTGCGTATTTGTGTGAGTGTATCAAAAGAAGGGACACTTGCCCGGATCTTTGGATTTTGAGCCATCTGGATCATGTGTCCGCTGATGTCGTCGATCGAAACGCCTTCAATGAACGCGGCCGTCGTCAGAATGAAGGCAAGGGACTGACCAACAACGGACATGTCGCGATGGGTCAGTCTGGTCATGGGATTGGCGACTTCAAGCAGACGCGTTGTGTCACCGCCAAGCCAGGCAGCCAGTACCGTCCCGTGATTAGCCGCCTCCTGGTTGTCGCAGTGCCCGCCGCACTCGCTCCACGGCACGCCTTCGTTACGCTGTTTCCAGACGTCGCGCAGAAACCAGTTAGTGAAGCGGCCGGACATACTTGTGCCGTCGAGTGTGGCCAGCAGTTCGTCGAGTCTTCGCGTGAAGTCCTCCTGATCGTATTTGCCACATTCGGCAACCGACTCCAGAAGCATGATGAAGACCTCTCCGACCTGCGACACGTCGCCAGCCCGCAAGCCGTACTCGTGGCGCAGGCGCGCGATATCGCCAAAAGTGTCGGTGCGCTCGGTTTTCTGGTCCATATAGTCGGAGACCCAGGGACCGCACTCGCGCTTGAAGGAATCGAGGTCGCAGTAATAGTGACAGCCGAGAGCCAGCGCCTCGCCGACCAGATTGCCGATGATCGCGCCCATCGCACGGTCTTTGCGCCCGTTATCTACCATGATGAATTCGCCTCTCTGAGACGGGTGGAGTCACCCGAAGTTCGTAGGAAGCATAGCTTAATCGGGCAGGGCCAAAAATTGAATTTTTGTGACGCTGCCCTTTTAGAATATATATGCCGTAGATTTTCGCGGTGCTACTCGCCCACTCGCGCTATTTGCGTTAAGACAGGTTCCTATGGATGCAGCCAATAATAGTGATCCCGCCCAGGCTGCCGCAAAGTTACCGCCCGCTATTGGCGACTCCACGGACGTTGGGGCAGATGAATCGCAGAACAAAGGGTTAGTTCTCACACCGGGCCGCCGTCGTTTGGTTTTTGCCGCGACAATGGCGACGACCTTTATGGCAGCGATTGAAATTCATATTGTCGCCACGGCAATGCCTTCGATCCTGCCACAACTCGGTGGGTTTCATCTCTATAGCTGGGTTTTTGGTGGGTTTGTTCTCGCACAGGCAGTGACAACGCCAGTTTATGGAAAACTTGCTGACCTTTACGGTAGGCGCCGCATTCTTGCGACTGGAACCATCGTTTTCCTTTTAGCTTCTCTATTATGTGGTCTGGCCACGAGTATGCCGGAACTCATTATCTATCGCGCCCTTCAGGGACTTGGTGCGGGTGCAATTCTGCCGGTCGCACACACAATCGTCGGAGATATCTACACGCCCGAAGAACGCGCGAAAGTGCAAGGTCAATTGGCGAGCGTCTGGGCAATCGCAGCAATTGCCGGGCCAGCATTCGGCGCCGTCATTGTTGCGCAGTTCGATTGGCGATGGGTGTTCTGGATCAATATTCCGTTGGGGATCGTCTCTTTGGCGATGATCCAGATATTCTATCGTGAAACCGCGCTACGGCATGTCCACAGTATCGACTATATCGGCGCGATACTGCTCATGCTCGGCAGTGGTTCGTTCATGGTTGTAGTGGTCCAGGGAGCCAATTGGCCTGCGTGGCTGAATGTTTCCCTGCTCGTAACGGCGGTGTTTGCCATCGTCGGGCTCGTGTTCCAGGAACGACGAGCGCCTGAGCCAATATTGCCGCTTGATCTCTTACGTAATCCCTTGATTGCCATTGGCATGCTTGCGGGTGCAGTTCTTGGCGCAGAAATCATGGTCATTATTACTTTCCTGCCTGCCCATGTGCAGGGTGTTATCGGCGCCTCGGCCGGTGCTGTTGCGATAGCTTTGGTCGCCATGTCACTCGCTTGGTCAGCCACTGCTGCGATCGGCGGCCGGTTAATGATCCGGACGTCTTATCGGACAACAGTCATTGTCGGTTCCACATTGCTCATACTTGGCTGTACAGCGTTGTTTTTACATACGCCGGCGAACGGGCTGGTTTGGCTGAGTATCGCCGCAACACTTGTCGGTGCTGCTATGGGTTTCAGTCACAGTACCTATGTCATCGCTGTCCAGTCGAGCGTTGAATACCAACGTCGCGGTATTGCAACGTCAACGCTCTATTTCAGCCGCATGCTCGGGCAGGCAGTTGGTGCCGCGATATTTGGCGCCATCGTAAACGCCGGCCTTCGCGCCGGTCCGCCGGGCGCACCGGAAATGGTTGAGGCGATGATGGACCCGGCACGCCGTACGGACTTTGAGCCGGAGGCGCTAAGAGGGCTGGTCGATTTACTCGCCGGTTCGCTCCAGGACGCCTATTTGGTTGCGCTCGCGCTCGCCTTCGTTGTGCTGATTTTGGCGACCCGTGTTCCGCGTCACCTTCGGCCAACGGATGGCCGTGCTACTGGAAAAAATTAAGGATACGGGCAATCTGATTGCCGGTCAGCCGTTCCGAGCAAAAATCGGGTGGATTGACGGATCCATTCCTGTCACGCACGCCTTCGTTCGGACTAGGGCGGAGCTCAGATGGCGCAAAATGCAAAGGCAATGGGCGGGCAAAGTTGGGCGCTGCTCGTCATTCTCTCAGTGCTATGGGGTGGGGCGGTCTTCTTCGCAGGCGTCGCAGTCAAAGAACTGCCACCGCTGACAGTCGTCTTCGCGCGCGTGTCTCTAGCCACAATCACGCTCTTGCCGATTTTCTGGTACTACGACCATTCACTGCCTCGTTTGTTCTCAGATTGGCGTCCTTTCATTGGTATGGGGCTCCTGAATAACGCGCTTCCATTTAGATTTATTTTTGCCGGTCAAACACTAATAACGGTCGGCCTGTCCTCCATCATTAATGCCATGACGCCTCTGTTCACGGTCATCGTCATGGCTGCATTTCGCGAGGAATGTCTCAGCGTTTATCGAGTGCTCGGTGTGCTGCTGGGCGTGGTCGGTATCGGGATTTTACGTGGGATAGAAGGGTTAATAGACGGCACTCAAACACTTGGAATCGGACTTTGTCTTGCCGGTACATTGAGTTACGGCTTTGCAGCCCTATGGGGACGCTGATATCTGGTCGATATTCCCTCCTGAAGTCTGCGACATGTCAGTTGATTTTCTCGACCGTCTTTATGGCCGTCGTTGTCTCATTCATTGATCAGCCGTGGACGCTGAATGCACCAAGTCTGGCGACCATGTTGTCACTATTGGCACTTGCCGTTTTCGGAACAGCCGTTGCTTATATCATTTTCTTCCAGATACTCGTCCGCGCCGGCGCAAGCAACGTCATGCTTGTAACTCTGCTCATCCCCATAAGGGCATTGATCCTGGGAAATATTTTCCTTGATGAGCCAATCCAAGCGAAAGAAATCATTGGCGCGCTCGTCATCGGAATTGGGCTTCTCTTCCTGGATGGGCGGGTCATCAACTGGGTAACGGGAAGACGTAGTGCAGTTGGGTGAAGGAGTATAGGACAGGAACGATCGGTGAAGCCTTGCCGCTCGTGGTCTGCTCAGGTGGTGGTCTCTGGCTTTAACGGAATGCCGCCGGCTTTAACCCAGCGGTAGCGCTCGGAAAGTGCGTTTGATAACGGCCGGCGTTGGTCATCGGGCACTCCAATCCACATGCGCAGCAGATGGCGCTTCCGTTCGTCTTCCTCGTAATCCTCAAAAGCTTCCCGCGCATGCATGATCATGTGGTTGTTGATGAGTTGGATATCGCCTTCTTGAAAACTCATGGAGAGCCTGAGTTCAGGTCGATTGGCGATTTCCTGAACTTTATCCAACGCTTCCCGTTGGAGATATGTCAACTTAAGCGTCTCCCCGTATCGAGAGACCGATTCGTAGTAGGGGCGGCTGCAAAATCGTGCCGAGACCTTGCCGTCACGCTCGCTGAACATAGGAATGCTAAACCAGGGCTGTTCGCCTTCAGGCTCCTCACTCCGCCAATCGACATTGAAAAGACCGTATGTGGCCTCCAAGAGGTCTAGACGTTCCGCACTAAGCACATTGTGAACGGTCAAGGCGCTGACCAATGCGCTAACGCCGCCGGACTTGGCGGTACGAAGGCAAAATAGCCCCAGCACGTCAATCGGCAGGAGGTCGCAGTGGAAATCCATCCGCTGGCTGGTCTGATATCCCCGAGCGTTGGGGTCGTCGTAGGATCGCCCTTCATCGCGCACATGCCCAAGCCTGTGGCCGCGCGCATTTTGCGATACCGGATTGCCGAAATGAACGCCAATTCCCCAGTAAATGAGCGCGCAATCGTCATCCGTGTAGCGATCTCGTGGCAGGCCGCGAAGAAGTTGAAATCCGCGTCCATGCTCCAGTTCGACGAGGATTTTGTCGAGTTTGGCAGCGAATGTGGGGAGCGGAAAAGCTTCAGCGCCAAACGGTATGGAGGCCCCGATGCGGTGAAGGTTAGCGAGCGCGTCGTCGATTTCCGCAATTGCCGAATCGCTTAGCTGATGGACCCAGATTGGGTCATCTTGAATCTGCGGGCCGATCCAGGCACCGGCGTCATCGATCATTTCTTCTTTACGGAATTCCATCTATATACTGTCGTTTTTCAACATCTGTTCGATGGCTTTGAGGTTGTTCATCGGGCCGGCAGCATGTGGATTGATAGCCAGCACGTCGCGGAACGCGGTTGCGGCGGCGTTGAAGTCTTCCAAGGCGATACGGCATAGCCCGAGCCCAGAAATTGCGCCGAAATGACGTGGCTCCAATTTCAATGTGACCTCGATGTCGGTGATTGACCCGGAAATATTGCCGCGCATATAGCGAACCGTTGCCCGCCGATTCCACCCTTCAGCGAAATCAGGAGCGACTTCAATGAGTTCGTCGTAGAGCTTTTCGGCAAACGCGAGTTGATTGCTGGAGAGTGCGTTTCGACCACGCTCCAATAGAGAATTTATGTCGTCGCCATCGATTTCAAACCAGATGTTCCAAATCGCTCGCTCGATTTTCAACGCCTCGGCGCCGTTGTCGACGACCAGCAATTGGTCAAACAGCGTCCCCAAACGTGCGTCGGTTTGGTCAGCAAAGGCGGGTGAGGCGAGGGTAAAGCCAAGGATTAAAGCGACACAGGCGATCGTGGTGCAGGCAATCCTAGCAAAGGCGCATCTGCGTCCAAAAATTTTACCAAAGGACATGGCTCTCCATCCCTCCGAAATTCTATAAATGATGGCAGAGATTATACGACACTGCCGTCGGATGGGTAACTATCGTAGCGATGAACAGGTCGTGATGCTCGACAATGATGTATTGGTAGCCCGGCCGTGTGGGCGGCAATCCTGAAGGCAGTCAACCAGCTAGTAAGTAATGAGCCAATAAGAACGGTGCATTGATGATAGACAAAGCGAAAAATCATGGACGTTCGGAAATGCTCGACTCCCTGGATATTTCAATCGCAACACTATCCGAGAAACCAATCATCGGGTGATTGTTGCAGCTTTATCTGCACGATTTTTCAGATTTTGCGACGGATAGCGACGCGACTTGGGATGTAAGCGACGACGGATTTTTTCAGTACAAATATTTTGACAGCTACTGGATTGATTCCAGCCGCGAGCCATTGCTCTTCCGAATGGACGACCAGATCGTTGGATTTGCCCCCCTGAACGAATGGTCTGCATCAGGCCGTGGGATCGGTTGCGGAATGGGCGATTTCTTTATTATGCGGAAGTATAGAGGCATGGGGTTAGGTAAGCGTGCTGCTCTGGAGATCATTCGCGACCGCCCCGTCAATTGGGAAATAGCCGTTCGCGATTACAATAAGCCCGCGCTTAGTTTCTGGCGCTCTGTCGTCATGTCGATTGATGAATTTACCGTTGAAGAAATAGCCGGTGACAACAAACGGTGGACCGGTCCTATTTGGCACGCTTCAGAGGTCAGCAGTGCAGTCCACGGATTATTTTACGCAGGGATGAAGGGGTGTAATGTTCACCGAGAGGTTCAAGGCAACCCACGCAGAACCGCAAGAACGGCCCAGGATTACCGTTGCTGATAGATGGCGTTGGCTTTCTGCCGAAACACTCGCAATACAGATCGCTAATACGTACCAAGAAACCAGCCAGAGCTAGGTTACCTTTGTGCCTGTGTGAAAGTGGAGTTGTTTCCTTGGTTTCGACTAGTTCGCGGGCGCTCGCGGCGACGGCCTCAAAGATAGTGATTATGCTTTTCTGAACTCGAACGTACTCGTACTCCTGCCAGTTCACACGGGCCGAATTCTCCGGACGTTTGAAGGGTAGTGGAGGATATCCGGGCAACCCACTCGTGGATTTTGCGAGTTTTCTTGCACCATGCTCAAGTAGTACAGTGACCGGATCTGTGTCGTCGTCCGGCAAAGCACTGCGTAGGCGTTGGCCGTTGATTCAATCTTACTCAGCCGTTCGAGCGCCTTGTATCGAGGAATGCCACGCCCTATCAAACGTGCGATGAAGAACACTGCGGCGGCTTCACGCAATTTGCATTCAAGTAATGGTCGACGCTCCTCGTCAATCGGATTACCTACAACGGTGATAATATTGTCGAAGTCTTCGGAGCTGTATCCGACGAAGCGATGGTCTGCATTCCCAGTGGCCGTCTGACCATCTAGTGTCGCACGTCTTTTTTGCGTCTCGTGCAGCGCTTATCTTTGCACGGCGCGTTTCTTCGACACCCATCAGGTCTCCATCTTCTCCACAGGCGTGCACGATGGTGGGGCGTGTCGATTAAAGTCAAGGTGCGTTGAACACGCTCATGACGGCGTACAAGGATTAGTGCGAAACCATGTAGGGTTGTTACCCATGTGTTACCCAAACGAACAAGGGGCTGAGCCGAAAATGGCTCAACCCCTTGCGTTAATTGGCTCCCCGGGACGGACTCGAACCGCCGACAAGGTGGTTAACAGCCACCTGCTCTACCAACTGAGCTACCGGGGATCGGTGACCGGATACGGGCCGCGTTTGTCGTAAACGCTGCATTAAGACATCCAGCCGATAAACTCACACCAGCACAAGCCAATATCTCAGCCGATGTATATCAAACGACTCGACGCGCTCCAAGTGGCATTAAAGGGGTAATTCAGAACTTTGAGGCGGTGCGAGCGTGTTTGTGTGAATTGGAGGTCCGGGCCGGAATCGAACCGACGTACAAGGCTTTGCAGGCCTCTGCATAACCACTCTGCCACCGGACCTCACCGATGCATCGCCCTGCAGATAAAGCGGTGCATGTGTTTGCGTGATATACGTGCGTCCTTGTTGAGGGTCAAGCTGGCGTCGGAAAGGGCACTCATTCGTACCCTTAACACTTTCCCGAAGGTACAAAGGCTGCGCCAGCGTATTCGCATCCATTGTCACAGGCCGACGGTCGGTTATATAAAACACGCCGTGTCGTTCGCATTACAATCCATACCGAATTAGGGGTGCCAACCTCCATGGACTTCGCCCTTGCGCGCCACAACATGGTCGAGAGCCAGCTACGAACCAACCGCGTGACGTCGCCTCACCTTTTATCGGCCATGGGTGAACTGCCGCGCGAAC
>Ga0302135_10000418_pt1 | contig 25880 bp, 26 predicted proteins | sample CBN3_surface_MG_FD_203119 | JGI IMG/M metagenome (GOLD analysis project Ga0302135, IMG submission 203119) | Marine microbial communities from Western Arctic Ocean, Canada - CBN3_32.1 | ecosystem: Environmental > Aquatic > Marine > Oceanic | place: Canada: Western Arctic Ocean | collected...
AATCCCCTTCATCACCGCGCGCCCCTTCTCGGTCAGCATCGCCGCCGCGCCATAAGCGCCATCGACATGGAACCAGAGGTCTTCCGCAGCGCAAAGATCGGCCAGTGCGTCGAGGGGATCGACCGACCCGGTGTTCGTCGTACCCGCGTTGGCGATGACGCAAAACGGGCGCCGCCCCGCGGCCCGGTCGGCGGCGATCGCCTGGCCAAGAGCGGCAACGTCGAGGCGAAGCCCGTCGCCGGTCTCCACCGAGACGAGTTGCTCGGGCGCAAAGCCCAGGATGCGTAGGTTCTTGGCGTTGGAGCGGTGGGTTTGGTCCGAGCAGTAGGCCACCGCGTCGGCAAACTCGAAGCCCAGCTTGACGCGCCGCGCCGTCGCCAAGGCCGTAAGGTTGGCGACCGAGCCGCCGCTCACGAACAAGCCGCCCGCCCCCTCCGGCATTTCGCAGATCTCTCGCAACCAATCCACGGCGACAAGTTCGACCTGCGAGGCGGCCGAGGCCTCGAGCCAGAGCCCGGGGCAAAAATTAAAGCCCGAGGCGATGAGATCGCCCATCGCGCCAACGAAGTTGCTTGGCCCCGGGATCCAGCCGAAATGCCGGGGATGGGTCGGGAACAGAGTGTTCTGGATAACTTTGGTATCCAGCTCTTCGAGGACCGCCTCGGGTGCGCTCGGCCCGACGGGCGCGGACTCGCGCAGCAACGCCTCGGCCTCGGCGCGCGAGAGAGTCTCCGCGGGATGGGAGTCCTTTAACCGGATATGATGATCAACGAGCATATCGATGACCCGATAGCCCAAGGCCTTCATGTCCTCAGGCGGAAGCTCGAGGGCAGCGGGATCGGGAGTGAGTGGCATGATGCTTGCCTCGCGCGAGAGAATGGGGACGAAACGAACAGCTGGCCGCGGTGATGCCGCGGCCAGCTGTTCGTCTTCTCTTAGCCCTAAGTGCGAGGGCGCGGTATCGATGCGCCGCAGAAAGTAGCCCGTCAGGCGGCGGAGCGACGCCCGGCGTTGGCCATGTATTCGTCGAGCCAGGGGGTACGATAACCGTCTTCGCGCCACAGGATGGGGAAGAAGCTCTCGTCTAGCTCGTCGGTATCGTGCTTACGATAGCGCACGTAATAATGGGTGCTGTGGGTGGGATGGAAGCGGGTCTCTGAGTTGGTGCAGTGGGAGACCAGGGCGCGGCGCGGCTGGCTCGCTGCGCCGTTCCCCGAAGAGCCGTGCCAGGTCCAACAATCATGCACGGCTATGCCGCCGGCGGGCACCTCGATGGGCACGATCTCCAACTGATCCTCAGTCAGCCCCTCAGCGGCGGCGGCCTGCCGCATAAAATTCCGGTAGTCGTCGGCAAGAAAACTTCCGGTGGGCTTAGGTGCATGTGTCCAGTGATTCGAACCTTTGACATATTCGACGGTACCCGCCTCGGCCGACGTATCGTCAAGTGCCATCCAAAGGCTGTTCATATTAGGTGGCACGAGATAGTCGAGCCAGCTGCCGTCCTGATGCATGACCAACGCACCGGCACCTGGTGGCTTCCATATTTCGTTTGAGACATGGATGCGTGCGCCCGGCCACCCGGCCAACTGCGAATTGATGCGACCGATCTCGGATCGGAGCGCTATGCTGGCAATGGTGTAGTCGGACTTCCAGCTATTGCAGAGCTGACGGGTCACATCTGGATCGTCGCGCCCTTCGGTCCAGTTGATCTCGTCGGGCGGAATGCCGGTCTCCCATTCCGCGCGAAACAGATGCTCGTAGCGCTCGCGCACCGCCTCGACCTCACTCATGTCGAGAAACTTCTCGAACACAATGAAGCCATCCTCGCGAAATTGTTCGACGTGGGCATCGGTAATTTCCAGATCAAGCATTCGTAATTCCTCCTCGAACGGTTAGCATTTTTACGCTTCGACGGGCGTCGCGGTGCCGGCCCATACAAGTTCCGAAATATGGGTTCGCGACGCTTCCAGGTGTGCGGTCATCGCCGCAGCGGCGCCTTCGGCGTTGCCGTCGCGAATTGCATCAAGAATGGCGGCATGTTGGTCGGGCTGCTCGGCCCATAGCCCGGGCGAAAACTCAACGGCGTCGAACGGCATAAACATGCCCGCGCGGGCCTCTTCAGATGCCTGCTGCAGGTGGGGATTGGTAGATGCGTCGGCGATGGCAAGATGGAACTCGGAATCCGCCCGGCGGAAATCGGCTGACAGCCTGCCTTGCCGAAAGGCGGCCAGCGCCGCGTCAAGCCGAGCAAGGTGCACCGGTTCGCGTCGCTCAGCGGCAAGACGGGAAGCACGAGATTCTACAGCTATACGATATTCAAATAAATTTTCGATGGCTGGCCATTCGGCACGTAACGCAGCGAGCTGGGATGCCCGAGTTGCCTGCTGACGCCGGACGAAGAGCCCTCCCTTGGCGCCTCGCCGGGTCTCGATATAACCCTCGCCCTCCAAGTGGCGGATCGCCTCGCGCACGGTGACGCGAGAAAACCCCAACTGATCGACAAGTTGCACCTCGGAAGGCAGCCGGTCGCCCCGGGCGTAGCGGCCGAGCTGAATCGCTCGGCGAATTCGCTGGGCAATATGCATGTACGCCGGGAGTTTCTCGATCGGCGGTCCTAAAGCAATCTCCATAGCGCCAAGTATGATAATTTATAGACCTTTATGCAAATTAGTTCTTTCTGTTAAATCCTTTGGCGATGGATAGCTCCTTCCGGCGTCACGACCCAGTCTTGGGCGCAACTCATAGAAAGTTTTTTCTAATTTAATAACAGTGCCTTACGTCAATTACACCAAGTCGAATGCGCCGAAAAATAAGGAACCGTGGCGGCCCTCCTCCGGCAGCGAATTCAAACTTCTGATGGCGGCGCTCAGGCGGCGAGACCCTCAGCCGACCCCTTGCGGACATAGTCGTCGAGCCAGCGTGTGCGATAACCCTTCTCGGTCCACAGGATGGGGAAAAAACTCTCGTCCATTGCGGTATCGCCGACCCGCTTATAACGGTTGTAAATATAGCTGATCCCAGTCTCCGTAAAACGACAATCGGACGACATGGTATGGGCAATCATCGCCCGACGGACTGTGGAGCCGCTGCGGTTGGTGTCGGAGCCGTGGAAGGTCATGCCATGATGGAAAGCGATACCCCCCGGCGGTAGCTCGACGGGCACGAACTCCGGCGTCACCCCAATCTGGGCTGCTGCGGTGTCGACCGCCTCGCGATAATTCTTGGGTGCGTGGAATTGCTTGATTGGTCCAAAATCGCCCCATTTGTGGGAGCCTTGGACGTACTCGATGGTTCCCGCCCCCGCCCTGGTCTCATCGAGTGCAATCCAGGCCGATGTCATATGGGGCGGATCCATCCAGAATGAATAGGCTTCATCCTGATGCATGCCAAGCGGGCGCGCGGCCGGCGGCTTCCAGATCACGTTATCCTGGTTTATGCGCGCACCGGGCCAGCGCGACAGCCGAGCACACAAACGGCCAACCTCCGCTGACAACACGAAACGGGCAATCGTATAATCCGATTTCCAGCCGTTGCAGATCTGGCGCGCGAGATCGTCCGCGTCGCGACCTTCCTTCCAGTTCCACTCGTCGGGAAAGAGACCGGTTTCGAACTCACCGCGGAATAGCAGGGGAAAGCGCGACCGCGCCGCCTCGACCTCATGAGGCTCGAGAAAATTCTCGATCATGAGGAAGCCGTCGTCGTCCCAGCGGCCAAGCTGCTCGCCGGTCAGATTGATGTCATGCATCGCATTACTCCCCGTCTGGCGCGATGCAGGGGCGTCACGGCAGACAGTCGAGATAGGTGTCTATATCCCACTCGGTGAGTGTCGCGTTGAAGCGCTCCCACTCGTCGCGCTTGTAATGCTCGTAGCAGCGGTACATATCCCCGGGCAGCGCGGCCTTGATCAACTTATCGGCGTCGAGCGCGTCGAGCGCGTCGCCCAAGTTCATGGGAAGTTGCGCCTTGCCCTCCGCGCGTAATTCATAGGCGCTGCGGGTCTCGGGTTCACCGGCGTCTAGATTATTTTTTAACCCGTCGTCAAACGCAGCCAGCAAGGCCGCGCTCATCAGATAGGGATTGACCATGGAATCCACCGCCCGGTACTCCATGCGGTCGGGCGAGGAAACGCGCAAGCCGCAGGTCCTGTTCTGCAGGCCCCAGTCAGCAAAGACCGGTGCCCAGAGGCCCGTCTCCATCATTCGACGGTATGAGTTGACCGTGGAACAGCCGATCGCGGTCAGCGCGGGCATATGCTTGACGAGCCCAGCAATGCAGTTCAAGCCCAACGGGCTCGGCATCCACTCGTCGCCCTCGGAGGCATAGACGTTCCGGCCGCCCTTGCTATAGGCGTAGATCTCGGACGAGCCGGGTAGTGGATCGATCGCGGGCGCTACGGCCTCGTCGGCCCCGCCGCGCCAGAGCGACATGTTGTGGTGGCAGCCATTGCCTGAGACGCCTTCGAAGGATTTAGCCATGAACATGGCGATCAGGTTGTTCTCGCGTGCGACCTGGGCGCAGATCTGGCGGAACGTCGTGAGGCGGTCGGCGGTGCGTAAGCAATCGTCATATTGCCAATTCTGCTCCATCATGCCCGGCGCATCCTCGTGATCCGCCTGGATCATGTCGAGTCCCATGGCCTTACCGTAGCGATGCACGCTCAGGACAACACCGCTGAGAACTTCAAACTGATCGATATGATAGGCGTAGGGCTTGGTTGGGCCGCCGTCGGGTTTACCGTCGGGGCCTCGATTGAGCCACAGCATCTCGGGCTCGCAGCCGAGACGAAGCTGCAAGCCATCGTGATCCTCCGCAAATTTTTCGGAGGCGCGCCTTAGGTTACCGCGGCAGTCGGCGGTGAAGATACCACCTGGATCTTCGCGGTCTTCGCGGTTGCGGAACAGGGTACAAAAGACCCGGCCCATGGCCTTGTTCCAGGGCAATTGGCAGAAGGTTTCAGGTTCGGGGATCGCGACCAATTCAGACTGGGTGGTATCGAAGCCGAGAAACTCGCCATGCCGGTCAGCAAAGGCGTGGGTTACGGCGCCGTAGACGGTTTGCACGCCCTTTTGCGCGACGTTCTCCCAGTGCTCGACCGGGATCGCTTTGCCGATGATCCGCCCGGTTACGGAAATGTACTGGAAATAGATGAGCTCGACGCCAAGGCTGACGGCAAACTTACCGACCTCGCGAACCCGCTCGGCCCGGCCCGGCTGATTTATGAAATCTTCGAGGTCGCTCATTCGATGACACGAGCGCGGCGCTTAGCGTCAAGATAGTGAAAGACGCCCGCGATATCGTGCATCGCCTTGGGGCGCGGCGTGCGGGCGGGAAAGGGGCGCGTTCCCGCAGGCCGAGGGGCCGCGGCCACCACCCGCTTGGTCCGCCGCACAGATGTGCGCGGGCTATTTTTTGAGGCGCTTGTTTGGCCCATCATCAGCCATGATAAAGACGGAAACGAATAGCAGAACCACCGACACCACGATGATAATCGACCCGATGGCGTTGATCTCGGGCGTCATGCCGCGCCGGATGGTCGACCAGATATACATCGGCAGGGTGTTGTCACGTCCGGTCAGGAAGAAGGTGACCGGGATCTCGTCGAACGACAGGGTAAAGGCGATCAGCGACGAGCCGATGACGGCGCCGCGGATGTTGGGGAAGGTCACGTACCAGAAGGTCTGGAACGGCTTCGCCCCGAGGTCCGCCGAAGCCTCCTCGATTCGCCGGTCGAAGCGCTGCAGGCGCGCGAACACATTGGTTACCACGATGCCCGTGAGCGCGGTGCCGTGGCCGATGATGACCGTGAGCAGGCTGAGCTGGACCCCGACCATCGAGAAAAAACTGAGCATGGCTACGCCGGTGATCAGGCCGGGCAACACATAGGGCAGCACGACCATGCGCCGGAACGCGGTCTTGCCGGGAAAATCGTAGCGGTCGAGCGCCAGCGCGGTGGGAATACCGATAACCATGCAGATAACTACGGCGAAACTGGCGACGATGAGGCTGTTAAGCACGGCATCCATCAGCCGCTCGTTGCTCAGCGCCATGGCGTACCAGTCGAGCGTCCAGCCGGTCAGCGGCAGCTTGGTAATCGAATTCGAATTGAAGCTGAACAGGATGAGGCAGACGATGGGCGCCCAGAGATAGGCGAGCGCCACGCCGGCCGCGATGGCGAGCGCACGGCGCGTTGTCGTCGGACTGCCTATGTCGAAGCGGAAGCGACGCGGTTCTACCCGCCGCGCGGCTCCGGTTTCCGTTGAAATTGCCGTCATTACACTATCCCAAATTCAATCGGCCGACCCGCTCGAAGCGGTCGGATATGGTCAGGATGGCGACCACTATGATCAGGATCACCACCGCGATCGCCGAGCCCAGCGGCCAGTTCATAGCCATACCGAACTGGGTCGCCACGACGTTGGCTATCATGTTTGAATATGGCCCGCCGACCAGGATGGGCGAAATGAAGTCGCCCGCGGCCAGACAGAAAGTGAAGGTAAAGCCCGCCAGGATCCCCGGCACGGAAAGCGGCAGGGTGATCTTTAGGAAGGTCCGGTAGGGGCCCACGCCCAGGTCCTTCGAGCCCTCGATCAGGCTGCGCGGAATCTTCTCGAGCGTGGCGAATAACGGCATCACCATGAAGGGCGTAAAGATATACGCCATGGTGATGACCATCGCCGTCTGGTTATAGAGGAAGAAGGTGACCGGCTCGTCGGTGATGCCGATCCACATCAACAGCGAGTTGAGGATGCCCTCGCTGCCCAGGATTGTCTTCCAGGTGTAGGCGCGCAACAGGTAAGACACCCACAGCGGGATGATCGTCGCGACATAAAGCATGAGGCGCACGCGCGACGACTTGACCTTGAACACCAGGTAATAGGTCAGCGGGTAGGAAATCAGGAACGCCAGGATCGAGACGAAGGCCGCGATCTTGAGGCTGCGCAACAGCACAATGTAGTACTGCGGGTCGGTGAAGAGTATGCCGTAGTTACCGAACTGGAAGTCGGGGATGTGGAGCGGAAATTGGCGCGAATAAAAACTGATCATGAACATGATCACGTAAGGCGTCAGCAGCACCACGCCCCACCAGGCCATGGGCCCGGAAAGCAGCGCAATGGCGCCCATGCGCCGGCGCTGAGCGTAACTCCTCTGGCTGCTCACAGGCGATCCTCCGCCTCGCAGGCCTCGACATTCTCGAACAGAGTCACGGAGGCCGGGTCGACGGTCAACTGGACCTCGCTGCCGGGCGCCGGAAGCTGACTTTGCGCGGCGGCAGAATCGAGCTGGTGGTGGACCACGAAAGGCTTGTCACCGCCGATATCGAAGGCGATTTGGGCCGAGCCGCCGTGGAAAAAATGCTCGCGAAAGGTCCCCGAGATGACATTAAAGCCATCTGGCGCCGCCGCGCCGCCGGTCAGCATGCGAATTTTTTCTGGCCGGATCGAGAGCATCACCTGGCCCCCGACGCTCGGATTTTTGCCACTGCCCTTCGCCCGGATCGAATTACTGCCGCTCTGGGCCACCACCGTGTCACCCGAGACCTCGCTGACCTTGGCCAGCATCATGTTCGAGGTGCCCAGGAAGTTCGCGACGTAAGGTGTCGAGGGCTGGTCGTAAAGTTCCGTCGGCGAGCCAACCTGCACGATCCGCCCCCGGTCCATGACCATGATGCGGTCCGACATAACCAGCGATTCCGTCTGGTCGTGGGTCACCATGATGAAGGTCAGGCCCAGCTTCTTGTGCAGATGCTTGAGTTCCACCTGCATGGTTTCGCGCAGCTTGGCGTCCAATGCGGACATGGGCTCGTCGAGCAGCAGAACCTTGGGCCGGCGCACCAGCGCGCGGGCTAGGGCTACGCGCTGGCGCTGGCCGATGGAAAGCTCGTGGGGCCGGTTGTTCGCCTTGTCGACGAGTTCGATGGTCTTGAGCGAGGTTGCCACTGCTTCGGAGACTTCCGCCCGGTTCGAGCCGCCCAACTTCAGACCGTAGCCGATGTTCTGCTCCACCGTCATGTGGGGAAACAGCGCGAAGTCCTGGAACATCATGTTCAGCGGCCGGCGATAAGGCGGCTGGTCCGTAATGTCGTCGCCGTCGAGGATGACCCGACCGCTATCGGGAAACTCGAAGCCGCCGATGATCCGAAGGGTTGTGGTCTTGCCGCAACCCGACGGGCCCAGCATGGTCAGGAACTCGCCTTCCTTAATGGTCAGGCTGACATCGTCAACCGCCTTGACGCCCCCAGGGAAGGACTTGTTCAGACCTTGTAATTCGATGATGTTTCCCATGACTTTGAAACCGGCTCCCAGTTAGCACAAAATTTTTGATTATTCCGGCGGCATACGCCGCCCACCCCGTCGCCCGGGACCGCTTGGTAGATGGGTCTCTCTAAAATAGCGGTCCGGGCGAAGATGCTAGACATCTCCGCCCGGTTGACTGCTTGGCTCGAAGATTGCCCGGTTACTGGGCCGCCTTAACCGCGTTCCAGGTATCGATCATCTTGTCGACCCGGATCGGCTCCTGCCAGAAGTCGAGGCCGTCGAAGTAAACCCAGTCGCCCTGATGAAGCGACTCGTACATCTCAGGCGAGAGGCACTCCTTGGCCGCCGAGGCATTGGCCATGGAATAACCCATGTACATCGACATCTCACACTGGGCATGCGGCGACTGCATGTAGGTAATGAACTGCTTGGCGCACTCCATGTTCGGCGTGCCCTTCACGATCTGCCAGGCATCCTGCCAGCCATCCGCCTTCTCCTTGGGGATGAACTCAACCATGTTGATGCCCTGCTCGATGAGCAACGAGGACTGGTAGCCGCCCCAGGTGTTGGACAGGACCACTTCGCCATTGGCGTAGAGGTTAACCAACTCGCCCGCGGTGGACCAGAATTTGCGCATCTGCGGCTTGGCCTCGATCAGCTTGTCGCGCACTTCCGCGAGCTGGTCGTCGCTTAAGTCGTAGACCGGCGCGTCACGGCCGTAGAGATAGCGCGCCACCGAGTAGATATTGGTCTTGTCGTCCCAGATCGAGAGCTTGCCCTCATAGGCGGGATCCCACAAGATTTCAATCGAGTCCGGCGGCGTGTCGAACTCGTCGGCGTTGTACATCCAGGCGATCGAGCCCCAAGCGAAGGGCGAGGCCCAGATATGGCCTTCCGGCGGCATCCAGTTCCCTTCGCCCGTGACGCTGGGATGGACCCGGAAGCCCTCGTAGATGTCGTCCCAAAGGGGGAGGAGATCCATCGAAATCGGCTCGACGACGCCCATCTTGGCGAGAATACCAGTGGTGTCGACCGACGGCGACACGGCGTCATAAGCCGCGCTGCCACTTGCCAATTTGGCTGGGAATTCATCGTTCGAGCCGACATAGGTGCGGCTGATGACGCAACCCGTTTCTTCCTCGAATTTTTCAGTGATGGCGGGGTCGGCATAGCCCTCCCAAGTAAGAATGCTAAGCTCTCCGGCTTGCGCCTCGGCCGGTACAACGGCCGACCCGGCGATGGCGACACCGGCCACAAGGGCCGCCGACGCCGCTACAGACTTCAGGATACATGACATATATTTTGGTCCTCTCCCTAAAACTATTATCACTTTTCTCTCTATCTAAAGCTCGAACGTGACGGAAATTAAGCGATTTATTGTAACTCTTAGCGCCTATCCCGCCGAACGGCCAAACAGCCTCCACAAAGGGGCTAAGCGACTCGTACAGCCGGTGCCTTGGCTTGTCAACGTCGATGCACCTGAGCTATCAATAGGTTAGCCACAACCGGGGGTTGGCGCGCCCTCCAGGATTCGAACCTGGGACCTACAGCTTAGAAGGCTGTTGCTCTATCCAGCTGAGCTAAGGGCGCGCGAGGCCCGCGACAACGGCGGCGGTTGGGGCCGCCAGGCTCAGATCACTCTTCGGAACGCGAAATTATCGGCGTAGGACTTGTGCTTGGCCGTGCGCTCCCGGGGCAGCGCCACCCGATAAGACAGGCCGCGGCGCTCGGCGTAGGCGATCGCCTCCTCGCAAGTAGCAAAGCGCAACAAAAGCTGGCGGCGGGTGTCGGCGGAACCGGTCCAGCCCATCAGGGGGTCGATCTCCTTGGGTGCGTTCGGCTCGAACTCGACCACCCAGCCTTTGGTCTTCGCCCGCCCCGACTGCATCGCGGTCTTGGCCGGCTTGTAAATACGTACGTCCATGCTTTGCCGTTCTCCGATACGGATCGCGTCTTTAAAACCGGGCGGTGGTCGGGGCGGCCGGATTTGAACCGGCGACCCTCTGCTCCCAAAGCAGATGCGCTACCAGGCTGCGCCACGCCCCGGCCCGGCCCGCTGCGCAGAAGGTAAAGTCTGTTGTTCCCAGACACAATACGCGATTATCGGCGCCACAACAGAAGAACTGGATAACAGAAGATCTGGCCGCGCCGGTCAGGGCGCCGGGCCAAACCAGCCGTAGCGTACGAAGTCGCCCGTTGCAATACCGATCCGGGCAACGGTTCCCGCGGGCAGCTCGAGCACGGCGCGCACGACTGCGCCGGGGTCGATCTGCTCGAGCGATTGGGGCGTCGTATCGGCGGCGATGGTCACGATCCGCCCATCCGCCTCGATGAACAGCATATCGAGCGGGATCAGGGTGTTCTTCATCCACATGGAGACCCGGCGCGGCGGGTCGAGGTCAAACAACATGCCGGAATCAGTGGCCAGCTCGGTGCGAAACATCAGCCCCAGGGCCATCTGCTCGATCGTGCGCGCAAGCTCCACGGAAAACTCGTGGCGCTCGCCCGCCGCCGTCTCGATGGACAGCCGGTCGACGGCGAAACCAAGCACCGGATTGGACTGGGTGGCGCCCGGTGACGGCGCGACGCCGAGAAGCAGGAGACCCAGAACCACGGCCAGGAATGCACCCCGCGGGCGAGCGCGAGCGGATTGCCCGTTCATGGCGAGAGGATCACGCCGCGCCGCCACGACACGCCGCAAATCGGCCAAATCTCCCGCATCGAGACGACGGCGCGCCAGAGGCAAGAGAACACTGTTCTCCCGCGCCAAGTGGCGGCGCTGGAATCCGGCAAAAGCACGGGCCTGGTGCGCGAAGGCCAGAGGATCGGCGGGCGGCTCCCGCCGGCGAGGCGGTGCAATCGGCCATGAGCGCCCGGCAATAGGCGTCATCGGCCTGGTGCTCTCCCCGCAACGCGGCCAGAATATCGTCAAAGCCATCGTCCGCCGTGACCCGTTCGGCGAGCCGAGGAAATAAATCGCGCTCTTTGTCCTCGAGGTGGAGCGGTAACTCGCGCGCCAGGTAGTCCAGCGCATAGGCTGCGGTTTCGCGAGCATCGTCGGCACCCGGCGCTTCGGCCAGCCGTTCGATGGCGCCCAGAACGATGATCTGTCGGTCATGCTCGCGATGGATGAATTCAACAGGATCGTCGAACCCTGCGGGCGATAGCTTGGCGCCACCCTCTGCTTCGTTGTCTTTAATCTGCGCCGTCATCTTCGGCCATGGCCTGCTACCTGCGGCACCGTCGCTATTTCGGCAAGATTAGCACGATTGCCGCTCGCCGGGGTCTCCGTGCAACACGGTTCAATCCGCACTCGTCTCGACGCGGTCGCGGAACGGCGCTGTTTCGGCAACAAGCCAGGTCCGGAACGTCTCGACGGTCGGATGCGCGGGCGTAACATCGGGCTCGACCAGATAATAGGCCTCAAATTCAACCCCCTGCTCGAACGGCCGGACCAGGCGCCCGGCCTCAAGATCGGGCTTGCTGACCAACGTTGTCGCCCAGCGCCACGCCCTGCCCGTTCAGCACGGCGTCGAGCGCCAGAGACATGTTGGAAAAACGCGGGCCCCGGCTTGGATCGGAATCGTGAACCCCCACGTCATCGAGCCATTCCGCCCACCAGCGCGGATGTTCCGCGTGGAGCAGGGTGTGATGACGCAAATCCGCCGGCTCGCGAAGCGGTTGCTCGCCATCGAGCAACGCCGGAACGCAAACCGGGAAAATCACGATGTCATAAAGTTAGGTGACCCGGGTTTCCGGCCAATAGCCCTCGCCGTAGCGGATAGCGAGCGCGGCTTTGCCGGAGCTTAAATCGACGGCCGTGTCGGTCTGATCGATATCCACGTCGATGCCCGGATGGGCGGCCGTGAAACCTCCAGCCGGGGCACGAGCCAGCGCGAGGCGAAGGAAATCTCGACGCTGATGCGCAGCAAGCCGGGGGCGTCGGGGCGCAAAGCCTCTTCGGTCGCCGCGGCGATGCGGTCGAGCGAGCGGCCGAGCATGCTGGCGTGGCGCGCCCCCGGCTCGGTCAGGACGACACCCCGATAGACGTGGCGAAATAAGGGCGCGCCGAGCCAGGTTTCTAGTTCGCGTACCTGACGGCTGATCGCCGCATGGGTGACGTCGAGCTCGCCCTCGGCAACGCTAAAGCTTTGATGCCGGGCAGCGGCTTCGAAGGCCTGCAGCGCTTTGAGGGAGGGAAGGTTTTCGGCCATGACTCGTGCAACTCTTCCTTACACGAAATTAAATTTTTAATCGTTTTATAACAATTGTTTAGAGCATTGACTTGAGACTCTAGACAACACTGGAAAACGGAGCAAGATATGGTCTTCATCCTGGAAATTCTGGCGGATTTCATCGTTCGTCTCATGACTCCCGGAGTGGCCCCGAAGGAGGCCACCGAGCGACCGAAAATCGCGGTGTTCCGCGACTGGCTGCTCAACGCCACCCGGGAAGGACCCGACACACTGGCCCGCCCCGGGATCGGCAAGCGAGCCGAAATTTCTTGAGACCTCGTCGAGCGATCCCTAGATTAGATGTTTGCGGCATCGTCGCGGGCGCACGATGCCCGCTGCACGCAATTTCTAGGGTGCTGCGACAAGGGGAAGTGCCGTGTTTCGCGCCATCGGTCTATTTCTGGCTCTGTTTGCGATCTGGATCGCGCTCTCAGGCCGTTTCACGCCCTTCCTGCTGATCGCGGGGGCGGTCTGCTGCGCGTTGGTCGTGTTCATCGCTCACCGTATGGACGTTATCGACCACGAGGGATTTCCCGTCCAACTGAGCGGACGCCTGCCGCTGTACTGGGTCTGGCTGGCGCTGGAGGTGGTCAAGGCCAACCTCGACGTCGCCTGGCGCGTGTGGCATCCGCGACTGCCCATCGACCCCGCCCTGGAACGTCTGCCCGCGAGCCAGCACACGGATCTCTCGCGGGTGATCTATGCCAATTCGATCACGCTGACGCCCGGCACGGTGACGACCTATGTGGGCAAGGGCTTCGTCGAGGTCCACGCGCTCAACCGCGCCGGCCTGGAGGCGCTACGCGAGGGCGAGATGGATCGGCGCGCCACGCGCCTGGAGTCGCGGCCGTGACCATGTTCATGGCCGCCGCCGCGGCGCTGATCGTAACAATGGCTCTGGCGCTGGCCCGCGCCCTTCTCGGGCCGACCATCTACGACCGCGTGCTCTCGGTGAACAGCTTCGGGACCAAGACCGTGTTACTGATCGCGGTGGTCGGATTCCTGGTCGACCGGCCCGATTTCCTGGACATCGCGCTGGTCTACGCGCTGATCAACTTCATCAGCACCATCGCCGTGCTTAAGCTGTTCCAGCGCGGCCATTTCCGCAGCCGGAGCAAGCGATGATCGTACATATAGCAAGCTGGGTGCTGCTGATGGTGGGGGCCTTTTTCGTGGTGACCGGCGGCATCGGCCTGGTCCGCATGCCCGATTTCTTCACCCGGTTGCACCCCGCCGGCATGACCGACACTCTGGGCGCCGGCCTGATGCTGACCGGGCTTATGCTCCAGAGCGGGGCGAGCTTCGTTACCCTCAAACTGGCCCTCATCCTGCTCTTCCTGCTGTTGACCAGCCCGACCTCGAGTTTTTCGCTGGCCCACGCCGCGCTGCTTGCGGGCGAGAAGCCGTGGACGCGGGCAGGCAAAGCGAAGCGGACCGAAGACGCGGACGAGAGCTAATGGCGCCCTATCTCGACATCGTGCTGCTCAGCCTTCTGGTGGTCATGGCCATCGCGATCTTGCGTATGCGCAACCTGGTTGCAGTGGTCATGTTCTCGAGCCTTTACAGCCTCGTCATGGCGGGGCTGTGGGTCCGCCTTGACGCGGTCGATGTGGCCTTCACGGAAGCCGCGGTCGGCGCCGGCATCACGACCGTCCTGCTGCTCGCCGCCCTGGTCCTGATCGGAACCCGGGAGAAGAAGCCGATCCACAATCCGTGGCTGCCTCTCCTGGTCGTGACGATTACGGGCGCGGCGCTGATCCACGGCACGGTGGATACGCCGCTGTTCGGCGATATCAATGCGCCAGCGCAACAGCATGTTGCACCCTATTACCTCGAGCGCACGCCCCACGACACCGGCGTGCCCAACGTCGTGACCGCCGTGCTGGCGTCCTACCGGGGCTACGACACCCTGGGTGAAGTGACGGTAATCTTCACGGCAGGGATCGGCGTATTGCTGCTGATCGGACGGCTGCCCCGCTGGCGGCGGAGGAAACGACCGTGAAGGACTATTTGATCCTGCGCGTGATTTCCAAGCTGCTGATTCCGGTGATCATGCTGTTTGGGCTCTACACCCAGATGCACGGCGACTACGGACCGGGCGGCGGCTTTCAGGCCGGCGTCATCTTCGCCTCGGCCTTCGTGCTCTACACTCTGGTCTTCGATCCCGAAACCGCCATGCGGGTGTTGGGCTGGCGGACGCTTCTGCTACTGGTTCCGATCGGGGTGCTTATCTTTGCCCTGACCGGGGTGGCGTCATTGATCCTCGGTGGCAACTTCCTCGAATACGGCGTCTTTGGCCATGGCGAGCATGGCCTCGCCCACGGCAATCATATCGGCATCCTGGCGATCGAGTTCGGCGTCGGCATCACCGTTGCGTCGGTCGTCGTGACGATCTTCTACGCCTTCGCCCAGAGGCGCTGAGATGGACGTGCTCGGCCATTACCACTACTGGATCAGCATCGTCCTGATGATGCTGGGGTTTTATATCGTCATTGCCCGGGGCAACCTGGTGAAGAAGATCGTCGGACTGAGCCTGTTCCAGACCTCGGTCTTCCTGCTCTACATCGCGATCGGCAAGGTCCGCGGCGGTACGGCGCCGATCCTCGATGACCGCTTCGAGAGCTACAGCAATCCCCTACCCCATGTCCTGATCCTGACCGCGATCGTCGTGTCGGTGGCGACCACGGCGGTCGGGCTCGGGCTTATCGTGCGCATCAAGAAGGCCTACGGCACGGTGGAAGAAGACGAAATCCAGGAGCGCGACGCGGACAGGCCCAAGCCATGATCGCCGATCATCTTCCCGTCCTTCAGGTCGTTATCCCCCTGATCGCAGCGCCGCTTTGCGTGCTCGTCCAGCGTGGCGCGATCGCGTGGATCCTCGCGTGCCTGGTAGCGTTCGCCTGTTTCGCCATATCGCTGCTCCTGCTGTTGCAGGTCGGCGACGGCGGTGTGATCTCGTATCACCTGGGCGGCTGGGCCCCGCCGTACGGCATCGAGTACAGGATCGACGCGCTGGGCGCCTTCGTGCTGGTCATCGTCTCGGGCATCGCCGCCGTCGTGCTGCCCTATTCCTGGCCGACCCTCTCGCTCCAGATTCAGCCGAGCCGGCGCGCCTTGTTCTACGCCGTCTTCCTGCTGGCGCTGACCGGCTTGCTCGGCATCGTGGCAACGGGTGATGCATTCAACATCTACGTCTTTCTTGAGATCAGCTCGCTTGCGAGCTACGTCCTCGTCGCCCAGCACCGCGACCGCCGCGCATTGCGCGCAGCGTTTCAGTACCTGGTGCTGGGAACGATCGGCGCGACCCTGATCTTGATCGGGATCGGCCTGCTCTATATGATGACGGGCACGCTCAACATCATGGACTTGTCCGAGCGCCTGCCCGAGCATTACGAGAGCCGCACGGTCCAGATGGCCTTCGCCTTCTTGACCGTCGGCATCTGCCTGAAGCTGGCGCTGTTTCCACTTCATCTCTGGCTGCCGGACGCCTACAGCTTCGCGCCCTCGTCCGTCGCCGCGTTCCTCTCGGCCACGGCGACCAAGGTCGGCGCCTACCTTCTGCTCCGCTTCGTCTTCACGGTATTCGGCTGGGAATTTTCCTTCGAGGTGCTGCCCCTCGATCTGATCTTGATGCCGCTGGCGTTGATTGCCGTGGTCGCGGGTTCGCTGGTCGCCATCTTCCAGACTAACGTCAAGCGCCTGCTCGCCTATTCGTCGGTCGCCCAGATCGGCTACATCGTCGTCGGCATCGCCTACGCCAACCAGACAGGACTGACCGGGAGCGTGGTTCACCTGTTCAACCACGCGCTGATGAAAGGCGGCCTGTTCATGCTGATCGGCGCCGTCGGCTACCGGCTCGGCGCCAACGTCCAGCTCACCGACCTCCACGGGTTGGGCCGGCGCATGCCGTTCACCATGGCGGGCGTCGTAATCGCCGGGTTGTCCCTGATCGGCCTGCCGCTGACTGTCGGCTTTGTCAGTAAATGGTACCTGGTCAAGGCGGCATTCGAGGCCGGGTTGTGGCCGGTGGCCGCGGTCGTACTGGCCAGCTCGTTGCTCGCTGTCGCCTATGTCGGGCGCATCGTGGAAGCGGCCTATTTCCACCCGTCCACGGCGCGGACGGCCAATGTCAGCGATCCGCCGGCCTTGCTGCTGGTGCCGTCGTGGCTGCTGGTTGTGGCCTGCGTCTATTTTGGGATCCACACCGACGCGACCATCGGGGTCGCGCAAGGCATCGCGCAGAGCCTGATCGGAGGGGCGCGGTGAGCGCCGCAATCCTCATCGCCGTGGGCCTGCCGCTCGCGGGCGCGCTCGGCATCGCGCTGGCGGGCCGCTGGCCCAATCTGCGCGAGGGCGTGACGCTGGCCACGGCCGCTGCGCTGTTCGCCGTGGTCGTACTGCTGCTGTGCGACGTCATGGCAGGTGCGCGGCCGGCCGCGCACCTGATCAACGTGCTGCCGGGCCTCGAACTCGGCTTTGCGATCGAGCCGCTCGGCATGCTGTTCGCGCTGGTCGCCTCGTTCCTCTGGCTCGTCACCTCGATCTATTCGATCGGCTACATGCGCGCCAACAACGAGCCGTACCAGACGCGGTTTTACGCCTGCTTTGCGCTGGCCCTGGCAGCCACGATCGGGATCGCGTTCGCCGCGAACATGTTCACCCTGTTCATTTTCTACGAGGCGCTCACGATCTCGACCTACCCGCTGGTGACCCACAAGGGCACCGCGGAGGCCCGGCGCTCGGGACGAACCTATCTCGGCATTCTGCTGGGCACCTCGATCGTGTTCCTGCTCTTCGCCATCATCTGGACCTGGAGCCTGGCCGGCACGCTCGACTTCCGCGAGGGCGGCATCCTGGAAGGTCACGCCTCGCAAGCCGTGCTGGGCATCCTGCTGGTGCTCTACGTGTTCGGCGTCGGCAAGGCGGCGTTGATGCCGTTTCACCGCTGGCTGCCCGCAGCGATGGTAGCGCCGGCCCCAGTGAGCGCACTACTGCACGCGGTCGCGGTGGTCAAGGCGGGCGTCTTTACAATCCTCAAGCTGGTGGTCTACATCTTCGGCCTCGACACGCTCTCCGCCATGACCGGGAGCGGCTGGCTGATCTATGTCGCGGGCTTCACCATCGTCGCCGCCTCGCTGGTCGCGCTGCGCCAGGACAACTTGAAGCGCCGGCTCGCCTACTCGACCATCGGCCAGCTCGGCTATGTCGTGCTCGGCGCGGGGCTAGCCAACGCCTACGGCATCCTGGGCGGCGGCATGCATATCGCGGCCCACGCGTTCGGCAAGATCACCCTGTTCTTCTGTGCCGGCGCAATCTACACGGCGTTGCGCAAGACCCTGGTCAGCGAGCTCGACGGCATCGGCCGGACCATGCCCGTAACCATGACCTGCTTCGCCATCGCCGCGCTCAGTCTAATCGGCCTGCCGCCCATGGTCGGCGCCTGGAGCAAATGGAACCTGGCGCTGGGAACGATCGAGGCGGAGAGCTATCTTCTGCTCACGGCGCTCGCTCTGAGCTCGCTGCTCAACATCGCCTACCTCCTGCCGATCGTGACCCGGGCGTTCTTCGCGAGCCCGGCCGGCGCCGCTGGAGGCGGTATAAAAGAAGCCCCGATCCCCTGCCTCGTCGGGCTGGGAATTTCGGCCACCGGCTGCATCGTGCTGTTTTTCTATCCCGGCTTGTTCACGGCGCTGCTCTCGCCGCTCGTTTCGGGGAGTGCGGGGCCATGATCAACAAGGAATTCCGCAGTCAGTCCCGGGCGCTCAAGCGTGCGTTCTGGATCTTCTTTACGCTTTGTACGGGTCTGCTGCTGGCCGACCTGCTTTACGACAAGCACGCCATCCTGAAACCCGAAGCCTGGTTCGGCTTTTACGGGTTTTACGGCTTCATTGCCTGCGTCGTGCTCGTGCTGGTCGCGAAGGAGCTGCGCAAGCTCGTGATGCGCAAGGAGAACTACTACGATGAGCGGTAGTCTCCTGCCCCCCTTCGCGCCATTTCTCATCGCGGCCCTGCTCGCGCTGGTCGTGCCCGGGCGCTTCCGCCCCATGCTCCTGCTGCTCGCCCCGGTGGGCGGCGCGATCAACCTGTGGGCGCTGTCCGAGGGCGGTGGGCTGGAGACCGAGTTGATGGGCTACCGGCTCGAGCTGTTCCGCGCCGATTCCTTGAGCTTCCTGTTCGGCATCCTGTTCCATATCGCCGCCTTCCTCGGCGGCCTGTTCGCGTTCAAGATCCAGGACCGGCTGCAGGTTGCGAGCGCATTGGTCTACGTTGCCAGCGCCCTGGGCTTCGTCTTCGCGGGCGACTTCATCACGCTGTTCATCGCCTTCGAGGGCATGACCATCGCCTCCACCGGCCTCGTCCTCGCGCGGCGAACCCCGATGGCGACCAGCGTTAGCCTGCGTTATTTCGGGGTCCAGGCGGGCGCCGGGCTGCTGTTCCTCGCAGGCGCCCTGTTGCTGATCGAGGAGACCGGGTCGAGCCATTTCGGCCAAATCGGCCTGGACAGCCTGGGCGGCATTCTGATCTTCGTCGCGTTCGGCATAAAATGCGGCTTTCCCGGGGTCCATACCTGGCTCACCGAGGCCTATCCGGTCTCGACCCCGACGGGTGCGGTTTTCCTAAGTGCATTTACGACCAAGGCCGCGGTCTACGCCCTTGCGCGCGGCTTTCCCGGCGAAGAACCACTGATCTATATCGGCACCGCGATGGCGGTGTTCCCGATTTTCTATGCCGTGATCGAGAACGACCTGCGCCGGGTGCTCTGCTACAGCATGATCAACCAGCTCGGCTTCATGGTCGTGGGCATTGGGCTGGGCACGACGCTGGCGCTCAACGGAGCGGTTGCCCACGCATTTGCCGACGTCCTGTTCAAGGGCCTGCTGCTGATGACCATGGGCGCGGTGCTGCACCAGACGGGCAAGATCAACGGGTCGGAGCTGGGCGGGCTTTACCGAAGCATGCCGCTGACCACGGGGCTTTGTATTGTCGGCGCCGCGTCGATTTCCGCCTTCCCGCTGTTCAGCGGCTTCGTGACCAAGTCGATGATCATGGCCGCGGCCGCCGAGCAGGGCTACAGCGTGGTCTGGTACCTGCTGCTGTTCGCCTCGGCCGGGGTGTTTCACCATGCCGGTATCAAGATCCCGTTCTTCGCCTTCTTCGCCCACGATTCCGGACTGCGGCCGCGCGATCCGAGCTGGAACATGCTGGGCGCCATGGCGCTTGGCGCAGGCCTGTGCCTTGCGATCGGCATCCATCCGGCGCCGCTCTACGCGCTCTTGCCCTACCCGGTCGATTACTTGCCCTATACCCTGCCCCACGTGATCGCACAGCTGCAGCTGCTGTTCTTCTCAGCGCTGGCCTTCGCCTGGCTGAAAATGACCGGGCTCTATCCGCCGGAACTGCGTTCGATCATCATCGACGCCGATTGGCTGCTGCGTCGGGCGGTCCTGCCCGGCGTGCGCGGCTTTGCCGGCATCATGATACGCCTCGCCGCGGGCGCAGAACGGGCGGGTGAGCGCCCGGCCAGGGGGCTGCTCAGCCAGATCTTCCGGGTTCATGGTCCCGAAGGGGTGTTCGGCCGGACCTGGCTGACGGGCAATACGGTGCTGTGGATTGCCGCGCTGCTCGGGCTTTACCTGATCATCTACTACACCTGATCGGCGAGGCGCAGCGGCTGGCTCGGGCAATCTAGCCATGCTAATCTCGCCCGCGCAAGCCACGGCCACGACCAAGAAAGAGGAGGCCCGCCGGTGGAGCAATCCGAGCGCTACGTCAAATTCGAAGAGGGCCTCGTCAGCCGAAAGATCTTCTTCGACCCGGAGATTTACCAGGCGGAGCTCGAGCGCATCTTCGCACGCTGCTGGTTGTTCCTGGGCCACGAATCCCAAATCCCCGAGCCCGGTGATTACATGACCGCCTATATGGGCGAGGATCCCATCCTGGTGTGCCGTGGCGCCGATGGGACGGTTCGGGCATTTCTGAATTCGTGTCGCCATCGGGGCATGAGAGTGTGCCGGGCGGACCGCGGCAATGCGCGTCAATTCACGTGCAGCTTCCACGGCTGGACCTACGCCAATTCCGGTGAGCTGAGGGGTGTGCCCCTGGGCCAAGACGCCTACGGCGAGCGGCTGAACAAGGCCGAGTGGGGCTTGCTCGAAGTGCCCAAGCTCACCTCTTACGGTGGCATGCTATTCGGAAATTGGGACGCGGGCGCGGAAAGCCTCGATGATTTTCTGGGCGAGTTGCGCTGGTATCTCGACGTCATGGTCGAGCGCCAGATCGGCGGCATCGAGTTCATTCCCGGAGTCCAGCGCTATTCGCTCGACGCCAACTGGAAGATCGCGAGTGAGAACTTCGCGGGCGACACCTACCACCTGCCCTACTCGCACGGTTCCATGTTCAAGCTCGACATCCGCCAAATCAATCCGGCGAACCCGAGCTTTCGGGGCAAGGACGCCGACTACTATAACATCGGGCTCGACAACGGCCACGGCATGACCGGCATCGTCTTCGGCGACGAGCGTTATCGGGTCGATCTCGAGGCCGCCAAGGAATACGGCGCTGAAGTTGTCGAGTATGTCGAAGAGTGCCATCAGCGGCTGATCAAGGCGCTGCCCAAGCACCAGGCGGGGGTCTACGCGCTTTCGTTCAGCAACATGTTCCCCAACCTTTCGTTCAACGACTTCAGTGCGCTGCGCCCGATCGGGTTCTATCTCTGGCTGCCCAAGGGGCCCAGCCGAATCGAGGCGTGGAATTGGTGCGGCATCGACCGCGACGCGCCGAAAGTGGTCAAAGATCTCGCGCGGGTCGACTTCACACGGATTCAATCCGTGACCGGGATCGCCGCCCAGGACGATACCGAGAATTTCGAACAGGTGACCGAGGCGACACGGGGCGTGGTCGGCCAGCGGTTGGACTTCAATTACCAGATGAACGTGGGCCAGGCGCCGTTGGACGGCCCAGACGACTGCCCAGGTCGCTTCGCACCCTACATCTCGGAGACCAATCAGCTGAATTTTTACCAACATTGGGCGGCGCTGTTCGACGCGCCCTGATCGGGACGGTCCCATGGTCGGCCACGAACTGCAGCACAGCGTTGAGCAGTTCCTTTACCGCGAGGTTCGCCTGCTGAGCGAGCTGCGCTACGAGGAATGGCTCGATCTCTTCACCGACGAAGTCCGTTACTGGATGCCCGCGCGCGAAACCATTGCCGGGCAGCCCGACGCGCTGGCCGGCGACAGCGAGATGGCATACTTCGACGACGACAAGGCGTTCCTCGCAGCGCGCATTGAGCGGCTGCGCTCACCGCTCGCCCACGCCGAACAACCGCCGTCGCGGTTACGCTACTTCGTCTCGAACGTCGAGATCGAGGAAGCGGGCGAGGATGAAATCGACGTTCGGTGCAACCTTCTGGTTTATCAATCTCGGCTGGAGCGGACCGAAGTGAGTTATGTCGGCCGGCGCGAGGACCGGCTTCGCCGGGCCGGTTCGTCCTGGCGCGTCACGACCCGGAAAATTATTCTAGATCAAACGCTTGTTCCGCGTTCCATATCTGTATTTTTTTAGCGCGCCGACGCTAGATTCGAGATTCTACAAAAATGGTGCGGAGCCAGAGCCTGAAGACGCCGGGCGTGACGAAAAGCCGCTCGGGAGCCGGCTATTCCTGATCGCCGCCCCGTGGCGAATCCGGAGACCTCTCCGTTTCAGCGCGGCAACCGTAACCACCAGATTTTTGTGACTTTTTCTTGGACGCTCGCGCGCTTGACGGGGAATTGTCCACCCTTCATACTTTTCTCTAATAGCGCCGCATCAAACGGCCCCGTCGACGGTTCTGGTACACCGTCGAATTAGGTCCGTGCGGCGTCCATAGGCTATCCATGAGGGGAACGACAGGATGCCCAAATCTCTGAATATCAGCGTCGACAAGTGCACGGGCTGTCTCCAGTGCGAGTTGGCGTGCTCGTACGAGAAGGAAGGCCTGTTCAATCCGGCCAAGTCCCGGATCAAGGTCTTTATGTTTCACGACGAGGCGCGCTTCGCGCCCTATACCTGCACCCAGTGCGCCGAAGCCTGGTGCCAGCAGGCCTGCCCGGTCGATGCCATCAAGCTCAACCGCGCGACCCTGGCCAAGGAAGTCGACGATAAGCTGTGCGTCGGCTGCAAGGTGTGCACCATCGCCTGCCCCTTTGGCACCATCAACTACAACCACGACAGCGGTAAGGTCATCAAATGCGACCTGTGCGGCGGCGATCCGGAATGCGCCAAAGCCTGCCCAACCGAAGCCATTACCTATGTTGACAGCGACTGGACCGGCTACGAGCGGATGAAGGCCTGGGCGGCCAAGACCGACGCCGGCGGCCAGGCCGAAGCCTGAGCCCGGCAGGTGCTTAGCACCCGCCGAACCAACCGCTAATCGAATTTAGGGAGAGATTGTCATGGCGTGGCAACGCAAGATTATCCGGGTAGACCTGACCAAGGGCACCTGCGACGTCGAGCCGCTCAACATGGAGTGGGCACGGGACTATCTGGGCCAGCGCGGCCTCGCTACCAAGTACTTCTGCGAAGAGGTCGACGCCAAGGTCGACCCCCTTTCGCCGGAGAACAAGCTGCTGATCGCGACCGGTCCCCTGACGGGTACCGCCGCCTCGACGGGCGGGCGTTACTCCGTCATCACCAAGGGGCCCCTCACCGGCGCGATCGCCTGCTCCAACTCCGGCGGTTATGTCGGCGCCGAGCTCAAGTTCGCCGGCTACGACATGATTATCTTCGAAGGCAAGTCGAAGACCCCGGTCTATCTCTGGATCGAGGACGACACCATCGAGCTGCGTGACGCCAAGCATATCTGGGGCACGTCGTGCTGGAATACCGAAGAGACCCTGAAGAAAAATGCCCAGGATCCCCAGGTCCGGGTTTTGAGCTGCGGGCCCGCGGGCGAGAACGGCGTGCTCTACGCTGCGGTCGTCAATGACCTGCACCGCGCGGCGGGCCGCTCGGGCGTGGGCACCGTGATGGGGTCGAAGAATCTCAAGGCGGTCGCCATCCGCGGCACCAAGGGTGTCGGCGGTGTCGATAACATCAAGGACTTCATGAAGACGGTCGCAGCGGGCAAGAAGGTGCTGGCCGACAACCCGGTGACCGGCGAGGGCCTGCCCGCGTTGGGCACCCAGGTGGTCATGGAGATAATCAACGAGACCGGCGCACTGCCGACCCGGAACTTCAAGGAAATCCAGTTCGAGGGCGCGGCGGCAATCGGCGCAACGGGCATGACCACACCGCGCGCCGATGGTACCACCAATCTGGTCCACAACCAGGCCTGCTTTGGCTGCACAATCGCCTGCGGTCGGGTCTCGAAGATTTCGACCGAGCATTACACCGTGAAGAACCGCCCCGAGTATTGGGGCGCCTCGGGCGGCCTTGAATACGAGAACGCCTGGTCGCTGGGCGCGGACACGGGCGTTGACGACCTCGACGCCTGTACCTTCGCGAACTTCATGTGCAACGAATACGGGATGGACCCGATCTCGTACGGTGCGACCTTGGCCGCGGCCATGGAGCTCTACGAGATGGGCGTCATTACCGACAAGGAGACGGGAGGGATCAAGCTCAACTTCGGTAACGCCGAGGCGCTTACCACGCTGGCGGAAATGACCGGCAAGGGCGAAGGATTCGGCAAGGAACTGGGACTCGGCTCGAAACGTCTGTGCGAGAAGTACGGCCATCCGGAGCTGTCGATGTCGGTCAAGGGCCAGGAGTTCCCGGCCTACGACCCGCGCGGCACCCAGGGCATGTCGATCGCCTACGCTACGTCGAATCGCGGCGCCTGCCATCTGCGCGGCTACGTCATCGCGTCAGAGGTGTTCGGGGTTCCGGAGAAAACCGACCCGACGGAGATCGACGGCAAGGCGGCGCTCGTCAAGGGCTTCCAGGACGCGACCGCGGTGGTCGATTCTTCCGGCCTGTGCCTGTTCACCACCTTCGCCTGGTCGCTCGAGGACATCGGACCGCAAATCGATGCGGCCTGCGAAGGCGACTTCTCGCTCGATAGCCTTCTGACACTAGGCGAGCGGATCTGGAACATGGAGAAGGACTTCAATCTCCGCGCCGGCTTCAAACGCAAGGACGACACCCTGCCGCCTCGCCTACTCAACGAGGGCGCGCCCAGCGGTCCCGCCAAGGGCATGGTCGCGGGCAAGGGAAAGTTCGACGAGGTGCTCGACGAATATTACGAGCTTCGCGGCTGGACCAAGGAAGGCGTACCGACCAACGAGACGCGGTCGCGCCTGGGGCTCTAGTTACCCCGGCGTCCGGGCCCGGGCGGCCCGGAGACCAACGACGCTTAGAGGGGAAGGCGCCCAGCGGGCCCTTCCCCTTTTTACCGATGACGCGCCGCCCGGAATGCGGCGCCTGAGGAAGGGGAGAAAATATGAAACATGTCGTCGTGGGTGCCGGCCCCTCCGGACTGATCGCCACAGAACATCTGCGCGCGCTCGATCCAAGCGCCGAGATCACCCTGGTCATGGACGAGGACGCGCCGCCCTATTCGCGGATGGCGATCCCGTATTTCCTCGCCAACGAGATCAAGGAAGGCGGCACGCACCTGCGCAAGAGCAAGGGCTATAACGAAGATTTCGATATCGACTACCGGCAGAATACCCGGGTCGAGAAGATCGATGCCAAGAAGAAGGAGCTAACCATTTCACAGGGCAAGGCGCTCAAATACGATAAGCTGCTGCTCGCTGTGGGTTCGCGCGCGATCATCCCGCCGGTGCCCGGCATCGACGCCGTAGAGGGCATCTACAACTGCTGGACCCTGGCGGACGCGCGCAACATCATCAAGCACGCCAAGCCCGGCTCCAAGGCGCTGCTCATGGGCGCCGGCTTCATCGGCTGCATCATCCTCGAGGCGCTGATCAAGCGCGGCGTCGAACTGACCGTGGTCGAGATGGAAGATCGCATGGTACCGCGCATGATGAACAAGGCCGGCGGCGGCATGATCAAGAAATGGTGCGAAGGCAAGGGCATCACGGTCAAGACCTCGACCAAGGTCGTTGGCATCGAGCAGGGCTCGGGCGGCCACCGCTTCAAGGTCGCCTTCGACAAGGGCAAAGCGGCGGATGCCGACGTTGTCATCACCGCGACCGGCGTGAAGGCGACGACGGATTTCCTCAAGGGCAGCGGTGTGAAGCACGAGTTCGGAATTCTCGTGAACAACCACCTCGAGACCAATATCGCAGATATTTATGCCTCAGGCGACTGCGCTCAGGGGCTCGACTTCTCCGACGGCTCCTGGACCGTGCAGGCGATTCAGCCGACCGCGGTCGAACATGGCCGGATCGCAGCCCAGAACATGACGGGGATCGCGGCGGAGCATAGCGGCAGCCTGAACATGAAC
>Ga0302135_10000420_pt1 | contig 25750 bp, 22 predicted proteins | sample CBN3_surface_MG_FD_203119 | JGI IMG/M metagenome (GOLD analysis project Ga0302135, IMG submission 203119) | Marine microbial communities from Western Arctic Ocean, Canada - CBN3_32.1 | ecosystem: Environmental > Aquatic > Marine > Oceanic | place: Canada: Western Arctic Ocean | collected...
GCCGCCGAAGCCGAAGCGATGCGCCCCGGCACGACGGTCGCGCGCGAAGGCATGGTCTTGACGCCGTGAGCGGCATGCGGCGCTTGCGCCGCATAATCATGGGGCTCGCGACCCTGGCCGGGTTTCGCCCGCGCGGGTTTTTCATCCCCTATCGCTATGCCGACCGCCAGCCAGGCCTGCCGGCACGCGGCGCCTATCCGGCGATGGCGCGTCTGCTCGTCGCGGCGGAACCGGTGATGGTCGAGGTGATCGCGGCAATCGCCGAATTCGCCGAGAATCTGCAGGCTATCCCGCTCGAAGGCGGGCCGCCGGAGCCGCGTTGGAATCAGGATTGGTTCCCCGGGCTCGACGCCGCCGCGACCTATGCGATCACCCGGTCCCGCCGGCCCGCCCGGATCGTCGAACTGGGTTCGGGCCATTCAACCCGGTTTTTCGCTCGCGCGGTCCGCGACGGCGCCATGACCACGACCGTGACGGCCATCGACCCAGCGCCCCGCGCCGCCCTTGCCGGCCTCGCGGTGACCCATCACCAAGCCACCCTCCAGGAATTGGAGCGGACGGGCGCTGGCGCCCCGCTCGCGGCCCTCGCGGCGGGCGACATACTGTTCATCGATTCGAGCCATGTGCTGATGCCCGGCAGCGATGTCGATCGCCTCGTCGCGGAAATTCTGCCCGCCCTGCCGAACGGGGTCCTGGTCCATATCCACGATATTTTCCTGCCCGACGACTACCCGGCCGCCTGGCATTGGCGCGGCTATAACGAGCAATCGGCGGTCGCGGCGCTGATCGCCGGCGGGGCTTTCGAGCCCATCTTCGCCAGCCATTACCTGCGCGACCATGCCTCTCATTTATTGGGGGCCTTGCCCATCGTCGTTGGCTCGATGCCGCCCGGCAGTCATGAATCGAGCCTCTGGCTGATCAAAACCGGCACACGCCCGATCACGGGAAAATGACGGGATAAATGCGCCCGCCGACCCATATTCCGCCCATGACGGACCCCGAGAAACCCTCGCGAGCCGGCCTGCCGACCCGATCAGCGGGCTTGGCCGAAACGGCGCGTTTGCCGGAACGGGTGCGCGCGGCCATCCGGGACCAGGAAGACCGCAGCGAAGTCCTGATCGGCTGAATTCAGCTCGCCATCGTCGCGACTTTCGGGACGCTCTACGCCGTCTCGCCAAAGACCTTTGTCGCGGGTGCCGGGTTCGAGCCCGCGCCTTGGGCGCTGGGCGGTTATCTGCTTTTCAGCCTCGGTCGGCTCGCCGCCGCCTCGCGGACGCGTCTGCCGGGCTGGCTCCTCGTGCTCTCCGTCCTGATCGATATGGCCCTGCTCATGGGGCTGACCTGGAGCTTCCATCTGCAATACGAACAGCCGCCCTCCTTCGTTCTTAAGGCACCTACCCTGCTCTATGTCTTTATCTTCATCGCCCTGCGCGCGCTGCGTTTCGAGGCGCGCCAACGTCGTGCTGGCCGGCCTTGTCGAGGCGGCGGGGTGGGCCTTCGTGGTCGGCTGGGTCGTCACGGCCAATCCCGAAGAAACCATGATCACCCGCGACTATATCGAGCACCTGACCTCGAACAGCATTCTCCTGGGCGCCGAGTTCGACAAGATCGCCACCATCCTCACGGTCACGGCCGTCCTCGCCCTGGCTATCCAACGCGCGCGGCGGCTGATGGTGCGCGCGATCGTCGAACAGACGGCGGCGCGGGAACTCAGGCGGTTTTTCGCGCCCGAGGCCGCACGCCATATTTCCAGCGCCGAGGGCACCATCAGCGCTGGCGAGGGCGAGGCGCGGGGCGCGGCCATTCTCTATACCGATATGCGGGGCTTCACCGCGCTCGCGCGCACGATGCCGGCCTCGGAGGCACTCGCCCTGCTGGCCGAATACCAGGCCCGACTGGTACCGGTGATCCAGGCCAATGGCGGCAACGTCGATAAATTCCTGGGTGACGGCATCCTGGCGACCTTCGGCGCGGCCCTGCCGACCGAGACATATACCGCTGATGCCCTGCGCGCGGTGGACGCCCTGATCGGTGAGATCGCCGATTGGCGCGAGCGCCGTCTGGCCGCCGGACCGCCGGCGCCCGCCGTCGGCCTCGCCGTGGCGACGGGCCGGGTCCTGTTCGGTGCGGTCGGCGACGAAAGCCGGCTGGAATACACGGTCATCGGCGACCCGGTAAACCTGGCAGCCAAACTCAAAAAGCACACCAAGACGGAACGAGCTTCAGGTCTCGCCAGCCGCGCGGCGGTCGAAGCGGCCCTGCGCCAGGGCTATATGCCGCCGGTCGATCAGGCATGCTTGGCCGCGCGGCGCATCGAAGGCTTGCTGGAGCCGGTCGACCTGGTCGTCCTGAACGCCTGATCGGCCGACCCGGGAGTCCGCCGTTATTTGCCGGCGCTATTTATAAGGATCGGCCGCGTCGCGCAGACCGTCGCCCAGAAAATTATACGCCAGGACGACGATGATCACCGGGACCACCGGTAGCATGAGCCAGGGATGGGTGGCGACGACATTGATGTTCTGCGCCTCGTTCAACAACACGCCCCAGCTCGTGATCGGCGGGCGCAGGCCCAGGCCGAGGAAGCTCAACGCCGTCTCGCCCAGGATCATCGAGGGGATGGACAGGGTCGCCGAGGCGATGACATGGCTGTAGAAGCTGGGCAGCAGATGGCGCCCGATGATGCGCCGCGGCTTGGCGCCCATGAGCTGGGCCGCCGTGCAGAAATCCTCCTCGCGCAGGGCGAGGAATTTGGAGCGGACCGACCGGGCCAGTCCGGTCCAGTCGATCAGCCCAAGAATCACCGTGATGCCGAAGAAGATGAGAATGGGACTCCAGGTCACCGGCAGCGCGGCCGAAAGGGCCATCCAGAGCGGCAGGGCCGGGAAGGAGCGGATCACCTCGATCAGGCGCTGGGAGATATTGTCGACCCAGCCGCCGTAATAACCGGCCAGCCCCCCGATCACGATGCCCAGGGTGAAGCTGATGATGATGCCGATGATGCCGATGGTTAGCGATATGCGCGCGCCGTAGATGATCCGAGAGAACATGTCGCGGCCCAGGCGGTCGGTGCCGAAGATATGGAGCGTGCCGTCCTCGGGCGGGCAGATCAGGTGAAAATCGCCCTCGAACATCCCCCAGAATTTGTAGCTATCGCCTCGGCAGAGAAAACGGATCGGTTTGGGTTGAGTCTCGTCCGGGATGTAGTCCCATTGCAGCAGTTTCATGTCGCGCTGCTTCTTCACGCCATAGACGAAGGGGCCGACGAACGCCCCGTCATGGAAGAAATGGATCCCCTGCGGTTTGAAAAACAGACGATCCGTGTTCCGGGTGTGCAGGTTGTAGGGCGCCACGATCTCGGCGAAGAGCGCCATGCCGTAAATCAACAGCAGGATGATGCCCGAGGCGACCGCGACGCGGTGGCGGCGCAGCTTCCACCACATGAGCTGCCATTGGGACGCGAGATAGTAGCGCTCCTGCTCCTCCGACATGACCTCGCGCGAATAGGGGTCGAAGGGTTCCTTGGAGACATAGTGATCCAGGCGGTCTTCGTCCGTTCGACGGGTCGGGTCCGTGATGTCGGTCATTTGGATGCCCCCCCGCCGAGCCGAATCCGTGGATCGAGAACGGCGAGCGCCAGGTCTGAGAGCAGGACCCCGATGACGGTGAGCATGGCGAGGAACATCAGGAAGGAGCCGGCCAGATACATGTCCTGACTGCGCAGGGCATCCAAAAGCATGGGACCGGTCGTCGGCAGGGACAGCACGACGGACACGATCGTCGCCCCCGAAATGATCTCGGGAAGCAGGGCGCCGATATCCGCGATGAACGGATTGATGGCGATGCGCAGCGGATATTTGATCAGGGCCCGGGTGTTCGACAGGCCCTTGGCTCGGGCCGTGACGACATATTGCTTTTGCAACTCATCCAGAAGATTGGCGCGCAGCCGCCGGATCATGCCCGCCGTACCCGAGGTGCCGATGACGACCACGGGAATCCAGAGATGCTCAAGCACGGAGACCAGTTTTCCAAAGGTCCAGGGCTGGCCGATATATTGCTCGTCCATCAACCCGCCGATCGATGTGCCGAAATAGACCTTGGCCAGATAGAGAAGGACCAGGGCGAGCAGGAAGTTCGGCGTGGCCAGGCCGAGGAAGCCGAGAAAGGTCAGGCCGTGATCGCCCCAGCTGTATTGATGGGTGGCGGAATAGACCCCGATGGGAAAGGACACGACCCAGGTGAAGATGATGGTCGCGACGGAGACCAGCATGGTCAGCCACAGGCGATCGCCGACGACGGCGGCGACGGGCAGGTTGTATTCGAACGAAAAGCCGAAATCGCCCTGCAACATACCGAAGATCCAGTGGAGGTACTGCTCCCACATCGGCCTGTCGAAACCGTAGGCCTCGCGCAGGAAGGCGACGTGCTGCTCATCGACCGACTCGCCGCGCGACTGCAATTCGGCGATATAGGTCTCGAGATAGTCGCCCGGCGGCAGCTGGATGATCACGAACACGATTATGCTGATCGCGATCAGGGTCGGGATCATGACGAGGATACGATGGGCGAGGTAACGCAGCATCTCTATCTATATGCCTTTCCAAGCTGCCACGGGCCGGGGATCAGTTGCTCGCCGTGCGGCGCTTGGCGTCGGCGAACCAGAAGGAATCTGGCCGATAGATGCCAAAATGGGCGCCGGGATCCCAGTTGTAGACGGCTTCCTCAGGCACGTTGCGCAGGCTCCCGTTGACCACGACGGGCTGCAGAGTGCCGCTGATAATGCCGATGGAAAAGACCTGATCCTCGTGGATTTTCAAAATCTTGTGCCAGATCTCCGTGCGTTCCTCGGCCGTGCTGGCCAGGCGCCAGGCTTCGTTCAGCACCATCAATTCCTGTGCCTCGGGCATGTCGATGGGCTCGCCCGCCTGTTCCTTGGTTTCGTTGTACTGACCCCACTTCGGCCATTGCAGCTGAATTTGCGCGGTCGGCGCCAGCTCGTCCGGGCTCAGATCCGCGGTCGGGAGGCCGTTCTCTAGCCCTGACCAGATCGACATCACCGTATCGCCGGCGAAGATGCGATTGCGGAACACCTCGCGCTGGGAGGGTTTGGAGAAGAGTTTGACCCCGATATTTTTCCAGGAGTCGCCGACCAGCGCCAGAACGTCGGTCTGTTCTGTGCTCTCGCCGGCGGTTTCGACGATGATCTCGATCGGCCGCCCGTCGGGCATCAGGCGGATGCCTTCGGAATTGCGCTGGGTCAGGCCCATCTCGTCGAGCAGCTCGTTCGCCTTCTGGATATCCGTGCCGGCCCAGGCGGTCTGATATTCCTCTTTGAAGAGCGGGCTTCTCGGAAGAACGGTGTTGTTGCTTTCCAGCGCCATGCCGAAATAGATGACTTCGTTGATCTCGTGGCGATTGATGGCGAGGGACAGGGCACGCCGGAAGCGTGCGTCCCGCAACAGTTTGCGCCAGCCCTCGTCATTGACGTTGAGGTTCGGGAACAGCGCAAGATGGGCGCCTTTCGCCGTCTGCCAGAGCGAAACCTTGTAGCCGTACTGATCCTCGTTGTCTTTCAGGAAGCTGAAATTATCGAACGAGATGTAGCGCGCCTGAAGATCGACTTCGCCTGTGCCCGCCTTGGCGGGGATGAGCTTGGAACCGGCCAGACCCATGACGACCATGTCGAGATAGGGCAGCTGATGGCCCTGCGGATCGATCCGGTGATAGTAGGGGTTACGCTCGAAGACAAAACGTTCGGCCGGCGGGGTGGTCTTCAACACCCAGGGCTGAAGCGACGGCACATCCGGATTCTCGTTCTTGTACTGGCGGTCGTTGACATGATGCAGCGCGGCCCAGTCGCGCTGGCCGCTCTCCTCGACCTTCTTCTCGAGCTTTTTCGGATCGGCGTATTTCTCATGGAACTGCTTGAGATAGGCCGAGGACCGGTAGATGTAGAGCGGCGTTGCGCCGGCCAAGCTGGAGAGGAAATAGGGATTCGGCTTGGACCAGCTGTAGATCACGGTTTCCGCGTCGGGGAAGGTCACCACCGGCGGCTCGCCCTCGACGATCAGGACACTTGCCGGGCCGAGCGGCGAAATCTTGTCGTTGTTGGCCACGTCCTCCCAGAAGTATCGGAAATCCTTGGCGGTGAAGGGGGTGCCGCTGGACCATTTGTGGCCCTTGCGCAGATGCAGGGTGAAGGTCCGGCCACCCTCGACCTCGAAGCTTTCGAGGATGTCGGGCGCGATCTCGTAAGCCGTCGTATAGCCGACCAGGCGGGCATAGCCGTAGACCACCATCTGGCGGGTGTCCTTGGCCTTGGCCATCAGGATGTTCAGGCGGCCGCCGGGCTGGCCCGGCTCCTGCCAGGGCAGATCCATGGGCGCGACCGAAGGTTGGGCGGGCACGCGCTCCGCCACCGGCGGCAAGGTGCCCGCCGCGACCGCCGCCGCGAGCGATGGGGTTTCAACCAGATCGACGGCCATGGCCTGCGGCGCGGCGAAGGTGGCCGCCATGCATATCGCGGCCGCAAGACGAAGACGGTTGGATGCCAGTTTCATGCGACGAGCTCCCTGAAGTCGGCCCCTTTATGGGCGCGTACGTAATGCCCTTGTCCCACATCGATCAAGGTCGGCTGGGCGTCGACATTGATCGTAAACGGAACCGGCCAGGCCTCGGGTTCCGAAGCGCGGTCCTCTTCCAGCTTTGCAAAATCGAGTTTGCGCGCGGGATCGGGATACGGCACGGCCGCTAGCAGCGCCTTCGTATAGGGATGAATCGGCTGGCGGAACAGAACTTCTCGCGGCGCCAGCTCGACCAGCCGGCCGCGACACATGACGGCAATGCGATCGGCGATGTAGTCGACCACTGCGAGATTGTGCGAGATGAACAGATAGGTCAGGCCCAGTTGTTCCTGCAGGTCGCGCAAAAGGTTTAGAATCTGGGCCTGGATCGAAACGTCGAGGGCCGAGACCGGCTCGTCGCAGATCAGCAGTTCGGGGCGAAGCGCCAGGGCGCGCGCGATGCCGATGCGCTGGCGTTGGCCGCCCGAGAAGCTGTGCGGATAGCGGCTCAAGGCGCGGACATCCAGGCCCACCAAGGCCATCAGTTCCATGACCGTTTCGCGCCGGCTCTGGCCGTCGCCGACGCCGTGGATGATCAGCGGTTCGCTGATGATGTCGTAAACCGTCATGCGCGGGTTGAGCGAGCCAAAGGGGTCCTGGAAGACGAACTGAACCTTGCGCCGATAGGCCTTGAGGTTTGGCCCGGTCAGGGCCAGCACATCCTGCATGGTGCCACGATCGTTGAAGCTGATGCTGCCCGCATCCGGCGTCAGCGCGCGCATGATCATCTTGCTGAGCGTGGTCTTGCCGCAGCCGCTCTCGCCGACCAGGCCCAGGCATTCGCCATGCTGGACACCGAAGCTGACATCGTCGACGGCCAGCACTTCGCTCTGCGAATTGCCGGCGAACAGCCCGGCGTCGCGAATTGCGAAGCTTTTCGTCAGGCTCTCGACCTTCAGCAGGGGTCCGGCTGCATCCGCATCCTCGGGCCAGGGCTCCTTCCGGGCCAGCAGATGGCCGGTCGCGGTCTCGATCTCGCGCAGTGGTACGAGCCGTTCGCCCCGCGCCATCTCGAAGCGCGGTACCGCGCGCAGAAGCGCCTTGAGATAGGGGTGCTCGGCCTTGCGAAAGACATCCTCCAGGGTGCCGCTCTCCATCACCTGGCCGTGATACATGACGATCACTTCCTCGGCGATATTGGCGACCACGCCGAGATCGTGGGTGATCATTAAAACGGCCATGCCGAGCTCGTTCTGCAGATCGCGCACCTGTTTCAGGATCTGGGCCTGAATGGTGACGTCGAGCGCGGTGGTCGGCTCGTCGGCGATCAGCAGGGCGGGCCGGCAGATCAGGGCCATCGAGATCATCGCGCGCTGGCGCAAGCCCCCGGACAATTCGAAGGGATAGCTGCGGAAGGCCCGTTCCGGGTCGGGAAAGCCGACCAGACGCAGGGTTTCGAGGGTCAATTCCCGCCCTTCGGCCCTGCCGACCGAGCGGTGGAGATGGAGCGCCTCGCTGACCTGGTTGCCCACCGTGTGCAGCGGCGAGAGCGATGTCATGGGTTCCTGGAAGATGATCGAGATGCGGCCGCCGCGAATCTGGCGCATGCCCCGGCTGTCGCGCTCGAGGGCCGCTATATCGACGACCTCGCCGTCGCGCTCGGGATCGGCGAACAGAATTTCGCCGCCGGCGATCTCGGCGACCTCGGGCAGGATGCCCATGATCGACTGGGCGCAGACCGACTTGCCGGATCCCGATTCCCCTACTAATGCCACGGTGCCGCCCGGGCGGATGCGAAAAGATACGCCACGAACCGCGTCCACCGTGCCGCCGTGAACCCGGAATCGGACGTGAAGGTCGTTGACCCGGAGCAGATCCTTCATGCGCGTGTCTCCGGGCGATGTAATTCGCCGGCGAGGCCCATCGCCTCCAGATTGACGACCGTGGCGGGCGCCAGATCAAGCCCCAGCGAGGCCGCCGCGCGGGTGGCGCGGCGGGCGATCTCGCGGAAACCGGTCAGCGTCGAATCGAGACGCAAAGTCCGGCCTGGCGCTTTCAGGGTCAGTTCCATCCAGCCACTGTCATGGGTCCGTTTGGTGGAGAAAAATCGAAGACGCAACATGCACAATTCCTGCCAGGGCAGGCTAATGCAATCCCGGCCCCAGGGAAACAGACCGCCGCCCGCCAAACCGCTCGCGCGAATGCCGTCATCCGCGATTTCGACGACGACGATCCGGCGCGCGCCGGTGCGGATGCCGAAAGCGGCGAACAGAACCGCGCCCGCGCCCAGCAGCCAGCTCACGGTTGTGCCGGGCTCGACCAGGATAAGCGGACCGAGGGTCACGGCCAACCCGGTCGCGGCGCGCAGGGCGTCGCCGCGCAGGGCGGCGGATTCGTAACGATGCTCGCTCATGCCGCGCCGACCCGCCGGGGTGCCGGCGCGAAAACCGCCTCGACCCCCAGCCATTCGGCCGCCGGGTGGGCGGAAACGGCGGCCAGAAAACGGTCCAGGAAGGCCTGGCACGCGCCATCGTGAACCAGATGGTGGGTCAGCAGACCGGTGGGTTCCAGCGCGTCGGCATGGCCGGCCCGGCGCGCCGACAGATGGCCGATCGCCATGCCCAGCGCGGCGCTCTCCCCGACGAAACGGCGCCCGCCGGCCCAATCCACGATATCGATATGGGTATTGGCCTGGATCAGGCCCGGGGCGGCCTCGGCCCGCGCGCGCGGTTGATACAGGGACAAGCCGCGACAACCGAATTCCGGCAACATCGGCACGAGGGCTGGCGCGATGCGGTTCCAGGGTGGCACGAGAATCGGATGAAAGCGCGATCCGAAGAGTCGTTCGAGCCGGGCTTGGCCCGTCGCCAGCTCTCCCACCGCCGAGGGATAAGGTCGGTGCGGGCCCAGTTCCTGCTTTTTCTCGGTCGCCGGGGCGTGATTCTGGTGGGCGTAGCCATGCTGAAGGATCGCGAGGCCCGGCAGGCCCGCGATCCGCTCGTTCAGGGCCGGCTCGGCATCGGCGGGAATCACCGCCAGGGCGAGGGGCGTGTTCCGCGAGGCGGCGGAATCGAGCAAGGCGTCGAGGGCAGGCCCCGGCGCGCGCGCATCGTCATCGCGCCACCAGAAGGTCGCGCGTTGCCCCTCCGCCTCCCAGCGGCCGAGCTCTCGGCCGAATGCGGTCCAATCGGTCAGGCCACGGGCCTCCCTTGCGAGAACGGAGTTAGCCCATCCAATGCTGCAACCAGCCCTCGATCAGATCGAGGCTGCCCCCGACGCCGTCCAGACGCGGCCGCGGGCCGGTTGGATTCGGCGCTTCGATCGCTGTATCGATGGCTTTGGCCAGGGTCTTCGGCTGCAGGTCTGCCTCCGCCAACAAAATCACGAAACCGCCCTGGGCAAGCTTTTCGGCCCGCAGGCTTTGTTCGGTTTCGCCCTGGCCGACATAGGGGACGACGACGCTCCGTTTTCCGGCGGCCAGAACCTCAAGGACCGTATTATAGCCGGCCTGGGAGACGGAGATATGACAATTGGCCAGCAGGGCGCGGAAGTCGGCCCTGTGGCGTTCCACGACGAGGCCGTCTCCGGCCGATGCGGCGAGGTCTCGATAGGTGTCCTCGGCCAGGGCGGCGCCCGCGATCAGGCGCCATAGCCGTCCCGAGGCATGGATGCTGAGCGGCCGGGCGTCGCACGCGGCATGCAGCAGGCGCGCGCCGACCGCGCCGCCGCCGGCCGAGACCAAGACCTCGCCATATCCCGGCGCCCCCGGTCCGCCGGGCGGTTCGGGCGCCGGTGTGACATAGCCGGTATAGGCCAGGCTCTCGCCCAAGGCCGCGGCCAGCGGGAAGCTGGAATCGAAAGGCAGCAAAGCGGGGTCGCCATGGACCAGGATGCGGTCGAACCGGTCGCGCGCCACGGCAAGGTTCTCGGCTTCGCGCCGGGCCGATTTGTGCGGCACGACATCGCGCACCGAGCAGAGCATCAAGGGTCTCGGCCGGGTCGCGCGCGCGGCGTCGATCAGCGGCTCCAGTTCGAAAGCCAGGGCGCGCCGGCCGAAGGGATACATCTCCACGATCAGGGCATCGGGCCGGAAGGCGGCGAGTTCATCCAATAGTTTTGCCCGGCGTTCGGACCGCAGGGCATCGTCGAGCGCCCGGCCCCGCGCGTCTATCAGGCCGGAAAAAGATTCGTCGGCCGCGCGCAGGGCCGGAAGTTGCAGGAAGGATGCACCGCCCAGATCCAGGTCGGGCACGGCCATGCCGCCCGAGATGACGTGGGTATCATGGCCGGCGGTCGCCAGGGCGCGCGCAATCAACGCGATGCGGCGCAGATGGCCGTTGCCCAGCAGATGCTGGACATGGATCAGTATCCGCCGGCGTCGTGCCACGGCTTTTCCAGGGAAATGTTCATCTGTTCGATGGTTGGCCGGCCCGCCGGATCGAGCTGGAACAGATGGGCGCAGCCGTCGGCGATCTTGTGGGGGGGCTTGCCGAGCATGTCCCACTCGGTGGCCCAGGCCATGACCGCCCGGATAACCCCCTTATGGGTTACCGCGGCGACCGGTTCGCCCCGGGCCGCCACCTCGGCGGTCCAGGACAGCATACGGGCCTGAACCTCGCGCGGGCTTTCCCCGCCCCGGGCGCGGAAGTCCAGGCCTCGGCCTTCGTTGCGGATCATGGCGTCGCCGTAGCGCGCGCGCAGATCGGCCAGGGTGGCGCCCTCCCATTCGCCCCAATGCATTTCCATCAGGCGCGGCTCGGTCGCCAAGGGTCGCGCGCCCAGCAGGCGGGCCGTCTCGCTGGCCCGTGCCAGGGGACTCGCTATCCGGGCGAAGCCGGAGAAGGCCTCGGGCAGGCGCCAGCCCTGGACCCGGGCACGGCCCAGGGCGCTCAAGGGCACGTCGCTCTGGCCCTGGACCTTACCCGCGGCGTTCCAGGCGGTCGGGCCGTGGCGAATCAGCAGCAAGGCGGTCATCGGTGCCCCGCGACGGCTTGGCGCAAGGCCCTGTCCAGGGTTTCGGCGGCACCGGGCAGATCGTGATGTTCCGCCATGCGGCGGCTGGCGTTCGCGCCAAGGCGCCGGCGCTCTCCTGCGTCGTCCAGCAGGGTGCGCAGCGCCGCCGCGAGGGCGCGGGGATTGCCGGGCGGGGTCAGGCGGCCGGTTTCGCCGTCGACCACGACCTCGGGCACACCGCCATCGGCACCGGCGACCACGGGCAGGCCGGATGCCTGAGCCTCCAGGAAAACCATGCCATAGGCTTCGCGCAGGGCCGGCCAGGCGAACAGATCGGCCGTGGCATAGAGGGGGTAAAGGGCATCGGTGGAGAGGCCGCCCAGCAGGCGGATACGATCGGGGCCGAAGCGGCGGAAGGCCTCCTCGACGGCGGGCCGGGCGGGGCCGTCGCCCGCGACGATCAGCTGCCAGTCACCGTCGAGCATCGCCAGGGCGCGTGCCAGAACCCGATAGGAATCGAGCTTGTCGCCCCGCCGCATCATCGCGACCGTCAGAAGCCAGGGGCGTCCGGGATCGAGGTTGTGGCGGTCGGCCAGGGCCGACCGAAGCGCCGCGCGCTGCTGGGCGGCGGCCGCGAAAGGTGCGATCTCGATGAAAGGGCGGAGCCGGTGGAGGCGGTCCGATGCGGCCAGAAGGGGCGTCACGCATTCGGCATCCGCGGCGGTCATGCAGAGGACTCCGTCGGCGGCGCGGATTGCTGCTTCGGTCGCGTCATGGCCCAACTTCCAGGGCCCCGCGGCGCGTTTGGGCGCGTGGGACGGTTCGACCACCAGATAGGGAATGCCCAGGGCCGCGCTGGCCGCCGGGCCGATCCAGTCCGGCGCGCGGTAATAGACATGATAGGTCAGCCAGGCCGCCGGTCTTTCCGCCGGCGGGCGAGCCTGGACGCGCCGCGCGATGCGCGCCGCGATGCGGCGCCCCAAACCGGCGAGCCGCGCCTGCCGGTCCGGATCGCCGAGCCGGTCGCGGCTGCGCAGGCGCGATGCCAATTCGGCCTGGTGCCCGCGCGTGGCCAGGGCGCCGATCAGCAGGCGGGCCATGCGACGATCGCCCGAGGGCACGGGATCGTCCGGCGGCTTCAGCGGCGCGTAGAAAGCGATGCGCACGGTTCCTCCCGGCGATCCAGCCCGAAACGCGCGGCGATCGGGTCGAGGCAGGCTTCGAGCGAGAAGGCATTGGTTACCCGGTCGCGCCCGGCGGCGCCCAGGCGCGCGCGCAGGTCCGGCTGGGCGATCAGCCGGGCGAGACCTTCGGCCAAGGCCTGCGGCTCTCCGGCCGGCACCAGCAGCCCGGTCTCGCCGTCGCGAATCAGTTCCGGAATGGCTGAGACTTTGGTAGCGATACAGACCAGCCCCTGGCTCTGCGCCTCCACCAGGACATTGGGCAGACCGTCCCGGTCGCCATTGGCCGCGATACGGCTGGCGAGCACGAAGAGATCGGCGGTCCGGCATTGGGCGAGCACGGCTTCCTGTGGTTGGGCGCCGAGCCATTCGATGCGGTTGTCGATGCCCAGGCCGGCGGCGCGGGCCTTCAACGCGTCCAGCCTTTCGCCCCCGCCGATATGAACGAAGCGCCAGGCCGGCTCGGCCGGTAGGGCGGCAAGAGCGTCGAGCAGGTCTTCGTAGCCCTTCTTTTCGACGGCCCGGCCGACGGAGAGAATCGTGACAGCGCCGGCGGCCGACCGTGCGCCATCGGTGGCCGGGTCGGGCGGTGCGAAGCGTTCGAGATCGAGGCCGTGATAGGCCAGCATCACGCGCGCCGGATCGGGCGCCAGGGCCGCGAGGTGGTCGCGGCCCACGGCGGTGCAGGTCACCAGCCAGTCGAGATCGGCCAGTTTCTCCGCCTTGTCCCAAGCGGGGGTGGTCCAGATGTCCTTGGCATGGGCCGAGCAGCTCCAGGGCAGGCCCCGCATTGTCGCGGCGTAGCGCGCGACTGAGGCCGGCGTGTGCAGGAAATGGGCGTGCAGGCGGCCGATTTCGGCGGGGAGTTCGGCGGCCAGGGCCAGGGCCTGGCCAAAACGGCGGAGTCGGTTGCGGGTCGGGTCGCGCCGCAGATCGCGCAGCCATAGGGCGCGGGCGGCGGGATAGCCGGGCAGGCGCCGCGTCTTGCGCCAGGCACGCAGTACCCGTCGCCAATCGTCGCCCAGATATTCCGGCAGATAGTCGACCGGCGCTACGATCTCGCGATGAACCGGATGGTTCGCCGGGTCCGTGGGATGGCGCAGCGAGACGATACGGATATCCAGCCCGCGTCGCTCGAGCGCCCGGATCTCCTGGGCGATGAAGGTTTCGGAAAGGCGCGGATAGCCCTTGAGGACGAAGGCGACGGGAAGCGGCATGACCGTCCGGGCGCGCCGGTCAGGAATTCGCTTGCGCGAGACCCATTCGCGGCCGGATCCCGGACTCGATGCGCCGGGCAACGAGCCGGTTGACGTTCTCCAGCCCGTCCAGCAGGCCGGGGATGACGACCTCCGACGGGCGCGGCTGCTGGGGTAGATGGCGCAGGGCGGTCGCCATGATGCGCGGGTCGCGCGGTCCGTCGATCGGCAGCATGGTCACCAGGCCGAGCTCGGCCGCGCGCGACGCCCGGATATATTGCTCGAGGCGGGGCAGGACCCGCGGCACGATGATCGACGGTTTGTCGAAGGACAGGATCTCGCAGAAGGTGTTGTAGCCGCCCATGGCGACCACGCCCGACGCACGGCGGATCAGTTCCTCGATCCGCGCCTCGAAGGTGATGGCCGAAACCTTGGGCAGGCGCTCCGCCCGGGCGAGGAAGTCGGCCTGGTCGTCGCTCTGCATGAACGGCCCCAAGACGATCAGGGTATTGTACGGCATCGTGGGGTCGTATTCGTAGGCCGACAGCACCCAGTCGACCAGCTCCATCCCGTCGCCGCCGCCGCCGGGGGTGACCAGCAGATAGGGCTCTTCCATCAGGTTGTGCTGGGGCGACGAGGCCGAAGGCCCGTCGGATTGGCGGCCGAGATAGCCGGTATAGGTGATCTTGCGCCGCACCGAATGGGGCAAGTCGATACCGGCGAGCGGCTCGAAGATCTGGGGCAGGCCGTAGACCCAAATTTCGTCGTAGAATTCCTTGAGCGCGGCAACGGCGCCTTTGCGCTCCCATTCCGGGGCCAGCTGGGCCGGCTCGTCCATCACGTCGCGCAGACCCAGCACGAGGGTGGTGCCGCGGCCGTGCAGAAGTTCGAGGGTTTCGCGTACCTCGCCGCGCAAGCCCAGCGGCTCCTTGTCCACGATGAAGACATCCGGATCGAAGATCTCGGCCGTATGGCGCACGATCGAAGAGCGCAGCGCGATGGTCTGGGTAATGTCGATATGCAGGCTGAGCGAGGTGTAGTCGCCGTTGCGCAGCTTGATCACGCCGGGCACGCGCACGAAGTCGACCCGGGCCCTGAAGTCGAAGCCGCCGATAATCGGCGAGCCGGAGAGAATCAGGACGGAAAGGTCCTTATAGGCCGAGACGAGCGAATGCGCGATTGCTCGGCAACGCCGGAGGTGACCCAGCCCGAATGAATCGTGGCTGTAGATGAGGACTCGCGCCCCCGTCCACGACTTTGGCATCAGTCTATCCCCTGAACTACCACTGTCTCCTGACCCCATATTACTATGATATAGGGGAATAGCGGCAAGAAAGGTTGTTTTGATGGCGGTTTGACCTTAAGCGTACCGCACCTTGGCCGACGCAAAAGTGGCGCCGATAGGCCGTGGGTGCGGGGGCGTACGTCGTTTCCATGGATCAAAGCGTTTACAGATTCATTCTTCGACACACCAAGAAGGAGCAGATCGTCCTTCTGGTGTTGACGGTCGTCTCCTATCCGTTTCTCTACTTCTCCTACGATGTTCCCAAGCAGATCATCAACCATATCACGGCCGTCGATCGCCTGACGCGGGGCGGCGCCGCGGCAGAGCCCTATCCGGAACAGACCCTGATCGGCCTGCTCAAGATGGAGCATATTCCCTATCTTTTCGCGCTCTGCCTGATCTTCTTCCTGCTCGTCATGATCAATGGCGGCTTCAAATATTTTATCAATGTCATCAAGGGCCAGCTCGGCGAACGGATGCTCCGGCGCCTGCGCTACGAGCTCTATAGCCGGATTCTCCGGTTCCCTCTGCCCCAGTTCAAGAAGATGAGCGCGGGCGAAATCATCCCGATGATCACGGGCGAGGTGGAGCCGCTCGGCGGCTTCATCGGCGATGCCTATGTCCAGCCGATTTTCCAGGGCGGCATGCTGGTCGTGCCGCTGTTCTTCATCTTTAACCAGGACGTCTTCCTGGGCCTAGCGGCGCTCGCGATGTATCCGGTCCAGGGCTACGTGATTCCCAAGCTCCAGCGCAAGGTGAACGCCCTGGGCAAGGAGCGTGTCAGAGCTGTGCGGCAGCTCTCGGACCGGATAGGCGAAACCATCCTGGGCGTGCAGGAGATTCACGCCAACGATACGTCGACCTTCGAACGGGCTGATTTCTCGGAGCGCCTGGGGATCATCTACGGCATCCGGTACCGGATCTACGCCCTCAAGTTCTTCACCAAGTTCCTGATCAACACGATTGACAAGCTGACACCGTTTTTCTTTTACACGATCGGCGGCTATCTGGTGATCGAGGGCAAGGTCGATATCGGCGCCCTGGTCGCCGTGATCGCGGCCCAGAAGGACCTCGCCTCGCCCGCCAAGGAGCTGCTGGCCTACTACCAGCAGAAGGAAGACATCCGGATCAAGTACGAGCAGGTGATCGGTCAGTTCGATCCACCGAACATGCTGGATATCGCCAAGCAGGAAGTGGAGCCGAGCGGCGTCAAGCCGCTCAAGGGCATGATGGAGCTGACGAACCTGAGCTATGCCGAGGATGACGGCGTCCGGCTGATCGACAATGCGACGGCCAAACTGCCCCTCGACAAACGGATCGCCATCGTCGGCGACGGCTCGAGCGGCAAGGATGAGCTGGCCATGATTCTCGATGGTCTGCTTGTGCCGACCGGCGGCCATGCGGCGATCGACGGCGTCAGCATCGACAGCCTGCCCGAAACGGTGACCGGCCGGCGCATCGCCTATGTCGGCCCCGGCACGCACATTTTCTCGGCCAGCATTCGCCACAACCTGCTTTACGGCCTCAAGCACCGGCCCTTGCGCGACGTGCTGGAGGGCGGGGATCTGGAAAAGCGGCGGAAAGCGATCTTCGAGGCGGAGCGGTCCGGCAACATCACCCTCGACGTCAAGGCGGACTGGGTCGACTACGAGGCTGCGGGGGTCGACGGGCCCGCGGCCCTGACCGCGCGCATGATCGAGGTTCTGCGCACTGTCACCGTGGAACAGGATGTCTATCAGATCGGCCTGCGGGGCTCGATCGATGCCGCGGCACGGTCGGATGTCGCCGAAGCCATCCTCAAGGCCCGCAAGGCGTTTCGGGAGCAGATGGCCGGGAACGCCGAACTCGCCGCTCTGGTCGAGCCTTTCGACGTGACGCGCTACAACTCGAATGCGACCCTGGGGGAGAACCTGCTCTTCGGCACGACCGTCGGGGACGGCTTCGCGGAAGACGGCCTGGCGACCAACACCTACGTCCTGCAGGTGATCGAGAAGGCGGGCCTGACCAACGATCTGCTCGAAATCGGCCGCCAGATGGCCCAAACCATGGTCGAACTGTTCAGCGGTCTGCCGCCGGGCCATGAATTCTTCGACCAATTCAGCTTCATCAGTTCCGAAGACCTGCCGGAGTTCCAGACTCTTCTGGGCCGGATCAACAAGACGGAGCTGGACCAGCTCGACGCCGAAGACCGCTCGCGCTTGTTGGGCCTTCCCTTCAAGCTGATATCGGTGCGTCATCGCCTGGGACTGATCGACGAAGCCACGGAAGCCCGAATTCTCGAAGCGCGCAGGCTCTTCGCCGAAGACCTGCCGGAGGAGCTGAATGGCTCGATCGAATTCTTCGACACCGAGCGCTACGCGGGCGCCGCCACGATTCAGGACAACATCTTGTTCGGAAAGCTGGTCTACGGCCAGGCGGGGGGCGCGGAGCGGGTCAATCAGGCGATCACCGAACTGCTCGACGAACTCGGCCTGCGCGGCGCGGTCATGGAAGTCGGGCTGGAATTCCGCGCCGGCAACGGTGGATCCCGGCTTTCGGGCGCGCAGCGCCAGAAGATCGGCATCGCGCGGGCGCTGATCAAACGGCCCGATATTCTGATCGTCGATCAGGCCACGGCGGTGCTGGACGGCCAGACGCAGAACGCGATCATGGCCAACCTGCTTGAGATCTATAGTGAGGGCGGGTTGATCTGGTTCCTGCATCGGCCCAACCTGGCCCAGTCCTTCGACCATGTCGTGGTGATGAAGGCGGGACGGGTGGTCGAGAACGGCGCCTTCGCCGACATCAGCGGCGAGGGCGGCGTGCTAAAGTCGTTGATCGAGGCCGAATAGGCCGAGCCGGGAGGCAGCGTGATGAGCTTGAATGAGGAAGTCGAACTGCTTCGGCAGATCCCGCTGTTCTCGAATGTCGAGCCGGCGAAGCTGAAACTGCTCGCGTTCACCAGTGAGCGGGTCACCTTCGGGCCGGGCCAGATGCTGGTTCAGCAGGGTGATACGGGCGCCGCGGCCTATATCATCATTGAAGGCGATGCCGATATCCTGATCGATACCCCGGACGGCCCGATCAAGGTCGCGACGGTCGGCCGCAACGCGATCATCGGCGAGATCGCGATCCTGTGCGACGTGGCGCGAACCGCCACGGTCCAGGCCAAGACCCAGCTCGTCACCCTCCGCATCACCAAGGATCTGTTCTTCCGCCTGGTGAATGAATTCCCGCAGATGGCCGTCGAGATCATGCGCGAACTGGCGCGCCGGCTGGAGCGCACGACGGCCCAGCTGCAGGCTGCGATAAGCCAGGGAAAATGATCGCCGCGCGGCCTAATCGGTATTCAATCGGGCGGAAGTGAGTCGGCTCGACAGTTTCATCCGCCGCCTTTCGGCCCAGCGCGCCTGTCTTGATGCGGCGATCGCTGCGGTCGGCGCGCGCGAGGGCTTTGTCCTGGAGATCGGCCTCGGCAACGGTCGCACCTACGATCATCTGCGCGAGGCCATGCCCGGGCGGGCGATCCATGTCTTCGACCGCCAGATCAGCGCGCATCCGGATAGCGTCCCGGACGAAGGGCATCTCTTTCTCGGCGATTTTCGCGAAACCCTGCCGGAAGCGGCCCTGCAGCTGGGTCGAGGCGCGATTCTGATCCATGCCGATATCGGCAGCGGCGATGCCGCGGCCAGCCGAGGGCTGGGTCGGACGATCGCGCCGCTTGTCGCGGCCTTGGCCGCGCCCGGCGCCTGGATTCTCAGCGACCAGCCCCTGCCTCTGCCGGAGGATGCCGGCAGCTGGCGACCGGCCGCGCTTCCGTTGGGGGTCGAGGCCGAGCGCTACCATCTTTACCGGGTGCGGGAAAAATGACGGCCGCGAGCCGTCTCGACCGGATGATCGCGCGCCTGACGACCCAGCGGGCCTGTCTGCGCCTGGCCGCCACCCTGATCGCCGATCTGCCGGGGCCGGCGGTCGAACTCGGCCTCGGCAAGGCGCGGACCTACGATCACCTGGTCCGCCTGCTGCCGGAGCGAAAGGTCTATGCCTTCGACCGGGGCATCCATTGTCCGCCCGACGCGGTGCCGCCGGCCGATCGTCTGGTGCTGGGCGAATTCGATGACACCTTGCCCGGCGCGCGCGACCGCCTGGGCGGCGCGCCGGTTCTGGTTCATGTCGATATGGGCACGGCGGACCGGGCGGGCGATGCCGACCCGGCCGGCCGGGTCGGCGCCATGCTGAAGGGTCTGGTTGCGCCCAGGGGCCTTGTCGTGGCGGACCGGGAGGTGGGTCTTGGCGCCTGGGAAACCCTGCCCCTGCCGGAGGAAGCCGGCGACTGGCCCTATTTCATCTGGCGCAAACCGGCGCGGGGCTGAACCGCCCCGCTAATCCGCGATATCGACGATCACCGGGACGTGGTCGGAGGGTTTTTCCCAGCCGCGCACCGCGCGCAACACTTCGGCGCCGCGCAGGGATTCGACCAGCGGCGGCGTGACCCAGACATGGTCCAGCCTGCGCCCCTTGTTGGCAGCGTCCCAATCGCGGGCTCGGTAGCTCCACCAGGTGTAGAGTTTCTCTTCGGGCGGAATGAAGCGGCGCACTGCGTCGACCCAGCGCCCGGCCGCCATGACCTTGTCGAGATGATCGACCTCGACCGGCGTGTGGCTGACGATCTTCAGAAGCTGCTTGTGGGACCAGACATCGGTTTCGAGCGGGGCTATATTGAGATCGCCGATCATCATCTGCGCGCCGCCACGCTGGGCCGGCTTGTCCCACCACGCGGCCATCTCGCGCAGGAACTGGAGCTTGTGGGCGAATTTGTCGTTCTTGTCCGGGTCTGGAATATCGCCCCCGGCCGGGACGTAGAAATTATGCAGGACGACGCCGTTGGGCAGGGTCGCCTGGATATGCCGGCAATCGCCCTTGGCGCACCAATCCTCGCGGCCCGTTTCGGCGAGCGGCAGGCGCGACAGAATGGCGACGCCGTTATAGCCCTTCTGGCCGGCGATATGCTGATGGGTATAGCCCAGGGCCGCGATCTCCTCGGCCGGGAACAACTCGTCCGTAACCTTGGTTTCCTGCAGGCAGACGACGTCGGGCGAGGCTTCCTCCGCGAGCCTTGCGAGAAGGCCGAGGCGAATGCGAACGGAGTTGATGTTCCAGGTGGCGATGCGGATGGTCATGGCGACGGACCCTGCCCGAATCGCCCGTTGCGGGCAACCGTCGGGCGGTGGATATCGCGGGGCCCGAAAGGGAACGCCAGGCCAGGGGGGATGGCTGGGCGTTCGGTGCTCCGACGGCAGCAGGGGAAGTTGCCGCCAGGGCAACGCGCGCTAGTGCGTGTGCGTCGCCTCATACCGATCAGATAGGGAGTGCTGCGGCGCTTTCATCATGCATTAACACATAGATGCAATGCATATGTTGCAATTATCCTGCGCGCCCGGATGCCGCGCCCGCATCGTTCTCCGCGCGGGACCGGCAGGCGTCCCCGAAGGCTTTGAAAATGGCTCGTGAATCCCCGTTCTCCCAATAGCGCCATTCGGGATGCCACTGAACGCCGACCAGGAAACCGCAGGCATCGGGCATGGAAACCGCCTCGATCGTGCCGTCCGGGGCGGTCGCTTCGGCGGTCAGCGGGCCGGCGAGACGGTCGATGCCCTGGCCGTGCAGCGAATTGATATAGGTTTCCGTCTTGCCCAGGAGGGCGGCGAGAGGACCTTCCGGCCGGATCGAAATTCGATGGCCGGTGGCGTAACGCCCGGCGGTGTCCAGATCCTTGCGCGCGCGGTGGTCCAGACGGCCAGGGACTTCGTGCAGGCGCTGGTGCAGGCTGCCGCCCAGGGCGACATTAAGCTCTTGGATGCCGCGGCAGACCGCCAGGACCGGAATCCCCCTTTCAAGGGCATGGCGGATCAGGGGCAGGGTCGTGGCGTCGCGCTGGGGGTCGTGGCTCAGCCCGGTCGGGGCGGGCGGCCCGTCATAGTGATGCGGTTCGACATCGGAGGGGCTGCCGGTCAGCATGATTCCGTCCAGCCGTTCCGCCAGATCCTCCGGATCGTGCCAGTCGCCCAGCGCGGGAATCAGCAGCGGCAGACAGTCGGACCCGCCGCTGACCGCGCGCACGTATTTGTCGCCGATCACGTGATAGCCCAGATCGCCGCTAGGCCGGAGGCAGGCGATCACACCTACGAGAGGTCGGCACTTTGTTGTCGGCATGGCATCCATCTTTCCCTATATAGCGGAGACACTAGGGCCAAAACGGGGTGGCGGCCAAGCGGCGGCGCGGGAATCCATGGATCAGACGGCGGACATTCTTCTCCTCTACAAATCGGCAGCCGTCGGGACTTGGTTTGTTCTCTTGTTCGTTCTGGAGCGCGTCTGGCCTGCTTCGCCTCGGAGCCGGCTCGAAGGCGCCGGGGCCGGCAGGATCGGCGATCGCCGCCGGCTCGGCCGCAATATCGGCTTCTGGCTCGTCAACCTCGCCCTCGGGCCCCTGGTCGTTATCTCGATTTCGGCCTGGGCGGTGGGCTGGGATTCCGGCCTCCGGCCCGATTGGTGGGGCGGCTGGCCCGGGTTGATCGTCGATCTGATCCTGCTCGATTTCCTGATCTATTGGTGGCACCGGGCGAATCACGAGTTCCCGTTCCTCTGGCGCTTTCACGAGATCCACCATCTCGACCGCTTTCTCGACACGACCAGTGCGGTGCGCTTCCACGTCGGCGAGGTCCTGCTCAGCGCCGGCTTTCGCGCCGGGGTCATCATGCTGTTCGGGATCCCGGTGGCCTCCGTTCTGGCCTTCGAGGCGGCGGTGCTGGTGGCCGCCCTGTTCCATCATTCCAATCTGCGCCTGCTCCGGGGGTTGGAGCGTGGCCTGGCGCGGCTCGTCATCACTCCGTCGATCCATTGGATCCATCATCACGCCGAACGGGCCGACACCGACTCGAATTACGGCACGATCCTCAGTATCTGGGATCCGCTTTTCGGGTCGCGTAACCGCCGGCCGCGCGACCTCGAGATGGAAATCGGGGTCGAAGGAGAGGCCGAGCCGGGTTTCCTGGCGATGCTGGCCCGGCCGTTCCGGGCGCGCCCGCCGGCGGCCTAGCGCCCGGGGACTATTTAGCGCTGGCGACTATTTAGCGATTACTGCGATTCTTGTCGGCCGTCGGATCGACGAATTTGAACAGCACGGGATCGAAATTGACGCCGTAGCGCGGATCGAGAAGCGAGACCTTGGTGGCCTTACCTTCTCCATCGATCACGGTCCAACTCCGCAGGTCCAGCGGGCTCTCCAGGAAATCGAGGGTGATCTGGCCCTCGCCCATGCCCAGCGAGCCTTCGTCGCCGAGCGCGAGATGGACCATGCCGTCTTCCCGGGCCAGGCCTCGCACCTGGACATCATCGCCAAGGGAGACCGTCTCGCGGATCAGCACCGATGCGGGCGAGGCCTCGATCGGCAGATAGGTGATCTGGCCTAGTTCGGCATCGAACAGGATCAGCAGCACACCCGTCGATACGATCAGGACCGGCACGGGCGGGTCGTATTCGATCCGCATTTTGCCTGGCCGTTCGATATAGAGCGAGCCCGTGGCCCGGCCGCCATTGGCGGCCCGCTGGACGAAGCGCGACTGCATCGAGGTGATGCCGTTCATATAGGTTTCGATCTGTCCGATCGTGGCGCGGTCCGCAGCCGTATAGGCGTCGATTCCAGTCGCCGCGAAAGCGGGCGCGGCGGTGGAAAAAAGGCCCAGGAAAGCCAGTCCCGCGATGGTGCGAAGAATTTTCATCATGTCCGATTAAATAGGTAAGCGACGGGGGATCGACCAGGGAAAAGATCGCGGCCGCGTAAAAGCCGGCGTCACTCGCCCCCCATCAGCACCTCGCGGCGGCCGACATGGTTGGCCGGGCTGATCAGGCCGTCGGCCTCCATCTGCTCGACCAGGCGGGCTGCCCGATTGTAGCCGATCTGCAGGTGGCGCTGAATGAAGCTGGTCGAGGCCTTGCGTTCGCGCGCAACGAGTTGGACCGCCTGCTCGTAGAGTTCGTCGGTCTCGTCGCCGCCTATCGTTCCGGACGGGCCGGCCTCGGTGTCCTCGGTCACGTCCTCGAGATAGGACGGGGAGCCCTGATTCTTGAGATAGCGCACGATCGCTTCCACTTCGCCATCGCTGACGAAGGGCCCATGAATGCGTACGATGCGCCCGCCCCCGGCCATGTAGAGCATGTCGCCCTGGCCCAGAAGCTGTTCCGCGCCCTGCTCGCCCAGAATGGTCCGGCTGTCGATCTTGGATGTCACCTGGAAGCTGACCCGGGTCGGGAAGTTGGCCTTGATCGTGCCGGTGATGACATCGACCGAAGGCCGTTGGGTCGCCATGATCAGATGGATGCCGGCGGCGCGCGCCATCTGGGCGAGTCGCTGGACCGCGCCTTCGATATCCTTGCCCGCGACCAGCATCAGGTCGGCCATTTCGTCGACCACGACGACAATGAAGGGCAGGTGGGTCAGGTCGAGGGGCTGTTCCTCGAAGACCGGCTTGCCGCTGTCCGGCTCGAAGCCGGTCTGCACGCGCCGGGTCAGGACCTCGCCCTTTTTGCGCGCCTCGGCCAGGCGCTCGTTATAGCCGGCGATATTGCGCACCCCGACCTGGGACATCGCGCGGTAGCGGCTCTCCATTTCCTTGACCGCCCATTTCAGGGCGACGACGGCCTTGCGCGGCTCGGTCACCACCGGCGACAACAGATGCGGAATGCCGTCATAGACGGACAGTTCCAGCATCTTCGGGTCGATCATGATGAAGCGGCATTCCGCCGGCGAATGGGTGTAGAGCAGCGACAGGATCATTGTGTTGATCGCCACCGATTTGCCCGATCCGGTGGTGCCGGCGATCAGCAGATGCGGCATGCGCGCGAGATCGACCGTCGAGGGCTCGCCGCCAATATCCTTGCCCAGGGCCAGCGGCAGGCCGCCCGCCCGTTCGAACTCCGGGCTCGCCAGCAGCTCGCGCAGACAGACCGTTTCGCGCCGGGCATTGGGCAGCTCGATGCCGATCGCGTTGCGTCCGGGAACGACGGCGACGCGGGCTGACACGGCGCTCATCGAGCGGGCGATATCATCGGCCAGCCCGATCACCCGCGAGGACTTTGTGCCCGGCGCCGGCTCCAGTTCGTAGAGGGTCACGACCGGCCCCGGCCGGACCTTCACGATCTCGCCATTGACGCCGAAATCGTCCAAGACCGTTTCCAGCAGGCGCGCGTTCTGGGCCAGGGCCTCCTCGTCGACCTTGGACCGTTCGCGGGTGTCGACGGTCACGTCCTGCAAAAGATCCAGGGGCGGACGGGAGAACTCGTCATCCGGCGAAAGGGCAAGGCTGGTCTGGGTCGGGGGTTTCGGCTTGCGCTTGGTCCTTCCTTCGATTATCGGGGCCACGATATCGACTGGCGCGGCGCGGCTCAGGGTCGGCTCCTGGCGTTCGTGCCTGACGCCCTCCTCCTCGTCGTCCTCGGCGCGTCGGGCCGCGCGGCCGAGGGCGCCGCGCAATTCCGCGACCCCTTCGCCGAAAGCACTGCGCCGCTTGGTGAGCGGGCGCAGCAGATTGCTTCCCAGCGCACCGAAGCCCTGCGCCGCGGCGCGCCATTCCCAAGGCCGCAGCGCCAGACCGGCAATCAGGGCTGGAATCGCCAGCAGCGCCGCCAGGAGGCCGATCCATCCCGCATCGAGCGGCAGGTCGAGCATGGCCAGAAAACTTGCAAGGGCGCCGAGAACGAGGGTGCCGGCGAAGCCGCCCAGGGTGCCGGCAAGCGGCCAATAGGCCGGCGTGGCCAGCGAAGCCAGGGCGACGGCCGCCAGGATCAGCCCGGCTGGCAGGGTGGCGAGGCGCAGCCAAAGCGGGGCGATGCCCCGATGGCTAACGATGCGCCATCCCCAGCTGATCAGCGCGCCACAGATCAGCGCGGTCGCCAGTCCCAGGGTCTGCAAAAGCAAATCGGCGATGAAGGCACCGGGCACGCCCAAAAGATTCGCCACCGGGCCGTCGGTCGCCCGATTGAAGGAGGGGTCGGCCGAATCGAAGCTGATCAAGGCCGCGGCGAGGGCGACGCTCGCCCCGACGGCGACAGCGCCCAGAATCTCGCTAGCCCGGCGTTGGAGAAAGGCGCGCCATTCGGCTGGCAACAGGCGCGTGCGCCCGGCGGCCTTGGCGGCGGATTTTATCGTCATCGTCGTTATGGGGCGAGCCGGGGCATGATGCCATCAGTCTAGGGAATTGAGGTGGATTGCGCCAGTAACCTCATACATCACTTTAAGGAAAAAGAGTGAACGCTTCAAGAACGTTCGCCCGTTCGGGATCGGTCGTGACGAGAGGCTCAGTTACACAAGTCTGGGAACCCCTCCCGAATTAGGGATAAGCCTCCAACTCCGGTTCCGCCCGCTCCAATCCGGCCTCCTCATCCTCATCCATCGCCCAGATGCCGATTGTGGTCTTGACGATCAGCCAGACGACCCCGCAGGTCATCGCGACGACACCCGTCGACCGGACCACCAGACTGATGGCCCGGTCTGAAAGGGGCCATGTTTTAAGAGAAAACCGGCCGAATCCGGGACTG
>Ga0302135_10000421_pt1 | contig 25693 bp, 21 predicted proteins | sample CBN3_surface_MG_FD_203119 | JGI IMG/M metagenome (GOLD analysis project Ga0302135, IMG submission 203119) | Marine microbial communities from Western Arctic Ocean, Canada - CBN3_32.1 | ecosystem: Environmental > Aquatic > Marine > Oceanic | place: Canada: Western Arctic Ocean | collected...
CCGTTGATCGAGCAACTGAATCTGGAATTGCTCGGGCGCGGCCATTACGCGTACTCGTTTGCCTCGAATATCGCCCGCCCGGGCAGCCACCCGCAGGTCCTGCACCAGGACTCGGGTGCAATTCACCCGATTCAGACGCCACACGCGCCGGTGCTTCTGAACACCGTCTACATCATGCAGGACGTCAATGAGGTCAATGGTGGCACCCTTGTCATCCCGACCAGCCACCGGCTCGTGTCGAAGGTGGGTCCCGGAGAAGAAGTGGGGCCATTGCCATCGGCGGTCAATGTAGAGGCCAGGGGCGGCACTGTGATGATGATGGACGGGCGCTTGCTGCACGGAACAGGCGTCAACCACACGGACGACTGGCGCTACATCATGACCAACTCCAACGTAAAGCCGTGGATGCGTCAGCAGGAGAACTGGCAACTGTCCGTTGACCCTGAGGTGCTGGCCGCGGCGTCGGACAAGCTGCTTCAGCGGATGGGGTATCACTCGTCCGGGCTCATCGAAATAGGCAGCTACTCGGGTCCGAAAACAACCGTCGATGTGCGGCTCGCACTGGACCGCGGTGAGTACCAGCGCATTCGTGAGATGCGCTCGCCGGTCCCGCAGGACACGCGCGACGCGCTGACTATCCACCAGATGAAAGTGAAGATTGAGGCAGCGCGCGCCGACAAGGAGTCGGACGGTCCTTCGTCCGGTTTCTAGTTGACTCGCGCTCAGAGAGTCGGGCCCGGGCGGATTCGCTCGCAGTTGCATTCGACTTTCGAGTCGCGCGATCAACGCACGTCCTTGTCGTTACCTATCGCCGAATGTATGCGCGGCCAGCGCGACGCCAGGCGTGGGAGCCCGTTAGCGAGCGGCAGTCGTGTGGCGTGAACAGGTGTTCCTAAACTGCGCCGCCTGCGCGTAGACTGCCGATTCTTTTCCATGGGCAGCGTGTAATGACAGACTCCTCTTCTGAACGAACCGGGAACTTTGAACAACGTGTGGTTCTTGTCACGGGCGGCGGCTCCGGTATCGGACTGGCGACGGCAGCGCGGTTTCGTGATGAGGGCGCGACCGTGATCGTCGCAGACGTAAACACGGCCGCGGAGGCCGAAGCCCGAAAGATTGGGGCGGATTTCCAGATGCTCGACGTCGGCGACCCGGCCGCCTGGGGCGCTGTCGTGGATGGGATCACCGAGCGCTATGGTCGGCTCGATATTGCGTTCCTGAATGCCGGGATCATGAGTCTGCCGCCCACTGAGCGCGGCATTCAGCGTCTCAACATCGAAGCCTTTGACCTGGCGGACTACCGACGCGTGATGTCAGTGAATGTTGATGGCGTGGTCTTTGGCATACAGGCGGTGTTGCCGGCGATCGCGGCGAATGGCGGCGGCGCGATCGTCGCTACCGCGTCCATCGCCGGTTTGCTCGCTTATCCAACAGATTCGATCTATGCGGCCACTAAGCATTACGTCATCGGGCTCGTGCGCTCGCTCGCACGGGTGCTCGCAAAGCAGGGCGTCACGATCAATGCGGTTTGTCCGGGTGCGGTTGGGACCAATATCATCGGCCCGCCGCAAGCGCGGGACGTGATGCGTGAGCGCGGCGTGGATCTGATGGATCCGTCGGCCATCGCTGATGGCGTGGTCCAGGCGATCGTCGATGGGTCGAGTGGTCAGGCGTGGATGTGTCAGGCTGGGCGACCGCCCGAGCGCTACGCGTTTGGAACCGTGCCGGGGATCGAAGCCTGACCGAACGTCTCCCTGGATGGCGGGCGGTTGAGTGGGGGGCGGTTGAGTGAGTGAGTGGGGAATACAAGCGCATGAAGATCACATCCCTTGAGACATTTTTGCTGCCGCCGCGCTGGTTGTTTCTGAAGATTGAGACAGATGCCGGCATCGCGGGCTGGGGCGAGCCTATCGTCGAGGGCCGCGCGCACACCGTCGCGGCGGCGGTCGATGAGTTGTCAGACTATCTGATCGGCAAGGATCCGCGTCTCATCGAGGAGCACTGGCAGGCGATGTATCGGGGCGCGTTCTACCGTGGCGGGCCCGTGTTGATGAGTGCGATAGCCGGTGTGGATCAGGCGTTGTGGGACATCCTTGGTCGGTACCATGACGTGCCGGTGCACGCCCTGATGGGCGGCAAGGTGAGAGATCGTGTTCGGGTTTACGCGTGGGTGGGTGGCTCGACCCCGGAGGAGATTGCCGAGTCGGCGCGCGATGCAGTCGCGAGCGGCTTTGACGCGACGAAGATGAGCATCACGTCTGAACTCGCTATAGTCGATAGCTACCGCAAGATCGACGAAGCGGCCGCGCGACTCGGTCATCTTCGTGATGCCGTGGGCGATCAGTTGGATATTGCGGTCGACTTCCATGGCCGCGTCCATCGGCCGATGGCCCCGGTTCTTATCAAGGCAATCGAGCCGTTTCGGCCCATGTTCATCGAAGAGCCGGTCCTGTCCGAGCATCTGGATTTCATGGCGGAGTTGCGCCGCTCAACGTCGGTGCCGATCGCGACGGGCGAGCGACTCTACAGCCGTTATGACTTTCGTGACCTGCTGGTCAAGGGCGCCGCCGATATCATTCAGCCCGATCTGTCACACGCCGGCGGCATCACCGAGTGTAAGAAGATCGCGAACATGGCGGAAGCGTGGGATGTCGCGGTGGCGCCCCACTGTCCGCTCGGCCCGATTGCGCTCGCCGCCTGCCTGCAGGTGGACGCCACCTGTCACAACGCCTTCATCCAGGAACAGAGCCAGGGCAGTGCGTATAACCAGAGCAATGATCTGACGAAGTGTCTTGTCGACCCATCACCGCTTCGTTTCGAGAATGGCTTTGTCGAAGTGCCAATGGGGCCGGGACTTGGTATCGAGATCAACGAGGATTACGTGCGTGAGCAGGCCGTCATCGGTCATCGTTGGCGCAATCCTCTGTGGAAGCATGCTGATGGCAGCCAGGCCGAGTGGTAGGTCATCGGTGAGGAACATCTCTGGTGGTCCATGACTTCCTGTAAACGCATGGCTTCCTGTAAACGCATGTAGCGCATGACGAACTTCATATGAACATTGCAGGACTGCTGCAGAAGACGGCGGCGGCAAGACCGCGGTCGATTGCCGTGGTCGATCACGACGAGCCGACGCTGGATTACGGCGGGCTTGCGGCACGCGTGGCTGCAATCGCGGGTTGCCTGCGCGACGTCGTGGGACTGAATCCGGGTGATCGGGTTGCACTGATCATGAAGAACTGTCCCCAGTACATCGAGATATTGTTGGGGGTATTGCATGCCGGTCTCGCCGCAGTGCCGGTGAACGCCAAGCTGCATGCCAAAGAGTTTGAGTTCGTTCTTGCCGATTCCGGCGCCGCGTGTGTTTTCACGACCAGTGATTTCAAAGAGATGCTGTCCGGTTTCACGCCGGCCAGCTTAGCGTTGATCAGCGTCGATGATCCCGCCTATGCCGAAGTGATCAGTCACCGGGGATGCGCACTCTATCCGTCAGATCCGGATGATCTGGCATGGCTCTTCTATACGAGCGGCACAACCGGTTTGCCCAAGGGCGCGATGATCAGCCATCGCAACTTGCTGGTCATGACCCAAAGCTACTTTTCGAGTGTGGACACGATAGAACCTGGCGACAACCTGCTGCATGCGGCACCAATGTCCCACGGGTCTGGCCTCTATATCTTCCCGGCTATCGCGCGGGGTGCCCGGCAGGTTATCAGCAGGAGTGGTGGCTTCGACGAGGCCGAGATATTTGAACTGTTCCGCCTGCACGACGATGTCTTCATGTTTGCCGCGCCGACCATGATTCATCGACTGGTAAGGTCAAACTGGCCCTATGACGTGGCATCGAGCGGATTGAAGTCCATCATCTATGGGGGTGGGCCGATGTATGTGGCAGACATCGTTGCCGCCATCGACAAATTCGGTGACAAGTTTGTTCAGATTTACGGTCAGGGTGAGACGCCCATGACGATCACGTGTCTCAGCAGGGCGGATCATGGCGGTGACCCGGGTCCTGCTCGCGATACGCGGTTGGCATCAGTTGGCCGGGCTCAGATGCCGGTTCAGGTGGAAGTTCGCGGGGCGGGCGGCACGGCGTTGCCGGCTGGCGAGATTGGCGAGATTGTTGTCAAAGGCGACACCGTGATGCTGGGCTACTGGGGGAATCCCGACGCGAGCGCAGACGCGATCAGGGATGGCTGGTTGTATACCGGCGACATGGGTGTGCTGAGCGCCGAGGGTTATCTGACCCTGAAGGATCGGTCAAAGGACCTGATCATCAGTGGTGGCACCAACATCTATCCGCGTGAGGTCGAAGAAGTGTTGTTGCGCCACGCCGAGATCAGTGAGGTGGCGGTGGTTGGCAGGTCCGACCCGGAATGGGGCGAGGTTGTCGTCGCCTTTGTCGTAAGTACCGGCGCGCTGACAAGTGCGGCATGTGATGCGTGGTGCCTTGCGAACATGGCGCGCTTCAAACGCCCGAAGGCCTATCATTTTGTCGGCGAGTTGCCCAAGAACAACACGGGCAAGGTACTGAAGCGAGAGTTGCGAAGCCGGCTCAACTAGCTGACAGTCGCGTGTGGGGCAGGGATGCACCGCCATTTTCTGCTAGAAATGCGAGGTCTTCCTGCAAACCGACTCCCAAGAATTGTCAGGATGGCACTTCTTGGATGAGAAACACCAGTCAACGATAGCTCTTCGCACGTTCGATCATCCGCTGGGCCTGGGTGTAGTGCGGTTTGTCGAGCATGATTCCGTCCAACCCGATCACCCCAAGGTCTGGATTGGAATCAAACGCATCGATCACACGTTCCGACCACGTGAGTTGTTCGTCGGTAACCGAGAACACGTCGTTGATCGTGTCCACCTGGTTGGGGTGAATTGCCATCATGCAGGTGAATCCGGCTCGCCGCGCGCCTTCACACGCTGCCCGCAGGCCCTTGTCATCCCGAAAGTCGGTGAAGACGGTGTTGCACGGTTCAATCGAAGCAGATGCCGCAGCAGCAAGGCACAGGCTGCGAGCGGTTCTGAAAAGATCATCCCAGCTTCCATCCGGCAATCGATGCGTCTCGGCACCCACGTCGGCAGACAGGTCAAACTCGCCCCAGCTAACGTACGCGAGACGTGGGCTGGCATCCGTCAGGCCGCCAAGATTGAAGAGCGCCTGGCCGGTCTCGGTGGCGATGGTCAGCACTTTGATGAACCCCGGTTCAATTTCCTCACGCACCTCAAGCGCTGACAGATAGTGATCCAGCGCAATGATGTCTTCGCGGGTTCGGTACTTGGGCAGGATGACGTAATCCGGTTGACCGCCGACCACCGCACTCAGGTCGTCGAGCGTCATGGCGCCGTCGAGTGGATTGATGCGCACCAACAGCTTCTGCGGACGTTTGCTGATCGGGTGGGCGTCGAGATAGGCGCGTGCCAGACGCCGGCCCTCGTCCTTCCGGGGCAGGGCGACCGAGTCCTCCAGGTCGAGAATCAGCCCATCGGCATGGGTGCTCGCGCCCTTGGTGAGCTTCTTCTCACTGTCGGCCGGCAGGAACAGCATCGATCTCATAAACCGCATCCCCTTTGGTTGGCGGTGGCAACGATACCTGACTCGCTAATTCTTGTTCCAGAGTGGCGTCGCGAATGATCGGCATCAACCCATGGTGATGCGAAGCGGCACGGGTTGGCGCTCGGGGCTGCTTTTGCGGATGATGTGCGAAAGCACCAACGGAGTATGAGCGATGGCAGAGCAAGAGCGAAACACGGGCGGCCTGCCGCTGCGCGAGTTGGGCAAGACGGGACTCAAGGTCTCGATGATCGGGTTCGGCGGCGGTCATTCGGCGAGCGCGAAAGTCGACGAGGCGACTACCGTGCGTCTCATTCGTGAGGCGGTCGATGCCGGGGTCACCTTCATGGACAATGCCTGGGAATATTCCGAGGGTGAGGCTGAAAGACGCATGGGCATCGCGCTCGAGGGTCGCCGCGACGAGGTCGTTTTAATGACCAAGGTCTGCGCCCGCGATCGCGACACGGCGGCCCGTCAACTCGACGAGAGCCTGAGCCGGCTGCGTACGGACGTCATCGATGTGTGGCAGTTTCATGAGGTCAACTACGACAATGACGCAGACTGGATCTTCGGACCGGATGGTGCGATTGAGGCGGCCGTAGCGGCACGCAAGGCCGGCAAAATTCGTTTCATTGGCTTCACCGGGCACAAAAGTCCGCACATCCTGAAGTACATGCTCGCTCAGGACTTCGAGTGGGACACCTGCCAGATGCCGATCAACGTGCTGGACGCCCACTACCGCAGTTTCCAGCACGAGATGCTGCCCGAGCTTGCGCGGCGTGGCATTGGCGTCATCGGCATGAAGAGCCTGGGCGGCGGCGGGCAGATCGTGCGGGATGTTGGCCTGACAGCCGAGCAGTGCCGCAGCTATTCGCTGTCGCTGCCGATCAGCACGCTCATCTGCGGCATTCAATCCGATGCAGATCTGCAGCAGGATGTGGTGATGGCCCGTGACTTCGTGGCCTACTCACCCGATCAGATGGCCGCGCTGGAAGCGCAGGTAAAGGGTGAGGCAACAGACGGTCGCCATGAGTGGTTCAAGAGCATGCAGACCTTTGATTCCCAGTATCACCGTGACCAGCACGGCTTCCAGTCTGTCTGAGTAAGCGACTCAGGCAGAGGCAAGCGGGTTTAGGTACCGGTGAACTGCGGGTCCCGTTTTTCAACGAAGGCTCTTGCGGCTTCGCGATGATCATTGGTGCTGCGTGACTTGAGCAAACGGTCCGCCTCATTGTTGATGGCGGAGGCGTGATCGATTGACAGTGCTTCATCGAGGCTGTCTTTTATGTAGCCAAGGGCGATGGCAGGCCCGTTTGCGAGTTGCCGCGCCCATGCCTGCGCTTCGGTGCGAAGGTCGGCTTCCGGGACGATCCGATTGAAGAGACCGATTTGCTCTGCACGGTCTGCGGCAACGCGTTCTGCTGTCAGCATGAGCTGCCGCGCTTGCGCGGGGCCAACCGTTCTCGTTAACAGCCAGGCGACACCATAGTCACCGGAGAGTCCGACCCGGGCGTAGCCGGTGCTGACAAATGCCGTATCGGACGCTATTCGCAGGTCGCACGCCAGGGCGAGCGCGAGGCCGGCGCCGGCCGCCGCCCCAGGAAGCGCGGCGATCGAGGGCTTGCGCATCAACCGGAGCGCGCCCGCGGTTTCGTGGTGGCGTGCGCTCATTTCCAGAAATGCGGCCTGGGCGCCGGGTGCGTCGACAGCGGACGCGTTGCGGCTAGCCATACGTTTGACATCGCCGCCCGCGCAGAAAGCCTTGCCGGCGCCGGTCATTACGATGGCGCCGACGTCGGCGGACGTTGCCGCCCACGTTAGCGCGCGGCGGAGTGCACGTGTCAACTCATCAGACAGGGCATTTCGTGCCTCGGGCCGGTTGAGTGTAATCGTAAAGACCCGATCATCCAGGTTGCAAACCAGTTGCCCTGTGTCGCTGCTGAATTCCTGCACGTTGTCTCCTCTTGGTTGGCCGTTTGCATCGGTAGGGTGCCAATGTTGTGCCCGTCGAACACGGGATACCAACTGAGGCGAGCGATTCGTATCGCTCGGCGCGAACCGACGTTAGCGGCGTCAGAGGCATGACGCGGACCATACCTGTGAGCGCGGCGCGGGGGCAAGGCGGGCAAGGCGGGGGCAAGAGCGTGCACGTCCAACAAAAACCTGTCTGAAGCCAGGCTTCAGACAGGTTTTTTAATGCTTCGGGTCTGAGCAGATAGTGTTCGCTATCCGCTCAGGATCCAATCATACCGTTCAGGATTCGATCACACCCTTCACGATCCGATCACACCTGGCGACGACGACGGGCAAGGGCCCCGCCGAGCAACGCGAGTCCGAGCACGCCAAGCATGGCTGGCTCGGATACGCCTGGTGGTACAACCGTGGTCGGTGTGTCACTGAACACGTAGAAGTAATCGAAGCTCACAGAGCTACCGGCAGAGAGCGAGCCGATTTTGGAAGCGAAGGCCGATGCCATGGTCTCCGGAGGAGTCCGGCCCGCCGATGGGTCCGAATGCGCCACCGGCCAGATAGTCATCAGGATCGATGACGCTGCGGTCACGGTGCTGATTGACCAGGATTGGCGGCCCTTGTCACAGGTGGACGATTGGTGGCAGGGCGATATTAAGCTGTCCGGCGCAAAGGCAACGGTCATTGCGCAGATGCAAGGCCAGGACGACTACGTCGGCATGTTGCGTTTCTCGATTGAGTAAAGCTCGACTGATCTGACATGTGGCTGCGTTGGGGCATCAGCCAATTTGCTGGCGGCCTCTGGTAGCATCGCGCCTTTGATGTTTGATCGGAAAACCAGTCCCCGGAACCCGTATCCGGACAGTCCAGCGCGAGGGTTGCCATGTCCACACTGCACGCCAACTATCTGTCGACGGATGAGAAAACGAGGTTGTATGACGACGGCTTTGTGGTACTCAAGCAGGCGCTCTCACGGGAGCAGACGGCACGTGCCAGGAAGCTGATCAACTCTGACCCGACCAGGATTGTGTGGGGCGACAACCCGATCATCAACGGCCTCTACAACGACTCGATTCTGGCTGAAGTACTCGACGAGGCCATGGGGCCCCATTCCCGACCGATAAACGCGCAGGTTGCCGTGACCATGCCCAATGCGAACGACGCGGTTGTCCGGGGCAAGGTCAACAGTACGCAACTGGCGTCGCTCAAGGGGCACGTCGATGGCGGCTGGGCCGGGGCCTGCCCAATCAAGGCGAGTGAGATCGTTGCGTCTGGCGGGTCGCTGCACACCTGGGGCCTGGATGGTGATCCGAAGTCGATGGGGCCCGCTGGCGGTGCGCCGCTTTGGCAAGACGAGGATCGGACGCTCGCAATCGGCAGTTACACTGCGCTTGCTGCGGTTTGCCTGAATGATCAAATGCGGCCCGGCAAAGGCCAGTTTGCGGTCCATCGGGGTGGCCATGTCGCGGCGGAGGCGCTGTTCAGGATGCAGCGCGACCGAGGTGGGCACCTTGGCGGGGGCGGTCCTTTGTGGCCGCGACTGGTCGAACACCCGGGCGATGTGGCGTTCGCCGGAATCATGCCCGGCGCGATGACCGACGCGTATCCGGCGTTGCCTTTCGAGATGGACGGCTGGCCATGGCCGCACCTGACGCCTGTGTTGATGGAGGAGGGTGACGCGGTCATCGCCCTGCATTCGCTGCCGCACACGGCTACGCCGAATCTCAGTGATGACCCACGTATGAACGTACTGTTCAGGATTCGTCGGGGCCGACCCCAGAACCCCTGGGAGGGCGACCACAGGGTCGGATGGGGCGTGTCAGACCATCCGGACCGGGCGCTGAACGGCGACTTTCTCGATTACCCGGAAACCTACGACCCCTATCTGGACTCGATCGAACGTTTGTGTGACCACTGGAGCGAGTGGGCCGGCATAACTCGGGTCATCAAGCACGCGTGATGCGGCCGCCTTGAGGGAGGGCCGCGAGGACGCGTGCGGTCAGTCCGGAAATCCAACGAAGTTAACAACCTCGTCAACCGGGCGCCGGGTTGAGACGACTTCATTGGCAGCAAAGCCATCAGCCGGGTAGCCCATTGCGACGCAACTCATGATGATCTGGTCCTCCGGAATCCGGGCGTGCTCGCGAACGACTGGCGATTGCATGATGCCCTGACCGTTGATGACGGCGCCGAGGCCCATCGACCACGCAGCGTTGACCAGGCAATTGACCACCGCGCCGCAGTCGAAGATTGCGATGTCGTTGTTCTCGAGGTCTTTGTCGAAGGTGATGACGACCGAAACCGGCGCGTCAAACTGGCGAAAACCGCGCATGACCCAGTCCTGACGTCGCGGCTTGTCGCCCCAGTCGATATCCATCGCCTCAAATAGCTGTGCGGCGATCGCGATCTGGCGCTTGCGGTGAACACCGGCATAAGCACCGTGCTGGCGGATCTCGCGCGACGGCTTCACACCCTGCATGTTTTTCTCGGTGTTGCCGGCGCGGATCGCGTCCAGCGCCTCCCCGGTGACAACGTGCAGATGCCACGGCTGGGTATTCATCGATGACGGGGCCCGCGTCGCTAGCGTGATGACTTCCCGAATAACGCCCTTGGGCACCGGGTCCATCTTGTAGCCACGGATGCTGCGCCGACCCATGACAACGTCTTCAAATTCCATGCGTGTTCTCTCGTTAATGAATGTGTTTGAAAAAGCGTGTTTGAAAAATGTGTCGGAAAAAAGGGCGTCTTGAAAAACTCAGCGCGGAACTTGCCTAGACCGCAAACAAATGTCAAAGGTCAGCGACTGCGCGCCGGGCGCGTCCTGATAGAATCGGGGCTCGCACTTGCACGTCCACTTTGCGGAGAGAGCTATGAAGTTCGGTATCTTTTATGAAATCAGTGTGCCACGTCCCTGGGGGCCGGAAACAGAACGTCAGGTGTATGACAACTGCATCGAGCAGGCGGTGCTGGCTGACAAGCTCGGCTATGACTACGTCTGGGCGGTGGAGCACCACTTCCTTGAAGAGTACTCGCACTGCAGCGCGCCGGAGATCTTTCTCGCTACGATCGCCGCGAAAACCGAACAGATACGGGTCGGGCATGGCATCAATGTGTGTGTCCCGGAGATCAATCATCCCATCCGTATTGCCGAGCGCAGCGCCGTTCTGGACCTCTGTTCCCACGGTCGGCTTGAGGTAGGTACCGGACGCAGCGCCACGTGGACCGAACTCGGTGGCTTCCAGGCGAATCCCGACAACACCAAGGCGACCTGGGATGAGTTTGTGCGGGTGCTGCCAAAAATGTGGATGCAGGAACGCTTTTCGTACGAGGGCACGTACTTTTCGATGCCCGAGCGCGCGATACTGCCCAAGCCGTATCAAAAGCCGCATCCGCCCATGTGGGTCGCGGTGACGAGTCCGGGCACAGAGATTGATGCTGCAGAGCGCGGCATGGGGGCGCTCGGTCTGGTCTTTGCCGACCTTGCCGAGCAGGAGCGCAAGGTCAAGGCGTACCGCAAAGCGATTGAAAACTGCAATCCGGTTGGCGCGTTTGTGAACGACACGGTGGCGTCCGTTAATTTCATGTACTGCCATCCGGACGACGCTGAGGGCAAGGCAATTGGCCAACGCATGCAGGGCACCTTCGGTTACCTTGCGTCTCAGCTCGTCTCGGCGCGGGAGGTCTATGCCTCACCGTCGTACGGCAGCTTTGGTCTGTTGCCACAGATCCGGCGGCGTCAGAGCGGGCCTGCTGCTCAGCCGCAGCGACCCGCCGGCATGTGTATCGGCAATCCCGAGGAGATCATCAAGGCGGTGAAGGGCTGGGAGAGCACTGGCGTCGACGTCATGAACTTTCTGCTGAATGCCAATGAATCGATCCCGCATCAGCAGATCCTGGATAGCCTGACGCTGTTTGCTGAAGAGGTGATTCCGCATTTCAAGGAGACGCCGGCTGTTGACACGCAACCGGTCGCTGCGGAGGAGTCCTGAGATGCCTATCTTCGGTGAACTCGACAGTGCAACGCGACTGCACCGCTGCGCAGAAGTGACGCGACTTGCGACGGCCGATGACGCTTTTGATGTGGCTGACGTCGACATTTTGACCTTTACCAACGAGATCGATACGCGTTCTGCGTTCACGGTCATCCCGAAGGCGCTGCACCCATCGCTGCCGCCGTACATGACGATCATCTTCCGGCGCCACCCGGACAGTCGTTTTGGCCCCCTGACGACGGTCGAGATGAACATCCGGGCGAGATCGACCATCCATCAAGTTGGCTACACGGTGGCGAGTTTTACGGACAACCCAGATGCGACAGCCTGGCTGCGGGATCAATACGGCTTCCCGTCGCGCACCGCCGAGATTCGGTGTGAGCAGCGCTACACCGGCGTCGTTGCTGAGGTGTCGGTGGCGGGCGAAACACTATTTGCGGGTGAATTACGCACGCCGCACTACATTTCACCGACGGACGTATTGTTCACGCCAACCCTCAACCTTGCGCTCGTTGACGGGCAACTGAAGCTCGTGCAGCAGGAGCTCGAATACACGCTTGAGAAGGCGGAACGGGGATCGGCCGTGATCAGCGCATTCGATGCAAAGGCACTTGGCGAACCGGCGATCGAGCTCACCAATCCACTGCCACCAACCTTTGTGCATGCCAGGGAAGTTGGCTACGGCAGCGTGCGCTTTCTGGTCGACCCGGAGCGCCCGGCGATGTCGGGCACGGTCGACCTTGAGAAGAAAGCCGCTAGCTGAACCCAGGACGACCATGACCCCACGCCTGACCCGCGAGTTGCTCGAAGCTGCGCTGCCTGATGTGACCGCAGATGTGGACACGGCTGGATTGAGCGAACCCGTGGACGTGTGCCGCGATGCTTGGGGCATCCCCCACTTGCGTGCTGCGAATGAGCGCGATGCCTTCTTTGCGCAGGGCTTTGTCACGGCGCAGGATCGGCTGTGGCACATGGACTACGACCGCGCCCGCGCGCTCGGTTGCTGGTCCCGGTTCGCGGGGCCTAAAGGGCTGACGGAAGACCGCATGATGCGGACGTTTGGTCTGGCGCGGGCGTCGAAAGCGGACTATGACGTCTCAAGTCCAGCGGCGCGCGCGATGCTTGATGCCTATGCGGCGGGTGTGAACGCGTTCATCGCCACAACCAGCACTCTGCCGGTTGAATACCAGCTGGTTGGCGCGACGCCCGCAGTGTGGGAACCATGGCACTGCATTGCGGTGTACAAGGTTCGCAACATGCTGATGGGCACCTACGAGATGAAGCTGTGGCGCGCACGCCTCGCCTTGAAGCTCGGCGCGGCGCAGGCGGCGCCACTCTTTCGTGGCTACCCTGACGACAGCCTCGTTGCCGTGCCGCCTGGGGAGTTCTTTGGCGAGGCTTCGCTCGCGTGTCTCGACGAACTGGCGAGTGCCGCGCGAGAACTCAACTGGCTGGATGAGATCGACGGCGGCAGCAACGCGTGGGTTATCGGCGGCGAGCGGACGAAGTCTGGCAAACCGTTGGTGGCGGGCGACTCGCATCGCGGGCTTGATACGCCGAATGTGTACTACCAGGTGCACATGACGTGTCCGCAGTTTCGGGTCAGCGGCTTCGCGCTGCCGGGCGTCCCCGGCGCACCGCACTTCAGTCACACGGCTTACGTCGGGTGGGGCATGACCCACGGCTTCGGTGATTATCAGGATCTGTACATCGAGCGCTTCCGTACTGAAGACGGCGTTCTTGAGTACGAATTCGAGGGCGCGTGGCACGCGGCGGACGTCCGGCAGGAGCGTATCGACGTGCGAGGTGGCGAATCGGTACGTCTGCCCGTTGTGTGCACCCGGCACGGGCCGGTCATTACGGGCGATCCCCGGGCGGGTTATGGCATCACGTTCAGGCACACGGGCACCAGCGCCGGCACGGCGTGGCCGGACACCGTTCATGACCTTTTGACCGCCAGAAACGCGGACGAGGCAGAAGCCGCATTGCGGGAGTGGACTGAACCGGTCAACAACTTCGTGTACGCCGACGTCGACGGCGAGTTCGGTTACCGCTACCGGGGCCGCATACCGGTCAGGAACATGGCGAACGCCTGGGTGCCGGTGCCGGGCTGGACTGGTGCGAACGAGTGGCATGGACAGATTCCGTTCGAGGAACTACCGCATGCGCGCAACCCGGCTGCGGGCTTTGTGGTGACCTGCAACAACGCACCGACGACCGCCGACTATCCCCATTATCTCAACACCTACTTCGCGCCGGACACTCGGGCGCGTCGCATCACTAAGCGGCTGGGTGAGCTGCCGGCCGGCCGTGCTGATATCGACGAGATGGCATCCGTACATGCGGATTGCATCTCGATTCCGGCACAAGCACTGGTCAGGTATGTGGCACTGCTGAAGCCGACAGACCCGCAGGTGGCGCGGGCACGGGATGTGCTTTTGGCCTGGGATTGTCGGATGGACCGGGATGCCGCAGGCGCGGCGATCTATGGCGCTACCCGCACGCAGATGCTCGCTGACATTGTCGAGTCGGCCCTGGGTGATCTCGCCAGTGAGGCGCTTGGTACATCGGGTATTGGCAGGGGCGCCGCGACCCATGTCGGGCAGATCTTCGCTCGTGCTGTGCGGGCCATGGAGCAGGGTGACGATAGCGCGCTTACGGGCGGGCTGACCTGGCCCGCACAGATCGAGTCGGCACTCACGCGCGCCGTTGCCGAGTTGTCAGAACGCCTGGGTGACGACATGACCAACTGGTCCTGGGGCGCGGTGCACCACACGCGGCCGCAACACCCGTTGTCGCGGATCTTTCCGGATTGCGCGGATCTGCTCGATCCGCCCCCGGTCGTGACACATGGCGATGCCGACACCCCGCTCGCCGGCGCGTATTCGTCGGCGGATCGGTTTGTGCAAACGCTCATGTCGGTCAATCGCTACATCCATGACCCATCAGACTGGCGCCGTTCTCGCTGGATTGTGCCGCTTGGGGCGTCCGGCCATGCGGGCAGCCCGCATTACGCGGACCAGGCGAGCTTGTGGGCGGACGTCGCGACGGTTCCACAACTGTGGGATTGGGACGATATCATTGCAGATGCGGAGACGCGGCAGCGACTTCTGCCCCGATGAATGTCGCGGTGCCCGCCAGGACGGGCCTTTTCTACGGATACATCCTGGTCGGATACTCGTTCACGGTTCTGTTTCTCGCGTCCAGCTTCTTCCTGCATTCCCGTGGCATCTTCTTTCCCCACTGGATGGCTGACTTCGGCGTTGACCGGACAGAGATTTCGCTCGCCATCACGCTCACCCTCTTCACGGGCAGTTGCCTCGCACCCGTCATCGGCTACCTGATCGACCGGTTTCCGATCCGGGTCATCACCAGCATCGGCGCGTTGTGGCTTGCTACCGGCTACACCCTGATCCGCATGGCCGACAGCTACTATGGCTTCCTGGCATGCCTGCTGATCTTTCAGAGTATCGGTTGGGCGAGTGTGGGTCCGCTTGTACACACGAAATTGATGGTGAACTGGTTTGATCGCAATCGGGGCATGGCGATCGGCGTTGCCATCATGGGAATCTCCGTCGCAGGCGTCGTCATGCCAACGGTCGCGACCTACTTCACCGAGACGTATGGCTGGCGCGATACCTACATTTTGTACGGCGCGATACTGGCTTTTGTTTTTGTGCCGCTCGCGCTCCTGTTAATTCGGCAGTCGCCAGCGGACGTCGGCCAGTTGCCTGACGGTGAAACCAACGCGCCGCCCGCGATTGAACGCACGGGACCTGAACAGACGGGGTTTGCGGTCTATCGCGAATTCCTCTCTTCCCGGCCGTTCTGGAGCGTCGTTTTGACCTTCACGCTGATGAATGGTGTTTACAGCGCGATGATCACCCATCTGCCGAGTTATCTAACGACAGAGCGCGGCTTTGACATGTACGACGCGTCCATGGTGCTGGGGGTTGCCGGGGCCTTCGCGATTGGCGGCAAGATTGTATTTGGCTGGATGATGGATCACATCCGGGCGCGGACCACGGTGTTGATTGGTGTTGCGGCGTATTTTCTGTCCACACTCGTGTTCATTACCGCGACCAACTACGAGTTCATCATGCTCGCGGCGGGGCTTTTTGGCCTGGGCTTTGGCGGTATGGTGCCCGTTCGATCGGTGCTGTTGTCGCGGATTTTCGGGGTCGCCAGGTTCTCGCGCGTCAATGGACTCTTCTCGTTCTTCCTCGCCCCGGCAACCTTCTGGGTACTGGCCACGGGCTACATCGCCGACAGGTTTGGCACTTACACGGTCGCCTTCGAGGTCTGGGCCTGCTGTTTCTTCCTGGCAGGGGTCGTGACCGTCGTCGTCAGGTTGCCGGATCGGCAGGACGCCGTTGCATAGGGCGCCGTTGCTGAGAACGCGGTGGCTAAAAGAAAGGCAGAAAGTGGGTGTGCAGAGCCACGGCACCCGATTCAAGCGCCATAAGACAAAGAGCGGATACGTTAGTTGTGTCCGTGCGAGCGGTCTGCAGAACGCTTTTCAGACACTTGCAGTGAGGCGACGTTATCGTTGAGTATGGCGCTGCAGGGCAAGCACAGGGGTCAGCACTCACGGCGCTTTACGCCCACCCTATTTCAAAAAAGTCTTTTGAGAGTCTCTCAAGGAGCAACCAATGGCGAGCACTAAGAAAGCGGATGTGGATGCGGTTGTCATTGGCGCAGGATTCGCCGGCCTTGGCATGTTGTATCGACTGCGCGAGCAGTTGGGCCTCTCAGTCCAGGTGTTTGAAACAGGTGACGACGTGGGCGGCACGTGGTACTGGAATCGATACCCGGGCGCGCGCTGCGACTCAGAGAGCTACATCTACTGCTTCTCATTTTCTGACGAGTTGCTGCAGGACTGGAACTGGAGCGGCAAGTACCCCGAGCAGCCGGAGATTCTGAGTTATCTCCAGCACGTGGCTGATCGATTTGATCTGCGCCGCAACATCCAGTTTGAGACCCGCGTCACGGCGGCCCACTACCTTGAAGACGACAACCTCTGGCGTGTCGAAACCAATCTCGGTGAAGTTGTCCACGCGCGTTTCCTGATTTCCGGCATCGGCTGCATCTCGACCGGCAATGTTCCCGACATCCCGGGCCGGGACAGCTTCAAGGGCGACTCTTTTCATACGGGCGCCTGGCCGCACGACGGCGTGGATTTTGCTGGAAAACGCGTTGCAGTCATAGGTACCGGGTCGTCTGGCGTGCAGTCCATTCCGGTGATCGCTGAACAGGCCGGGCATCTAACGGTATTCCAGCGCACCGCCCAGTACACCATTCCCGCCCGCCATGGGACGGTTGACCGACGGTTTCTGGATGAGGAAGTGAAGCCCAATTACACCGAGTTGCTGGAGAAGGCGCGCCGATCCGCTGGTGGCATTCCGGTCGACTTCAGCGAGCGACTAGCTCTTGAGGTGAGCGACGAGGAGCGCAACGCCATCTATGAGGCAGGCTGGCGTGAGGGCGGGCACCGCTTCATCTTCGGCTCGTTCCGCGACATCATGGCGAACCTCGATGCCAACCACACGGCCTCGGAATTCATCCGCAACAAGATCAGGGAAACGGTCAAAGACCCGGACCTGGTTGCGAAATTGGTGCCAACCGATCACCCGCTCGGATCCAAACGCGCGCTTATCGACACGAATTACTTTGAGACCTATAACCGCGACAACGTCGCGCTCGTCGATCTGAAGACTGATCCGATCGAGTGCATCACAGAGACGGGTATCAGAACGGCGAGCGGTGAGTTTGATGTTGATATCATTGTGTTCGCGACTGGCTTTGACGCGATGACCGGCAGTTTTTTCAAGATGGACATTCAGGGGCGCGACGGTGCGCGGCTGAAGGACGACTGGTCCGAGGGACCAAAGTCGTATCTTGGCCTGCAGGTACACAAGTACCCCAACCTTTTCATGATCACCGGCCCGGGCAGCCCGTCTGTGCTGAGCAACATGCCGGTTTCAATCGAGCAACATATCGAGTGGATTGGCGATCTGATTGCGCACATGCGCGATGAGGAGCTTGACGTTGTGGAGGCGCAGGCGGGCGCCCAGGCGGAGTGGGTGACGCATGTGAACGACGTTGCGTCACAGACGCTCTACATGCACGCAAACAGTTGGTATCTGGGTGCGAACATTCCGGGCAAGCCGCGTGTCTTCATGCCGTACGCAGGCGGCGTCGGTGCGTACCGGGCGCACTGTGAGGCGATCGTTGACGATGGCTATCGGGGCTTCACGCTAGGCCGGGCTGCTGCGCAAGTCGCGTCCGAGCATGCGGCCGGTGGATGACAAATCGGAAGTCCTGGCGCAGACGCGACCGGCAAGTGCCACAAGTATCGTAAATAGCGATAAATGACGATAAATAGCGATAGATAACTATAAATAACGAAGGGAACGAGCGATGACGACGAAAACCCGCGCGGCGGTCAAGGTTGAGCATGGTCAGCCGCTTGCAGTAGAGGAGATCATCCTCCCTGATCCGCAGGAATCTGAAGTCGTGGTCGAGCTCTTTGCATCAGGAATCTGCCACTCGCAGCTGCACCAGTTGCACAACCCTGCGTCCCGCACGCCGGGGTTGCTCGGCCACGAGGCGACCGGTGTTGTCACGAAGGTCGGCAGCCAGGTCACGCACCTCAAGGAAGGTGACCACTGCATGGTGACCTGGGTGCCCCGGGACATCGTCGTGGACAGCCCAGCCCTCGCCCCCACGCGTTTCGAGTTCCGCGGCGAGACCCATGAAGCAGGCATCTATACCTGGGCAGAGCATGTCCTTGCCCATGAGCAGTTGGTGCTGCCCCTGCCGCAAGAGGTGACCACCACCTCGACCGCGATCGTCGGCTGTGCCACGGTGACCGGGGTTGGCGCGGTCGTTGGCACGGCTGACGTCAAGCGCGGCCAATCGGTTGCCGTTATCGGTGTCGGGGGCGTTGGCATCAACATAATTGCAGGCGCGCGGATTGTGGGAGCCGACCCGATCATTGCCGTTGATCTGGTGGACGACAAGCTGGGTTTTGCGAGGGAGTTCGGTGCCACGCACACGATCAATGCGAACGACACCGACGCGGTGGAGGCGATTCGTGAGATTACGGGCGGCGGTGCGGACTTTGCCTTTGACGCCATCGGCGGGCCGGTGACGACGCCCCAGATACTGGCGGCGGTGCGGCCTGGCAGGTTGGGCGCGGTCAAGGGCGGTGTTGCGGTCGTGGTCGGCATTCCGCAGGGCCCAGTCACGTTGCCGCCGGGGGCATTTCCGATGGGCGAGAAAGCGCTGGTGGGATCGCTGGGTGGCTCGAGTCATCCTGCCGTCGACTATCCGCAATACATCGACTGGTTCCAGAAGGGCGAACTGCCCCTCGACAAGATGGTGACCACGGTCTATTCAAGTCTCGATGACATCAACGAGGGTGTGCGGGCTCTCGAGGCAGGTGAGATCAAGGGCCGGTCGATCATGGTGTACAAGTCGCCGGGGTAGCCGCCCACGCCGCATCCGTGCACTCAACGTGCACTCAACAAGAAGACCGGGCCTGTCCTCAGGGATCGGCATGGCATCGTTCCTCGGTATCGAAGGCGCAGAGTCCCTCGCAGCCCTGTTAGCGCATTGACAGGACAAACGTTCATCAACTCAAGAGGTATGAATCTTGACAGTAGATGCTGAGAAACAGGGAATCGCCGTTGCGGAGGCGTTCATTGACGCGTTCAATGCCCAGGACCATGAACGGCTGGCGCAGACGCTCAACTATCCCCACGTTCGTCTGGCAGGTGGTCGCTTCACGACCATCGACAACGCGGATGACTTCGCTACCGGTAGTCGGCGGGGCGAGTGCCGCCTTGCCGAGGAGGGCTGGCATCATACCGTGACCACGGCGATGGAGGTTGTCCACAGCGACGATCAGAAAGTGCACCTGTCGATGCGTAATGACCGCTGCCGTGAAGACGGTTCCGTGTATCTCGGTTTCGACACGCTCTGGATCGCAACGCGCATGGATGGCCACTGGGGCATCCAGTTCCGTTCCAGCTATCTTGAGCACGAGCGAAAGCGATAGCTCTAACAGGGTGCTGAAAAAGTGCTTCCCTGCACTTTTTCAGAGTCGCGGGCCCCAGCCCGCTCGCGACAAATCAACGACATACGTCGTAGATTTGCGGCCGATGTATTCATGGCTCGCGAAGCGAACGTGAAACCCATGGCTCGCGAAGCGAACGTGAAACCCATGTATCGGTCTAGAAGCTGCTTTTCAGCAGCCTCTAACGTACGTCCTGGAATGACATGAGGACGAGACTTCAATGACATCGTTCAGCGAGTCACATCACGAAGCACGGGTCGTCCTCGCATCGCCGGGGGGCAACGTGTTCGGCGAGGTGGGCCCCTATCACCTGAATGCGCCCTGGTTTCAGGAGATCACGGATCTTGTGGACCAGGTGTAGGTTGACCTTGGCATGCATATTCGCTTTGTGCGGCTGCTTGATGTCGATGACACGCGCATGCCGGAGCTTCGGGTCACGTATCTGGCGGAGACCGATGACGCCGTACCGGCGGGTCGCCTTGCGCCCTCGCGGATTGAGCTAGACGCCCAGGCGCTGAGGCTGCCTTACGCCGAATTGGGCGGGCCGGTCGCCGAACTCGCATGGGCAGAGGCAGCGCTCACCGAGCGGGGGTATGGCCCGCTGGTTGCGAATGAGCAGATCAGAACCTGGAATCTATCCAGCATCTGGAGGCTTGAGGCCGACGGGGAGACCTTCTGGCTGAAGTCAGTGCCGCCCTTCTTCGCGCATGAACCTCGCGTGCTCGCGCTCTTTGCCAACGAGCGCGTGCCGCGGTTGCTGGCGAGCGAAGGCAATCGAATGCTGCTGCAGAATATCCTCGGGGAGGATTGCTATCGGGCGGATCGCGAGCAAATGCTGCATATGGTGGATCTGCAGTGGCGGTGGCACGACCGCGTGGATGCGTTGCTGTCGATCGGGTTGCCGGACATCCGCGGTCCCGTCTTGTCGCGTGACATCGCGCGGGTCGCCAGTCTTTACCTCTCGCAGTTTGACGCGGACAAGCAAACGACGATTGCGAGCTTTCTCGACGCCTTGCCCGATCGTTTGGCCCGACTCGACGACTGCGGATTGCCAGCAACGCTGGTCCACGGCGATTTTCACCCCGGCAACTGGCGTGGCATGGGCCTTGATCTGACGATGCTGGACTGGGGCGACTGTGTCATTGAGCACCCGCTGCTTGATCTTCGGAGTCTGCTTGACGGTGCTGGTGAGCACAGGGCCGCTGTGCTTACGCACTGGACTTCAGCCTGGCAAGAGCGGCTGCCAGACGCTGAGGTTGCGACGGCGGTGGAGTTGATCCGGCCGATAGCCTACGCTCGCGGGGCTGTGGTGTTTCAGGATTTCCTGGACCAGACCGAGCCGAGTGAGCAGATCTATCACGACAGTGACTCGTTGTACTTCCTGAACAAAGTTGCATCGATGCTTCGCTGATCTGTCGTCAACATTCGAGTTGAGTCCGCGCAGGTTCGCGGTCGAATTCGACCCACCGCAGCGTATATGATCCGTGGCTTTGTCCCGGCCGAAGTTGCGGACTTGCCGCAATCGACAACCTGCGCTCTTTCCATCAAAACGCCTGCAACAAGACGCCCGATATAAAACGCCCGCAACTTTGGAGAAGTAATGCCCGATACACCCCCGACCCGCGATCCCCAGACGCCCGGCTACGTCATGGCCACCATGCTGCCTGATGGCGACGTCCCGCCCGTTGGTGTGGATGGCAACTTCGTTGTTGGCCCGACGCACGCCAGCGCGCCGGAGGTTATCGTCACGGAGGGTGTGCCCACCGGCGTTCTGCACGAGCTTGTCATGAAGTCCGAGGACAGCAGGATCTACCCCGGGATCGCCCGGGATGCAGGCACGTTGGGCCGGCCAGATCCGGACAACCCGGCGCGATTGATGGTCACCACGAGCCGCCCAAAACCCTATACACGGCGGGTGACGGTGTACGTGCCCGAGCAATATGTGTCGGGTACGGTGGTGCCGTTTATCGTCGGTGCCGATGGTCCGGACCTCACGCTTTTCAGGGCGCTCGAGAACCTTATCAACGAAGGTCGAGTGCCGGTCATGATCGGCATTTCTATCAGCAATGGTGGCGGTGACGCCCAGGGCAGCCAGCGCGGTCGGGAATACGACACCATGTCCGGGGTGTACGCCCAGTTCGTCGAAACAGAGGTGCTGCCCCGGGTGGAGGCGGAGTGTAATGTTAGACTGACCCGAGACCCCGATGGCCGGGCTGCGACCGGCTGCAGTTCCGGCGCCGCTTGCGCGATGATCATGGCCTGGTACCGGCCGGATCTGTATGGCCGGGTTCTGTCCTTCTCTGGCACCTACGTCAATCAGCAATGGCCATACAACCCCGAGACGCCGCTCGGTGCCTGGGAGTTTCACAAGTCGATTATTCCGAACAGCGAGCCCAGGCCGCTACGCATCTGGATGGCGGTTGCTGACCGGGATTTATGCCCTGACCTGATGCCCGACGACGCCCATGACTGGGTGCTCGCCAACGAGCGCATGGCGCACGTGCTCGCAGACAAGGGCTACAGGTATCAGTTTAGTTTTGTGCGCAATGCGGGACATTGTGATCCTGCGATGCGCTCGCAACTGATGCCTCAGGCGCTTGAGTGGCTATGGCGAGGGTACGCCGCTACCTGATGTGCGCCGGTGCATTGGACCCGGCCGTGGGAGTCGCCGTGAACGCCCGTCTGCGAGACGGTTCAGTCGGCAGCCGCAATCCCGGCGTCGGACCGAACACCCCACTTGTCCGCGAAATGCGCTTTGGCGAGCGCTTCGAGCGTTGGTCCGGGGGGTACGACCGTTGCGCCGGAGCGAATCGCGTAGGCATCGGGTGAGTCAACGCCAAGCGGTCGTTCACCCGCAGCGACCACTTTGGCCGCGTTCAGCATCATTCGGCGAAAACGCACCACGGCGAGGTCGGTCTGACCCAGCAGTTCGTGCGTTCGATCAGCGATCACGCCCTGGCTGTCTGCAATCGCCTGGTCCTGTTCGGAGATGCCATCGATGCCGGTGAAACTCGCTTCTTGCTGCCATTGCCGATCGATGAGGTAGTCGTTTTCGCGCTTGCGCACCGGCATGTATTCATCGTCGACTTCGGCAAAGATGGCCGCGCCGGCTCCGAAGCTCGAACGTTCAGCCTCGGTTAGTGGTCGGTCAGGGTTCCATGCGTAGCAATAGATCCAGCAGGACGTGTCATCCACCGGTACCCAGGTGTTGGCGAAGATGGTTTGCCCCGGCAGTGAGCCTGGTGCCAGGGAATGGTTAGGCATCAGGAACTGGGTGAAGCGCCAATACAGATCGTCGTCGTCGGTCTTGCGCGCGGCGCCGATCATGAACCCGCCGTCATGCTCGACGATGGAAAATTGTGGTGTGGGGTCTGCTGCCATCCAGCGAAAGGAGGCCGGGCCCGACGGTTCATTCTCGCCGGGGGTGGGCACCGTCGCGCCGCGCACGCCGTACAGCAGTGAGGCCGGTTCGCCGTCGTGGATGCCGGCGTGCAGGAACGAGAAATGCGCCGTGTCGATGCCGCCTTCGGCCGCCTGTGCATAGTTGCACTGCTGGAACTTCTTCGACACAAACCGGTGTTCGGGTGGCATTGTTGCGAATTCGAATTGCGGCAATCCGGGTGCTGCGCCATCGCCCAAGTAGGCCCAGATCATGTCGCCCCATTCGCGCACCTCAAGTGCGCGAATGCTAGCTTTGGGTCGCAGTTGCTCGGCCACTTGCGCGTCAACAATGGGGATGTCGGTGCACTCGCCCTGCGTGTTGAATTTCCAGCCGTGGTAAGCGCAGCGTAAGCCGCAGTCGGCATTGCGGCCGAAGAAGAGGTTGGCACCCCGGTGTGGGCAGCGGGGCTCGACAATACCGACGGTGCCTTCGGTGTCCCGAAACGCGATGAAGTCCTCACCGAGCAGTCGCATACGTTTGGGTGGGCAGTCTGGCGCCGGTAGTTCGCGTGACAGCAGCGCTGGCATCCAGTACTGGCGGAAGGTCTTGCCCATGGGCGTTGCGGGGCCCGTCCGGGTCAGCGTCACATTCTCTTGCTCGGTCAACATGGGTGCGGCTCGCCTAGCGAAAGGTGATTCGATAGTACACCCCGGTCCGGGATACGGCGAACTGCGCGTTCACACTGAGTTTTAATGACGCAATGCTGATTCGGCGTACATATCCGCGGAAGGAGAATCTGAATCCATTTAGCAGAATGCTACCCTTGTGACTCTTGTCACTTTTGCGACGAGGTTTCTGACGGGAAAGGTTGAGGACCGGGTTATCAATGGCTGCCCTCGTCGAATGCCGGACCGATGGATAATCGATCCCATTAGAATACAGATTTAAGAACGACCCAGACCAAGAACGAAAAGAAGAGGGAAGAACGATGCTCGATCTGCACTACTGGCCGACGCCCAATGGCAAAAAGGTCACCATTCAGCTTGAAGAATGCGGCCTTGATTACAATCTGGTCGCCTGCAACATCGGTCGAGGTGATCAGTTCACCGATGAGTTTCTGAGGATAAATCCAAACAACCGGATGCCCGCGCTGGTCGACCATGACCCGGCAGGTGGTGGCGATCCAATTTCGGTCTTCGAATCTGGCGCCATCATGCTGTATCTGGCAGAGAAGACGGGCAAGTTCATGCCAAACGATGCCCGCGGCAAATACGAGGTCGTGCAGTGGGTGATGTGGCAGATGGCCAACCAGGGGCCGAAGACCGGTGAGTGCGGCCACTTTCGGCGCCTGGGCGAGGGGCAAGGGGAGCAGACCTACGCGGTGACCCGCTTTACCGACGAGGTCAACCGCTTCTACGGCGTGCTCAACAACCAGTTGTACAACCGCCGTTACCTCTGCGGCGACGAGTACACCGTCGCAGACATGATCTGTTATCCGTGGACCGTCGGCTGGGAAGGTCAGGGCCAGGACATCTCCGAGTTCAAGTACTTCAAGCGCTGGTTCGACGAGTTGGGTGCGCGTCCGGCGGTGCAGCGCGGTATGGTGGCGGGGTCCGACTTCGCCACCGACTTTTCCGGTCTGTCAAAAGAAGAAGGCGCCAAGCTGCGAGCGCTCCTTTACAACCAGCGTGCGCGGCCCGCGCCAGCGACAGGTGGCATTGATAGCTGACTCCGGTGGCCAATAATGGGCCAGGGACCCCTTTGTAAACGCACGTCAGGGGAGCGCCACAGGGACGGCCGTTTCACAGTCTTCACTCTCGCAGTGGGCCTTGTTGGAGCAGGCATTGCCGGACGCAGGCATACCGCCTCTGTGTGGGCAGCAGTGAAGGGAACAGATCTCTGCCGCGGTTAGCCGGGCGCCATCAGGCACTTGCCCCGGACGCAATGCCGAGTTCAGTCTCCAGAACCCGCGAACCGGTAACGTGTACGCACCGCGCACTTCAGGCGATAGGGCGAAACAGAATCAAGATGTGTCCGTTCGGCAGTCGTCGGGCGGGTGGTTGGACGAAGCGGTGCGGCATCATGCTGGCCGTACAGGTGCCAACGCCAACAAGTACGGAAAGGAACCGAGAAGGAGCAACAAGAAGGTCTGTCCGCACGCGTCGCCGCGCGAGGTTTAGCACTTTCTGCCCTGCAAACGGCCGATCGGTCTGCCTGCGGCGGCGCCTGACATTGGGCGTGTCCGGGGTGTTTAAGGTCCCATGTCGTCGAACTTCTTTACACGCGCCCTCGCTGTCTCCCCGTTAGCTGATTACAATCAATGACTTAGAAGCTAGGGGGGTGAATATTTCGAGTCCTTCGGCAGCGACACGACTTTCGGAAACACGTCCGTCGCACTGGCAAGCGGTATGACCATCGGGACCATGACGACTACATTGTCGTCGTACAACTTTATTGACGTGTTGCCACTTGCCTCATCCGAGAGTGATGTCAACGGCACTAATAACGCGCGGGTCTTTAACCTTGCGTCGGGGGGAGGGGCAACCTCGCCGTTCGTGACATTCGGTGCAGGCGTTTCCGCATTCGGAGCCGACTTCAAAAATCTGAACGACACTGCCCTGCGTACGAAGGTCAAAGTGTATGACGGTGCAACACTACTCGCGACATTGTCACCATCCGTCGTAGCAATCGGTGCCGTTAGATTCTAGGGGTTCGCTGCC
>Ga0302135_10000428_pt1 | contig 25517 bp, 35 predicted proteins | sample CBN3_surface_MG_FD_203119 | JGI IMG/M metagenome (GOLD analysis project Ga0302135, IMG submission 203119) | Marine microbial communities from Western Arctic Ocean, Canada - CBN3_32.1 | ecosystem: Environmental > Aquatic > Marine > Oceanic | place: Canada: Western Arctic Ocean | collected...
ATTCCATTGGAGTCATAGACAAATACGGGTCCAACGGATGTGGACGACGGATCCAAATAACATTCTTCGGATTGAGATTTTGTTTCTTACCGTTCGGCAGTTCAACCTCAAACGCCGACACGAACTTCTTTTCGTGGGGAATGGGAGCCGTGTTCTGCGGGGGAAGCAAATGCAATGCCACCGGGTCACCGCCGCGGCCACGAACGATCTCAATAAACACTCCACGGGTACTCATCAACAACTGGGCAGAAAGCCGATACCGAAAAAGGAAAGAATTCTCGCCGTCGTTGGATTGCTGGTTCAGAATTTTCGCAACGTTCGCGTTTTCTTCATCTCGGTCCACCTTCTCCCCAAATGGAGAGTTGTCCTGAAGAAACATGATCGGCAGTCGTGCCTGATTACTAGCGATAGCATCAATGGCACGATAGACCCAAGTGACTTTAGCGACTCCTTCGCGATAGGCTCGCTCAATATCCCAACCGTCGGTGTATGGTTTACCCACAAGACCGGCGTTATAGGAAACAGGCGCTCCAATTGAAATAGCCTTTTTCTCGTCAGGTTGAATTGCCTTGTTGTGATTCCATGCCATGTTTATTCAGCACCTAACAGATAGCCGTATATGCCCAGCCCAAGTCCCCATGCTGTGATCCCCCAGCCGATGTGAAACTGACCCAGTCCTAGACCTAATAGTATTACAGAAGACACCATGCACGCATGAGCAATATTAGAACGTCCCACAGAAGCGATAATCTTTCTCACATTCGTATCCTGTCACGTTCCGACGAAGGTTTCAAGGTAGCATAACCCATTATGAAAGACTGGTCGGACATCTATGAGTTCCTTCAGCCGAAGGATCCGCTTTTTTGTCCAGAAACTCCATCGCTAACCCAAAAGACCTTTTTACGCTCTCACCATCTTGAAGGTCTGTTCGGTGGAGCCGCTGGAGGTGGTAAGTCGTCGGCCCTACTGATGGCCGCTCTCCAATATGTCGATATCCCCGCATACTCTGCCATCCTGTTCCGACGTACATATGCCGATCTAGCCCTCCCCGGCGCTCTAATGGATAGATTTCTTTCTTGGGTTAAAGAATACGACGAGATTAGGTGGAATGGGTCCACCTATGTTGCGACATTTCCATCTGGTGCAAGAATCACCTTCGGTTACCTAAATAACCAAAACGACTATTTACGGTACAAGTCCAGCGAATTTCAATTCATTGGAATGGACGAAGTAACTGAAATTCGTGAATTTGACTATCGTTATCTTTTCTCTCGGTTGCGTAAACCAAACTCTGGTGAACTCTCCAAAGTACCACTCAGAATGCGTGCGGCATCCAACCCCGCCCCAAACTGGGTGAGACAACGTTTCATCGAAGAGGGAGACAACAGTCCTGACCGAATCTTTGTTCCCAGTTTCCTAGACGACAACCCCGGCATCGACCCCATCTCATACCGGCGTGCCCTTCAAGAAATCGACCCCATCGAACGCGCACGACTAGAAAAAGGCGACTGGTGGGCGGTGTCCTCAGGAAGCCTGTTCGACCGTGAGAACTTCGTCATCATGGAACCAACCGATCTTCCTGATTTCGTGGACGCTCAGTGGTGTCGGTTCTGGGATCTTGCCGCCACCGAACCATCTCATGTGAACCCGGATCCCGACTGGACCGTCGGCGTCCTTGGAGCATTCGACCAAGGGGTGTTCTACCTCATCGATGTTCAAAGGGTCAGAGTCAACGGAGCAGACGTAGAAAAACTGGTCGCCCGAACAGCCGAACTGGATGGCCCCCACGTCGCCGTCCGGATGGAACAGGAGCCGGGGAGCAGCGGTAAAAGCCTGATCGACCTGTACGCCCGTTACATCCTTCCCGGTATCGACTTCATCGGCATTCGCTCCACGGGCGACAAAGTTACCCGTGCCAAACCTCTGTCTGCTGCCGTTGCCAACGGAAACGTCAGACTCGTCAGGGGACCGTACATTTCAGACCTCCTTGATGAAATGGCAACTTTCCCAGAGTCAGCGTGGCACGACGATCAAGTAGATGCCGCCTCTTCTTGCTTCAACGAGGTGGCCGGTTTAGGCCACCGAATGCGTGGCCGGGTGTCGATCATCATCTAGGGCTTGACAAGTTCCGACGGTGGGGTTATGTTGCCATCTTCCGGTTCTCCGGCGTCGCCTGACCAGCGTCGTTCGCCCGTTAGAGGGGCTGGAATCTTAACGTCCTGTGGTGGGACGCCCCTGACCTACACTTCATGGTGGAACTCGGCAGCAGTCAGCACCAGCACCAGAACGAAATCGGATGAAGTGTGGATGCCCGCTGACCGACCGCTTCTGTTCAAAGCGCAAGGTGCCATTTGCGACAGTCCGACTGTGACCGGAGTAAATCTTGGTTCTCCCTTTGGAGGGCCAAGAACTCTCGCCCTCTTGCTCCCAGAGTAACGATTTTGTTAGTTAGTAAGTATTCCTACTTTAAAAGTAACATTAGTAAAAAGGCAAAAAATCGAACACCTGTTCGCCTGCCCGCCGGTTGCGCTTCTCTCACCCCTGTGCTATCTTGTTTTCAACTGCTACTAGGAGAGGAACCTGTGGGCATCCAAGAGGAACTTTCAGAAACCCTAAATAAATTAGACGAGTCCGTTCACCTTGAGCGAACGACGGATGATCCAGAACGGACTTACCGTTTGGTGCATTTGGGTTTCATACTGTCTGAGGCGAAAAAAATTATCGCCTCTTTGCAGGAGGAAGCCAAGTCGATTTTGTTGGATTCCGATTGGGATCGAACCCCGATTCAGGCCCAACAGTTCAATATGGAAACCAAGACTGGTGCGCCACGCAAAAAGTGGGACCATGACAAATTGGCGGAATTGGTTGCTCAAAGAATTGCCGACACCGCTATCGACATGGACACCGGAGAGATAACTAAAAGTCCCCGACAGATGATCAAAGAGTTACTGGATTACGCAGCACCCTCATATTGGAGGGTGCAGGCTTTGCGTGATTTAGGAATTGATGCCGACGAGTATTGCGATGTCGGAGAACCCAATACCAACCTTATCTATAGGAGCAATGACCGTGGCTGAAAAATCGCAGGCCGATCAACTAGCAGAACCGTTTGACGAGACACTCATTTATCAGCGCTCTCTTGGGGGGCGTCAGTTTGATTATGTTGCCGTGGCGGAATACATCGCCCGGTTGAACAAGGTGCTTGGTACGGGTGGATGGAACTATGAAGTTCTCAAGTGTCATGTTCAGCCCGAATACAAAGAGCATGTGATTTCTCATGTCCGGGTTGTCGCAAATGTTGACGGGGTGACTGCCATCAAGGAAGCGTATGGTGGAACCAAGATCAAGACGCTTAAGGGTGGCGGGGTTATGGATCTTGGAAATGATTTCAAGATCGCAACCAGCGATGCCTTTAAAAAGGCATGTCAAGGTCTTGGCATTGCCTTGCATCTGGCACGAAGTGAAGAAGCCTTGACGTTGGAAATCGAAGAGTCCTATCCTGTTGATGCGGAGAAGTGGAAAGTCTTTGTAGGTAATTTTAAGTCGCTTACCGAAGACCAGAAGAACGAGTTCCGTGCATGGTTCAAGGAGCAGGGCTTTACGGGAGAGAAGCCGGGTCGCAATATGAATCCAGACCAGTTTGAGAAGTGTCAGGTTGAAGTCATTCGGCTATCGTTTAGTGCAGAACAAGTAACGGAAGAAGTAGAGACCTACTAATGGGTATTGATTCCACGCCAGACACTTACACGCACGGCTACATTATGGCCGAACGTCAAAAGGAATACGATAAGTATCTCCTAGAGAAGAAAGAAGCCCTTGAGGCGGAGAATGAGAAACACAGAAAGATGCTAGAAAGAAAATGAAAGAAATACTGGATTTAGAGGCCATGGTTCGACGGTTCAAAGAACGAGCCGATGGAGTGCGACGGCGCAACATGCCTCCGGTTGCTGGCGCTGAACGTAAAGCGTTCATTAGACAAGCCGAAGAAGACTTTCTAGATTATGCCCTCATCGCTGATGCTGAGATCAGCCTTGATGGTGGAGTTCTAATGGTTGATTTACGACCTGTCATCTGTGATGCTGTTATCAGCGGTCGAAGTTTGGAAGTGGAAACAAAAACAGCGATAAAAAATATTGCCGATGCTCTGCCCACTGATGGAGCAAAGATCACTCCTAAGATGCTGGATTCTAAATCTGACCTTGAAGACTTGATGAAGGGTTCAGAAATGTTCAAGGTGGTCGAAACCGTCGATCCGATTAAGCCTGTAGGTTTTAGTTTCTCGCACGGTTACCTACCATGACCGCTCTACCTTTACCTACGCACCTATCGGCATCCAGTATTACGACCTACGAGCAGTGCCCTCTCCGATACAGGTTTTCTCGTATAGATCGAATACCGGAACCGACCTCAGAGGCAATGATTTTAGGAACATTCGTTCACGAAATTCTAGAAGGGTTTTATGCGTTGGATTCGGAAGAGCGAACGCTTGCAGAAGCAAGACGAATTGCTCGGGAACTGTGGGAAAATAAGTTCATAGAAGAAACCAGCACGGTTCGGATCAAGAATATAAACGACTTTCGTTGGCAGGCATGGTGGTGTGTCGAAAACGTTTTCGGCATGGAGAACCCACCAGATGTTAAGATCCGCGGGATAGAGGACAAGTTCTCTGCTTCCATCAACGACGTTCCTCTTTTGGGGTTCATTGATCGTTGGACTGAAGAAGAAGATGGATCGCTAACTGTTACAGATTACAAAAGTGGAAAAGTTTCCAAACCTCAATATGAGGGCGACAAGATTTTTCAAATCGTTCTTTATGTAGAAATGCTTGAACGTTTGAATGATTTAGAAGTTAGTAACGCTGAAATAATGTATGTAAAATTCAAAGAGTTTAAAAGATACGCCCCCACACCCAAACGGCGAAAGACGGTTTTAAAACTAATTGATCAAACTTGGGAGGGAGTGACCGCCGGATGTGAGAGCGGTCACTTTGCTACGAAAACAGGGCCACTATGCAATTGGTGCGCCTATAAGAAGATTTGTCCAGCATGGAACTAAGGAATAAAACTAATGGATCAACAAGAATTCGACCGCATCGTTTCCGAAGATGTCAAGAATATACTTTCTTCTGAAAAGCAGGATTACCTTCGCATTGCTTCCAATTTGGAGAGATGGAAGAAATCACTTCTTAAACTGTTGGACAATCTTGACGAACAAGTTGCTGAACTTGCCCATAGTGAGGCAGTGGTTACGGAAGCCCTTCCGACAGATTTGATCACTACATATAAAATCGACGCAGATGAGAAGAAAACCAAGATTGGCCGGTTTCGTTTTTACGTCACCCAAAGACTTTCAGAGGTAGAAAGAATGCTCGCCTTGGGTGAGGACGGGCAAGAAGAAGACCTTCGTCTTGCGAGTTTCTATCGAAACGCCATTCTAGAACATCGCGCCATTATGGAAGAACACGACATTGAATCATCTCCAGTAGATCACGCATTGTGGAATTCGATTGATGGTGTGTGGAGTTTCGTAGACCTAGATCAGAAGTTGAGCAAGTGGAACTAAAGGTTGGCTTTGCTTCTGGCGATTGGTCTGAATCGGTCAACGAACCGGACGGCTCTCCTTGCATGGGAGGATCAGGCTGGATCCGCTTCGGCCAATATACGAGATACCTAACGGTGCCCCACGTTATAGGTGTGCTTGTGTTCAACAATGATTTGGGAATCTTTGGCGTAACAGATTGGGAAAATAATCACCATTTCGATTGCAACGTTATTTACATGCAACGTTGGATGGTAAAAGGTATTCCAGAAAATATTAAGATAGCGCAGCAAAACGGTCAAATCATTGTAAATGATTTAGACGATTGGTATTGGGGTCTTCATGATCGCCATCAAGCCAAAACAAAAATTGATCCCAAAAATAATAAAGAACAAAATACAGATATTTATAGAAATGTTCTTGCAGCATCCGATTTGGTAATTGTTTCTACACCATTTCTATATGAACGGGCAAAAGATAGACTAAGAGTGTTGAACGTAGAAATGTTGGAAAACCATGTTGATTTTAGTGCCTTCAAGCCACGACAACACAAAAATAACGGAACAACCGTTATCGGATGGCATGGCTCTACCGGACACAGGAGCGGAGACTTAGAAGAAGTCAAACAAGTTTTTCCGCACTTGCCTAAAGACCGATTTTCTTTCCACCATACGGGATACTACGGAGGACATCCTAAATTCTGGGAAGAGACTGGAGTTCCGCAAGATCGGGTTAGTTTGTATCCCATGGTGTCACCGACCGTGATCGGCAAGATGCTTCCATTCGACATAGGTATTGCCCCGCTCAATGACATACCTTTCAATCATGCTAAATCGTGGATTAAACCACTTGAATACGCTGCGGCTGGCATTCCTTCTATTATGTCCAAGTCTCCTGAATATGTTCGGTTCAAAGAAAAATATGGAGTTGGCAGAATAGCCAAGAGATACAGAGATTGGGTCAGACACTTTGAAGACCTTTCAGATCCTGAAACAAGGAATGAAGAAGCCGAACGGAATCTCAAAGCATTAGAAGCCCTAGACGCCAAGCACGGCGCACTAAGGTTGCAGAAAATACTAGAAAGCGTGCGATGAGTAATATTTACGGCAAGGGGGCGAAGGGTAAGGCAACGAAACTGCACGCCCTGATTACAAGATCAAAAGGTAGTTGTGAAAAATGTGGAGCAGGGGAACAAGCCTTTCTTCAATGCGCTCACATTATTAGCCGTAAATACTCATGGACCAGAACGGACTTAGAAAATGCGTTCTGTTTGTGCGCCTCATGCCACCGGTTCTTTACTGACAATCCGGTCGAATTCGGGATCTTCACAATTGAAAAGATAGGTGACGACAAATTTGACGAACTCATTACAAAAAGAAACAGCATTGATAAGTTCGATTGGGATGAAGAAGCAGAACGCTTGAATGTTATAGCGAAAGAAGAAGGACTCATATGAGGTCATCTCCCATAGCGTTAGCCGATATTGAAGACAACATCATCAGGCTGGTAGAAAGTCTAGAAGAACACACCGAAGCCTTTGAGGTTCTTGCCGTAGACCACTCCAAAAAAGACGCTCGTTTTAAATCTTCTTGGGCTAAAGAATATCTCGCAGCGAACGGCTCCATCAAGGAACGAGAGTCGTGGGCCGATTACAAACTCTCCGACGAAAATTACGAAGTTAAAGTAGCCGACGCTCTCTTGAAGGCCAAGAAGGAAAAACTGAACTCCATCCGCACGTCGTTGGATTCCCTCAGGACGCTCGCCGCAAATGTGAGAGCGCAAACATGAACCATGACGTAAGTCCAGATTTGGAAAACCTGCTCACCCCGATAGAGCAACTGGAGACGCTTCCCAACAATCCACGCAAAGGAAGCGTTTCGGCTATAGCGGCTTCGTACAAGGAGTTCGGACAAGTCAAACCAATCGTGGCCGTGGATAACAAAGACGGTACCGGCACGGTCATTGCCGGGAATCATCAGTTGGCAGCAGCCAAGCAACTGGGGTGGACTCACATAGCGGTGCTGCATGTTCCGTTCGACCACGACAAAGCCATAGCGTTTGCCTTGGCCGACAACCGAACCTCAGAATTGGGAGAAGACAATCAGGAACTTCTCCACGACATGCTGATTTCTGTGGTGGAGGACATGCCGGAATTCTTTGAGGAACTTGGTTGGGACGACTTTGAGATTGCCAGCATCTCAACTCCCACCGCTGGAACGGGTTCCGTCGTGGAGTCCAACGACGGATGGACTGCCCCAACCCTGATTCAACCGCCTCCAGCGGAAGTAGACGAAGAGACAATGAAGTCTTTAGTAACTCAGGGGGCTACGGCCATTGGTTCTGCCGGAGCAAAAACGGTGGTTCAATACACTCTGGTATTCAACGATGCCGAACAGCAGGCAGTGTGGTATTCGTTTTTAAGATACTTGAAGGCAAACCCGGCCTATGCAGGTTTAGCCACAACATCAGAGCAGGTGACGGCCTTTTTAAACCGTCATGTTAGTCCTGAGGGTTCGACTGCAACTGAATAGTGCAGTTGAACGAGGTGAAGTCTTTTGATTCTTTGGTTTCCGTTACTTTCAAATCCAAAGACTCAATAATCAGATCAACCATCTGTTCAAAATCTTCTTGAACTTCAGCCTCATCTTCTTCGCCAATTTCAACTAAATCCATACAGACCTTAATTAGATGTTCCCGAATGACCAGAATGGAATCTGAGTTGCTCACAATGCTCCTCCCCTTGCGGTGGTGTTCTCTCCACGATACACTATGGGCTTCGGGCAATCAACCATTTGGTATTAGGAGAGAATCGTGGCTCGTTCAGGAACAGAAGTAACCGTCAAGGGTAACAACGTCATCGACGTTGAACTCAAGTACAGCAGCAACGGCAACGGTATGTTGAAGTTGCGGCTGGCAACCGAACGTTGGCGCAAGCAGGGTGATGCTTGGGAAAAGACCAACGTTTCATTCTTCAACATTCAGGTCTGGGGTGATTTGGCTGAAGCAGCAGCGGGAATCATTCAGAAGGGTCAGCGGATCATCGTTACCGGTTATCTGGAAGAACGCAATTGGGAAGACAAGACCACAGGTGAGAAGCGTTATGCCACTCAGGTCGTTGCCAACGATATTTCGATTCCTGTTGAAGATATCGAAAGCCTCGTTCGGGTGAAGCGCGAGAAGCGTGACGATGCCACCCCGTCGGCAGGGGCTGCGCCTAAGTCTGCTCCCACGACAGACCCCTTCGATGAGGAACTAGACTTCTGACACACATAATTGATGTAAACTCTGAACATTAGCGCCTAGTCTCAGAGGTCAACATGATTGAAGTCCTTACAGAAATAATGCCTGATGGATTCAAGCGCGGGCCTGAATTGCCCTTCATAAACCCCAAACTGGTCGTAGAGTCTACGAATACCCAGACGGCGGAACAAGCCATTTGGACATATAAACGAGATCTAGTATCCCATCGGCCCCATTACATCCTTGATCCTGACGAGTTTAAAATCCACAAGGTTCTAGACACGGACTACGGGGTCATAGGCGAATTTCATCCTTCTCAGCCACAATGGGCATCTCGTTGCGTGTTTGTTTCCATTGTCAAAGAGGACACGATAACGCTGACAGCAGAGCAAGAAGAATCGGTCGGTCGGCTCCTGAGGGTTTTGTGCGACGTAGAGGCCGTTCCCGCCATCACTTACGAAGGTGGTGGGATGGGAACATCAACCTTTGGCGCTTTTGAGGGAATCGTGTTTTGGTCTTCCATGCCAAACGGACGCGCCGCTCCGGGCAAGATCAACTGGACGAATCTAAACAAAGGTTTACAAGACTACAAGACTCCTGAACTGCTGGGTATAGCGGGAGAAGACACAAAAATCTACGAAGATGAAGAAGAAGCAGCAGTAGAAATCTCAACGGAAGATTTGGATTTGCTGACCATGGCTGAACTTAAAGAGATTGCTTCCGAAGCAGGCATTGCATACAGCAATTTGCGAAAGGCAGAACTGGTAGAGGCGATTGAAACCGCACGCTCTTAACACTATTAGTTGCAGTAAGCAGTATTTATCAACATGGTACGGTTACACCCCCTGCCGGGGGACGGTTAGTGGTTGTGGCGCGGGGCCGGAAGTGGCATGAGGATCATCCCTTTTCCCGTCCCGCGTTACAACTAGGGTAATCCTGTGCCGCGTAAGCGTTTATTCTTAGACATGGACGTAGTCGATGCAGCCCGTGAACGGCTCCGACACGTTTATGACACTTTTGACACGGTCTGTGTTCAATTCAGCGGAGGCAAAGATTCCTCTGCCGTGTTGCTTCTTGCAAAAGAAATCCACGAAGAACGCAATTTGGGGCCGGTCAAAGTCATCTTCCGTGATGAAGAAATGGTCAGCCCTGCTGTTATCCGCTACATGAAGTGGGTCAGAGATCTTCCATGGGTTGATATGGAATGGTATTGCCTGCCCATGGGGCAAGAAATTTGGGTGCTTGGACGCAGAGAGTATGTTCTGCTCTGGTCAAAGCAGCGAGAAGAAGAGGGCCGTCTTGTTCGGGAGATGCCTCCATGGGCTATCACCGCTAGGGATTTCGGACTAGATAATGGCGTAGTGGTTCCGCAGCCTGTCGATTACTACACGATGCAAGGGAAGGAAGGCCGAACTGCCTTCCTCACTGGCATCCGGGCAAATGAATCTATGATCCGATATCGGTCTGTTGTTCAGAAACTCCATGAAAACTATATCAATCGCCCATACCGACTTAGCAAAGCCATTCCGCTGCGGCTTGTTAAACCCATCTATGACTGGATCACGGATGACGTTCTTAAGTATGTGTCCGTGGAGAAGGACTTCCCGTACTGCGAATATTATGATTACGCGGCAATGTCTGGAGCAAATACACGGGTGGGAATTCCATTACATTCTGTTGCTGCTCGCAGGCTCAATGATGTAGTTACAACGGAGCCAGAATTCTATGACGCTTTGGTAACAGCATTTCCTCACATAGACGCTCAACGTCGATTGTGGAAGGATTTCAATATCGAAGCCCTGATTGCTTCTTACTCTCAGGAAAGTTGGGACGGGGTTCGTCGTTGCATCAACGAGAACATGCTTTCACCGGGAAAACATAAAGACGCTATGAAATTCGTAGCAGCATTTCGCAAAAAGCGCAATAACGATCCTTATGGTTATCCGATTGATCACTTGGTTCGGATACTGTTGCTAAACGAGTTCCGCCACACGGCTCCTTCGCCAGTGGGTCCAAAAACGAAGGCTCATAGAATGCGTGTCGCCGCTTTACGGGAAGCCGACGATTTAGACAAGGTGGATGATCTTTTATGAATCTGGAACTACTTAAAACAGAAAATCTCAAAGTTCCGGATTGGAGAACCACTCACATTCTCAAACCGAACCTGATCGGACTGGTGAAGTCCATGGAGGAGTTCGGTATTATCAATCCTCTTCTTGTCATGACCGACGGCACCATTATCGACGGTTTCGCCCGTTGGGTGGCCGCACAGTCGTTGGGTTTAAATGAGATCCCCGTTCAGAGGCGTGATTGCGGAAAGACAGAAGCAATGATGCTTCACATCCAACTTAATAGGGCCAGAGGAGAGGTTGTCCCACATCGTCTTAGCAAAACCATCCGCTTGTTGAATGTGGCTACAGACGAGCGAACCATCATGGATGCGTTCAACATGAAAACGGACGAACTGGATGTACTGCTGGACGGATCCCTGATCAAGAAGAGAAAAGTTTCTGAACATTCCTACAGCAAGGCGTGGGTTCCCATTGAATCTAACGCCACCGAAGACTTCAGCATAGAGCGGCCACCTACCCCTGACGCATGAAAAAGCGGGCCGGGAAAGAGGCCCGACCCGCCTTTTCGGGTAGCGGTCGCACCTCCTTAATCGGAGATTCCCTGCCGGGGAATCTGAACCATTGTGACTTTTAGATCTTACCTCTTGCGTCTGCTTCAGAAAGAAAGTCTTCCATCAGACTTGCGGCAGTCATACCCTCTGATTCTTCTATCGTTCCTTCAGTGGCTGCGTTTACCACAGAACGCTTGTGATTGATGAGGCTATAGACCGATTCATCAATAGTTCCAACCGCCAAAGCGTGAGTTATCTGTACGCTTCCCTTGGTTCCTATGCGGTGTATTCGCGCAGAGACTTGGTCCACATCTGCGGGTGTCCAAGGATGCTCCACAAACAGCATGTCCTGTGCAGCCGTCAGAGTGTGCCCAGCCTTAGAAGCCTGAATGGATAAAACGATTACAGGAGCGTCTTCCGCAGACCCCTCCATAAATGCGCTCTTCGCCTTTTCAACATCTTCGATTTTCATGCCGCCTTGGATTTTCAACCCACCGTATTCATCCGCCAAGGCATTAACGATTTCACGGTGATGAGCAGCCAGCACCACTTTGCGTCCTTCGTTGATGCGGCTTTCTACCCATTCGTTCACTGCTTTGAGTTTCGATTTGGCTGCGATTTTCTTTAGGACTGAGAGCCTGACCAGATGTTGATGGGCTTCTGCTTTGAATCTGGCCCGCACCGCAGCACTCCTCGGGTCTAGACCTAGTTCGGCAGCGAGTTCGGCAGCCCGATCAGCAAGGAACTGAACGATGTCTTCTTCTGCCTGTTTGTATTCCTTTAGGTATTTGGGATCAGGTTCGATCATCCATTCAGAATGCCGGATGGGTGGAAGATCCTTAAGGACTTGTTCTTTAGTCCTTCTTATGTAGCACGATCCCCTAAGGCGTTCATTGAGTTCGTCTAGGTTTGTGGCCCCGTCAACGTGCCACTGCTTAAATCGGTCTTGGAAGGCTCCGCAGTATCGTTTGTAGAAGGCCCAGAGTCCTCCGAATTCCTTGAGTCTTCCGATGATTTCCAGTTGGGGTCCGTACTCAGCCGGACGAGAGGTAATAGGCGTTCCAGTGAGGCAAAAAACCAATCCCGTATCCGGTACTGTTTTTGCGAGTTTTTGGGCACGCTTTGTTCTCTTCGCTTTGGGATTTTTGAGATAGTGACTTTCATCGAAGATGTAAGACTGGTACCCCTTCAATGCTTCGGGGTGGTAGTCGATGTTGGAATACCCAATGATAGTGAAGTCTGCTTCTTCCTCTGGAAACTCGCTTCGGTTAATCACGCGTCGCCATGTTCGACTTGGAAAGAACTTTTCGATTTCCACGGCCCAGTTCAACGCCAAGTTGGGCGGACACACAATGAGACAAGGATACGCATTTTCGACTTGAACAGCGGCCAACGACATGACCGTTTTTCCGGTTCCCATTTCATCTGCTAGGAACAGTTTTTTATGATCTACAAGGTATTGAACCCCAGCCTTTTGATAGGGAAGCAACTCACCAACAAGATCTGGAACTTCGATCTCAGCCGTCACAGAACGGGAAGCGGCAATCTTCTGTGCCTGCTCCTCAATAACCTTTAGTTCCATTGACTCAAGTTCTTCGGGAACATTCAGTCTGAAATTCCGTGCGAACTGAAGGACTTGAGAAAGGCTGGACTTTGGAGCCTCCCAAATCTTTTCCTTCGTGTTCCATCGTGAACCTGCGATCTGACGAACAGCAGCAACCTTCACGGAATCGTAGGCAAATCTGATAATCAGATTTTCTCCAAGCAGTTCTATTCCTTGCTCCTCGTAAGGAGGATCTGGCAGATCCAACACGCGCAGATCGGGATCAAGCCAGTAATCGAACTGAACGGCAAAAATCTTCATGGGCTTCAAACTGGAAACTGGGATTCTCCATACCTCTGCCAGTCGGTCCCATTTAGCGCCCGGAACTCCCTTGATAGCGGCCACTTCATTGGCCTCATAGGGGCTGTTCAGAACTATTTGGTCATCGTTGAGGCGAATCGCCTTTTCGGTAGTCATGCTGATTCCAGTCTACAACAGATCTAAATGGTTGACAAACGGCTTCGGATAGGATAGTATTATCTCAACGACCTTTGAGGAGGTAAAAATATGAGCCACGAATTGGAAATGTCAGGAAGCGGCGAAGCCAGTTTCGCCTATCGAAAAGAAGGTGGTGCGCCATGGCATCGGTTGGGGATTTCCCTAACGGGATACCAGACGGCACCAGCCATCCTAGAAGCAGCGAAGGCTGATTACGAGGTTACTCTCCTGCCCGTGAAGTACATCACCCCCAGTGGTGTTCTGATGGAAATGAAAGACAGGCACATCACGGCCCGTCTGAACGATGACGGTGGTGTTGTTCCGTTTGAGGTTGTGAAAGACCGATACCGGATCGTCCAGAACAGCACCGTTCTGGAAAAGGCATTGAACGTTGTCGGAGCCTCCGCAGGCGATGCCATCATGGATACAGCAGGCGTTCTTAAGGATGGTCGCGAGTTCTTCGCTACCATCGACTTGGGAACCCTCGTTTTGGATCCCATGGGTGTGGCCGACAGGATTCAGCGATTCCTCGTCGTTCATACGAGCCACGACGGTACAACGCCGATTACATATGCCAATACCGACATTCGGGCCGTCTGTGCAAACACGGTTCGCATGGGGTTGAAGTCTGCGCGATCCGTGGTGACAGCCCGACACACAGCCAATTACAACAGGGCATTGGAGGAAGCAAACGAGGTTCTCCAGATCTCACGGGATTGGGCGAGCGAATTCAGCGCCAAGGCGGAGAGGCTGCTTGCGGCACCTATGCCTGCTTCTAGCAACAAGATTGATGAAGTTCTGAATGGCCTGTGGCCCGAAAGGGACGCAGACACCGACCGTAAGAAGGCGAACCGTGATGAAACGATTTCACTGGTTCGTTCCCTGTATGGAAATGCGAAGAACGCAGCCGGTTACGGGTACAACGGTTGGAGTTTGCTGAACGCTGTCGGGGAATTCTTCGACCACCATTGGTTCGATGACCCGAAGCGCAACGCAATGGCTGCAATGACGATTGGGAACAAGTCCCATCTCATGAAAGCCAAGGCAGCGGATTTGATTCTACATACCGTTTAGAATCGCCTCCGATGTCAGCACGAAAGTTCAGAGTTGTTCCCACGAATAATGAGGAACCGAAAAAAACGCAACTTGATTGGATGTTGGACGACCTCCATGAGTTGAATCCCAAAGCGTTGCGTTTTGTCGATCCAACTTTTGACGAAGCCATCATCGGCATCGGTTGCCAATACTCAAAAGACCCAGTCCTCGTCTATGACGAAGAAAAAATGGTAGAACATCTCGTCTGGACAGAGGGCTGGGACTTTGAGGAAGCGTATGACTTCCTAAGTTGCAACACATTCAACGCTTGGTTGGGTGAAGGAACTCCCATCATCCTCAAAGCAATTCACGATTGGTGAAATCATGTGGATACCAAAGCAGAAAGTCACTCTGACGGAAGAGATGAAAGCAGAAGCCCAACAGATGGCTGACGCTATGGGCGACGGCAAGGGTCGCCGGGGTTCCATCCTGCAAGGCGGAGGCGACTTTGTGGGTTGTCTCGGAGAAGTGGCCTTTAAACAAATCCTGATACTCAAAAGGGATCTGTCTCTGTGGGAGTTGGAAATCGAACATAAGCCCAATGCCCATTACGATCTGAATGTCAACGAGGTCAAGATCGACGTAAAAACCAAATGGGCCAAAGGTGTCCCCGGAAAGTTGTGGGAAGGCAGTGTCGCCATGGGCCGTGAAGACACCAGCCAACTCCCACAGAACGTAGATGCGTTTGCCTTCATGCGAATCGGTTACTACCCCGAACACACGGTTGACGGAGTGAAGACGCCGGGTCCGGTTGGCTGGTTTATAGGCTGGTTGTCAAAGGCCGTCTTCTACGATAAGGCTGTTCCCATAAAGAAGGGTGAAGTGGATCCCCGTTCCTCAAACAACAATCAGTTCAAGTCACACAAAGATCAATGGAACGTTTATCATTACCAAATGAATCGCGATTTGGTAGATTTGGTTGAGCCAGAACCTTTTTAGCAGACTTACAACCTACTATTAGTAGTAGTGGTATCTTGGTTGTGGGAGGTTAACTATGAACTGCCCCAGATGTCATAACGATTTGAGTTACGAAGTCGAAAGCGGCGCGACAACCGGAATGTGGTCATTCCAAATTATTTGTGAATGCGGCCAACATCTCCAGTGGCGACAAGGCAGATTACTTATGCGAATTGGGAGTACCCTTTCAACTTCGCTCGCTTCTCGCTGAGTGGTGTCCAGTTTCTGCGGATAATCCTGCGTTCTCTATCGGTTGTCCCGCCCCATATGCCTAGTTCGTGGTTGATGACGGCGTAGTCCAAACATTCTCGTTGTACCGGACAAGTTTTGCAGATCGCATACGCCTCAATCCTTTTCACCCGCTGTTGCGGGTCACCGCGAAGGATGAAGAAGTTGGCCGTGTTTTGATTCCGACACGCCGCCTCTGCAATCCAATCGTCTACACCGCTAAGGTTTTCTTCCATGTCAATCCTCTACATAGTTGTGAATTCAAGAACAATGAACGGCCATTCGTCTTCATTGCCACGACGCATCCGAACCGGCCATTCCCGCTGGTCCCTCATCCCACGGTAGTGATTGACTTCCATCACATTGGGGTCTGTCGGATCAGGACTAATGGCAATACCGAACTCAGACCATCGGCTCCAAACTGCTGAACCGAACGGCCTCAAATCTCTACTGGTACCTGATCCCAATGGGGCGTGGTGTTCTAACCAGAGAGCGCAGTCGTATTCATATCGGATGTAGTCAAGAAATTTGGCTACTTCTGTGGTGACTGATTCAGAGGTACGTCCACCGGGATCCAAGAACGCTTTATACAGTGGACCCAAAACGAGAAGTTCTGGTTGAGTCTCATCAATCCAACCAATGAGTTTGTTGCGGTCCTCAACTTTGAGCAAGTCCAATCCATCAGGCTTTACGACGAGATGGGCTTCCATCTCTTTCGCCTTTCCGACCATGTCAATCCGATGGTAGATGCGACGGGCTGTTCTACGAATAATTCGTTCAGGGTTTTCAAGATCAACAAACAAGGTTCTTATGGGAGGCATCTTGTCTCGTTTGAATGGATGGATCCCCGCTGCCGACATCAAAGCAACTTGTCTTGCTAGGAAGGTTTTTCCTACTCCTTCGGCGGCAACAACGATCACTCGTTCTTGACGTTCCAACAAATTGGGAATCAACCAGTCATACTCATCATCGGTTTCTTCACCTAGCAGGGTCGCCCAATCAATCAGCCTTCCCGGCTCTTGTAGGGATTTGTCAACATCGAAACCGTCCAGCAATCGCTGAGCCTTGTTGACCCGTTGAGCCAATGGGAGACTGTGATCTAGATCCATGAGAGATTCGACAAAGTTCGTAAACTCGTCACGGATTTCACCGGCCACAATCTTGAGATCTGAAAGTTCTGCACCGGATCCGACGTGATCCGAAACGTCTTTGCCGATGGTTGGTTTAAATACCTTGACCTTCGATCCGGCTTCACGAAGTAAGGCAGCAACGTTGCTTGCGTGAATCTCGCCGGGTTCGTCATTATCGGCAATGATGACAACCTTTGCCCCAGCCAAGGTCTTCGTATGGTTGGACAGCCACTTCTCTTGGCCTTCGGCTCCTGCCCCACCGGGGTTACAGGTAGCGACTTTTCCTAATCGTTCCAGAGTGGCGACATCTTTTTCACCCTCTACAACATAAACGATTCCATCTTTTTTGATCTGCTCAATGACTTCTGGCAACCGGTACAGGGGCTTTTCTATTCCTTGCGTTCCCCAAATCCATTCACCATTTTCGTAACGCTGCTGACGAAAAGTTTTGCCACCATTATCTTCACGAAAACGAAGCACCTGCATCACCGGATCACCGGTAGCGTTCTTATAAACGTATGTATCTTCTAGTTTCATTTTGCCCTTAGATTGCTTTTCTCCTGAGTCTGGAAACAACTCATTAGGCTTGATGCTTATCGAATTGCAGATCTCGCTGAAATCACATCCACCGCCACGATGACAGTTGAGCAGAACCTGCCCTTCACGACCCAACCCGATGGTAAGGGAAGGATTTTGATCATCCTCCCGACAGGGACAGGCTGCATTCCAGCCAGTTCCGGAACTCGTTACCTTGTTTAAACGAGAAAGAACCAGATCTATCTCGGGCGTTCTGTCAGCCACTTAAATACCTGTTTCTTTCTGTCTTTAAAACTATCGTTTCATAAGCCCTTAGAAATAGTTCTCTATCAGAATTCGTTCTTAGACCTGCACCATTCTTTGGAAATGAACGCATGGTTTCTCCCACCAAATCGTGGGGCTTGTTGAAACCGGTTCCAGATTCAGCCGCATCTATGGCGGCACGAAATTGTGACCAAGCCTGAGGCGCAGTCGGGATGTCATCTCCCAACGAAAGGTCGATAGCCAACCGCCTGACCTGCCCCACCCGCGGTAGTCGCTGCTGATCTAAAACTATTATCTGGTCAACAGCGTCATTCACCGAATCGGCTGACAGGTCTTCAAGAAACTTCCACCACAACGCACACCGTTCCTTGAAGGGGGGACCGCCCGTGGCAGCATCCCAATTGATGCTTACCTTTTTTACGATACTGACGAGATCTAACTTTTCCATTGCCGGATCAGAACATCGTGTCTTCACCATTGGCGAAGGCTTCTAAGACTTCAAAGCCATCTTCCGCCTTGTCGCAAAGTTCCAAAAACGTTTCAATGTGCTGCTCGTCTCTCAAGATCAATTCGATGTCGTCGTACTTTTTTCCCTGAGGGTTGTGTCCCATGTGCCACGGAGAGTTGGTGCATCCACGGATAGCATCCTTGCAGTCTTGAATACCATACATGCTGATGGCCTGCTTGATTTTCCTGCGACGCTTTTCCCCTAGAACCGGTTTACGACCCGTGGAAGAAGTTCGACAGAGGGACACCCACTCTTGGAAAACCTCAAAGACTTCTTCTGGCGATGGTTCGGACATCGGCACCCTTCCTTCCGTCCTGTCCGCTCATCATAGATCGTAGATCCGGGTTCCGCAAATGGGGGCTGGATCAAGAGGGAGGGGTTGACTTTTCGCGAAGACCCTGTATGGTGTCATCAACCACATTTGAACGCGGGGATGTGCTTAGAGACATCCTGCCGAAGACCGCAAGAATACTTCGGCCTCCCCCTTCGCGGACCGTCTGCCTAGGGGAACTCTTAAGGAAGGTTCAGATGTTGGTTTCACCTGTTTGAGAAATTCCTAGATCTGCGCGATTTTTTTGCAACATTTCTGCATCTACGGACATGTGAACCCTGAACACCCTGAACAGATGCGACCGTGTCTCCCATTAGGGGACGCAGGAGGTGAGTTATGGATTTGGAAAAGGAAGTAGATGCTTTCGACACAGATGAGATTGGAGGTGAGTACCTAGCGGATTCCACCAACTACGGATGGGGCTTTGAGTTGGGAGCCATGCGCCGCGACGGCGAATTGGACAAGATGGATTCCAACATCGAAGCCAAAATCCTCACTCAACTCATTCCGTGGTTGGAAGACGAAAACCATTCATGGGATCTTGGGGGTTGGAACGATCCCGAAGATTACGACATGCAGAGCGTGTGGTGGCAGATGGGAAAGATTCTGGAGGAACATTTCAACGACTTTCCACGCTATCTGGTGCTGCTATTGACCAAGGCTGTTACGGAACTCTGTCCCAAGGTCACTCCCCTCGTTGCGGAGAGATCTGAGATACGAGAAGAGAGAATCAAGGCCAGAGGAGCGTGCAACTCAAGTGCTGTCGCTGAGAAGATCAGCCAACGCACCGACGAATTGTTCGCTCTAAAGGTCGAACAGTATTCCGAAATCAGAGAGGAGGTGAACGTGATGGAAGCAACAGAGACATTTCAGGCCACAGGCATGAATCGGTTTGTGCATGGCAGCCCGGAGCATCGGGCTGCTTTCCAGATGGAGATCGACCATGTCAATCTTCGTTTGGTAGATCTCAACGAGGAGATCAAGCGACTCTCCGATTATGCAGAGCATTTGGAGCAGCAGGGAATCTCCTACGAGGAGACAACCGCCGACTCAGAGTAGTCAATCAACAGGGCAAGGAGGGGGGCAGATCCCCCCCTCCAAACCTGCGTTCCCTGTGGGAGCGGCGGGAATCGAACCCGCAACCGTCGGATTAAAAGTCCGCTACTCTGCCAATTGAGTTACGCTCCCGAAGTGGCGATGGCGGGACTTGAACCCGCATGACCCTAGAGTCGGGAGATTTTAAGTCTCCTGTGTATGCCCGTTCCACCACACCGCCGTGTGGTTACCGTAAGACCTTAAGTTGTCGCCTCGTCAAAGAGATCGTTGCAGAGTCCACAACCATTTCTCCCCACTGGTTGGATCGAATCACTACGTCAACCTGCTCGGGAAGAACTTTGAACCGGCCAGCCAAAATCGCTCTCAACTTGGACGCCTCCAACTCGGCACCAGACAACCCGTCGTCGTAAGGACTCTCCACGGGAATGGCAAGAGACTGACTCATCTCTTCAAACGTTTCAGCGTCGATACATTTGATACACCCAAGAACACCAGTCGGAGACTTGCGTTTTCTAATTACACTGTGTCCACACACCAATTGGTGAACCCATTGGACATGACCATATTTGCCCAATTTGGTAACAGTGACCGTTTCCCTACGGGGGGCATTACGCGGACTGGCCATCGCACCACTGGTTAGCAGATTGGATTGCTTCATTCAGATTAGAAGACCACGGCATACACAACGTCATCCACCAATCAGCAAAAACCCACGGATGCTCATGTCTGTCGTTAGAACCAATGGTGTGCAATCTCATAACCGTTGCGTCCACTTCAGGCCATAAGCCTTGTTGAACCTCAATCCATTCTTGAACTTCTTTTTGAAGTTCCTTGTCATCAGGATCCATCAAATAGCGATGAATGCAGCGACCACCCTGTTTAGGCAACTGACGCTCAAACGAACAGATTTCAATGGCTTGAATCAAATCTTCTGGAATTGAAAAAGTTGTTTCTGACATGTTTTTAAACCTTTACAAAAAACTTTTATGAAATTCTTGCGTACCGGACCTCACGATGCTACACTGTAGAACATCGGCACGGGCCGTGCAACCCTACTAACAACGACCGTGACCTACCAGCGAGAGGATTTTAACCATGCTTCCCCTACCTTTAACATTCAAAATTGGGATAGCGCTGTGCTGCGCTGCCTTCGTTTCTCAATGCAACATCAATCAGGCTGGGACTTATGTCCTTCCCGTGGAAACAAATCAGGTGGTGACGACAGACACCCTTCCTGTAATCATATTTTCCACAAGCACGACAACCAGTACGACGACGACTACTACTACTACAACAACCATTGTTCACAGTGCCGTCGAATCACGACATGCCTTGAACTTTGCTACTCCGGGCAAAGAATATGCAGCCCAACTGCCGCCTGCCGGAGCGGCAAGCGATCTTTGGTATCGGGGCGCCTATCCTCCCGGCGGCTCCTTTGATTCAATCCCTTTTCTCATCGACAACCAGTACGGTTTCTATGAGAAGGGCAACCACATCGTAGAGTTGCAGCGCCTGCTGGGCATGAGATTTGTAGACGGCATCTATGGACCTGATACTCGGGAACTTCATATGAACTGGTTCGGATCCACGGAAACGGCTCAGAGATACTTTTACAACCGGGGAAACTGGTGGATGGAAACGCACGATCCAGAAATGGATTGGAAACACAACTGGATGAATTGGGATGAACCGCCCTCGTTGCAACAATTGGTTGATATCTATTTTCTGCCGGAAGATCGTGCATGGGCATTCAGGGTTGCTTTCTGTGAGTCCAGTGCGCTACCATCAGACACCTACTCAAATTCTGTTTCGTCGGCTTTGGCCGTGGGCTGGTTTCAGCATCTAAGCAGATACTGGCTAGAGAGGAGTGTCGCATCGGGATGGCAAGGTTATGACATCTTTGATACTGAGCCAAATGTTGCTGTAGCAGCATGGCTATTCTATGAGAGCGGGGACCATCATTGGAACCCGTCAAAAAAGTGTTGGGGAGGAACCACACATGGCTAATGAAATACTTGAACAGGACGACACGAAAATCGTGTACCAGACTTCCTTCGGAATTGTCACTGTGTTTCTGAAAGACGAACAGGGAGCAAAGGGTGGCAAGGCTGGAACAACCATAACGGTTCCACATGAGGGTCAACCAGCCCCCCGTCGGATGAAACTAAAAAAGAAGTACCGGGGGCGTTCGTGATTCCCCACCCAGCGAAGTTCACCTCAAAGCATCTAAACGCAATCACCGAAATCCTTGAAGATCTTTTTGGACCCGACCACGCCGCTGCGATTTTAGATCCCTTTGCAGGTATCGGTACGATCCATGAACTTCCATATGAAACACGGGGTATCGAACTTGAACCAGAATGGGCAGACCAACACGAACTAACTAGTGTTGGAAGTGCCCTCAATACCAAATACCCTGACGCATCCTTCGACGCAGTGGTAACTTCACCATGTTTTGGCAACCGGATGGCCGACCATCACGAAGCCAAAGACGACAGCAAACGACACACCTACAAACATTATTTAGGCAGACCCCTAACAGATGGCAGTTCTGCTGCCATGCAATGGGGCGAGGACTACCAGCATTTCCACACAGAAGCATGGTCAGAAGCAAAACGAGTTCTAAAGCCCGGTGGGATTCTGATCATCAACATCAAGGATCACGTTCGGGGTGGAAAAATTCAACATGTAACAAAATGGCATGGCGACACTTGTGCCGGTATCGGCTTTCAACAAGTCGATACAATCATCATTCCAGTTACAGGTCTAACCCACGGGGAGAACTTCAACCAGCGAATACCCCATGAGTCATTACTAGTCTTTCAGAAACCCTTGCCTTTAGCAGAAACGGCTGCTACACTCGCTTCCTGAAGAGAGGATACTAAAATGAGCATGAAATCTATCCGGGCTAAAATCCGGCACAATAATAGACAAATAGAAATTGGGTATTACCAAACCCAAATGCAAGCAACCGCCGCTAAGGCTGGAGCGCACGCGGCTTTGGACAAGTGGGAAGCATTTAATCCCCCCAAGTCCGCGCCAAAACAGAAGTTGCCTAGCGTCGAAACGTTAAAGCATTTCGTTTCTCAAGGGATTTACGATTCTGAGATTCAAGAACTTGGTGAGATGATCGTGGCTCGGGCAAATCTGATACGCCGAATGAAACAAGCAAGTAAGGCTACACTCGGGCGCTTTGATTTCGTCACTCCGGCGGAAGACTTCGATATTCTAATTTAGACACGGCAGGCGAGGTGTGGCGTGGCGTGGCCCGATCAGGCCCGGCATGGCGCGGTAGGGCGAGGCAGGCACGGTTTGGTTTGGCTGGGCACGGCGGGGCGTGGCGAGGCAGGCATGGCAGGCTTGGTTTGGTTTGGTCAGGCTAGGCACGGCAAGGCAGGCGCGGCAGGGCAAGGTTGGGATTGGTTAGGCTGGCCTAGGCACGGCAGGCTCGGTTTGGTTAGTCATGGCGAGGCAGAGTACGGCATGGCAGGCTCGGTTGGGTATGGCAGGGCGTGGCTTGGTCCGGCAGGGCACGGTAAGGCAGGCATGGTCAGGCTCGGCTCGGCGTGGTCGGGCGGGGTTCGGCACGGTAAGGCAGGCACGGCTCGGCTCGTTCCGGCAGGGTCTGGTACGGCGGGGCATGGTAGGGCGAGGCAGGCACGGTGTGGTTTGGTTCGGCATGGCAGGCATGGTTGGGCTTGTCTGGGCGAGGTCAGGTCTGGTTAGTCATGGCGAGGCAGGCACGGTGTGGTTGGGATTGGTTAGGCTGGTCTAGGCATGGCAGGCACGGTTTGGCGCGTCAGGGCTAGGCGTTGCCGGGTTCGGCATGGCAGGCGCGGTGCGGTTTGGCACGGCAAGGCAGGGTTCGGCACGGCAGGCTAGGCGCGGCACGGTCGGTTCGGCGCGGTGCGGTGCGGCGCGGCAGGCGCGGTGCGGTATGCCGCGGCAAGGCACGGCTCGGCTCGGTTCGGTATGGCAGGCAAGGCTTGCAATAGAACTGTAACATTCAAATACTTGACAAAGGCTTACAGTTTCGATACACTACTTTCATCGGCACGGAAACCCTTCCGGTCGTTACCGTAAACTAACTAACGAGAGGAATAACTATTATGGCTACATCAGTAGCAACATCATTGACCAAAATCGTTCCTACGGTTGTACAGATTGAAATTGAGGGTCTCACACCCCTGATCTGCAACAACTTTTCACAGAAGATGAAGGAAAAGATGAGGTTGGCACAGTCTGGCGGCAAGCCGCCGAAGGAGCCTAAGGATCCTGCGGCACTGTTTGAGGGTGCGAAGTATCTGCTCCCCGACGGCTCCTACGGTTTCCCGGCTGCCGGATTCAAGGGTGCTTGTGTAAGCGCCGGTCGTTTCTTCAACGGCATCACCATGACAGCATTGCGTCAGGGTATCTTTGTCCACGGCGAGGGTCCGGACCAGTTGGTTCGCCTCACCGGGTTCACCGATGAACCCATTATGCGCGAAGATGCTGTCCGCAACGCTACCGGGGTCGCTGACCTTCGGTACCGTCCCATGTTCGAGAATTGGGGTGCAACCATCAAGGTTGAGTTCATTTCTTCGCTCCTGTCGCTGGACAGTGTTATCAGCATCGTAGATGCAGCCGGTATCGGCGGTATCGGTGAATGGCGTCCCACGGCTCCGAGAAGCAATGGCGACTATGGTCGTTTCCGGACCGTAGAGGGCGGCGTGTCTATTCTTGAAGAAGCACCGGAGGCCACCTGATGCGCGAAGTTGTCGAAGATGAAGACGTTGAGACAACCGGAGAGGTAGAGGTTGTGCCTCGCAAGACAACGGTTGATCACATCAACGATGTCATCACCGACTTGCAGTCTGATGGGGTTACCCCAGAGGAATTGTTTGAAATGGTGAAGGCGGATGAAAACCATCCGTTGCGTCATCGTTTCACATGGGAACAGGATCATGCTGCCTACAAGTACAACATCCTTGAAGCCCGCACGATTCTTCGTCAGGTCGTGTTGATTTCGGCTGGCGGATCAGAAACAATGCGTGCGTTCGTGCCCATTGAGGTTGTTGAGAATCGCAGGGAGTACGTTCCCACGAACGTCGCCTTAGCGAATCCGACAGGACGGGCACAGTTGTTCAACCGGTACCGTTCCACCTTGCGTGGATACCGGCAGGCACTCTCCGCCTTTGAAGAGTTCACACCAGTTCTCTCAGCAATTGAGGATCTGCCAGAACTTTCCGTAGACGTAGAGTAACAACAAAATAATCAGGGGAATGGTTGGGAGAGGGTGGCTTTGCTGCCCTCTCCCTCCCCCCGTTGACACGGCAGGCGCGGTCAGGCAGGGCTGGTTTCGGAGCGGTTTGGCTAGGCACGGTCTGGCAGGGCAGGCGCGGATCGGTTAGGCAGTGCTGGGTTAGGTAGGGCAAGGCATGGCAGGCAAGGCACGGCGCGGCCGCGTGAGGTAAGGCAGGGTCGGGTTAGGCATGGCAGGCGGGGTAAGGCCGGGTAGGGCAAGGCATGGTCAGGCAAGGAAATGTTAATGGGGTAGCATAGTCGCTACTCGGATAAAACTATCTGAAAGAGGGGAACCAATATGAAAGAATTTAAACCATTGAACAAAATAATCTACCCCCTACTAACCGGGTTGATTATATTCCTAATCATATTGATTACCACTACAAGATCCGCTGACGCCAGCCACGACACGATCTACACCCCGTGCGACACCGAATACGGGTTCATTCACATGACATACGAAGAATGGGCCGCGCACATCGCCACAATGGAAGCCAACGGCACAATCCCACCCGGCATGGTGTTCCGTTACTGGGAAGAACTCCACGGAGGCAAAGGTGGCACCGTTCTAGAAGACGGAACCATCCCAGCATGGGACACATGGGCCTACAACCTCACCGACGGGCAAATACTATCCATAGACGACTGGGCCAACGGACAACACCCAGCAATCGAAAACCTCATGT
>Ga0302135_10000429_pt1 | contig 25504 bp, 25 predicted proteins | sample CBN3_surface_MG_FD_203119 | JGI IMG/M metagenome (GOLD analysis project Ga0302135, IMG submission 203119) | Marine microbial communities from Western Arctic Ocean, Canada - CBN3_32.1 | ecosystem: Environmental > Aquatic > Marine > Oceanic | place: Canada: Western Arctic Ocean | collected...
GGAGGAAGCGCGGTGGTCCCGCCCGAGCGCAGCAACGAAGGCAACGCGGCGGCGGCAGCAAAGTAGGCACGTGGGAACTTGGAAGGCCCGCCTCGGAAGCGGGCGGACACCGTCATCAACGGCAGCGTGCGGTCCTCCAGGTGGAAGACGTGGACACCGTTCGACAGTACGTGCTCCGTGGGCTCGGGCGGATGGAACTCCAAGGGCTCGAAACTGAGACGGAGCGCGCCCTCTCTCCCGACATCCTGAGCTTCGGCTTGCCCAGCGAGAACGGCCAATATTGCGCCCACGGTCCACACGGCGGCGGTCTTCATCGGGGGTTCGTCTGCGTGGGTGTCTTCACCAGGGTAGCCACCGTACGGTTCTCTTTCCGCAAGTATGTTCGCGCCACACGCTGCACGTCTTCTGCAGTGACCGCTGCCATGCGCTCCTCAAGCCCGAATGTGGTGTGCCAGTCACCGAAGAGTGAGGCCGAGTTGGCGAGTTGGAGGGCAAGACCGAAGTTGGTTTCGAGCCGTCGAACCGTGCCCGCCTCGAATTGATTCCGGATACGTTGCAGCTCAATGTCGACCGGAGGGTCGTCCACCAGTCGGGCCACTTCAGCGTACACTGCATCCTCCAGTTCGGCTGTGGTATGAGGCGACCGCGGATACGCCTCTACGCTGAAGAGAGCAGGGTAGAGGTCGCCCGGTCCGAGGGAGCTCGCTACGTAGGTAGCGAGTCGATCCTCGAGGACCAGTCGGCTATACAAGCGCGAGGTACGGCCTCCGGTGAGCAGGGCAGAGAGCATCGTGAGGGCGGGGGCGTCGGGATGGAATTCGTTCACCGTGTGCCAACCAATGCGCACGGCTGGCTCCGCGTCAAAACGCACTTCGACACGTCGTTCGCCGTGCTGCTCAGGCTCCTCGATCAAGACGGGCGGAGGGGTCTCTCCCGGAGGGACGGTCGTGAAGTACCTCCGCGCCCATCTCTCGACCTGGTCCGGGTCCACGTCTCCGACTATGGCTACCACTGCATTGCGGGGTCCGTAGTAGCGGCGGTAGTAGTCTTCCACTTCCTGCCGGGTTTGGTTGCGCACATCACTCGGCCAACCGACCACGGGCACTCCGTAGGGATGAGCCCGAAACGCGGACGCGAGGTGCGCTTCGTACAGCAGCCCTCCGGGACTCGTGTCCACTCGCGATAGGCGTTCCTCCATGACCACGTCACGCTCGGCGTAGAACTCCCGGAAGACCGGGTTCTCCATCCTGTCCGCTTCGAGCACGAACCATAGTTCGGCTCGGTTGGCGGGTAGCTCGACATAGTAGATCGTGGACTCGTTTGTGGTTACTGCGTTGAGACCCTGGGCTCCGTTTCGCGATAGGATCTCGTCGAATTCGTTGGGCACGACCAATGCGCGTGCAGAGTCCTCAAGTGCATCGATGCGCGACTCCATATCTGCGATCGTCGCTGAATCAGCTTCACCGCTGGCGTGCGCCGTGAGCAGAGAGTCGTGCACCTGGTCCATGCGTCGGAACCAGTCCACCTCCGCAGCGTGGTCACGGGTTCCGACCGACGTGGTGCCCTTGAAGAGGAGGTGCTCTAGAAAATGCGCGATCCCCGTCGTGCCGAGGTGCTCATTGGCTCCACCGACGGAGTACTGAGTTACGAACGCGACGGTTGGGGCTCCGTCCTGCGGGAGCACCAGAAAACGCATGCCGTTGCCCAGCGTGACCTCGTGCACCGGGAGCTGGTCGCCCCTGGGCGCCTGCCCTGCCACCTGGGTGCCGCATGCGAATAGCGAGCCGACCAACAGCCACCCGAGATGCCGAGGGATGAGTCGCATCAAGTCAGGCCTGGTCTCCGAGTTCTACGTGCAACGGCGCGGCGCGGCTGGCAGGTCGGGCACAGGAATGCCGAGCGATTGCCGAACACTAGCCGCTGGACGATGGAACTACACTTGATACAGTGGGATCCTTCCTGACCGTAGACCCGGAGCTCCCGTACGTACGCGCCCTCGCCTCCTTGTGCGTTGCGGTAATCGCGGATAGTCGTCCCGCCTGCCTGCACCGCAGCGGTCAACACGGAGCGTAGAGAGCTGTGGAGGGCCTCCGCCTCATGCCGCCGCACCGTGCGGGCACGGCGGGCTGGGTGGATCCCCGCCAAAAACAACGCTTCGTTGGCGTAGATATTTCCGACTCCGGCGAGCTTGCGCTGGTCGAGCAGCCATGACCTTACCGGGGCACGCGACGCCCTGAGCCCTCTCCACAGGCCCGCGGGCGTGAATTCGTCGGTCAGAGGTTCCGGGCCGAACGTCCTGGACCGCGCCCGTGACGCAGAGGCGTCCAGATGCTCGATCGTCCCGAAGCGGCGGCTGTCGTTGAACACAAGGTCAGTGCCGCCCCCGAGGAGAAAGACCACTGTCGGATGGGTTGCGATGGGCCCGTATCGTACGCGCGCAGCGCTGGTATGCGGAGGGCGGGGAAGAGACATGACGCCGCCCGTCATACCCAGGTTGATCCACACCACGGAACCATCATCCATATCGAGCAGCACATTCTTGGCTCGCCGCCCGGCTCCCTCGATGCGCTGCCCCGCGAGCCCCTTTCGGAGGCGGGCAGGAGTGACTGCGAGAACGTCTCTATGAAGCACCTCAACGCCCTCGATGCGGCGCCCAGAGACGGCCGCCCGGATGCCTCGGACGATGGTCTCGGCCTCGGGCAATTCTGGCATTAGGCCTTGTTGCGCTCGTCTCGGGCCATTTCCCGCCAGCCGATATCGTTGCGGAAGTGTTTTCCCTCGAACTGGATTGCAGCCGCAGAGTCGCGGCTTTTCCCGGACGCTTCGGCCAGCGTCGACCCGATCCCGGTCACTGCCATGACGCGTCCTCCCGCTGTTAGCAGGCGCCCTCCCGATTGCTTCGTGCCCGCGTGGAAAACGAACACGTCGGGGTCATCGGCGACCGTTGCCGGGATCTCGATCTCCCGGCCCTTCGGATAGACACCGGGATAGCCCTCGGATGCCAGTACCGTGGTCACTGCAGCTGCCGTTTTGAAGCTCGCCTTGTGACCCTTGAGGCTGCCTCCTTCCGCGACCTCCACAAGCAGATCTAGCAGAGAACTCTCCATAAGCGGGAGGATCACCTGGGCCTCCGGGTCACCGAACCGGCAGTTGAACTCCACCACCTTGAGGCCGTCCTGGGTGAGCATGAGACCGGCGTACAACAACCCTTTGAACGGGCAACCCCGGTCGGCCAACGCCTGCAGCGTGGGTAGCAACACACGCGCGCGCGCTTCCTGGACGATGGATTCGGTAGCAAGTGAGACCGGCGCGTATGCCCCCATCCCTCCCGTGTTGGGTCCAGTGTCGGCCTCGCCCACGCGCTTGTGATCCTGCGCGGGCAGAAGCACGAGAGCCTCCTCGCCGTCGGTCACCGCGAACACGGAGATCTCCTCTCCCTCCATGAACTCCTCGATCACGACTTCCCTCCCAGCCTCGCCGAACGTCCGGTCGAGCAGCATCGACGACGCTGCGGCAGCTGCCTCCTCGCGAGTGGCGCATACGACCGCCCCCTTTCCGGCGGCAAGGCCTGACGCCTTCACAACCAAGGGCTCGTCATGTTCTCGGATAAAGGCCAAGGTCTCTTCGAGGTCGGTGAAGGTGCGGTGCCCGGCCGTGGGGATCCCCGCTTCCACCATGAGTTCCTTGGCGAAGGCCTTGCTGGCCTCGATCCGGGCAGCATCGGCAGTGGGGCCGAAGACGGGGACGCCCTTCTGGCGGAAGCGATCTACGATGCCGGCGGCCAGAGGCGCCTCCGGCCCTATTACCGCAAGGTCGATCCGCTGGGAGGCTGCCCAGCCCGTGAGCGCCTCCACCTCGTCCGGCCCGATAGGGACGGTGCGTGCGAGCGTCGCCATGCCAGCGTTGGGTTGCGTGGCGTAGAGCTCAGCCTCAGGGGCGTCGCGGCGTAACATCCAGAGGAGGGCGTGTTCCCGGCCCCCCGTTCCGACGACGAGGATACGCATAGGTCCCCAGCCAATAAGCTCGTTGGGAGAATTCGGACAAGGAATTAGAACGCTACCCCGCGGCATGAGAATGCAAAAGGGCCGGCGCTCCCGGGAGGGGCGCCGGCCACACGCTTTAGGTGCCCGTGGGTTGGCTATCTACAGCTTGAATCCACCCATGATCGCATCGCCCATGTTGCGGACTGCTCCAGCCATGCCGTCGAGGATGTCTTTGGCGCCTTGCGCGTAAGAATTCGCGGCCTCGCGCAGGTCCTGCCGATAGTTGGGGTCGGGCTCACCGCGCTTGGGGTAATCGCCCCGAAGGATACCGTCGTATCCGCCGCTCTCGATCCAGGCTTGCGTTTCCGACAGGCGCAGCACCCAGAAGGGGTGAGTGGTTCCCATCAGGTTGAGGATTTTGTATACCTGATCGACTATGTCGCCGTTGGCGCGGTATTCTTCAGCTTGCTGGATGAACTCCTGCAGGTTCGTCTCTTCCGGTGTTCCGCCGCCTGCCATCTTGAGCATCGCACCCATCGCGACCGCGGGGTCCTGAACTGCCAGGAGCCCAGCGCGGTCGGACGACAACTCGCTCTTACGGTACCATTCGAGAAGGCTGACTAATACGGCACGTGCCGCCATCCCCACGATCGGAAAGCCCATGGAAGCGAGTTGAAGCAGCAGGACCGTCATAGTCCGATAGAGCACGTGGTCTGACAGGATGTGCCCGAGCTCGTGTCCGAGTACGTAGGCGAGCTCCTGGTCGTCTAGCAGCGTCGCCGTACCAGAGTTGAGGATGATGAAGGGCTGATCCATACCGTAGGCCCCCGCGTTCACGATTGGGGTCTGCGAGACGAAAACAGCGTATGTCGAAGGAGCGTCGAGGGTGCGCGACACTTCCTGGTAGATCTCGTGGACACGCCCGAACTGGTTGGGTGAGACGCGCACAGCGTTGGCTTGGAATGCCAACCTGATCGGTTTCTCGCCGAATAAGCCAAACAGTTTCCGCAACACGTCATCGAAGATCGGGATCCGGCGTAGAGCGGCCAGCGCGGCTCGGTCAGCGGGATGCTCCCATGAGCGCGGGGCAATGTCGGTGAGGATGCGGCGGGCTCTAGGGTCTCCATCAGCGCTACTGCCGGCGACCGGACTCCCTGTCTCTCCATCTGCGAAAGTGTCTTGGTTCCCCATGGTCCCTCCTCCTTTCGTGTGCCCACTCCGTTCCATTCGCTTTCGTCCCTTACGCTACCCTGGGGGCACTGGTTTCGCGCCGTTCCCTCTCATCCGAGAGCCCGTTCCAGATCGTTGAGCAGGTCGGTCTCGTCTTCGATCCCCACGGACAGGCGTACGATCCCCGCCGTGAGACCCATCGCCTTCTTCTGTTCTTCCGGAACCGAAGCGTGGGTCATGAGCGCGGGAACGCTCACCATGGATTCCACTCCCCCGAGGCTTTCCGCGAGTTGAAACACGCGTGTACCCTCGGCCAACGTTTTGGCACGCTCGAACGTCCCGACGTCCACCGAAACCATCCCACTGAAGCCACTCATCTGTTGGCAGGCGAGCGCATGCTGGGGTATGAGGCGAGGCCGGGATAGAGAACTCGGTCCACCCCGACGTGTCCCTCCAAGAAGCGCGCCACGGCCATGCCATTGGCGTTGTGGCGCTCCATCCGCAAGTGTAGGGTTTCGGCGCCTCGCAGGCAGAGCTAGGCGTCCATGGGCCCGGGCACGGCCCCGGACTACTTTCGTACGAAAAGTATCTCTTCGGTGAGCGTATCATCGTTCACGACGAGGATGCCACCGATGATGTCCGAGTGGCCGTTCAGGTACTTGGTGGTCGAATGCATGACCACGTCCGCTCCTAGTTCGAGGGGACGTTGGTTGAACGGTGAGGCGAACGTGTTGTCTACCATTCGGATTCGAGACCCGAGCGTAGTCGTATCCAAGCTTCGGCTCCGCCACCGCCGGCTGCACGTATGTGGAGGTCTGGAAGATCGGCATCATGATCGCGCCTGTGGTCGGCTCGGGCTCCTGGCCGCCAAGGACCGCCAGCGTGCCGAAGCGAAAGCTGGGTTTTTCGGGCATCGTGACTCTGCTCATCGGTTCCAGGATGGGTGCGGGCCGAGCCCGCGGTCGGCGCGAATATCGGCGTGGCTGGAGGTCTGCGCTACCGTCCTGCATGTCGTGTCTCCCGGCGGCTAAAGGTGGACGATTGACCCCCCCGGCCTACCCGTTCTAGCTTTGGTGTCGGCCCCCGGACCTCCGGGCGGCCGTTTTCATTTGCCGTGAGGACGAGCGTTGTCCATTTCGCTGCCTCCCACCTTGATGGTTTCGGTTTCGGGCTTCCGGGGTCGGGTGGGAGATCCGCTCACTCCTGAATTGGTGGCGGGATTAGCAGCTGCCTTTGGCGCTTTCCTTCAGGGAGAGAGTCTCGGAGACACCGTGTGTGTCGGGCGCGACTCCCGCACCTCTGGTCCCATGTTTCTGCGGGCGGTGGTCGCGGGGCTCCAATCGGTGGGTACCCGGGTGGTCGATCTCGGGGTCGTTCCGACGCCGACGCTGCTCATGGCCACGGAGCATCACGGGTCGGCCGGTGGGATAGCGATCACTGCGTCCCACAATCCAGCCGAGTGGAACGCCCTCAAGTTGGTCACCGGGGAAGGGATTTTCCTCGACGCGGAGTTGTCCTCGCGCTTCCAGGTGTACCTGCGTAGCGAGGATCCTCCCAGGGCTGACTGGGATGGACTCGGGGAGGTCGTGGAGGACCCCTCCGCGTGGTCTCGTCACCTCACTGCCATTCTGGGCCTGCCCGAGCTGGACCTTCCTGGGCTTCGGGCACGTTCCTTCCACGTTGCGATCGACTGTGTGCACGGGGCTGGTGGGCTTGCAATGCCTGAGCTCCTCAAGCAGCTCGGGTGTCGTGTGAGCGCTATCGGCACCGATCCGGACGGGCGCTTCCCGCGCGACCCCGAGCCCACCTCCGCGAACCTGGAGGCGCTGAGTAGACTGGTGCGCGAGAGTGGCGCCGACGTGGGGCTCGCGGTTGATCCTGACGTGGACCGGCTGTCGCTCGTGGACGAGGGCGGTCAACCGCTAGGCGAGGACCTTACCCTGGCGCTGGCGGCTGCGGTTGTGCTGAGCCGTACACCCGGACCGGTGGTGACCAACCTTTCCACGAGTCGCGTTGTCGAAGATGTAGCCACGGCGTTCGGCTGCAGGGTGGTACGCGCGGCGGTGGGCGAGGTGAACGTGGCGCGTCGGATGCAGGCCGAAGGGGCCGTGATCGGAGGCGAGGGGAACGGCGGGGTGATTCACCCCCGCCTCCAGCACACGAGAGATGCTCTCGCCGCGACCGCCCTGATCCTCCAGCACCTTCTGGACGAGGGCAAGGCTGTCTCTGCTGCCGCATCCCGGTGGCCGTCCTACGTGATCGTGAAGGAAAAGGTATCGTTCCCGCGAGGCGCGCTTCCCGATGCGTACCACGCCCTTATTGAGGGGTTCTCTCCCGTGGAGACTAACACGAGTGATGGGCTCCGCCTGGCCTGGCCCGAAGCACGCGCCTGGCTACATGTGCGGCCTTCAGGGACCGAGCCCGTGGTTCGTCTGATAGCGGAAGCACCCGAGGTGGCGGAGGCGCGCGACCTGGTTCGGGTCGTGGCGGAGCGGCTCCAAGTGATCGCGCGCGGGTACCAGAGAGACGGTCGAGGCGAGATGAGGGACGTGAGGTAACACATCGCGGGAGAGGGCATCTGCATGTGCGGAATCGTTGGATACGTGGGTCCCCAGGAGGCTGCCCCCATCCTCCTGGAAGGCCTTAGACGGCTCGAATACAGAGGCTATGACTCGGCGGGTGTTGCGATACTGGACGGCCCTGCGCTAAAAATCGTCAGACGCGCTGGCAAGATCGCCGAGCTCGCGGATGCGTTGAGCGAAGATTCCCCCTCGGGCACGTGCGGCATCGCGCACACGCGCTGGGCCACCCATGGTGCGCCCAATCAGGATAATGCCCACCCCCATCTCAGCGCCGATCAGGACATCGCGCTCGTCCATAACGGCATCATCGAGAACTCCCGGGCATTGCGCACGAAGCTCACCGAACTGGGCTTTAGCTTCACCTCAGAGACCGACACCGAGACTGTCGTCCACCTGGTGGACCACGCGTTTCGGATCGGAGCTGCCACGCTGGAGGCTGCGGTAGAGGCGGCCCTTTTGGAGGTGGAGGGCGCCTACGGCATCGCAGTGGTCTCATCGAGAGACCCGGGGAAGATCGTGGTGGCGAGGAACGGCAGCCCGCTGCTGCTTGGTATCGGCAAGGATGGCGAGTACCTGGTGGCATCGGATGTCGCTGCTGTGATCGCGCACACGCGGGATGTCGTGTACTTGGACGACGGCGACTACGCGGTGCTGGAACGGAGCGGCTATCGGATATACCACTTAGAGCGCGGGGCGGTGTCCCGGGACGTGCATGAGATCACCTGGGATCTCGGCGCCATCGAGAAGGGTGGCTACGAACATTTCATGCTCAAAGAAATCTTCGAGCAGCCCGCGAGCCTGCGGGACGTGATGCGGGGGCGGCTACTCGAGGATACGGGCAGCGCACGCCTGGGCGGGATCACGCTCAATGATGAGGACCTGCTCAAGGTCAAGCGCATCTTGATCACAGCGTGCGGCTCTAGTTGGCATGCCGGTTTGATCGGGGAATATATGATCGAAGAAATCGCCCGCATCCCGGTCGAGGTTGAGTACGCGTCCGAGCTGCGCTACCGGAACCCGGTGATCGAGGACGACACGCTCCTTATGACGATTAGCCAGTCCGGGGAGACGGCGGATACGCTCGCCGCTCTACGGGAGATCAAGTCTCAGGGTCTGCCTACGATGGGTGTGGTGAACGCGGTCGGCTCTTCTATCGCCCGCGAGACGGATTTCGGTCTCTACTTACACGCTGGACCCGAAATCGGGGTCGCTTCCACTAAGGCTTTCACCAGCCAAATCGTGGCGCTTGCGCTCTTCGCCCTCTATCTGGCGAGGAGGCGCCACATGTCGGTGGCTGACGGGCGCGAGATGGTGCGCGCCCTCCGCCAGCTCCCTGGTCAGGTTGAGCATATTATCAAATTGAACGAGGCCTTCCGCGAACTCGCCCTGGAGTACAGCGGGGCCCGCAACTTCCTCTATCTCGGGCGTGGCTACCAATTTCCAGTGGCCCTCGAGGGAGCCCTCAAGCTCAAGGAAGTGAGCTACATCCATGCAGAGGGCTATCCTGCCGCCGAGATGAAGCACGGTCCCATCGCGCTCATCGATGAGGACATGCCGGTCGTGGTGCTGGCACCCCAGGATCATGTCTACGGCAAGGTCATATCGACCATCGAGGAGGTGAAGGCTAGGAATGGTCGTATCATAGCCGTGGTCAGCGGTTCTGGAGCAGAACTGAGCTCCAGGGTGGATCATTTGATCAGGGTGCCCCAGACTCTCCCCTGGCTACAGCCGGTGCTTACCACCATCCCGCTTCAGTTGCTTGCGTACCACATTGCTGTACTGCGTGGTTGTGACGTGGATCAACCCCGAAATTTGGCGAAGAGCGTCACCGTGGAATGAAGCGCCAGCCCCACTGGAGCTCAGCCGAGGGTGTGTGTGCATGCGGATCGTCCTGCAGCGGGTAGCTCGGGGCACGGTGACTATCGCTGGCAGGACTGCCGGCACGGTCGAGCTGGGGCTCGTACTGCTGGTGGGGTTCGCTCCTGCCGATAGTGAGGAAGCCCTGAAGTGGATGGCCGACAAGGTGGTTGGGCTCCGAGTGTTCCCGGACGAAGAAGGGAAAATGAACCGCTCGTTGGATGAGGTGAAGGGAGGGTTGCTTGTGGTGAGCCAATTCACGCTCTACGGGGACGTGCGTAAGGGTCGTCGCCCGAGCTTCGTTGATGCGGCTTCGCCAGGCGTAGCGGTGCCACTTTACGAGCGTTTTGTGGCACTCTTGAGAGAGCGTGCGCCGGGCCGCGTCGAGACGGGTGAATTCGGCGCGATGATGGACTTGGAACTCGTGAACGCGGGACCAGTCACCATGATACTGGAGCGATGAACGGGCCCGCCCTAGTGCTCGCGTCCGCATCCCCACGTCGCACCGCGTTGCTGGACATGTTGGGGCTCGCCCACGAGGTGATGCACCCCGACGTCGACGAGACCCTGGTGCGCGGCGAGTCTGCTGACGTTCATGTCGAGCGGCTGGCACGCGCGAAGGCGTCGGCAGTGGCGGGCCTCCGACCGGATGCGCTCGTGCTCGGTGCCGACACCGTGGTGGTGCTCGATGGGGAGTTGCTGGGCAAGCCCGCCAGCCGCCAGGACGCGGTGGCCACTCTGCTCAGGCTCGCTGGGCGCGATCACATGGTGTTGACCGGGCTCGCCCTAGCGTCACCCGGAGGGGTCGTATACAGCGTGGTGTCGACCACGAGGGTCACCTTTCGAGTGTTCGACGAGGCCCTGGCTCGGCGCTATGTCGCCACCGGAGAGGCGCTCGACAAGGCGGGCTCCTACGGGATTCAGGGGCTCGGTGCGGCGCTGATCGAATCCATCGAGGGAGACTACTTCACCGTGGTCGGCTTTCCGGTGCCGGAGCTGATGCACCTCCTGGAGAGGGTCGGATGGCGGTACTTTTTCGGCGCGCTCGAGCCAATCTCCATTACGGTTTCCGAGACATGAGTATTCGTGCCGTCCTGGCCATTGACCAGGGGACCACCGGCACGACCTGTCTCGTCGTCGGCGAGGACGGCCGCGTGCTGGGTAGAGCCTACTCAGAGTTCACCCAGCACTTTCCGCGACCGGGATGGGTGGAGCACGATGCGTCCGAGATCTGGAGGGTCACGGCGCAAGTAGCGCGCACAGCGTTGGCGGCTGCGCAGGGTGGGCAGGTGGTGGCGATCGGCATCACCAATCAACGGGAGACCCTCGTGGTGTGGGATCGCGATACCGGGGACCCCGTACACCGGGCGATCGTGTGGCAGGACAGACGCACTGCCTCCATCTGTAATGAGCTCAAGGAGTCGGGACACGAGGTCGAAGTGCGGGCGAAGACCGGGCTCATGCTCGACCCCTACTTTTCCGGCACCAAGCTCACGTGGCTCCTGCGGGAGTATCCCGAGCTCCGCAAGCGGGCGGAGGCGGGTGAGTTGGCGGCCGGCACGATCGACTCGTGGCTAATCCACAACCTCACTGGAGGGGAGGTGCACGCGACCGATCCCACCAACGCATCGCGTACGCTGTTGTATGAGCTCCGTGACGGCGGCTGGGACGACCGCCTTCTGGCTCTGTTCGAGGTGCCCCGTGCCATACTCCCGGAGGTGCGTCGGAGCTCCGGTGACTTCGGCGTATCGGTGGGCGATGCCATCGGGATCGAAGTGCCGGTGGCGGGAGTGGCGGGCGACCAGCAGGCAGCGCTTTTCGGACAAGGATGCTGGAGGGCCGGGCTCGCCAAAAACACGTACGGCACCGGGGCCTTCCTGCTCCTACACACAGGTTCGGACCCTGTGGTCAGCTCGCATGGACTCCTTACCACCGTCGCGTGCGACGAAACCGGTGGGCCTGCGTTTGCGCTCGAGGGGTCGATCTTCATCGCGGGAGCAGCCGTACAATGGCTACGGGATGGGCTCAGGGTGATCGAGGCGGCTCCGGAGTCGGAGGTGATGGCCCGCAGTGTGGACGGGAACGACGGCGTATACTTCGTACCCTCGTTCGTGGGGCTGGGCGCGCCCCATTGGCAAGCCGAGGCGCGTGGTACGGTGGTGGGGCTCACCCGAGGGACGCGTCGTGAGCATCTGGTGCGGGCCGCGCTTGAAGCGATGGCCTACGCGACCCACGATGTGCTCCGTGCACAGGAGGCGGACTCGGGGGTGGCAGTGACGGAGCTGCGTGTGGATGGGGGTGCGAGCACCAACGATTTCCTGATGGAGTTCCAGGCGGGTGTGTTGGGTATCCCGGTGCGTCGCCCGGCGATGGTGGACACTACGGCGCTCGGGGCGGCGGGACTCGCGGGTCTGGCGAGTGGGGTATGGCGGAGCGCTCCCGATTTTCTGGCTGCTGGCGCGGAGCCGGCTGTATTCCGACCCCGGATGATGGACGCGGAACGCCAGAGCCTCCTGTCAGGGTGGGCCCGTGCGGTGCGGGCGGCCAAGGCGTGGGCGGAGGACCAAGGGTGATGGATGAGCCTGCCGAGCATCCGTACCGAACTTCGTGATCGGACCGGGTGTGGCCACCGGCCCGCTCGAGCAGCAGGCGTACGACCTAGGACGAGCGCTCGGTGAGGCAGATGCGGTTGTGATCATGGCTGGCCTCGGCGGGGTGATGGCAGCTGCAGCGCGTGGATGTCGGGAGGGGAGGGTGGAGCACGCTGTCTGAGATAGCCATCGCCCGGAAGATCGGCCGGCCCGTGGCTCTTTGAGGCGAGCCCCCGCTCGCAAGGGATGGCGCTGTCGGTGGAGGATCCTTCAGAGGCGGTGGTCTGGGCCCTTCAGGCTGCCGAGCGCGGGCGCGAAGTGGGCACCTAAGTTGGGAATCTGCTAGCTTGCATGAGACTAGAGTGATGGTCTGAAAATCAGACCATCACTCTAGGTTGGATATTTGATAGTACTGTATGAAAATCCTACAAGATGTTGAATGTCAGGGGTAATCCGATGCCGAAAAATGGTCGCTTCTTGGTTGGTCTCGTGGGTGTGGCAGCGGTGGTCACATACCTGATCTGGACCGGTGTCAGCCAGACCATGCAGTATTACATGACTCCGTCGGAACTGGTGGCAAAGGTCAGCGTAGACCCGAGCTTCCATGAAGTGGGGGTCAAGGTGGGTGGCCGTATAGTGTCGGGCAGCTACCGAAAGGGTGGTGGGCTTCACGGCTTCACAGTGGAGGACCCCGAGCAGTTGAGCGTGACGTTTCCAGTCGAGTACAGAGGGGATCTCCCGGACACCTTCAGTGACCGGCCAGAGATGATCGTGGATGCGGTTCTGGAGGGACGGTTCCGGGCGGATGGTGTCTTCGATGCCACCACCGTGCTCACGAAGTGTGGTAGTCGTTACGAGGCGTCACCCGAGGCGCTTAGGGCCGGGTGAATCTACTCGGTGAGTTGGCTCTCTGGATTGCCCTCCCCGTAGCACTGCTGGGCGCCGTACTCGGCTTCGTCGCAGGTCGGCACCAGAGAGGCGATCTCCAGCTCGGTGCTGAACGCAGCGTCTACGCGGTTTTCGGTCTGACCATCCTGGCTTCTGCTGGGATCATCTCGAACTTCCTCAACGACCGTTTCGAGTACCTCTACACCGCCAGCTATTCCAATCGGGAGTTGTTGACCTGGTACAAGGTGGCGGGCCTGTGGTCTGGGCAGCGCGGATCGCTGCTTTTCTGGCTCCTCTTCCTCATGCTATTCGCGAGCATATGCGTGTGGACGAACCAGAGGAAGAACCGTGAGTTCATGCCCTATGTGGTTGGTGTTCTCTGCACGATCGCCTCGTTCTTTCTGATCGTCTTGCTGTTCGCCGACGTGAATCCCTACGAGCGACTCGGCTTCACTCCGGCCAATGGCCAGGGGCTCAATCCGCAGCTCCAGAGTTATTGGATGACGATCCACCCGCCCATGCTCTATTTGGGCTTCACGTCTTTCACTGTCCCGTTCGCGTTCGCCATCGCGGCGTTGGTGAGTGGGCGGTTGGACTTACGATGGATCAACGTCACCCGGAGGTGGATCCTCCTGTCGTGGTTCTTTCTGGCGATCGGGATCATACTCGGGATGCGTTGGGCTTACGAGGAACTTGGGTGGGGCGGGTACTGGTTCTGGGACCCTGTAGAGAACGCGTCCCTGCTGCCGTGGCTGTCGGCCACCGCGTTCCTCCATTCTATCCAGATCCAGGAAAGTCGGGGGATGCTCAAGGTGTGGAACATGTTCCTAGTGATCCTCACGTTCCTGCTCACCATCTTCGCCACTTTCCTGACCCGCTCTGGGCTGATCGAGTCGGTTCACTCGTTTGCCCAAGAACTCAAGATCGCCTACATCTTCCTCGCTTTTCTGTTCGCTATCGCAGGCACGGGTGTCGTGCTCGTCCTGTGGCGGCTGCCCAAGCTCAAGAGTGAGAATCAGATCGAGTCGTTCCTGTCGCGCGAGTCGGCCTTCCTGTTCAACAACCTGCTCCTGTTGAGCGTGCTGTTCGCGGTGCTCTGGGGCACGCTCTTTCCCTTGATCTCTGAGGGGCTGACGGGCGAGAAAATATCCGTTGGTCCACCCTTCTTCAATCGTGTCAATATCCCGATCGGACTCATTCTGCTCACGCTGACAGGGATCGGTCCGGTAATCGCTTGGCGGCGTGCGTCCAAACAGAACATCAAGAAAAATTTCACGGTGCCGGTGGGGGTTGGCCTGGCGGTCGCGGGCGGGCTATTCGCGATCGGTGTGAGACACGGGTTCGCGCTCGCGACCTTTGGCATTTCGTCCTTCGTCATGACCGTGATCGTGATCGAGTTTTTCAAGGGGACCAGGGCGCGGGCCCGGATCGAGAACGAGAACTGGGCGGTCGCCCTCACCCACCTGATCGCGAGGAACCGTCGTCGCTGGGGGGGCTACATCGTCCACTCCGGTGTGGTGATATTCTTCGCTGGGATCGCAGGCTCTTCGTTCGACGTAAACATCCGCCAGACGCTCGCGCCGGGCGAGTCCGCGATGATTCCATCTCCTCTCGGACACGAGTACAAGCTGACCTACGAGGGGATGAGCACCACGAGTGCGACCGCGTCCAATTCCAACGACAACCTCGCGTTCCAGTTGGTGGCGCTCCTTCGGGTCGAGAAGAATGGCAAAGTGCTTCGCAATCTCACCACTGAGAAGCGCGGTTACATCGCCCAGAATCAGCCGACTACCGAGGTCGGCATCCGGTCGTCGTTCCTAGAGGATCTGTACGTTATCCTGTCCGACGTTCCCGACATCCGGAGAGCGATCATGAACGAGCCGGATGCCCAGACCGCGACTTTCACATTCATGGTGAATCCTCTCGTGGGATGGATCTGGTACGGAGGCATGATTGTGGCGATCGGTGGGTTGATCGGTCTCTGGCCCAGCGGGGCTGGCGCGCTGGTGCGCGCCCCGGCCGTCGCCTCCGCGCGCATCAGCAAGCCGGTGCCCGTTGGGGCGGCGGACTGCTGATCCACCCCGACTCCACCGAGCTATGAGCGTGGTCGTGGGTGCTGTCCTGTTAGTCGTGGCAGTCATCCTCTTTATATTGCAGCCGATGCTCTCCGGGCGGCGGGCTTCCCTCCACCGTGAGATGGACGAGCCCACCGAGGCGGAATCACGTCGTCGGATTACCCTGCTTGCGCTTCGTGACGTGGAGTACGACCACGCCACCGGAAAGCTGGATGAAGCTGACTACCATGCTCTTCGGAAGGAGTTGGCGGTCGAGGCGCTGGCCGCGCTAGAGCGTGTCGACTTCGAAACCGCCGCGGGACTGGGCAGTGCGCCTCCCGAGCTCGAAAACGAAATTGCTCGGCTTCGGAGCGGTCTGCGCAGTGGCAGTACGTGCGCCTCATGTGGGAGCGGAAACGACGGGGCCAGTAGGTTCTGCGCTTACTGCGGCGCTTCCCTCGGAGCGGCAGTTGGCGGCCCTTCGCCGCAAGGATCGCCGTCGGATCCGGCGTGAGCTTCCCGGGGGAGTCCGAGGCGCCGCCCCTTCTCGACGCTCGGGGGCTTGTGCGCGAGTTCGCCGGTATCGCCGCCGTGGACGGCATTGACCTGTCCCTGCCTTCGGGCGGCTTCCTGGTAGTGTTCGGTCCGAACGGGGCGGGTAAGACGTCGCTGCTGCGCATGCTCGGCGGAGGGCTGCGTCCGACCCGTGGGGAGGTGTGGCTGGGCGGGCAGCTGATCGAGGCAGGAAGCCCGCGCGGGCGTAAACGCATCGGGTTTCTTTCCCACCAGACTTTTCTTTACGGGCACCTCACGGCACGAGAGAACCTCGGGTTCTACGGCCGTTTGTTCGGGCTGAATGACATCGATCAGAGGCTCGAGCACCGCCTCAGAGAGGTGGGGCTCTTCGAACGCACGGACGACCTTGTAGGCACGTTCTCACGGGGGATGCGCCAGCGGCTTGGTCTCGCACGTACCTTACTTCACGACCCTGACCTAGTCCTCCTTGACGAGCCCTACACTGGCCTCGACCCGCACGCCGCAGCTGTCCTATGTGCGGTGCTTGAGACGTTGCACGACGGACGCCGAACCGTGATCCTCGTGACCCACAACCTGACCCAGGGGCTGGAGCTGGCTGACCGGGTGGCGATTCAGGTGCGAGGCCGCTTCGCGTGGGAGGGGCGGTCGACCGATGTGCATGCTCACGACTTCGAGGTCTTCTATCGGGAGACAGTGGATCGCGGCGAGGGACGCACGTGAAGCTCTACTTGGCCCAACTCTGGGCGGTGGCGTGGAAGGATCTCTTGATCGAACTCCGCAGCCGCGAGCGGGTGGGTGCGATGGCGGGCTTCACGGTGTTGGTAGGGGTGCTCTTCAACTACGCGATCGATCCTACGCTGGTTCGTCCCGAGGACATCGCATCCGGGCTCGTGTGGCTCACGATCGTGTTCGCCGGGACCCTGGGACTTGGCCGGACCTTCGAACTAGAGGCACAGGATGGGGCCTTCCAGGGAGTGCTTATGACGCCGGTGCCACGGGATGCTCTATTTTTTGGAAAGGTTCTTTCTAACTACGTTATTCTTTTGGTGGTGGTGTTCATCGTGCTGGGTGTGTTCGGTCTGTTTTTCTCGCTCGACTGGGGGAGCAGTTTGGGCGCACTGGTGGGGGGGCTTGCGCTCGGTGCTCTCGGGTTCGTCGCGGTCGGCACGTTGTTCAGTGCGGTCTCGTCTGGGACCGCCATGGGAGGGGCCCTGCTCCCCATCCTCCTCTTCCCACTTTTGGTGCCGGTGGTTATCTACGGGACGAGCGTGACGGGTCGGTTGCTCGTGGGCCGACCATTCACGGAGGTGGAGGGGCAGCTCCGCATCTTGGGGGCCTTCGCTCTTGTCGCTCTAGCGGTGGGTGCCGGCCTTTTCCGATACGTAGTCGAGGAGTAGAACTCGATGAAGTCACATGTGGCCAACGAAGCGTCCGGCAGCGGGATCCGCTGGCTGGCCGTGGGCATGACCATGCTTGGCCTAGCCTTGATGCTTCTCTTGCACTGGCAGGTGTTCTTCTGGGTGAACACCGAGGCCACCATGGGGGTGGTTCAGCGGATCTTCTACATTCACGTGCCGGCGGCGTGGGTAGGCGTGTACCTGGCGTTCGGAATAGTGGCGTTGTGCAGCGGCATCTACCTGTGGCTCGGGGACGAACGGGTCGACATGGCGGCGGTAGCCACCGCAGAGGGTGGGATGGTGTTCACCACCATCGTGTTGCTCACGGGGCCGCTCTGGGCGAAGATCGCCTGGGGCACCTACTGGACGTGGGACCCACGGCTCACTTCAACCCTGCTGCTCTGGTTCATCTATCTAGGATACTTCATCGTGAGGGGCTCGACTGAGAACCCCGAGCAGGGGCGGCGCTTCGCGGCGGTAGTGGGGATTATGGGAGCCTTGGATCTACCTCTCATCCACCTGAGCGTCACGTGGTTCCGCTCGCTCCACCCACAGCCAGTCGTGCTGAAGCCCGAAGGGCCCACCTTGGATCCAGATATGCTTATGACACTCATGACAGGGCTGCTTGCGTTCACGGTTCTCTTCCTGGGATTGGTTTCCTTCCGGTATGGCCTCGAACGGAGCCGCTGGAATTTGGATCTGAAGACACGCCGCGCGGCGGCCTCATGAGCGCCTTTTCGCATGGAGAGCGCCTCGGTGGTCGCATCCTCGGTGCTGTACTCGCAGTGGTGTTGATGCTGGCTACTCCCAGCCTGTCCTTAGCACAGGCGGCGGCCAACGAACTGGCTCGGCAGACACTAGGGCGACCCTATTGGTACGTGTTCGTTGCCTATGCTGTGGTCTGGCTGCTTGTGGCCGGCTGGGTGATCTCGATAGCGCGTCGCTTGTCCGACGTTGAGAAACGGCTAGAAAGGGACTGAGCGAGAAAGCTCTCGTGACCGAGCCGCCGGTCGTCGACCTTCGCAGTGATACGGTGACCCGACCAACCCCTGCCATGCGTGAGGCGATCGCGGGGGCGGAGGTCGGGGACGACGCCCTTGGGGACGATCCCACCACCCGGGGGCTGGAAGAGGTCGTGGCCGATCTATTGGGGAAGGAGCGGGCCTTGTTCTTTCCCACAGGCCTGATGGCCAATCAGGCTGCCCTCGCGGTTCTCGGTAGGTGGGGTGGGGAAGTGGTCCTGGAGGCCGGGTCCCATATTCTGAATTACGAAGACGGTGCCGCCGCTGCGCTCTCTGGCATACAGCTCCGCGCCGTTCCTACTCCGGACGGGCTGCTTACGCCCGGGCTACTGCGACCGGCGATCCGCCCGAACGCTCCCCACCTGCCGCGCACCTACGCAGTGGCGGTGGAGAACACGCACCTGGAGTCGGGTGGTCGGGTCATGCCGCTCGACACCGCTGCGGGGGTGGCTGAAGTGGCCCGGGAGCACGGAGTTGCCGTGCACTTGGACGGCGCCCGCCTCTGGAACGCCTGCGTCGCTTCGGGACACGCACCGGCCGATTATGCCCGTCACGCGGACACGGTAATGGTATCGTTTTCCAAGGCGCTGGGGTGTCCGGTAGGGTCGGCTTTGGCGGGTGACGCAGCCACGATGGAGGAGGCGTGGAGGGTGCGCCGAAGATTGGGGGGCGCGATGAGACAATCCGGGATATTGGCGGCCGCTGGCCTCCACGCGCTCGCCCATCATCGGGGTGCCATAGCGCAGGACCACGAGCGCGCCCGCCGGTTCGCTCGAGAGGTGGCGGAGATTCCTGGGTTCAGGGTCGATCCACCGACCACCAATATCGTTTTTGTTGACCTGGACGATAGGACCGAAATCCAGGAACTATTGTCTTTTCTAGAACTCCGCGGAATTTTGGTGTTGGAATACGGAGCTGATCGTCTGCGCGTGGTGACCCATAGGGATGTGGATGACGCCGGAATTGCACTGTCGACAGAAGGTTTTCGGGAGTGGGCTGACTCCCGCGATGGTGTAGTCGACCTTCCTTAGAATGTCGGTCACGAGTACCGTGATGAGCGGAGAGAGAGCCTGTTCCACAAGAGGCTTTCGCTTTATGTTCGGGTATTGTAGCTTGTCTCGGGGCGTTCATTTTTTCCCCTATAAGACTCCCACGGAGGCGCCGATGGCGACGGTGGCGATGACTGATCCCAAGACCGATGACAAGATGGCAGGCCAGAAGGAGAAATCCCTGATCACCGCTCTCGGCCAGATCGAGCGTTCGTTCGGCAAGGGTGCCATCATGCGGATGGGTTCGGACGGTATCAGGACCTCCATAGAATCCATCTCCACGGGGGCGATCAACCTGGATGTCGCCATCGGCATCGGTGGGATACCACGGGGGCGGATGAGCGAGATCTACGGTCCTGAATCGTCGGGTAAGACCACCCTGTGCCTCCACGTAATAGCCAACGCCCAGAGTAATGGCGGAATCGCGGCGTTCATAGACGTGGAGCACGCTCTGGACGTGGGATACTGCCGCAAGCTCGGTGTGGACGTGGACGACCTGCTCGTGTCACAGCCTGATACCGGAGAGCAGGCGCTCGAGATTGCCGAGGTGCTCATTCGGAGCAATGCAGTGGATGTCGTGGTGATCGACTCTGTAGCGGCGCTAGTGCCACGGGCGGAAATCGAAGGGGAGATGGGCGACAGCCACGTGGGGCTCCAGGCCCGCCTCATGAGCCAGGCTCTCCGCAAGCTTACCGGCGCCGTGAGTCGCTCCAACACAGCGGTGATCTTCACCAACCAGATCCGGGAGAAGATCGGGGTGATGTTCGGCAATCCTGAGACTACCTCAGGTGGTCGTGCGCTCAAGTTCTATGCTTCCTGCCGACTTGACATCCGGCGTATCGGAGCGATCAAAGACGGCCAGGACGTGATCGGCAACCGCACGCGGGTGAAGGTCGTGAAGAACAAGTGCGCCCCACCCTTCAAGCAGGCGGAATTCGATATCCTCTATAATGAGGGGATCAGCCACACGGGTTTGCTGATCGATCTCGGGTCGGATCTAGGCGTAGTGGAAAAATCGGGTGCCTGGTATTCCCTTGGTGACCTGCGGCTTGGCCAGGGGAAGGAGAACGCGAGGCAGTTCCTAGTCGACAATCCCGATGTGGCAGACGAGATCGATGGGCAGGTGCGCGCCGCGCTGGAGCCCGAACGGCAGTCGACCCCGCGAGGTGGAGACGAGGGCACGGACACGGACTGAGCATTTTCTCTGCGTGCCTCGGGGTCGGCTCCTCTTTCCTTGGGCCGGCCCCCTTTTTGTTTCCACCTCTCCAGCGCGCGTCCCGAGGTGGTATTGAAGGGGACGCAAGTAGATTAACTTAAGGCTCCTTGCGCAGGAGGGTGTGCGGGCTTCTCTGCGGGCGCGGGGTCCCTATGGAGGCAAGGGTGGCACGATGAAGGCAGACGACATCCGACAGCGCTTTCTGGACTTCTTCCACGAGCGGGGGCATGAGGTGCTGCCCAGCTCGGCTTTGATCCCGGGTGACGATCCGACGCTGCTGTTTACGAACGCAGGAATGGTCCAGTTCAAGAAATTATTCTTGGGCCAGGAGAACGTCCAGTTCTCACGCACGGTCACGTGTCAGAAGTGCGTGCGTGCGGGGGGAAAACACAACGATCTGGAGGAGGTGGGCCAGACGACCCGCCACCACACTTTCTTCGAGATGCTTGGCAATTTCTCTTTTGGAGACTACTTCAAGAAGGATGCGGTACGCCACGCCTGGGACCTGTTGGTGGGTGATTTCGGCATAGATCCAGACCGACTCTTCGTGACCGTGCATCATTCGGATGACGAGGCTGCGGCGCTCTGGCGCGACGAGGTGGGTGTAGACGAACGGCGCATCCATCGGCTGGGTGACAAGGACAACTTCTGGCAGATGGCCGATACTGGACCGTGTGGGCCGTGCTCGGAAATTTTCTTCGACCTTCGCCCCGAAGCTGACCGAGAGGGCCCTCTCTCGACCACCGAGGAGTTTGTGGCGCTCTCCGACCTCGGTCAGATGGTAGAGCTCTGGAACCTGGTATTCATGCAGTTCGAGCGGGACGAGAGCGGGACCCTCCATCCGCTTCCCGCCCCGTCAATTGATACGGGGGCGGGGCTCGAACGTCTGGCGTCAGTGCTCCAGGGCGTGGACTCCAACTTCCACATCGATCTGTTCGAGCCCCTGGTGCAGCGGGTCGCAGAAGAAGTGGGTCGTCCCTATGAGCCGAAGGCCCCCGAAGGTTTGAGCTATCGCGTGCTTGCGGACCACGCCCGCTCAGTCGCTTTCCTTCTTGCTGATGGAGTTTTCCCAGCTAGCGAGGGTCGGGGCTACGTGCTGCGTCGCATCCTGCGCCGGGCCGTGCGGCACGCTTGGTTGTTGGGTCGTCGGGAGCCCACTCTGGTCCATGTGGTGGATGCCGTAGTGACCAGGATGGGAGGAGTGTATCCTGAACTTCGCGAACGACGCGACCACTTGCTCAGGATTACGCGCTCCGAAGAGGAGAGATTCCTCGCCACCATCGAGGGAGGGATGGCACTCTTCGACCAGCTCGCGCCGCAGGCTGGATTGGGGACTTCTGCAACGATCTCTGGTGATGATGCTTTCCGCCTCTACGATACCCACGGTTTTCCTCTCGACCTGACCGAGTTGATGGCTCGGGAGCGCGGCTATCGGGTGGACGTCTCTTGTTTCGACCGCGCTTTGGACGAGCAGCGCGCTCGAAGTCGTGCGGACCGGGCGCGCACTAAGCACACCGTCTCGGGTGGGGAGGACTTGGCGCAATGGACGGTGCTCGCGACTGGATCGGAGCAGCTCTTTGTTGGGTACGAGTCACGGAGTCACGACACTGACGTGCTAGCCTACCGCGTGGATGGCGACCATGCCGCGGTGGTTCTGCGCGAGAACCCATTCTACCTCGAGGGCGGCGGTCAGGTCTCGGATTCAGGTGAGCTGACGGGGGAAGGCTGGTCCTTGCTCGTCGAGGGAGCCCACCGAGTGAACGGGTGGATGGCCGTGAGTGGGACCCTCACCGGTACTATCCCGGAGGCCGGGGGGGAGCCTATTCCGGTTCGGGCGACCCTGGCGAACCTTCGTCACGACACGGAGCGCAACCACACCGCCACGCACCTGCTGCAGGCTGCACTGCGCTCCGTGCTGGGTGAGCACGTGGTGCAGCGTGGCTCGCTGGTCGCTCCGGACCGGCTCCGTTTTGATTTCGCCCACGATGCTCCGATGACGGCAGCGCAGAAGGAAGCGGTCGAGCGACGGGTCAACGAGGACATATGGGCGGACCACCCGGTGCGGATCGAAACCGTTCCCTATGCCGAGGCAGTCGGGCGGGGTGCGATGGCCCTGTTCGGCGAAAAATACGGGGACGTCGTGCGTACTGTGCAGGTGCCGGGAGTCAGCTTGGAGCTGTGCGGGGGTACGCACGTGCGACACACCGGAGAGATCGGCATGTTAAAGATCCTTTCCGAAAGCGGGGTTGCTGGCGGAGTGCGACGTATAGAGGCGGCCACCGGCCGGGGAGCCTTCCGCCACTTCGAGGGAGTGGAGACGCAAGCTGCGGAGGTGGCCTCGATTCTGCGCACGTCGCTCGAGCACCTAGCTCAGCGCGCGCGCCATCTGCTGGAGGAGCGCGCGGAGCTGGAGCGACTGCTCGGAGAGATGCGCAAGGGTGGTTCCGCGGGCGAGGTGCCCGTTCACGAGGTGGCTGTGGAAGCTTCGGCTGGACAGTTCATCTATCGGGCGGTGCGCCTACGGGTGCGGGGGGCTGACGACGCCCGTGCGTGGGGTGACGCATTCCTCGGTTCTGGTCGCAGTGGAGTGGCGGTGGTGGCAACCGAATCCGGGGACGGCACACACAGTTTGTTCACCTTCGTGACAGATGACCTCATCCGGCGCGGGGTGAGGGCCGACCTGCTCGTAAGGGAGGTAGCGGGACGAGTTGGGGGAAAGGGGGGAGGGCGTCCTCACATGGCACAGGCCGGGGTGGCGGATCCGACCGCGCTCGACGAGGCCCTGGTTTCCGGAGAGGCCGTGGCGCGACGTCTCGCGGGCGCGAGCGTCGCATGAGTGCCCTCCGGGACTGGCTGAACAGCCGTACCCCAGCGCCCCCGGAGGAGCTGCCCCTTCCCGTCGAGGACGCTTCCGAAGATCTTGGCGCGACGCTCACGGATGCGGGTACTATGGCCTTGGAGCGAGCGTTGACCGGGCAGGGTGAGCGCGGCGGGGCTTACGATCTGCTCGCCGCGGACGGTCTCCTTACCTACGCCTGCGAACGGGCTGCTGGGGCAGCGGATCCGGAAGCCGACCTGCTCTGGATCCTGGAGCGGGTGGGGCGACGGAGCGGATGAGCACGGACGATCCCCGGTCGGTAGGCGACGTGCACTCTCACCTGGTGCCTGGGGTGGACGACGGCGCCCGTACTATCGAAGACACGCTCGAGGGGATCGAGCGGATGACCCAGGTCGGCATCCGGAAGATCATTACCACACCCCACATGGATGCGAGCCTGGCGCGCGACCCGAAAGCCTATATGGAGCGCATGGACCATGTAGACCAGGCCTGGTCCGATGCTGAGCGGCAGGTCGCCGAGAGATTCCCCGAGGTTGACTTCCGACGTGGCCACGAGGTCATGTTGGACATTCCCGACCCCGACCTCGGGGATGAGCGGCTGCACTTGGGAGGGTCGTCGTTTGTCCTGCTGGAATGGCCCCGCCTCCAACTCCCTCCGGGGACCGTCGAGGTTCTTTCTCGCCTGCGGCTCGCAGGGATACGGCCGATTGTAGCCCATCCAGAGCGGTACGTGGGCTTCGACCGCGGTCTCGAATTGGCGAGTGAGTGGCGGCGTGTTGGGGCCTACTTGCAGGTCAACTATGGCTCGCTGGTCGGGCGCTACGGGGACGAAGCTCGTAGGCTGGCTTTCAGGTTGCTGCGAAGTGGGTTGGCTGATTATCTGTCCACTGATTTCCACGGCCGCTCCCACCTCAAGCTGTTTTACCGAGAGGGGGTGGGTGTGCTGGAAGAGTTGGGTGGGGAAGAACAGATATCACTGCTCACGATCACGAACCCGCAACGCATTTTTCGGGATGAGGAGCCGGTACCTGTTCCCCCGCTCCTGGGTGAGCGCACGTTGTGGGGCCGGTTCTGGGAATTCCTCAGGCCGCAATCAGACTGAGCGCGCTGCGCGGGTTGGCGCTGCGGGCAGGAGAATATGATATGGCAACGGACACCGGGGGAGCGAGCACCCAGTTGCGCGAGTTGGCCGATCTGGCCGCTGTGGTAGCAGAGTCGCCGTTGTGCGGCGATCTCGAGGCGGTCGCCGAGATGGTGTTGGAGGTGCTCGCTAACGGACACTCCCTCTTCTTCTGCGGCAACGGAGGTTCTGCCGCCGACGCACAGCATTTGGCTGCGGAATACGTGGTGCGTTTCAGGCGTAAACGCAGAGCTCTCGCTGCCTTGGCACTGACCACGGATACGTCAGTGATCACGGCAGGCGGCAACGACTTCGGGTTCGCCACCGTGTTCGCACGCCAGGTCGAGGCACTCGGTCGGGAAGGAGACGTGCTCTTCCTTCACTCGACCAGCGGAGAATCCGAAAACCTACTCTTGGCCGCAGACGCTGCCCGTGCTCGAGGGATGCGTACGGTGGCACTGCTAGCGAAGGGGGGAGGTAGGCTGGGAGAGAGGGTGGAGCGAGCGCTGGTCGTTCCCACCACGGTCATCTCCCGGGCGCAGGAAATCCAACTGGCTATGGGGCACGTTATTTGTGAGTTGGTGGACCGCGCGTTGGCCGACGCGGAGTGAGCGTCCCGGAATCGGGTTCATGCGACTCCCTGCGAGTGCTGGAGGAGAGCCGGGTGCGCGAGAAAGCTCAGACCGCCTACTATCGGGCAGTGGCCTCGCACGCGGCCACTGGCACGGACGCCGAGGTGACCGAGCGTCTCAATGAGCTGCACGCGGATGAGCAGCACCACTTGTCGCGTCTCACCGCCCGCCTGCTAGAACTCGGACACGTGCCCGACGACCTCTCCACATCCCCTGCATCCGGCGGTAATCTGGATGGTTGGGAAGAAGAAGCCCGCGAGCGAGAGGCAGAGGAGGTGCGCTGGTACGAGGCCGTGACCGGGCTCGAGCTAGACGAGGCCACGTTGGTCGTCTTAGGGGAAATTCTGGTCTCGGAGCGACACCACCTGCGCGACCTGCGGGGGAAATGGATGTCCGCGTGAGAGAACGGGTAGCGCGGCCTCATCCTAGTGCTCCTGGGGCTGTCGGATGGATCGCGCGCACCCTCGAAGACGCGGGGTTCGAGACATGGGTGGTAGGTGGGGCCGTCCGCGATGTCTTGCTGGGAGTTGAGTCGGTGGATTGGGACCTGGCTACGCGCGCACGTCC
>Ga0302135_10000430_pt1 | contig 25488 bp, 26 predicted proteins | sample CBN3_surface_MG_FD_203119 | JGI IMG/M metagenome (GOLD analysis project Ga0302135, IMG submission 203119) | Marine microbial communities from Western Arctic Ocean, Canada - CBN3_32.1 | ecosystem: Environmental > Aquatic > Marine > Oceanic | place: Canada: Western Arctic Ocean | collected...
TATAAGAAAAAAAATGACCTGCCACAGTAGCTCAGTTGGTTAGAGCGCGGGACTCATAAGCCCGAGGTCGACAGTTCAATTCTGTCCTGTGGCACCATTCGCACTTTGTGCTCATGGCAAGCCATATCAGTTCAAGGCAAGTCTAAGTATAGTTTAGCGTTGCATGACAAGTGCTTCTTGACGTAATATTCAAATGAATTTCTTACCCCCAGAATTTATGAAAAAACTTATCTCACTATTTGGAACTGTTGCATTGCTCTCTGCATGCACATTTACCGTTACAACAGATGTTGATAAAGATGAAGAGCCAGCAGAGGAAACTGTAGAAGAAGGAACAGCTCCTGCAGAAGATACTGCTCCAGCAGAGGAAGAGGCACCAGCTGAAGATGAAGCTCCAGTAGAAGAAGAGCCAGCAGAGGAGGAGGCACCTGCAGAGGAAGAAGCTCCTGTAGACGAAGGAACAGTAGAAGACGCAGCAGTTGAAGACGCAGGAGGAGACGGAAGCGATACAGCAGCAGGAGACGCAGCTAGTTCCGAAGCAGTAGCTGAGTAATGACAAAACGAGTATTATTATTGGTACCTGTACTGCTTCTCGCTGCATGTGAGCGGCAGTACGTGCCAAACCCGGATCCTAACCATACACATGCAGACTTTGCTGTATGGACTGATGGTGAAAAGATCGGGTTTGATGATCCCAAATACATGTCTGGAGTGAGTTGGGACGATGGATCGCATGATGAGGTTGGTGAATATCATGATCAGCATTTACATCTTCATGATGAAATTGGACATGTATTGCATCGACATAAGCCAGGGCTTACATTAGAAGCATTCTTCGAGTCTCTTGATTACACATTCCCACTGCCAATAGAGCGATGGACTATGTGGGTGAATGGTGCACAAATGGAATTCGATCTTCAGTATGTATTTAAAGATATGGACCAAGTATTACTGACAAATTCAACAGGGAGTGCACAGGTTCTTTATGAGGTAGAGCAGCTTACCGATGACGCATGTCGTTACTCAAAAACATGTCCGTGGAAGGGTGAGCCCCCAGCAGAAAACTGTATCGCAGATCCTGAAGTTCCGTGCGTTGCTCCCTTGGAAGACCTTTAGGTCATAGTAAAGTCTCTATACACAATATAGCTGATATAAAGGATATATCCTGTGAGTAGTACGATTCCTTCTTTGCGGTTTAAGATGTAGTCCTTTTCCTGTTTCCACCAGAAGAAGAGTCTGCGATGCAGATGTCCATTGTGGATGAGTAGGAAAAGCAACAGTGTTGATGCTACGACAACAGATAGGTCGAAGTTAATGATCGGTTCGAATGGTAGAGGCTTGATAAATGCAGAGAGTCCAAGGATCCAGAAAATATTGAAGATGTTTGATCCAACAATGTTTCCAATGGCGATGTCTGCTTTTCCTTTCCTGGCAGCAACAATAGATGCTGCAAGTTCTGGAAGAGATGTTCCAAGGGCAACAATAGTAAGTCCAATAAGGGTTTCGCTCATTCCAAAAATTGTCGCAATACTAATTGCTCCATCAACGGCTAGCTTTCCTCCAAGTGCAAGTCCAGTGAGGCCTACAAGAAATAGTCCCCAGGCTTTCCACAAGGACATGTCAGGTTTCGTGCGTTCATCTTCTAGCACCTCTGGGTTCTTCATTCCAAACGTGTAGTACATAAAGATGACGAAGAATCCTAGGAATGCGAGTCCGTCACTGCGGCTCAGCTCTGATATTGGATATCCATCAACGAGCATGTCGTTTGCCATGATGAGTAGTGTCAGAGACGCAAGTAACGTAAATGGAATCTCTTTAATGATGGTAGATCTTTGAACAGCAAGTGGGGTAATAATTGCTGTTATTCCAAGGATAAGTAGTGTATTTGAGATATTTGATCCAACGACGTTACCAATAGCGATTCCTGCATTGTCTTGAAAGCTCGCGATAATATTCACAATAAGCTCTGGAGCAGATGTTCCAAAGGAGACAACAGTCAGTCCAATCATTAGGTCACTGAGGCCCAGTCTTTGTGCAATAGACGTAGCACCTTCAACCAGCCAGTCTGCCCCTTTGACGAGGAGAACGAATCCGCCGAGAAGAGCAACGAGTGCAAGAAGCATTGGTCAGAGTGTACAGGGATTAGGGGGTAGGGGGTAGGGGGTATAGGGGGTAGGGGTAGGAAATGGAGTGATTTGCTTGCGATTTTGTGTATGATTGACCAAAATACGGTTCAATTATGACTAATCAACAAGACGATACACAGCCGGCAGATGAGACTGAAGCGGACGCTACTGTAGTGGATGACACTACAGAGATTGATCGCTTAAAGGATATGGCTGCTCGGGCTCAGGCAGATCTTCAAAATGCAAAAGCACGCATGGAGAAAGAGTCAGTAGACATTCGAATGTATGCCATGCAAACAATGATTGAAAAGCTTCTGCCTACTGTCGATAACTTTCAACGTGCATTTAGCCATCTTCCAGATGACCTTAAGGATCACGATTGGGTAAAAGGGTTACAGGCCACAGAACAACAGCTAATGAAAGACTTGGAATCTGTAGGACTTAAAAAGATCGAGTCTATGGGTCAGGCAGTAAACCCAGAGCAGCATGAAATACTTCAGGCTGGAGAAGGGGAAAAAGATACAGTTATTCAGGTGCTCGAAGATGGATACGCGCTCAATGGTAAAGTTATTAGGGCAGCGAAAGTTGTTGTAGGCCAGGGCTAGGCTTTACGACATGAAGAAGAACGGTGTTTGCAGTCTTTTGACGTCTTCCATTCGGTAGTCGAGCATTTTGCTTCCGACAAATATAATGGAAACGTCACCGCTTTCAACCATTGCCTCTATGTTGTCCTGGAGTAATCCTTTTCCACAGAGGAATTCGAAATGCATTTCTTTTTGGTCGTTGTTTATGCGATGTGTATTAATGCTTTTAAAGAGATCATCTGCTCGCTTCTTTACGTCACCGGTAAATGCTGTGGTGTACTTTTCTTCTGGGCAGTGGAGTAAGGCGATATTTTCTACATGGTGTTCTTCTGCCCACTTTACGACTGTACTCATGCGCTCGGGGAACGAATACCCTCGAGAGCAGAGGACTGCTACGGGGCCACTATGTTTTCGTAGAGGGGACGATGATAGCTCTTTTGCAATACCAAGCTTGCATGCAAGTAGAGGCGTGAGTGGTGGTTCGATAATAAGAGTAAGAAGTATTACCCATAGCCCAATAGGCATAATGACTTCTGTACCAGGGATTCCACTAAGTTGGATGGTGATTAGCAATACTGCAGGGATAACCCCTGTCTCACGAACGAAAGAGAGGAATATCATTTCGCATAAAGAAAAGCGCTGCTTGGTTTTTGCGAAAGGAAGAAGCATTGCAAAGACAATAAGAGGGCGCAAAACAAACATAAAGATAAGCCCTGCAGCAATTCCGATTCCTGCGTATTGCAAGAGTCCATGAACATTAACCATGGCTCCGAGTAACATGAAGATCATGGGTTTCATGAATCCTTCTATGGTTTGGTTGAAGTAGTGTTCTACATGGCGGAAATGTGATCGCATGTGGAACAAGAGTCCACAGAGAAAGACTGCAAGGAACCCGCTACCACCAAACAAGCTTGCGAGCATGTAGCAAAAGATTGGGATAGCAATAAAGAGGGCCGCGTCTGTTCCGTCCTCTGTTTGCACACGTGCTTTCCAGTAGTTCCAGATGTGCAAGATGAAGAATCCGAGGAATCCGACACCAGAGCCAATAACGATTGTTCGAATGATCCGTCCAAAGTTTTCTGCAGAAATAAGAAGTTTATAACTTTCGATCACGGTTGATGGCTCTCCGTTTTCTAGGAATAGTGTGAGGAATATACCGACAAGCACTGCGCCAACAACATCGTTAATAGCACTTTCACTAATGGCGATATGCTTCACGCGTGTTTTTTTAAATATCAGCGTTTGCAGGCTTGGAATAATGGCAGCGGGATCTGTCGATGCAATGGCAGCTCCTAGAAGAATAGCTGCTCCTATTGGAATATGGACTCCGAAGGCTCCTCCAATGAGAGGGAGAATTTTTGCAAATAGGAATGCATTGATAATTGTCCCAACAATGGCGAGTGCAAGAATTGGTCCAATAAGCGTCTTAAACTTTCTAAATGGTGTTTCCAGGCCTCCTTCGAATAGAATGAGCACTGCACCTATTACAATCAGCGTTGTGAGGGTAACGGGATTATTTGTGATAATCGACAATATGTCCTTCGAACCGATTCCAAAGAATATTGCGAGCACAAAAGAGGGAAGTGCTGTTGGCTTTGCCAGTTCATAGATAATGAACCCTAGCAGTAGGACAATAACGATGCCACAGAGTACAAATAGCGTTCCTCCAAGCTCTGATACACCTCTAAATGCTCCATTGATGGCTACCGTAAAATTGCTCGATAGGAACCAACTTAAGGCAAGCATTCCCGCTATAAGAGCATAATTCTGCACAATATTTCGCATTTCTCGAATAGACATTGCCAAAGGCTACTCTTCAGAAATGGCTAGGGCAAGCTGTTTTTAGATCAGAGATGCAAATTCACCACCTTTTTCTTCGTAACTTTTATACATGTCGTAGCTAGGGGACGCTGGGGAAAGAAGGACGATAGGGGGTTGGGGGTTGGGGGTAGGGTTAGGGATGAAGTTTTTGGCTATTTTTACTGCTTCTTGCATAGATGAAGTTTTGTGAATTTTGATATGTGGACTCTGTATAGTTTCTGCAATTTTGTCGCCGTTTTCCCCGAGGAGGATGACATGCTCTATGGAAGATGCGTCTATGCGTGCACCAAGTGTGCTGTAGTTAAGCCCTCGGTCTTTCCCGCCGACAATCAGGATTGCAGGGTCCACCGCATCGATTGCTGCAATGGTAGAATCTGGTGTCGTCGAGATTGCGTCATCTATCCACAGAGTATCGTGATGTGTACCAACGCTATATAATCGATGTGGAAGCCCTGTGAAGATCTTCACAGCTGTTGTTATAACATTAGCATCTATTCCTAGGCTCCGAGCCACTGCAGATGCTCCTGCAATGTTTATAAGGTTATGGTTACCAATGAGCTTTGTATCTTCTATTCCTACCGTTGCATCGTTTTGTGTATATGAGATTTTAGCCCCTGCTGATGTGTTGGCAATCTCTTTGGCACCGTCAGATCCTTCAAAGTAGAACACCGTATCATTTGAAGATTGATATTTGCAGATGGATTTTTTGGCATCTTTGTATTCTTCAAGGGAACCGTGATAGTCCAGATGCTCTGGGAAGAACGATGTGACGACTGCTATGTGTGGACTCTTTGTTATTTGCATCAGCTGATAGCTACTGAGTTCTATGACTACAATGGTTTGTTCAGTAATTTCTGCGATGTGTGCAATTGCTGGATCACCGATGTTTCCAACAAGTACACTTTCTTTACCTCCTTCTACAAGGATCGCATGGATCAAGCTTGCTGTTGTACTTTTTCCTTTGGATCCCGTGACTCCAATGACAACTGTCTCTGCTGGAATAGAGTCTAAGAATATCTGTGTCGCATTTGTGAGCGTACTCTTTAGTTTTGTCAGTTCTTGGTACGGAGGGATTCCTGGAGCTTTTATCACCACATCAAATGGATGCAGATTTTCTAGGTATCCAGCATTATCCTTTCGGTCTCTTAGGGTGATTATCGCTTGCGGTGCATAGGTTAGCAATGCTTCCTGCATGGCTTTTCCTTCACGGCCATGTGCTCCGACAATTGCAATTTTTTTGCCGTTGAGGTCTGTTATATGCATTAGGGGTAGGGCTAGGGGGTTGGGGGTAGGGATTCGGTGTACATCTTCATAACAGGAGTGTCGTTAAACTCTCCGCGGTCTTTAATCATCTTGAAAGCCTGAATTGTTTCTTCTGGGGTTCCGACACATTCAAATGGTTTGAAGCCTTCTATTCCAAGGAGTTGCTTGAATAAGGGGATGGTACTTTTATTTTCAAAAATATTCTTTTCAAACATATTCACGACAGCATCTTTTTTCATATGAGCAGCCATGAGCGCAAAAACAAATGTACACTTTGGACATGTTCCGCACCAGCGAGGTTCACCTGGCTTTCCAGCAATCCTCCAGTTGGCATTGCAGCTTGTAGTACAGTCAAAATATTGCGGGTGCTTTACGTACTCTCCCACAATCTCTAGCTCTGTCATATCGCGAAGTAAGCTTTTATATTTTAGGTTTGGATTGATGTATGTACGAATGTACGTCGAGAAGCCCTTCTCAAATTCTGCAGACTTGCTCCATTGATGATTAATCTCTTTTCCTAGGTACTGCACATTTCCTTCGTTTGCACTTTTTTCGTTGCTCATCGCAATTTCATCAAAGTTAAACATCTCTGCAATGAACACGCTCAGCGTAGAGAGCACTGCAGTGATCGGAATATGACCGTTTAGTGCCCCTTGTGCATTCATTTCAAAAAGCTTGCGTGGAAGTTTTCGTTTTACGGTAATGCAGTGCAGGTTCATCACACTCACCATATTGTCGATAAGAGGATGGCTCCCCATACGAAGAAGCGTAATGTCGCGGCCTTCTGCCTTTAACTTTTCGACCGTTACGATACTGTCTTTTCCTCCTCCAATAGGGACTAAGACGCGGCCATTACTTGGACGCTCTTTTGGTGCTGGGATATTACCGACAACTGGAAAGTCTATGAGGTCTTTGAAGTCTATCTTGTTCTGGTAGAAGAATTCCCCGAGGCCATTTTCGTACACGCTATTCCAAAATGCTGCCTGGTCGGAGCTGAGGCTTCCAGAGCGGATCTCGATCTTCTTTGGACAGCAGGTTTTAAAGTAACTGGTTCCTGCAGCCAAGTGCAAAGCAAAGAGGGTGTTTTCTAAATTGTCTTTATTTCGGTTTCCACGAGGTATTTCGATAATCTCCGTAAAGGATATCTCGTCATCGAGGCTGTAACGAAGACGTACTTCTCCGCTGGGTGCGTCGAAGTCGTAGGAATCGAATATAAAGGTTGAATAGTCTTTCATAAGAGAGTGGTGCCGAGGGAGGGAATTGAACCCTCACTCCTTGCGGAACACGATTTTGAGTCGTGCGCGTCTACCAATTCCGCCACCCCGGCACGGCGCTATTCTACTATGAGTTTGATCGTTGGTAGAGCCTTTTTCTACTGAATTGTGATTGTGGTCTTCTTTACAGCATCAAGCGTTGCGCCCCCTGTAGGGTTGCTAATCTCGAACCAGAAGGTCTCTCGTGGGTCATTGAAGGTGTCAGAGAGAATAGGGATGCCGATAGATTTTTGGGATTCACCGTCTCTAAAGACAAGGGTGCCAGATGTTTCTATGTAGTCTGCGTCGGACTTGGCAAGAGCATTTGTTGTCTTGTAGTCCACAGACACTTCACCATCTGCACCACGGATACGGTCAATGACAATTCTTATTGATTCCCCTTCAGAGGTATCGTATTTGTCTGACATAAGCTTTATGTTTCCATTGCCGAAGCTCGATACTTCGTCATCGACAATGACGAGACTTGCTGTGCTCAGACTTCCGAGCTCCGCACCTCCTGTAGGATCACTAATCTTCAGGTCTACAGTTTTGTTACCGTTGGTCTTATTGTTATCTTTTATAGTTATATCAAATGACTGCTTTGCAGTTCCTGCAGGAAACTCGAGAGTTCCAGATGTAGTGTTATAGTATTCGCTATCTGCAGATCCATTTGTGGCTTCATACTTCACAGATGTGCTACCACTTGTTCCGGTTCGTTCTACAGTGATGGTAATAGTGTCTCCATCTTCTATGACTTCATATTCAGAAGCGCTGAACTCAAATACCCCATTGGAGTTCACATCATTAGCAGAAGACCCATCGCCTGTATCGTTATCAACAATAGTTAGCGTGGCTACAGCTGGGGAGCCAAGCAACGCTCCACCTGTTGGATTCTTTAGGCGCAACGTCACACTTTCATTATCTTCCGCTTCATTGTCATCTGTTATAGGAATAATGAACGACCCCGTTGTTTTTCCGTCTGGAATAGTAATCTTTCCACTGACCGTGTCGTAGTCACTGCCTCCATCTGCTGTTCCGTTTGATGTTTCGTATTCGATACTGACGACTCCTGTATTTCCTCCATATCGAATAATATTGATAAGCACTTCTCCTTTATCCTCATTTGCCTTGTAGCTTCCGGTTGTAAACCTGAAAGACCCTGCTGGGTTTGCCACAGTACTTGAAACTACACTGCTTGAGGTTGAAGAAGAGGAAGTGCTTGTTGTTCTCCTACTACTAGAAGACACTGCAATATTTTGTCCTGTTAGGTGCGCTTTGAATCGTTGCATCATAACGGCAACTTGCCCTCTGGTTACGTAGTCATTTGGTCCAAATTGTCCGTCGCTGTATCCAGTAATAATTCCTGCTGCGTACATATCTCCAACTGCGCCATCATAGTATGCACCGCCTGGTACATCTGGGAATGCGCTACTTCCTAGTGTTCCTGCATTTACGGATGCAAAAAGACCAAGTGAGAAGCCAAATACAATAAGTGATGCTGCGTTAGGTTTGTTCATAATAGGAGGAAGGGGAAAGATGCCTCTATTATGCAGTATAATCATAAATATTTTCAATGAGCGAGATATTGGCTTACCATACAATAGAATGCGCATAGCAAGTTTGTCACCGGCAATCACAGAAATACTTTTTGCGTTGAGATTGCAAGAGCAGATCGTCTGTACTGATGAACTTTCTGATTACCCTGAAGAGGCGCAGAGTATTCCTCGTGTCATCAATGATAATGTGTATGAATACGAAGCGGATTTGGTTTTTTTATTATCAGCTGCAGAGGACAAGCTTTTTAAGAAGCTTCAAGGGGCGGACTTTAGTGTGTCTCATCATAGTCCGCGTACTATCAATGATATATATGAAATGATTCGTAGCATCGGAATGATAATGCAGGTAGAGAAAGAAGCAGCTGCAGTTGTTCTTCAGATGCAGCAAGGGCTTAAGGATGTAAAGCGAAAATCAACATTACTCCCGAGTCGGCAGGGTGTGTATATAGAAGGATGCCCCCAGCCTTGGGTAAAAGAAGTTGCACACATTGCAGGGCTTGAACGCGTCGCACGTGAGTCAGATGCAGAAATTATAGTTTCACATAACGGACGCATAATTGATGCAGCGTTCTTGGAAAGAGCAGGTCCGCGTTTAGTTGAAGGTGCACGCTATTTATATGGATGGGCTTTTGAAAACTTACACTAACCTTCTTGCGTGCGAGCTAAACTCGACATACTTTATGAGTGTACTTTTTCACTCCTTATTTCATGACAACTTCTTTAGAACAACTTGATGACTTTATTCGTAGCAAAGGTCTTTTAACGCATTACTTTTACGAGCAGAAATGGAATAACGGAGAGCTTTCAAAAGAGGAGCTTGCGGTATACGCGAAAGAATATTTCCATCTTGCAAAGCGTGTTCCAGTTATTGTCACCAACGTTCGTGATAGGGCGATTGCAAGAGGGGAAACAGCTCTTGTGACAGAAATTGAAAAGAACATCGTAGAAGAGACAGAGCACATAGAACTGTGGAAGCGTTTTTCCCTTTCTCTAGGAGTCAGTGAGGAAGACCTCGAAAATTACAATCCACATGAGCTTACAAAAGAAGCAGTAAACGAGCTTGAAGAACTTTCAAAAGGATCATTCGAAGATGGAGTGACTGCTATGTATGCAATGGAACTCACACTTCCAGAGATCTCCCAGACAAAGAAGGACGGACTCTGTAAGCACTACGATTTGAATAGCGAAGATGCACATGTCTACTTTGACGAGCATTTAAACGAAGAAGAACATTTCGCTGTATGGAGAAAGGTAGAAGTAGACCCTGTTCGCGCAATGACTATCACAAAGGCTTCACTAAAGGCACAACACAAAGTGCTTGATGGTGTATGTGAAATGTGTGGTTTTTGTGTCACATGCAACTAGTTTTACTGAATACTATCCCTACATTCCCAAACTACTTCTATGAGCTCCACTCCCTATACTCGGTTTCAGACTACATTGCATAGAGTTCTTACGAAGATAGATTTTGAACACGGCAGTAATACACTTTTTGATGATCCGCAGCATATTCACAAAAAGGATATTACTATTAAAGGAGATGATGGGATCCCAAAGACAATGAGTGCCTTTCGTGTGCAGTTTAATAATGCTCGCGGGCCATACAAAGGTGGTATTCGTTTTCACGAGGAAGCAGATGAAGACGAGGTAAAAGCGTTGGCTGCTTTGATGTCTATTAAAACTGCAGTGGTAAACATTCCCTTTGGCGGAGCAAAAGGAGGTGTTCAAGTGAATCCTAAAGAGCTTACAAAGGGGGAAGTGCAACAGGTAGCACGTGAGTATGTTCGTGCTTTTCAAGAACATCTTGGGCCAGATATCGACTGTCCTGCACCAGATGTTAATACGAATCCAAACATTATGGCGTGGATGCGCGATGAATACGAAACTCTGACAAAGTCGTATAGCCCTGCGATGATTACCGGAAAGCCGCTTTCATTTGGTGGTTCACTTGGTAGAGACTCGGCAACTGCCAGAGGAGGATTCTTTATTTTGCAAGAGATGGTCGACCGTTTGGCATTAGATCCATCCGACATGCGCGTTGCTATTCAGGGCTTTGGAAATGCAGGAGCACATATGGCGAAGTTCTTACATAATGCAGGGTACATCGTCGTTGCAGTGTCAGATTCACAAGGGGGAATCTACAGCCCAGAAGGAATAGATCCTGTTCGCGTCTCAAAGTACAAAGAGAAAACAGGAGCGGTAACAGGGGAGTATTGTGAAGGGTCTGTCTGTGATATTAGTCGTATGAATATGGATAACGTGAAGAAGGTGACCAATGCAGAGTTGCTAGAGATTGATTGTGACATTCTCATTCCTGCAGCTCTTGATAATGTGATCACAGCAGATAATGCAGACCGCATTAAGGCGAAGTACATTTTGGAACTTGCCAATGGCCCAACAACACCAGAGGCGGATGCGATACTTGAGAAGAAGGATGTTCGCATCATTCCAGATGTCCTAGCAAATGCAGGAGGAGTGACAGTAAGTTACTTCGAGTGGTCACAAGGGAGAAGTGGGGAGCAATGGACGGAAGACATAGTCGATGACCGTCTGAAAAAAGTAATGCTTGATGGCTACAAGGCGGTTCGACGTGAAGCACGTCGTGAAAACTTAACCTATAGAGAAGCGGCGTTCGCTGTTGGTATCAAAAAGATGTTTGATGCTATGACCGTGAGAGGCTGGCTTTAATTTTTAATCTCAATTACCCTACTGACCATGAAAGATGTTGCAATTGTTGGCCTTGGATGCGCTGCATATACCGCAGCGGTTTACACTGCTCGTTATAAGCTCGATACAGTTCTTATTGGTGAGGTTGAAGGAGGAATGGGTATGAGTGCTGCGGAGGTTGGAAACTGGCCTGGGAACATTGATATTTCAGGACCTGATCTTATGGAGAATTATAAAAATCACGCTCTGAGTTTCGAGAACGTCGAACACAAAGTTGGTCGTGTTGAAAAGGTTGAAAAGACAGATGAAGGGTTTCTACTCACTATGCAAAATAGTGATACCCTCGAAGCACGAACAGTGATATTTGCGACAGGTAGTAACAAGCGTCACCTTGGAATTCCAGGAGAAGAAGAGTTTTCTGGAAAAGGGGTCACGTACTGTGCAACATGTGATGCATTCTTTTACCGTGGTAAAGACGTTGCAGTCCTCGGAGGAGGAGATAGCGCGGTTGAAGGCGCGGCAATTGCAGCTCAAGTTGCGAACAAAGTGTACCTAGTTCATCGAAAAGATACGTTCCGCGCGGAGCCGTATTGGGTTGATAAGGTCAATGAGAAGGATAACGTCGAATTTGTTCTGAATACCAATGCTATTGAAGTGATTGGAGACCAGAAGGTCACCGGTTTGAAGCTTGATACGCCATGGAATGGGTCCGATACGCTTAATGTTGACGGTGTCTTTATCGAAATTGGAAGCATTCCAGCGGTTTCTCTTCCAAAGAACATCGGATGCACGCTGGATGATCGTGGTCATATTTTGGTCGATGATGCTATGAAAACCAGCATTCAAGGAGTATTTGCAGCAGGAGATGTGAGTAGTGGAAGTAACCACTTTGCTCAATTCGCCACAGCTGCAGGAGAAGGCTCTGTAGCCGCAAATTCTGTGTTTAACTACCTTCAAGCAGGGGAATAGCTTCTTTTTAGACTTTTTCTTGCTATTTAGTCCTAGATCCGTATCCTGTGTGCACTATGCCAAGAGGAAAACGTACCGTATTCGCGATGCTCTGCAAGAAGTCTGGAAACAGAGTGGGCACTTTGCGTTTCCATAAGCAAGATAAGGCAGGTAAGGGTTGGAAGGACCACGCAGACGGTATGAAGAAGTACTGCGGTATCTGTAAGACACGCGAAGATGTGAAGTTCAAAGAAGAACGTCACTCTAAATAGGAATGGACGACCTAAAGCATGAACGTAGGGCTGTCTCTTTTGTTATGACTAGCAGCATGATTGAAGGTGGTTTTCCTATTTTCATTAATCAGGCATCGAGAATCTTTCCTATTATGTTTTTTGCTGCTGTTAGTACATATATTGGGGCAATTCTCCATATTGGACTTCTTATAGTTAGAAAGCGGCTGAGGCAGCATCTACCATGGCAGACATGGGGCTTTATTGCTGGGGTAACACTGTGTAATTCGGTGCTTGCTCTTCTCTTTATCTTTGCAGGTACCAGGTACACCTCTGGTATTAATACCGCTCTGCTGATGCAGTCGGAAATGCTTTTTTCATTCATCTTCTTTCGCGTGATAATTGGGGAGCATATCTCTATACGTCAGATGATAGGAGCGTTAATAGTGCTAACAGGTACATTAACAGTGCTTTATAATGGATCATTTGCACTGAATGCTGGAGATATTCTTATTGTTCTTGGAACGATGTTTTTTCCAATTGGAAACATGTGTGCCAAGAAGGCGTTGGAAGTTGCATCATCATCGTATGTACTTGCCGTTCGTCATATTGTCGGTGGTACGGTGTTTACAGTGCTTGCATTTTTGTATGAAGACATCACCTTACAGATGTTTTCACTTGTATGGGATCACATTTATCTCGTTCTCTTTTACGGTATTATTGTTCTGGTGATATCAAAATTGTGTTGGTATGAAGGTCTTAAAGATCTCGCTTTGTCGAAAGCGGTATCTATCATGCTTGGGTATCCAATTTTCAGTATGATTTTTGCAATGGTCTTTTTGCATGAAATACCTACTGTGTATCAGGTACTTGGAATGAGTATTACTATTGGTGGATTATTTATTCTGGTTAAGCGAAGTTCTCCTTCGACCTTACCGGTAGATATTGTATAGTGCGGATATATGAAAGACGTGTATAGAAGTTGCGCATCGGTAGCTGTGTTCCGCAAGAACGGAGAGCAGATAGAGATGCTTCTTGTGCATAAGCCACGAAAGAAAGATGCATGGCAGTTGCCGCAAGGTGGTGTCGAAGAGGGCGAGTCTATAGAGGAGGCAGCACTGCGAGAAATTCAGGAAGAAGCGGGTATTGCTCCGCGTATTATCGGGAATAGTGGGAAGGTCTATACGTATGATTTTCCAGCAAGTTATAGACGATTTCGTCCAGATAATGTGTGTGGACAGACTGTAGAGTATTTTTTTGGTGAGTTGGATATGGGGATAGATGTTACGGTGGACCAAGATGAGATCGATAGTTTTACGTGGGTAACACGGAAGAAGATTCCAAAATATCTAAAGCGTAAAGCGTATTTGAAACTTGCAATGAATCTGTATGATGATGGAGTAGCACTTCTTACTTAGTATGAGACTTCAGCACTTATCACTAGAAAAATTTCGGAGTTATGACGCTCGTACATTCGATTTTGGTGATGCAAATACACATGTATTTGTAGGGCCAAATGGGATAGGGAAAACGAATATATTAGAGGCGATCTCTTTGTTGTCTTTGACGAAATCTTGTCAGAAGGCAGAGGAGGCGGACATTATCGCATGGGGAGAGGATTACTATCGCGTCAAAGGGCAGGTGCTCACAGGTGATAAAGAGCAGAAGAATCTAGAGCTTGTTAGCCAGATCTCACCACGAAAGCAGAAGGCGTGTTTTATTAATGATGTGAAGGTTAGTGCAGGGGAAATGGTTGGCACACTCCCAACTGTTATATTCCTTCCAAGAGACTTGGAGCTCTTTAACGGCTCACCTGGAAATCGCCGTCACTTTTTGGATCAGTTACTTTGTCAGGTGTCTCCTCAGTATCTACAGACCTTGGTGCAGTATCAAAAGATTCTGAAACAGAGAAATGCTCTTCTTCGAAAGATATCCGATGGAGTTGCCCGAAAGACAGACTTGGCTATTTGGGATGAAAAGACTGCAGAGACTGGCGCAGTTGTTATGCTTAGGCGTTTAGAATTATGCGAAATGCTTCAGTGTACATTTGGACAAGAGTTAAAAGCTCTTGGAGAAGACTGGGAGGGTGCTCGCATAGTGTACGAGCGAAAGGGTCAGGCGCGTGATTTTGAATCTGCAAAGTCTGAAATGATGGATCTACTCTCTCATTTTCAAAGTAGAGATATTATTTTGCAATCAACCACAATAGGGCCGCATAGAGACGACTGGAAAGTGTTGGTAGATGATAGGGACATCTCTACATTTGCATCGCGTGGTCAGCAACGAACTGCCATTTTGGCACTACTCTTTCTAGAAGTCTCGTACTTAGAATTACAACGCGGAGAAAAGCCCGTTGTCTTACTCGATGATGTGTTCTCTGAGCTCGATGATAATCATCAGTCAGCGTTACTAGAATCGTTGGATGATCACCAAGTGCTTATCAGCACAACGCATGTCCCGTCTAATGTGCATGGGGCGAAGGTGTGGGAAATAGGGGGTAGGGTTAGGGTTAGGGGGTAGGGTTAGGGATATTAGACGATGATTGATGCCTGTTTTCCTAGATATGCGCCATAGGCCGCTAAGGCTAATGCATCTGCGGCATCATCTGGCGTTGGGATCTCTTCGAGGTTCATAATAATCTTTACCATTTCTTGCATCTGCTTTTTGTCTGCAGATCCGTCGCCAGTAATACAACTTTTTAGCTGCGGAGGAGTTGGTTCGATAATGGGGATACCAGTTGCTGCAACTGTTGCGAGAATAACGCCTCTGGCTTGGGCAACGTCTAGAGCAGTTTTTTCGTTGACCGAGAAATAGAGCTTTTCGATGACGGCAAGCTCTGGCTTGTTCTCTTTTAGGTATGCAGAGAGGTCGTCTGCTATCTCTTTGAGGCGATCTGCCATGGGTAATCCTGCTTTTGTCTCTATAGTAAGCCATTCTATAGGCGTAACAGACTGGCTAGACTCGCTATCGATGAGCCCTATTCCAATCGTTGCCAGTCCTGGGTCGATTCCAATAATCCGCATAGGTGTAGTGTAGCGTATTGCAAAATATATATTTTATAGCCTTATATACGCTCTAGAATGGAGAGAAAGGCGATATTCTGTTATAATAAGAGGATTTAAAACATTGTGGATACCAACACACACCGCCATCGGCACTTTGTAGCATTGCCTGCATTCCTTCTTCTTGTCAGTATAAGCTTTGCTGATTCCGATGGAGATGTATCTCGCGTCATCTCTAGCATGACGTCATCGTTTTCTTCTACGGAAGATTCAGCTTTTCCAGCCGGAACGTACGGAGAAGTTATTGAAGGGGATTTACTTGTCGACAATGGTCTTGTGCTTACATCAGGTGTTGTACGACTTGGTTCTCATTCACAGATGACACTCTCTATCGACTCACTTACTTTAACGGTATTTGATGGAGGGCTATACGCAGCAAAGACAAATGAGTCTGTGACTATTGCTGCTATCACTTCTCCGGTATTCGTAACGCATGGTGACCAACGAATGGTAGTCCCCGTTGGGATGCAGTGGAGTTTCAGTGAAGATTCTATAGACCCTCTTACAGCAGGCTTTAAAGATTGGATGCAGGCACGCAAACTTTCTCCGCTTCCTTCATACTTCCTTGAAGAGCAGATCATTGCCCTACATTTAGTAGAGCAGCGTACAGAGGAAGACCTGCCAGCTCTTCGTTCTTATTTACCAGTAGATGCTTTGTCTGTAGATACACTACTACTTCCAGTGTCGCTAGCCACAGAACAGAAAGAGAGAGTAGGCCATGTACTTGGTGTTGTTCGTAGCGCTATCGAGGGTAATGACACTGTGTATTTAGCAGAGCTTTCTCAGAATGAAGAAGTATCACTCGCTATGCAGTCTCCTCGTGGTCGTACGATGCTTGGCACACTTCTTAGTCAACGAGAACTCAACACTGCTATGAAAATGGAAGTCTTACTTCGCATTGCAGATACAGAAGCAATGTGGAGTGTGACGTCGTTCCACCCAGAGTACAGGGACATTGCATGGTCACTCATTGGACCAGATGTATCCATCGAGTCACAGTTGGTTCGTGCATTCCTGTTCCCATTTAGCTTGTTCTCCGCAGAGGAGGTATCAGACTTTGTGTTAGACCGTTATCGCGTCACTATCCTTGGAATGGTGCAGAGTGTTGGTGACAATTCTTTGTTTGTCGATAACATGCTCGATGCTCACCTCACCCTTATAGACCGCCTAGAGACAAAGGGATATCCACGAAGGGCAGCACATATGTCCGATACGTTGGTTGCTCTTATCGATTCTATGGAATCGCAGACAGAGTCAATGGTGAGAGCCCTTGAGTATCTGAGCTTAAGCTCTGCTATAGATATAACTCCACTGCCAGAACGGCGGATTGTTGATGCTTCGCCTGAGACGAAAGAAGAGCCAGAACCAGTTGTTCCAGATGTGGTCTATACAGCCCTAGAGGTAGAGGCTATGGCACAGGCGCTACTGCAGGATTCAGGTGCCCTGTTTACCACACAGACTGGTATTGCTGCATATGCTGATAATAAGGCTCGAGTATCTGGGATCTACTTTAGCGCCCCTCTGGAGGACCGAAAAGTAGCCTTCACTTTGGACGTCTATACCAAAATTGTCAGTGCAATAGAGATTAACGGTCAAAAAGACTTCCCCTACGAGCCATCATTTGAAGGATTTGTAGAGTGGATTTCTAAGTAGAAAGAGGGGATTTAATTGACCAAGAGGCCGTTTCTTCGTACCCTATGTGGGCTTTGATGGGCGACTAGCTCAGTTGGTTAGAGCGCTACACTGATAATGTAGAGGTCGCAAGTTCAAATCTTGCGTCGCCCACCATCTAAGAATTAAAAAAGAGGACCACGTGGTCCTCTTTTTATTTATTGCTAGCTGAAAGACTATCGAGTGTTTCCTCGGCTAAGACCACGCCATCCAGCACGGATACACATAGACTGCGCTGTACCTTCTAGGTACTTACATGCATTGCGAGCGAATTCATCACGAGAGTTGATCATGCGGCGAGCATTTCCACCATCTTGGCTGTGACGCCTTAATCGTGAAAGGTTGTAGTTACCAATGCGACGGATATTAGATGTTGTCGTACTTCTGCGAATAACGCGACTGTCACGGACAGTATTACTTCGGCTTACTGCATTTAGTGGTGCGCTAACACGTAGACGTCCACTGTGCTCAAGAACGTACATACAACGAGACTTTTCGCGTCCTGAGAGCTCTTGGCAACGGGCAGCACCTGCAGCTTTGCGTGACTCAGCACCTGTTAATGGTGTCGATGCAAAGAAAAGAACGCCGATAAGTGCGCTTGAGGCCATAGTTTTCAAAGATGTATTCATAGTATTAGGGGAAGATTTTGTGAAGTATACTGCATAAATATCAAAAGTAAAAAGATCCTGACCACAAATGTCAGTGTATATATCTTATTTATCGTAGATTTTTGTCACACTTTCACCTTTATCTACACTCTGGATGACTTCTGCTAGTAGTGGGGCGATTGGAACGATCGTGAGTCCTTCAAATGCTTTTGGGTCTGTTGCGATAGTATCGGTCACAATGACCTCTTTAAAGGCAGCTTTTTTAAGTCTTTCTATTGCAGGTCCAGAGAAAATAGAATGGGTTGCAATGGCATAGACGTCTGGATTTGCCCCCGCTTCGATGAGGGCTTCTTTTGCAGCACAAAGACTTCCTGCAGTATCAATCATGTCATCAAAAATGATACAGGTCTTTCCTTTGATATCTCCGACGAGTTCCATCATTTCGACTTCTTGATGGCTTGGGCGTGATTTGTGAATGATTGCTAGGTCTGCGTCGATAAGATCTGCAAATTTCTTTGCACGCTTTGCACCTCCTTCGTCTGGGGAAACAACGACAGCATTTTCAAGTTTCTTCTCTAAGATGTATTTTGCAAAGACAGTTCGTGCTTCTAATGCATCTACAGGGATAGAGAAGAATCCTTGGATCTGGTCTGAGTGCAGATTTAATGTCATGACATGATTAGCACCTGATTGCTCTAGTAGCGTCGCAACAAGTTTCGATGAAATCGGCTCTCGCGGTTCAGCTATTCGGTCTTGTCTTGCATATGGGAAGTAGGGGATCACAACGTGAATGGTTTTTGCAAACGAAAGCTTTGCAGCCTGGCACATAAGGAATAGTTCCATGAGGTCTTCATTGACGGACCCAGTTCCTGCAGTTTGTACAATCCAGACATCTTGCCCACGGACAGATTGCTCGTATTTCACGTACCTCTCTCCTGAGCTGAAGTTTTTTAGCTTCACTTTCCCAAGATCCACACCAAGTTCTTTGGCTATATGCTCAGCGAGCTTCAGATGAGATGATCCTGCGAAAAGCTTCATAGTACTACTATTGTAGCAGAAAATCTGCTTTAAATCAGCCTCAATATGGACACTTTAGAGTATGTGGTACCATTTAGGCATGCATGTACGCTTTTCCTCTTGTATCGGCCTCCCTTTAATGGAGGAGGGCGTAGAAGGTGTTCTTGGCACGGTGTCAGGTATACTTATCCATCCAGATACTGCATATGTTGAAGGTTTTTTTGTATATGGCTCTGGGCATGGTCCTTCAAACCTTTTTGTCTCTTCCATGGATATTTCTCGATGGGGGACCAGGCTTTATGTGCGCAATGCAGATGTTATTGCCCCTGCTGATGACCGTATTCGTTTACAGGCTTTACTTGAAGATAATCGCACGGTTCTTGGGCAGAAGATTGTGACTGAATCTGGCGTGCGTGTTGGCCGGTGTAAAGATGTTCAAATCAATACAGACTCTATGCATATAGAGTGGATATTTCCAAAGAAATGCCTTCGATGGGGGGTTGCCTTGCCTGTATCAGAGGTTATTGAAGTTACGGTGGCTGCCATTATCATAAAAGATAGACTGAAGGCAGAGAAGTCTCCGAAGAATGCAAAGGTTCCACGAGGGGCGTTTGCAGAATTGTCGGATGCTCCACTTGCGGGTCGTACTTCCCAGTAGACATAAAAAAACTCCCCGGTTTAACGGAGAGCTTTTGAATACGAGTTCAGGTTTCTTACGTAAGAAGAACGTCAGCAATGAAGCTAACAATTGCTTGTGCAATCAAGATAACAACCAATCCAATAATAACGTAGAGGATTGTCTTTTTTGCTTTATCTTTCTCCTGTTCTTCACCTTGAGAAACAACGAGACGGATACCAGCAATAACAATGAAGATTACAGCGATCAAAGCCATGAAGTTCAATACAACCTCAAGAACGTCGAGGATTCCTTGGCGAACTTGTTGTTCGCTTCCGCCTTCAACACCACCAATATCTGGTATTTCACCGAAGATATCTTGAGCGAAAGCTTTAGGAGCTGAAGCAAATACCATCGCTGCATATGATGCGCGAAGAGAAAGAGTAGAAAGTTTTGTAGTCATAAAAAAAATGAGAAGTAGAAGTTTTAACCATTGTTACTGATTGTATGTATGTAGCGCAAGGCAAGAATGGCTTCTGAACAGTAATGTTTCTTGACGATTATCGGTTTTCATTTCATGCTTACTCTTCTACAACTTCGTTACTAAGGAAGCCAACAACAATAAGAAGAAGAGCTGGCAAGGAGAACCATAAGTCCTGGTTGAGTATCATGACTTGCATCAGCTTACTCTTCTCTAGAAGAGGAGCGATCGTTGCGAGGTGTTCCATGTTTGGATCGAGGATCTGAACGTCTGCGACAAAGATGAAGAGTGTAATCATAAGAAGTCCAGCAGTTGCGACGCCAAACACGGCGGTCAGGATGACATTTACAAAACCTCCGGGGTCTTTTGTATACCCAATCTCTAGCCCCCCACGTACTGCAATGAAGATAATAAGAGCTATAAAGAGGACAAGTTTGACTCCTGTCAGGATAGTTGAGTCCAAAGAAATGCCAACAATATTGAGCATAGGTAGAGAGTCTCCGCTCAGTCTTTCGATGATATTTCCAATTCCTTCTACTGCCAAAATGGCAATATACGTCGAAACGATCACTTTTATTGCTTCGTGCTTTCCTATAATAAAGCTATAGGTAATGACCAATCCAAAGAAAACAATGATGAAGAGGTCCCATGTAGGCGTGATTGTCATGGCATATAGTGTAGCAGTGGACCTTTAAAGTGGAAAATGGAAAAAAGAAGGGGTCATATTTTCACTTTTTGCTCTCCACTTGTACTCTTTCCGCATGCGTCACGGATTCATCCTCATCAATAAACCAGTCGGCCCAACCAGTCACGATATTGTCTATCGGGTTCGCAGGGCTTTGCCTGAACGGAAGATCGGCCATCTTGGTACTCTCGACCCTGCAGCATCTGGATTATTGGTGCTTGCAGTAGGCGCAAAGGCTTTGAAGGTAGTAGAGCTCTTTACCGACCTTTCAAAGGAGTACATCGCAGACGTAACATTTGGAACAGTGAGTGTGACATACGACAGAGAAGGACCATTTCAAGAGTTTGAACGAAAACCAGGAATTCCAGACCCAGAAGACATCACCATTCAAGAGACGATTCGTAATCGCTTCATTGGAAAGGTGAGCCAGGTTCCGCCAACGACGAGTGCTATAAAGATTGGAGGTGAACGTGCATATAGGAAGATGCGGCAGGGGCGCGATGTCGAGATGCCAACAAGAGAAGTTGATATTTCCTACTGTGACCTACTGTCTTATACCTATCCAAATCTACAAATAAAAGTAGGGTGTAGCAGCGGAACGTATATTCGTTCTTTGGCACATGACCTTGGTCAGTCGCTTAAGTGTGGTGCATACCTCTCTGGTCTGCAGCGTACGAAGGTGGGGGACTTCTCTCTCGATGATGCTGTCGCTCCAGACGATGCTATATGGGGAAAGGTTATTCCTTTAAAGGACGTACTGGCCTCTATGGAGAAGAAGGAGATCTCTCAGAAAGACTTTGATGACATCTCTAATGGACGCATTATTGATGGTAGCTGTACCAAAAATACGGTTGCCTGGCTGGACGGACTCCCTGTTGCCTTGCTCGAGAATGGTAAAGAGGGGGGTATCAAAGCAAGAAAAGTCTTGTAGAACCCCTTGTAAGTCCGTAGAATCTCGCTGATATCTTTCACACCATGGGTCGGTAGCTCAGTGGTAGAGCAGGAGACTCTTAATCTCTTGGCCGTGGGTTCAAATCCCACCCGACCCACCAAAAAACCTCATTCATCTTCTATAGGAAGTTATGAATAGGGATTATTTCTTCACGCTCTCCATACTGTTCTTCTGGATTGTTCTCCAGTCGAATGGGAACTTGTGTGTTTCAACGGCACGAACAAGTGCTCCGAAACAGTCCCACACAGTTTCCTTTTTATACAGGAATGCATTTCCAGCTTCCTGGATGGCATTATAGTTTTTTAAGGTTTTTGTTTCTGGTGCGATTGGTACCACTCCATAACTAAGAGCTTCTTCAAGCTCTGGTAGGCCTGAAGGGTCTGAACAGAACAACACTGCATCGGATGCAGCATACATCTTACGCATAGACACCTCGTCGCTTGGGAGGATTGCGATCCTATGAGCATGGTTCTGTGATAGCTCTGTAAAGAGAGACCCATACTCTGCAGAACCCTTTCCGATGACTAGAATTTGGACATCTAGGCTCATAAGACCAGGAAGAACTGCTTCTAGAAGCTTTCCGCCAAGCTTTTCACTCATTCCTGCAGGTAGGCAAATAACAGGCCTTTTTGCTTCGGCAGGCCAGCCAAGCTCTTCTTGAAGGCTTACTTTGTTCATACCCTTCTTTTCAAGGGATGAGGCTGTATAGCGCTGTGTGATTTTTTGGTCTGTTGCAGGTGTCATAAGATTCGTATTAATCTACTTATTATAGCGGAAAACGGCTCTTTTTTGAAGGGAGCTGCACTGGAAAATCTCCTAAATTGTATTATGATTATACTGTTGTTCTGGAGCTCCTAATAGGGCACTCTAGATAGACATGAAGCATCTTGTCCTCGTTGATGGCCATCACTTAATGCATAGGGCTTATTGGGCTATTCCACGTACTTTAAAGACCAAATCGGGTGAACCGTCGAATGTCTCTTTTGGGATGGCATCTATGCTTTTAGCTATTTTTGCTAATGAGGAGCCAGATGCAGTCGTCATGTGTTTTGATGCTGGTAGTTCTACTTTTCGTCATGAGGAATATAAAGAATACAAGGCAGGCCGATCTGAAACGCCAGACGACTTCTATGTTCAGATTCCGACCGTGCTCAGCTTGGTTGATGCATTCGCACTACCAGAGGTGAGTAGTAAAGAGTATGAAGCAGATGATTACCTGGCATCATATGCTAAGGCAGGGGAGGCAGCTGGCATGAGGGTAACGGTGATCACTGGTGATAAGGATGCATTTCAGCTGGCATCCGATGTTACACGTGTTGCTATCCCTCATAAGGGATATAGCCAGGCAGAGTATTTGGGACCTGCAGAGATAGAAATCAAAATGGGCATCCGCCCAGACCAGGTTGCAGCATTCAAAGGACTTAGTGGAGATAGTTCGGATAATCTCAAAGGTGTTGATGGTATTGGTCCAAAGACTGCATCGACACTATTGCAGAAATACCAAACACTCGAAGGTATCTACGAGCACTTAGATAAAATTCGTCCAAGTATCAGGGAAAAACTAGAACGCGATCGCGAGCAGGCATTTTTCTGTCAGCGCATGGCAGAGCTTGTGTGTGACATTACTCTTCCTCATTCACTCGAGGATGTTACGATCTCAAATGTTGACCCAGGGCCTCTGCTTGAATTCTTTGAGCAGCAAAACTTCACACTACTGACAAAGCGACTATTGCGCTTAATGGAAACGGAATTTGGCAAGAAGTACTTTGATACAGAAGACCTCTCAGAAAGTGGCATGCAAAAAGAAGAACCAAAAAATGAAAAAGAAAGTTCACAACTGTCTCTGTTCTAAGAAAAACTGTGCACACATTTCGTACTCACGAAAAATTAGGTGTGTTTTTTGGCCATATTTTTGTTTGTATTAGCCCTTGCCTAAAACAAAAAATATGAATACAAAATGTAATCACAAACGTGCATCGTGTTCATGTTTGTTGCTCAACACCCTCTTGCGTATCTTCTAAGTCAACGTAGACTTCGCTGTGCTTTTCGCAAAACTTTTGTGACAAGCCATTCTCAATGATTTCAATTTTCTTTTCTAAAAACCCACCATGTCAAAAGAAAGAGTTCTTGCCAGCCTCGATATCGGAAGTTCGAAAATTCGAACAGTAGTTGCTGTCGCCGATGGCGAAGACAGCCAGTCAGTTCCGAATGTTATCGGTGTTGGGCTTTCTCCTTCTTTGGGTATGCGCAAGGGGCATGTTATCGATGTTGAAGAACTGATTCATAATATTATTTCTTCACTCGAAGATGCAGAGCGCATGGCAGGAGTCCCTATTAATCATGTGTATGTCGGTATGTCTGGTTCTCATATAGAGGCATTCGATAGTAGGGGGGTGATTGCAGTATCTGGCTCTGAAATTACAATGGATGATGTTGCACGCGTTCTTGATGCAGCCCAAGCTGTGTCTATCCCCGCGAACCGACGTATCCTTCATATCGAACCAAAAGCATACGCAGTAGACGAGCAGCGTGGTATTAAAAATCCGGTTGGTATGACTGGTATCCGCCTAGAGGCTGATGCTCACATTATAACTGGTCATATTCAGCACGTGAAGAATCTCGAAAAGTGTGTAGACCAGGCAGGAGTCGACATCGATGATTTGGTTCCTTCTACTATAGGGGCTTCAGAAGCAGTGCTCACAAAGCGTCAAAAAGAACTGGGTGTTGTCGTGATCGATGTTGGAGCGGGATGTACAAGTCTTGCAGTCTTTGAAGAGGGAACAATTTTGCACAGCGTCTGTCTTCCTATCGGTGGAGAGAGTGTGACAAACGATATTGCTATCGGACTTCGTACATCTGTTGATACTGCAGAGAAGATCAAAATAGAATTTGGATCTGTTCTTCCAGAGGAGATCGCAGAGCGAGAAATGATTGACCTTTCAACAGTGAGCAAAATTGATACACAAACAGTGAGCAAGAGGTATATGGCAGAGATTATGCAAGCTCGGTACTTCGAGATCTTCTCCCTTGTTAATGAGGAACTCAAACGTATTGGCCGGGCCGGAATGCTTCCAGCTGGTGGACTCCTAACAGGCGCTGCAGTGAAAGCACCTGGAGTGCTCGAGCTAGCACGAGATATCCTTGGCCTTCCTGTACAGATGGGATTCCCAGTCGATATCGGTGGCGTTGTTGAAAAGGTCGACGATCCTGCGTATGCAACGGCACTCGGTACTCTTATATGGGGTATGCGAGAAGGCGACAGTGCGAATCGTAATGTCGGAGGCGTGCAAATGAAACGTGCAGTTATGCAAGCGAGTTCTTGGTTTAAAAGTTTACTTCCTTAGGTCTATTTACCCCAATTTGTCTTTCCCCCCGATATCCATGTCAGATACACTTCGATCACTTTTTAACGGCTCTAAGCCACAGAGTAGTGGAGCCACTGGTTCTACAGGTAACGATACTTTTGCTTCTCATTCCCAAGAGGTGCATCCAGATGTTTCGCCAGGTGCAGACATCCGTGTTCTTGGTGCTGGTGGAGGTGGTAGCAATGCGATCAAACGTATGATCGATGCAGGTATTAAAGGCGTCGATTTCATCGCTGTTAATACAGACGTTCAGGCGTTGTACCACAATCCAGCAGCAAAGAAGCTGACTATTGGAAGAGGGGTAACCCGTGGTCTCGGTGCAGGTGCCAATCCAGATATTGGAAAGAAATCTGCTGAAGAGAGTATGGAGGAGATTAAAAAAGCTATTGAAGGAGCAGACATGGTGTTTATCACTGCAGGTCTTGGTGGAGGAACAGGTAGCGGAAGTGCTCCTGTTATCGCAGATGTTGCTCGCAGTATGGGAATCCTTACTGTTGGTGTTGTCACAAAGCCATTTAGTTTTGAGGGGCTCAAGCGTAAGAAGCTTGCAGACGAAGCTCTTGAGAACTTACGTGGAAAGGTA
>Ga0302135_10000435_pt1 | contig 25396 bp, 21 predicted proteins | sample CBN3_surface_MG_FD_203119 | JGI IMG/M metagenome (GOLD analysis project Ga0302135, IMG submission 203119) | Marine microbial communities from Western Arctic Ocean, Canada - CBN3_32.1 | ecosystem: Environmental > Aquatic > Marine > Oceanic | place: Canada: Western Arctic Ocean | collected...
CACAAACCAGCGACGTGATTGCTAAGATGGAGGCTGACATAAGTGAAGAGGATTAGTCCGGTTGCCAAACGCAACTTGCGGATCACGGCATTCTCCAAGCACGCCACGCAGCCAGGGAAGGAACGCGGGCAAACAAAATGTGGCCAATGTTGAACCCAACTAATAACATATTGAAATAAATAAATAAAAAAATATCGTTACCCACTATTGACTTGAAATACACCATTTCCTAAATCAACGCTGTGTTGGCAATCCAAGGTTGCGAGTGCTAACACCACGGGCGCTTCACGATCTAGTGGATTAGCCGATGGGTGGAATAGATAGTGACCATATTCCGCACATCGTCGCCTGTGTGGCCGAACTTAACGCTGTGCGTCGGATCCAAAAGCGACGCGATCGACAAGGGTGACATATGATCGAGATCGATCACCTAACGAAAAAATTTCCGCAGATTACCGCTGTCGACGATATCTCGTTCTCAGTAGAGCGTGGTGAAGTCCTTGGGTTTCTTGGGCCAAATGGCTCGGGAAAATCCACCACCATGAAAATGATAACGGGATTTCTGACGCCGACTTCTGGTACGGCGCGGGTCGCCGGATTTGATGTCAGAAAGCACCCGATAGAAGTTAAGAAGCGTATTGGCTATCTCCCTGAAGGAGCACCCGCTTGGCCGGATATGACGCCACTAGCGTTGCTCACATTTTGTGCAGAAATACGGGGCTTTAGGGGAAAAGAGAGGGCAGTACGCATAGCGGACGCTGTGGCAAAAACCCAACTGTCGACAGTTTTGCAGCAGCCCATTGAGACGCTTTCAAAAGGATTCCACCATCGTGTCGGTCTGGCGCAGGCACTACTCCACGACCCGGAGGTCCTGATTCTTGACGAGCCGACAGATGGACTCGATCCAAATCAAAAGCATGAAGTCCGCGAACTCATTAAGCAAATGGCGGGAGAGAAATCGATCATCATCTCGACCCACATTCTTGAGGAGGTCGGTGCGGTCTGCACGCGGGCGATCATCATCTCCAACGGGCGCATCGTCAGTGATGGCACCCCTGACGAACTTGCCGCCAAGTCGCTCCGCCATAACGGGGTTCGCATCTCTGTCAACGGTACGACAGAGAAAGCTAGAGCTGCGTTGGCGGGTCTTGCCGAGATTTCGGGAATTGATGAAGACGGTGAGAGCGCTCTGTTCTTAACGTCGAAGGGGCAGATCCCGATCGTGGCAGCGGTCGGCGCGGCGTTGCGTGAGAGCAAGGTCGACATCGAAGAAATCCACGTCGAGCGCGGTCATCTCGACGATGTATTTCGCGCCGTGACGCTAGGCCACTGACGGAGGGATTCTGACTATGAGCAATATGATGACTGTTTTCCGCAGAGAAATGGCCGGCTATTTTGCAACGCCCGTCGCCTATATTTTTATCGTCATATTTTTAGCCTTCTCTGGCACGCTGACGTTCTTTTTTGGCAACTTCTTTGAACGAGGCCAGGCAGGCCTGCAATCGTTTTTCATGTACCACCCATGGCTCTACCTTGTACTCGTGCCGGCGATTTCGATGCGCCTTTGGGCCGAGGAGCGGAAATCGGGAACGATTGAGCTCATCATGACGTTGCCCATATCTCTACCGCAGGTGATCATCGCCAAACATTTGGCCGCCTGGTGTTTCACAGCGATTACCGTTTCTCTGACATTTCCCATTTGGATCACGGTCAATTATTTAGGCAACCCCGACAACGGCATCATTTTTGCCGCCTATCTTGGCAGTCTGTTAATGGCTGGAGCATTTCTTGCGATTGGCTCGTTTATTTCAGCGCTCACCAAGAATCAGGTCATCGCCTATATCCTGTCCGCAGCCACATGCTTTCTTTTCATCGTGACAGGCACGCCGGCCATTCTCACAACTTTCGGTACTTGGATGCCTGAATTAGCCTCTCGAATTCTCGCCGAACTGAGTTTCATTACCCATTTTTCCGATATCTCGAAAGGCGTGTTGGACTTGCGGGACATGGTCTACTTCGGATCCGTCATTGCCTTATTCCTGGCGTTAACAGCCGTCGCCATACACCGCAACAAGGCTAGCTGAGGAGCGATCGTCTGATGCTTGGTAAACTATTCTCCAACGAAGGGCGGTGGGTTGGTGGTGTCGTGCTCGCGATATTCTTGTTCGCGCTTGTTAATGCTGCGGTATCGACCCTGTCCAATTACCGCGTCGATCTGACAGAAGACCAACTCTTCACGCTATCAGACGGCACAAAGAAGATTATCAGCGACATTAAAGAACCGATCACCCTCGGTTACTACTTCTCAAGTCGCCTGGGGAAGGAGATCCCAACTCATGGCAATTATGCCGCGCGCGTTGGCGACATGCTCAACGAATTCGAGTCAGCCGCCGGCGACAAGATTCGGATCGAGAGATTTGATCCGGTAGCATTCTCAGAAGTTGAGGACGATGCAGTTAAAGATGGCTTGCAAGGCGCGCCAATAGATCAATCCGGTGACAAGGTATACTTCGGTATCGTCGGGAAATTAGGTGAGGCGAAGGAAACCATTCCCTTCCTGCAACCCAACCGAGAGCGGTTCCTAGAATACGACCTGGCGCGGCTTATATTTGCCCTCCAGCGTCCGAAGAAGCCGGTCGTTGGAGTTATTACCAGCCGATTGGTCTTCGGCGATCCACGCGCCCAACTCAGAGGGCAGGAGGGCAAGACTTGGATCCTCATCAATCAGATAAGGCCGCTGTTTGAACTTCGCCAAATAACCAGCGATTTCACATCGATCGACGATGACATTGATATTCTGTTGCTGATCCACCCCCCAGCATTCCAGAACTCCTCGTACTATGCGATTGACCAGTTCGTTTTGCGGGGTGGACGACTACTCGCCTTTCTTGATCCTTACAATGAGAGTGCGGCACTTGGTGCAGATGGATTTCCAAGTCCGCCCAGCTCCAACCTAAATCCATTGCTCGGCGCCTGGGGCATTGAGATGGAGGACGATAAGTTGGTCGGCGATATTGGCGTCGCGCGTTTGGTAAATGCGGGCCGGGGCGACGATGAGGTAGTCGCAGTACCGTTTGTCACCTGGCTCGAACTCACAGCGGCAAATGCGTCTCGAGACGATGCCGTGACCAGCAATATCCGTGTCGTCAATATGGCGAGCTCTGGCGCCCTTCGCACAAAGGAAGGCGCTCAAACGACCATAACGCCTCTCCTGTTCACGACTAACCAAACACAGATAATTGAGTCAGAAGCAGTCAAAGGTCAGATTCCTGACATCATGGGTCTTCTGGAGAAGTTCAAACCATCCGGCGAGACCTACACGCTGGCGGCTCGGATTAGCGGAGACGCCGTATCCGCATTTCCCGACGGAGCACCGAAGCCGCCGAGCGAAACTGAAGAAGACAAAGCAGCCGCGGCTAGCGAGACTGCAGCGACGGTAGAAACGCCAAAACCTGAAGCCAAACCACATATCTCCAATTCGAGTGAGCCCATAAATGTCATCGTCTTCGGGGACTCCGACATGCTCGAAGATCGATTTTGGGCTACTGAACAGGAATTCTTCGGCGAACGAATAGTTTTCCCGCACGCAAATAACGGTGACCTTGTTGTCAACGCCTTGGACAACCTCTCAGGCAGCAACGACTTGGTCGGTCTTCGTAGCCGCGGCACGTCCTACCGTCCTTTCTCTCTAATCGCTGACCTCCAAACTGCTGCCGAGCAGCGATTCCGGGCCGAGGAACAACGCCTGCAAAAGAAAGTCGCTGAAACGCAGGAAAAACTCCAGGCGCTGGCAACGGGCAAACAACCGGAAGCTGCCGCCACGGAGGTAATTCTAAGCGAAGAACAACAGGCGGAAATCGACAAGTTCAGGCTGGAGTTGGTCGAAACCCGCGGTGAATTGCGCGAAGTTCAACTGGCGCTGCGCGAAGACATTGAAACACTTCAGGGCGCACTGCGATTTGCCAATATTGCGATGATTCCAATTCTGGTAACCCTGTTTGCCGCAGGTCTCGGTGGTGTCCGCGCGTGGCGCCGCCGGCGACGTCGCATTCGCTGAACGCTTCATGACCCGAATTGACCAGCCTCGTTCCTAAATCAATGTGACTTGGGATCAGCTTGGGGATACAGTCTGGGGCTTCTGCGATTAACGTCTTAGCTCTCATGCGCCAAATCCTGATCAACTCGTTCGTCTTGCTCATGCTCTCCCTGGTCGCGGGCATAGCAGCTGGTCCTGTTGCCGCTCAGAATGTGGCGATTGACGGCGCTGGTACAGCCGAGCTCGAAGCGCTCACGGCAACACTTGAAGACGGGGCCAAGCGAGAGGCGTTTATTAAGCAGCTCAGGGCGCTGATCGCTTCGCAGCGCGCGACGTTTACACAGCCATCGCAACGTAGCGTCAGCGCTAATTTTTTCGACGATATAAACAGGCGAGTCGACAGCGTGAGCCGCCAGATGGTCGCGGCGGCGGCGACATTGCTCGATATCCCAGCGCAAGCCCGAAGGATCCAAGGCAAGCTCAGTGGATCAGAAGCCCGTGCAAAATTGGCGACGGCCGTTGGTGGTGTCATTCTCGTATTGCTTACAGGCATTCTTGCTCATTGGGTCGGGCAAAGGCTTCTCGGCGGGCCACGCGGAACAGTCGAAGCGCGTACAGAGGACCGACTTTGGCTGCGCATTTCATTGCTAGTATTTCGGACCTTACTCGACCTCGTACCTGTACTTGCGTTTGCCGCTGCAGCCTATGGCGCACTCGTCTTTCTTGATCCAGAAAAAATCACGCGCTTGTTCGCCGTCGCAATCATCAACGCAAGCTTACTGACGCGGGCAATCCTCGTCGTAGCTCGCTTGGTCTTTGCACCTCACGTGGAAACCTTGCGTATTTTGTCGATTGCCGACGAAACAGCCAACTATGTGTATTTCTGGATCAGGCGTCTTACTTACCTATCGATTTATGGATTTTTTGCGATCGACGTGGCGCTACTCCTTGGTCTTCCAGGGGCCACCTATGCCGTTCTTGTAAAATTTCTCGGCTTGGCTATCGGCCTGTTGTTAATCATGATCGTCGTCCAGAATCGTCAACAGGTATCAGCTCGCATCCGTGGTCAGGCCAATGGAGCGATCGGCAACGTGCGAAGACGCATCGCCGATATCTGGCATATTCTGCTAAATTTTTACCTCATCGCGGTTTATTTCGTGTGGGTGTTTGAAGTCGCCGGCGGGTTCCAATTCGCGCTCCGAGCCACATTGTTAACTCTCGTCATTGGCGCAGTCGCGCGGCTCTTCGCGGCGGCTGCAAACCAAGCCATTAGAAGGGGCTTTGCACTGAGCCACGACGTCAAATCGCGCCTACCTGGCCTCGAGACACGGGCAAACCTTTATCTACCTTGGTTGCAGGCTGGTGTGAGGACGCTCATATATGTGTTTGCGACATTCGCCGTCCTTCAGGCTTGGGGTCTCGGCATTTTTGCCTGGCTCGCCGAGCCCGCCGGTCGCGCTCTTGTGTCTAAAGTCTTTTCGATCGTTCTCATCATTGCCGCGGCAATCATTGTTTGGGAAATCATCAGCGCCACAATTGAACGCTACCTCGAAGCGACTGACGAAAATGGCAGTGAAATAGCGCGCAGTCAGCGCATACGCACATTGCTGCCACTCTTTCGGAATTTCGTTTTTGTGGTGTTGGCGGTAATCGTCACGCTGACCGTACTCTCGGAAATTGGCGTCAATATTGCGCCACTCCTAGCGGGTGCCGGCGTCGTTGGACTGGCCGTTGGATTCGGGGCACAAACCCTGGTCAAAGACGTCATCACAGGGCTGCTATTCCTGATCGAGGATGCGATCGCGGTCGGTGATGTCGTACAGGTTGGCAGCCACTCCGGAGTTGTCGAGGCTGTCACCGTGCGCTCGCTGCGGCTGCGAGATCTATCGGGCACAGTGCATCAGATTCCGTTTAGCGAAGTCTCCTCGGTCGTCAATATGACCAAGGATTTTTCTTTCGCAATCATGGATATCGGTGTGGCCTACCGCGAGAACGTCGACGACGTGATCGAGGTCATAAAACAAATCGGTGCCAATTTACGCGAGGATCCAGAGATTGGCCCGTCTATCCTTGAGGATATCGAAGTCTTGGGTTTGGATCGGTTCGATGATTCAGCCGTTATCATTCGCGCCCGTTTTAAGACCCAGCCGATCAAGCAGTGGGCCGTCCGTCGCGCATTCAACCGGCTTCTCAAACAAAAATTTGACGAACTCGGAATCGAAATTCCCTTTCCGCACCAAACCATCTATTTTGGCGAGGATAAAGAAGGGCGCGCGCCAGTCGCGCCGGTACGGTTGGAGCCACAGCGCGAATAATTCACTAATTGCCCGCTCCGCACCAAATGCTCGCTCCAAATGACGCTTTAGCGGCTTTTCAATAAAAATAGCGCCTGTTCGCCTAGCAAATTAGCGGCGCAGCTTATGGCAGAAAACGGGGCCGTGCGACCCGTGCTATCGAGCACTATACCGCGCTCAATCACCAAATCGACTTCGCGGCACAGGTCGACAAAGTCGCGTATCGTGCAGCGATGAATATTGGGTGTGTCATACCAGGGCTCATGTGTGGGCCCCGTCGCCACCATGCGCCCACGAAGGAGCAGACCGAGGCGCACACGCCAAAATCCAAAATTTGGGAAAGATACGATTGTCCGCCGACCAATACGTCCGAGATGCTCAAGCACCTCTTTTGGGCGATGGGTCGCCTGCAATGTCTGACTAAGCACCGCATAGTCAAATGCGCCGGCCGGATAATCTTTGAGATCCTGATCAGCATCGCCCTGAACTACCGACAGACCGTTGCGCACGCATCTGTTGACCCCTTCCATGCTGAGTTCCAAACCGCGCCCATCGACCTGCTTATTACTCGATAAATAGGCCAGCAACGCGCCATCGCCGCAGCCGATGTCGAGAACACGCGACTTGGGTTCAATCATGTCGGCGATTATCTGGAGGTCGACGCGGATTGACCCGTCAGTCCCACTAGACAAACTCATAGCCCCCGATGCTCGGCGCAGCCGTTCAGAAAGCCGGAAAATACATCGAAGAATGCTGGTTCATCGAGTAAAAATCCGTCGTGCCCCTTGTCGGTTGTCACCTCGACAAAGCTCGCATTCGCAGCGGCGGCATTGAGCGCACGAACTAGTTCACGACTTTCGGACGTGGGAAACAGCCAATCGCTGCTGAACGACGTTAGACAGAATCGGACCGGTGTATTCGCAAACGCCGCTATCAACGAGCCGCCGAATTCCTTGGCCAAGTCGAAATAATCCATCGCGCGCGTAATATAGAGATACGAATTTGCATCGAATCGTTCGACGAATGTGCTGCCTTGGTGACGCAGATAGCTCTCAACTTGGAAGTCAGCCTCGAAACCATAGGTAAGCTGGTCGCGATCCTGAAGGTTCCGACCAAACTTCCGGTGCAAAGCGGTTTCAGACATATACGTAATATGTGCAGCCATCCGGGCGACCGACAGGCCGCGTTTTGGTATGACGTTATGGCTTTGATAGTCGCCGCCGTGCCAATCCGGATCAGCCATAATTGCCTGTCGACCGACCTCATGAAAAGCGATGTTTTGAGCAGAGTGACGCGCCGCGCCTGCAATTGGCGCCGCCGCAAAAACTTTTTCAGGATACTGCACCGCCCATTCGAGCGCCTGCATCGCCCCCATCGAGCCGCCAGTGACTAAAAGCAGTTGTTCGATACCCAAATGGTCGATCAACAACTTCTGCGCGCCTACCATGTCTGCGATCGTAATTACCGGAAACTTAACGCCATAATGTTTGCCCGTCGCAGGGTCGATTTCCTTGGGACCAACTGTACCCATGCATCCACCCAATACATTTGCACAAATCACATGGTAGCGCTCTGTATCCAGTGATTTACCTGGTCCAACAACGAGGTCCCACCAACCAGGTTTCGCCGTTATCGGATGAGGCTCGGCCATGAATTGATCTCCGGTCAATGCGTGGCAAACGAGGATAGCGTTCGACTTTTCCTCATTCAATTTGCCGTAGGTCTGGAACGCAACGGGGAACTCAGCAAGCTCTGCGCCACAGTCGAGCCGCAACGGCTCGTGCACGCCAAGCGTTACTTGGTGGCCCGGAAGTACCGTCGCCGGCACGTGGGTAGCCTTAAGAGCGCACATTGCAGTCGTTTCGTGCCGTTGTGTTGTCAGGGTCTGGGAGACTGCAAATTGCTACGGGCACCTACTCATACTGTCAATGTTTTCTTTGATTTCCATGACATCACGCACTAGTAGTATCGCTTCCCTGTTCACCCCATATGAAACCATGACGTCACCAGAACGCTCCCTTCTTGAGTTGCGCCGCGAAATCGACCGGATCGATACCTCGCTGCATGATTTAATCATGCGGCGTACAGATATCGTACGGCGTATTGCAGAGATAAAGGACAAGAGTGGATTAGTCGTCATGCACCCCGGACGCGAGGCCGACATCATGCGTCGTCTGGTTGTACGCCACTCCGGACAATTTCCGGCATCTGCCCTCGTGCAGATATGGCGAGAAATTATTGCGGCGGTGACAGCTATGCAGGGCGCGCATTCTGTCGCTATCAATTCCGCAGAGAACGAGCAAGGATATTGGGATCTTGCCCGCACACATTTTGGTAGCCAAACGTCAATGACATCCTACGCCGTTGCCCGAGATGTCGTTTCGCAGGTATCGGCTGGGCAGACCAGCGTCGGCGTGCTGCCAATACCTTCGGAAGACGATTCGGACCCTTGGTGGCCAAGCCTGTGTGTTCCAGGCGCTCCGCGTATCGTCATTCGTCTGCCGTTTGCTGGCAGAGGCAATGCGCGCGGTGGGTCGATTGAAGCTTACGCTATAGGCCGGAATGATCTTGAACGCACAGGACAAGATCGCACCATCCTTGCGTTTGAGACAAGTGAGGCATTGTCCCGTACGGCACTAAATGACATGCTTATAAAAGCCAAACTGAAACCAACACTCACTACATCCTGCAAACAAGATCGATGGCTTCATTTTGCCGAAGTTGAAGATTTCTTATCCATTGAAGACGCGCGTCTCAATCTTCTAGAGGCACGTTATTTTGTGCAGCGTGTTCTAATTATCGGTGCCTATGCTGTGCCCCTTTCAAAGGCCGACCTGCAAATCAAACCTGACGGCCACACCGGGGCAAACAAACCAACCACGACAGGAGAAACTTGATGGGCGCACCCATTCCACTTCACGGCATTAACGACATTCCAGCAATCGGTGGCGGACGCCCTGGCACTCAAGGCGTCAAGAAGCGCCTCTTGCTCGGCACCAACGAGAGTCCGCTAGGACCAAGCCCGCTGGCGCTCGAAGCGTACAGGAAACGCGGCCTTAACCTCAATCGCTACCCAGATGCGTCATATAGTGATCTCCGCGAAGCGATTGGTAAGCGGTTTAGCTGTGATCCGGGGCGAACTGTTGTGACCTGTGGCTCGGAAACATTGATTCATATGCTGATCCGGGGCTATTGCGGACCTGGCGATGAGGTTTTGTTTACGAAGTTAGAATTTCGCATGGTCGGCCGCGTAGCGCGCCTTTGTGGCGCAACCCCTGTCGAGGTTCCAACCAAAGGGTGGTACGCTGATATCGATGCACTAATTGCTGGTATCACCGAAAATACCAAGTTGGTCTTTCTCGCCAATCCCAACAACCCGACCGGCACATATTTACCTGACAGCGAGATTCGACGTCTCCACGCGGCGATCCCTGAACATGTGGTCTTCGTCCTTGATTCGGTTTACGCGGAATATGTTATGGAGGAAGACTACAAATCCGGTGTGGAGTTGGTTGATGAATTCCACAACACCGTCATGATTCGCACGTTCTCAAAATATTACTCGCTAGCCGCAAATAGGCTCGGCTGGGCGTATGGCAGTGCCGAAATTACAAAGACGCTCAATACTATGCGAGCGCCTTTCAATGTTGGATCACCTGCGCCTGAATGTGCAACGGCGGCACTTGGTGACTCGGATTTTGATGCAGTTATCCTTGGGCATAACAACAAATGGATGCCTTGGTTTTCGGAACAACTCAATGCGATGGGTCTCGACGTCGCACCATCCGTTGGTAATTACGTGGCCGCACGCTTCAGAGACGTTGAAACTGCCGAGAAGGTTTATCAAGACCTTCTTGCCGAAGGCATAATGACCAATTACTTGTCGTCCTATGGTCTCAACGACTGCATTCGATTCACAATCGGGTTTGAAGAAGAGTTGCGTGAAGTCCTTGAAGTCATGGAAAGAAGTATGGCGCCCGCGTGAATGAGGAGACTTCGCTGTTTCAGCAAATCGCCCTCATCGGGCTCGGACTCCAAGGCTCGTCAATCGCACGGGTCGCAAAGCGTGAGAAACTGACAGACCGGATTGCGGGCTGTGCACGTACGAAGTCCACCCGCGACAAGGCCCTGGAACTGGGTTTCGTCGATAGCGTGCACGAAAACCCGGCAGACGCTGTGTCCGACGCAGATGTTGTTTTTCTTTGCAGCCATATCGGCAGCTATGGCGCAATCACTGAAGCAATTGCTCCAGCACTCAAGAAGGGCGCAATCGTTACCGATGTTGGATCGGTAAAACGTGCAGTGATCCGTGATGTGGCCCCGCATCTTCCAGACGGCGTTCACTTCGTTCCCGGCCACCCAGTTGCAGGTACCGAACACTCAGGACCTGAATCCGGTTTCGCGGATTTATTCGTGGGCCGCCATTGCGTGCTAACCCCTCAGCCAGATTGCAATCCTGATGCGGTGGAGAAAATACGCCAGTTCTGGCAGCATGCCGGTATGGAAGTCGAAATAATGGATGCGGACCATCATGACCGCGTTCTTGCTGTGACATCGCATCTTCCCCATCTTATCGCTTACACTATTGTCGGAACTGTCAGCGATCTCGAGGAACAACTCGAACGAGAGACCGCCGACGATAAGACGTCGATTAAGACCAATGAGGTCGCACGCTATTCGGCTGGTGGATTTCGCGATTTTACACGCATAGCCGCGTCAGATCCGGAAATGTGGCGTGATGTATTTCTCAATAATCGTGATGCGGTTCTTGAGATGCTTGGCCGGTTTTCTGAAGACCTTGCCGCGCTTCAACGCGCTATTCGATGGGGAGAAGCTGAAACTCTCGAATCCCTATTTCGTCGCACCAGAGAATTTCGACGCGGTATTATTGAAATGCGACAGGCAGGAACATTTAGCACCACCGAGCCTAACGAAAAAGAGTAGGAAATCGAGCAAGTCTAACGGGCCCCAAGAATAGACCGCCGTCTTGCGCAGTCAGCGGTACGGTCAATACAGGCGGGAATCCGTCAGAAGAGGGCGTCGCAATCAAGCCGAGTGCCATGCTGCCCGTACGAGCCACGGCCGTTGATATCACACCCGCGGTGGCTAAAGCTTGAAGGGCTTCGGCAAATCCGCGAATATCTGCCGTCATCGCTGCCAACGGGCGGAGTTCATCATCGAGTGCAACTGTGCCAACGGCACGCAAATCCAACGCACCCCAGACGGCTTGTAGCCATTGAACCTCCACAGTTCCACCGGCTTGCCGCCAAGCGTCAACTGAGACTTTGTCATATTTTGAAATCTCTCCAAGCAGTTTGAAGCCAGCCCGCACTTTCCTGATCCTGCTACCGAGAGGCTGAACATCCAGAGCCGGAATATCAACGGCGTCAGCGCTTATTGAGATTTCAAACGTTGAATCAAGCGGTTCAGTTTCCATGGAACTGACACCCGAAAACCTAATTTTCAACTTGGCGATTGTCGAGGCTCGCTGACCGTCATTATTGGTTATTTTGAGATCGCTAAGATCCAGCATGGCTCCTGCCATCGCGCCATCCCCATCAAATTCAGCGACGACAACAATGTGTTCAGAAGCGACGTCGAGTCGGTGTAAGCCCTGCAACTTACCCAATTCGACAATATGCGGGCTGACCAGCGCCAATCGGTATCGCCGTAGATTCCACGGCTGAATTTCGATGGTGGCCGCATCGGAGCGCCAACGAACTTGCGCATGTTCGGCCACAATTTCTGGAGCCTCAAGACGCAACCGAATTGAAAACGGAAACCCAGTAACCGCGACCTTGCCATGCGTGATACGTATGGCCGGATATTCACCCGCAACCGTATGCTCGATAAGCCGTTCCACCCGCGACGACGCGAAGTACCAGTAGCCGGCATATGCTGCGGCAACGGCAACGGCCATTGCGGCAACCCCGGCTATGCGAATTTGAACTGAATTCAATCCCGTCTCCGGAGCATTGGTCAGGGACGCTAATTACCGACCCGCATGGGAACGGGTTGATCTAGACCACAGCGCGGGCAACCTCGTGCCATCAATATCTCACGCGCACTTTGAGTAGCCGCACGTTACACATAAGTCGCAGCCCTTTTGGTGAAGGAGTCCAGCACCACCACACTTCGGGCATTGTTTTCTGGTCGTCGAGCCTATGATGACTCGACCTTGCTGCTCATTTGCGAGCGGCAACGCCGATTTAGAAAGAAACCCAGTCTCAATCATATGCTGCTCAATGACCCCGCCGATCGCTGCCAAGAGGGACGGAATATAGCTGCCATCCATCCAATAACCGCCGCGCGGATCGAAGACGGCTTTGAGCTCTTCTACAACAAACGACACGTCACCACCGCGACGAAACACGTCACTTATCATCCGTGTCAGTGCAAGCGTCCAAGCGTAATGCTCCATATTCTTGGATTTAATGAACACCTCGAACGGCCGTCGCCTGCCGTCCTGAACGATATCGTTGATCGTAATGTAGATAGCATGTTCACTTTCCGGCCAGCGCAATTTGTATGTGCTCCCGGGCAACGCCTCCGGGCGATCCAACGGCTGAGTCATATAAACGATGCCAGCAGATGCATCCATCCCTAGCGAGCGCGGCAATACCGGCTGATCGACGTCCGTCTCACGTTCATGTTTCTGCGAGGCGACCGAAAGTATCGACCCGGTGACCTCATTGGGCCGGTATGTCGTGCACCCTTTGCATCCGAGATCATAGGCATGCTGATAAATATTTTTAAATGCCTCAAAATCGATACTCTCCGGCACATTAATTGTCTTCGAGATTGAACTGTCCACATACTTTTGGACAGCCGCCTGCATCACAATATGCTCATTCGGCAAAAGCCCTTGAGCATCGATGAAATAGTCAGGCAGCGCTACATCCTCACCATACAGGCGCCGAAACTGCCTGTAGGCGTAATCTGTCACAGCCTCTTCACGATGACTGCCGTCAGGCATCAGGACGCTGCGGTGGTGTCGAAAGCTGAATACGGGCTCGATGCCGGAGGAAATATTATCAGCCAAGAGCGAGATCGTGCCGGTCGGTGCAATTGAGGTGAGCAAGGCATTGCGAATGCCCGATTCGCCGATGGCGGCCCGCAGATCAGGCTCAAGACTCTGTATAGCCTCGCCGGCCAAATAGGCGTCACAATCGAACAACGGAAATGGTGTCCTCTCGCGCGCAAGCTCGATTGACGCCTCGTATGCATGCCGCGAGAGTGCAGCCATCCAGCGCTCGGTCAACTCCACTGCCTCAGCACTGCCGTAGCGGGCCCGGCACATCAGTAATGCATCGGCCAACCCAGTAACACCGAGCCCGATACGTCGCTTTGCCATCGCTTCATTGCGTTGCTGCTCAAGCGCGAATTTAGTTACGTCGATTGCGTTATCCATCATCCGCACAGCTAGCGGTACCAATCGTGAAAGCTCCTCCATATCTAATACCGCGTCTTCGCTGAACGGATTGTTAACCAACCGCGCCAAGTTGATGGAGCCTAGAAGGCAGGCGCCATATGGCGGTAGCGGTTGTTCTCCACAAGGATTTGTCGCGTTGATCGTTTCGCAGTAATTCAGTGGATTTAGGCGATTAATTCGATCGATAAAGATGACCCCGGGCTCCGCATACGCATACGTGGCACGCATGATCTGGTCCCACAGATCGCGAGCATTGATGGACGCATATGTAACGCCGCCAAACTTCAAACCCCATCCTGCGTCTTCGCGCACCGCGTTCATAAAATCGTCGGTAACCAAAACCGACAAATTGAACATTCGGAGTCGGCCAAGCTCTTGTTTTGCGCGGACAAATTCTTCGATATCTGGATGGTCACAGCGCATCGTCGCCATCATCGCCCCGCGACGATAGCCTGCGCTGACAATCGTCCGACACATCGCGTCCCAGACATCCATAAAACTCAATGGACCTGATGCATCGGCGCCGATACCCCGAACCGGCGCGCCATGCGGACGCAAAGTGGAAAAATCGTAGCCGATACCGCCGCCCTGCTGCATCGTCAGCGCGGCCTCCTTTAGACTTTCGAAGATGCCGGCGATATCGTCTGGAATAGTTCCCATGACGAAACAATTGAAAAGCGTTACATCGCGTTCGCTGCCGGCACCGGCGAGTATCCGGCCGGCTGGAAGAAAATGAAACCCTTCCAACGCGCTATAGAACAATTTACGCCATTTTTCTGGCTCGGCCTCATTCTGCGCCAGCGCGTTGGCCACACGGGCCCAACTATCCTCAACCGTCTTATCGACCGGCGTGCCATCAGCCGCCTTTAGGCGATACTTTAGGTCCCAAATCTGCTGGGCTATCGCTGTAATCTCTGCCATATGGCTCGTTGCCTCGTTTCAACGTTTGGTGCAACCCCATGGCGCGATCATCACGAACAATGGCCATCGGTGCCCAAGTTGACACATATAGGTAAGGGGCCGACGGGAAGGGATCAAGCATCTGGGCTAAATTGATTGAAGCTCCAACAGGCAGTAAACACCGGAAACTAGAGCGATTTAGACATGGCCAATCTAATGTTCCGCCGACACAATTTGCGGCGGCGTTGTCGGGTCTTGCCGCGCCTCTGCTTCAAGTCGGCTACTCGCCTCCTCGATCTGTAACTCCAGTTGCTCCATGAATTCAGCCCGCTTCAGCCCTGGAGGAATTGGTTTCAGAAATTCGACAGTAATGATGCCTGGAAATTTAACGAACCGGCGCCTTGGCCAGAATAGTCCTGAGTTGAGGGCGACCGGCACGACACTCACGTTGAGTTCACGATAAATCGCTGCGATTCCAGATAGATAGGGACTCTTCGCACCAGGGGAAACACGCGTTCCCTGCGGAAACACGACAATTGGCCGTCCTCCGGCCAACACACTATGCGCGCGCGCAATCATCTTCTTAATCGATCGTATGCCAGCAGCTCGATCAATGCCGATCATTCCCATGCGCCAAACATACCAACCCCAAAGTGGGATCCACATAAGGTCTCTTTTCAAGACGAATGCACAATCCGGCACAATGAGGCGGAAAAACAACGTTTCCCAGGCAGATTGATGTTTGGACGCGTAAATGGCCGGCCCAGAGGGCCGGTTCTCGACCCCACGAATTTGGTAACGAATGCCAAGCGACGTGCTTGTTATTTTGGCAATACCACGCAGCCATATCGCGACAAAGATTGCGAGAAGTTTGCGCGGAACGAAGAGCAGCGGCAGATAAAGAATGCTGAGCCCAACTGTCCAAGCATAGAGCAAAACTGCAAAAAGAAGCGAGCGGGCCATAATCATATACTCAAACCGCCACCAACTTGGTCCAGCGTCCGCCGAGCGCGGGCGATCAAAAACTTATGGTATTCGCCAATAATCAACGTCGTTGTCCCTGGCCAACGCCACCAGTCATCTGTCTTCACATGGCTCGGAAACACTGGATGATCGAAAATAACTAAATCGGGGGACACCGCGCGAAACTCCTCAACACTGCGCGGCATGTGATAGCTCGCAGTGACAAGTCTCAAGGAGTGAAATCCTTCCTCTCGCATCCAGATCGCCGTCTCACGAGCGTTCCCAACAGTGTTGTCAGCGCTGTAACCCAAAGTGACACAGCAATCGAGCTCTTCCGACGAACGCCGAGAAACCTTTAACAATTCATTCACTTCCACGCCGCGATGCACACCAGAAATAAACAGCTTCCTACCATAGCCGTCCTGCAACAATTTCAGTCCCGTTTCGAGCCGCATGCTGCCACCGGTTAAGACGACAACAGCATCAGTCGCCGACTCAGCATCCGCAACATCTCGCGGAATTAGATTAACAAATTTCACGAGACCAATGACCCAGATGCTCGCGGCAACCAGAGACAAGAAAAAGAAGGCGGCCGCGAACCGCCGGTTACGTCGACGTCGCGTTAGAGGGCGGCGAGCCATGTCAATTAAGCCTCGACAGCGATGAGTGCGTCGACAGCCGTGGCAAGAGAACTAAAAACCGAAACTGGTTGCACATGCTGTGGCAAGCCAGCTGCCTGCGTCTTATTTCCTCGCCCGGTTCGAACTAGTATGCGTGGGCACCCTATAGCCGCACCTGCCTCCAAATCAATCAGTTGATCACCAATAATAGGGGTTTCTGACGCCTTAGCAGAAAACTGCACCAGGGCTTCTTGCAACATAGCTGATCCCGGCTTACGACGTTGCGTCGCGTTATCGGGGTGATCGGGGCAAAAAATTATTGCGTCCACCCAACCGCCTTCCTTTTGAAGAGCCAGACGCAAACTATCGTGTATTTTACTTAACATCGCTTCGTCTATCACGCCTCGACCGATGATAGATTGATTCGTAACGACAGCTACTTTGAAGCCCCGCTCGTTGAGCTTTGCCACAGCCGCAGCTGCACCAGGGACCATAACGAACTCGTCAGGCGATTTGACAGAGCCCGGATGCTCCTCATTCAAAACACCGTCACGATCAAGAAGAACAAGTCGCATCACACCATCCGAGCAAGCGCTCGCATAACCGTTCGCTTGGCTGTCCACATGGCAATCAAGGACGCAATTATCGGAATCAAAATTAGCGTTCCCCATTGCCAGGGATCAACCTCAATGGTCGGAAGGAGGGCAGGATCCAGTTGCTCTGCCAGCTGACGAAGTCCTACCAGTGTGGTGACGCCAAGCGCTCCTGCGACACCACCTCCGCGCAAGCAATTGCGCCATACATGGCGTTGAAACTGATCCGCCACATACTCATCATGCGCCCCAATAAGATGTAAAACCTCAATTATTTCCCTGTGTACCGCCAAGCCTCCACGGGTTGCAAACACGACTACGGCGATAGCGGCCAGCGCAACGAGGCCGACGACAAGGGCAGCTAAAACCTCCAGCGATCGAACCAATTTGAAAAGTTGACTGCGCCAAAATTGGTGATCGTCAAGTGTGGCGCCCGGAACCTTTTCTGCCAACCGCTTGGACAGCTCTTCGATATCCGGACTTCGATCTTCCTCCAAGGTCACATCAATAAGGCGAGGAAGCGGGAGCTCCATAACGTGGGCAGCGGTGCCGAGCCAGGGCTCCAACATTGCTGCAATTTCGGCGATTGGGATCGACTTGGCCTCGGCGATGCCGGGCGTTATTAACAGGGTCCTGATTGCCGTTGTTACACGCGCTTGGGTTTCTTCGCCTGTTTCGTCGCCGAGCGGCATTACCTGGACGGTAATTTTGCTGCTTAGACCTTGGTTCCAATCGGCCAACAGGCCAGAGAGTGACAACGCACCTGCAAGTGCCAACGTGGCAAGGTAGACCATTAAACCAACGATCCACGGCAATAGCTTTGTGGATGGATCTCTGGAAAGGGGCAGATCAAAGCGCCCGGCAAATAAATTTAACATTTTGCTCAACTGCTCAAATTATCTGCCAATTTTGGCAATGTCAGTGGCCACTTTGATTGTGCCTCAGCTTTGGAACCATCAGAATCTGCAGTGCTCGATGCCGCAGCAGTCACCCCGTGAAATTTCAAACTACCCGCTTCAAGCTCCATTCGCGGCCGACCGAACCTCGAAACTAACGCATCGTTATGCGTTGCAATAACGACAGTCGTCCCTAGGCGGTTCAATTCTTCAAATAAGTAAAGCAACCGCATTGCGATCGCATCGTCTACGTTTCCCGTCGGCTCGTCGGCGAGAAGCAGGCGCGGCCGGCTAATGACTGCCCTGGCAATTGCGACACGTTGCTGTTGCCCGCCAGAAAGTGTTGTCGGCCGTGCGTCAAGATTGTCAGCCAGACCGACCCACGTCAGCAACTCAATTACATGTTTGCGAATAGTTCCCTCACGCAATCCGGTTATTCGAAGCGGCAATGCAACGTTGTCGAACACAGACAGATGGTTGAGTAGACGAAAATCCTGAAAGACAACGCCAACTTCGCGACGAAGCTCCGGCATATCGCGCCGCGGTATCGTCGCAACATCGCGTCCGAAAAGCGTAATCAGGCCTCGTGAGGGCAATCGTGCGAGATACAATAGTTTAAGTAGCGATGATTTACCGGCACCACTGGGGCCGGTCAAAAAATGAAACGAAGCTGGACCAAGTGAAAACGACAGATCGCGCAACACTTCTGGCCCGGTGCCGTAACGCATACCGACGTTTTCAAAGCGAACCACACCGTCGGCCGCGTTTTGTTTGGTCTGTTGTTTTACCGGCATAACCGCGAATGCAAATCAACTCCCGCACAAGGCAAGACGAATCCGCTGCCAGATACAAGGATACAATGCCACGGAACTGTTCTTTGCGCAAAGCATAGCCGACCTTGCCAGATCGCTGTCTACAACCTATAAATACTCAAAATTCCGAGCGCCCACTAGGCATGATACTTAGCTGCCCCTCATGTTCCGCACGCTTTAATGTCAAAGCAGAGGCTTTGGGCACTAAAGGCCGTACGGTAAAATGTTCAAAATGTGTGCACAAATGGCACGCCATGCCAGAGGGCGTAGCCGCGCCAACACCTCCTCCTGCTCAACAACCGGCAACTGAAACTGCGCCGCCACAGCTGGAAGTCGCAGAGACTCCGCCGCCACCACCACCGGATGACCTTGCCGACAACTTCCCGGACGAGAACGATCGACCGCCGGCACCTCCACGTCGGACCAGAAATCAGGAAACCGTTAAGAAAAAATCGACGCTGAAATGGTGGATTGTGCTTGCGGCGGTAATCGTCGTCCTGTCGTCTGCCAGCGTAATATGGCGTAAATCGATCGTCGTGATGTACCCACCGGCGAATGGCTTCTTCATGATGATCAACCTTCCAGTTGATACACTTGGCCATGGGCTTGTGATCCACAAGCCAGAAACAGGGCTGCGCCTTGACGGGGAAGACCGCGTACTCACGATCAAAGGTCAGATCGGAAATACGGCCGGTAGTATCGTTGACGTCCCGTTTTTGCGAGCATCACTCCGGGATACTAAGGGTATCGAGTTACAAATTTGGACGTTCTTGGCGGAAGAACCCCGTGTGCTGCCAGGCGAACGCGTCAACTATGAATCGGAAATTCGCAATCCAGCTCAGGGTGCGACAGGGCTCGACATCACATTCACGCGTCAGGATGAAGAGAAAAATCCCGCGACAAAGTAGGCGTCAACCTCAGCCATCCACTTGGTCTAGCGGACGAGTGCTTGCTAAAATCAAATCAAGTTCAGAATTGTTGAAGTAAGCGGTCGATATAATCCTGTTCGAGCTGTGGTCTGCTCCGCTGCGATGCACGCCTACGAAGTTCGTCAAGAACTTTGCGCGCGCGCTGAAGTGCACTCTCGCTTGGTATATCGACGTCACCCTGATCCATTCCACGATAGCCTGGCGTAACTGACCGACCAAAGGGGTCTCGTGGCGTACCGGCCCTCCTCGTTCCCTGACGTTGCCCGTTTCCGGGCTGTTGACCCTGTTGCTGTATCATCTGCTCGGTGGCCGCCCGTGCGGCCTGCTGCAGCTGATCAAGCGCCTCAGATTGTGGATCGACCGCAGCACCAGGATTGCTCCCCTGTAAGGCGCTAGTCGAGTTTCGCATGGCGCGCTCAGCGCGACCAAAGGGCAAGGGTATATCGCCGCTCATCTCGCCAATTCGCCGCATAATGTCACCAAGCTGCCGCCGCAAAGCTTCCTGAAAAACCGCTTCACCGGACATATCACCTGGCTGGCCGGATCCGGGACTAGGCTCACCCTGCTCTTCCTGTTGCCCCTGTTGACCACGCTGGCCTTGCTGACCAGATTGACGATTTCCCTCTTGCTTGCCTGATTGCGCTTCCTGGGCCTCGCGGAATGTACGATCCAGAAGTTCCTGCTGACCTCGAATAAGTCGTTGCAGATCATTCAAGGTGCGCATGGCCTGGCTGCCGTTGTTAGGCTGCACCCTCGCAAATTGCCCAGACCGCAGTTCTTCCATGAGTGGCTGAAGCTGGGACAGCAATTGGCGGGCCGCGTCTTTTGCGCCACTGCGCGCCAATTCACGAATCTGATCCATAAGGTTGCGCAATTCCTGACGATCTATCGTGTTTGCACTCGGGTCGAGCAAGTTTTCATCGACTGTCGCAGTATCTTGGTCTTGCAGCGCTTCCATTAATTCGTCGAGAAATTCATTGAGCGCCGCCTCCAACTCAGCCATCAACCGCTCGAGCTCCTGGTCCGGCGCATCAGAGGCCAGTGCATCGAGCAAATTATCCTCTGCCTGACGGAGATCTCGCGCGGAAATCGACAAACGTCCGTCCTCCACTCTAAGCGCCGTGTCCCAAAGAAGTTCCTGAACTTCGGCAATTGCCGTTTCCGAATGATCATGGCTGAGCCGACCTTGTGCCGAAGTCAGCGCCAGGAAAACAACCATATCGTCGCCGTAGCGATGCGGCTGACGTGCGATAATATCCAAGCCACTCGCCGCGCGTTGCCGGTTCACGCTTGGGTCGCGTGTAAGCAATGAACGTTGTGCGATAATCGCCCGTGCAACTGGATGGTCAAAATGGCGTGTCGGCATCATTGCTGTGAGCACTTCGCTGACGCTGGTTTGGCCGATACCGTCGGTCGCAACAAGCTGATAGGCGGCTTCCAAACCTGCCCACGGATGTGGCGTTAAATCGAAAAAACCCATACCAGATACAACGCGGGAGCTCGTTGAGGGCAATGGAAGTTCATGTTCGATAACATCAGACGACTCGGGAGAATCGAGGCGTCTGATTGTTGCTGTCACCGAGTCGAGGCCATAATCGTCGGCACCAGAGAACTCAATCTGTAAGACGCCACGCGGCGTGCTCGTCGGCTCTTGCGCGAACTCGATCGTCGGCGGCGCGTCAGGAGTGACGATAACTTGCCAGGACCCAAGTAGTGCCCGTCCTTGGCTAACCGCCAGAGAACCAGAGTCATCGAGAACAATGAGACCTTTGTAGCTATACGCTTCGACTCGAACGACCTCTTGCTCATGGTCACCAATCATCACGCTCGGCTGTCCTGAGCCACCACTGACCTGCACAACTAACTCGCTGCCTGTTGGAACCTCAACCAATTCACCGTGCGTCACACCCCCGCCGGTCGAACTGAGAAATATCGGCCGATGGCCAGTATATTCTGGTGGTGTAATCCAAGCGTCGAGCACGGCTGGTGCCGCAGGTGCCAGAAATGCAAACTGAGGCATTATTGCTCTGCCGACCCGCGACCAACCATCACCCAATGTTGCGACGCCAACTGCGACAAGTGCCATTGTGAGGACAATACGCAAAGCGTGTGGATCGCGAGCCGCCAGGTGCGGTGCAGGGAGCCCGACACTCAAACCCTTGAGCATCCCACGCATTCGATGTTGATGTTCACGCCAAAGCGCGCGCGATGCGTCGCTCGCGCCCTCACCGCTCAGCGTGTCCTCAACCGCCGCCAATGGCCGATGCAAAAGGCGATTAATTCGCTCAAGTCGACGTCGCGCTTCGAGTGGCGGCGGTAATTCAATACCCTGAATACCTTGCCTAAAAAGCCACGCGAAAGCACCGACCGTAACAAGCAGGACAATACCGTGGAGCCAATTAGGCAGAAGCGGCAGAATATCCAAAAGTGCCAATAAGATGAAAAACCCGAGAACTGCGGTAGCTGGCCAGAGTGCCTGCCAAAGTCGCTCCCAAACTATCGCCGTCCAGGACAGCCAAAGACGCCAAGCACCATATTCGGGGCCTACTAAATCTGGGACAGCCATTGGGCCCTCACGCAGCTCCGCGTGCACTCGTCTTTTGATGCCACTGCGGCATCTTTTCCAGTGCAAGCAGTTCGTCATAGTCCGGTCTTACCCGAACCACAGAAAATTCGTCGCCACGCACCATGACTTCCGGCACCAGGAGCCTAGTATTATATGTCGACGCCATAACTGCACCATAAGCACCGGCCAGGGTAAAGACCAGTAAATCACCCGTTACTAACGGTGACAGGGGCGTTGAACGCGCAAATGTATCGCTAGACTCGCAGATCGGCCCAACGACATCGCTCTCAACGAGCGAGTGATCTTCGGAAGCCTCGCGTACAGGCAGAACGGCATGATTTGCGTCATAAAGCGCTGGCCGGGCCAAATCATTCATTGCAGCATCGACGACGATAATGGCACGCGCGTCGAGTGCCTTCACGTGCAAAACCTGGCAAACAAGCACACCGGAATCGGCAACCAGAAAACGGCCTGGTTCGAGGATGAGACTGCAACCAAGATGGCCTACAGTTCGCTTCACCATCGCTGCATAGTCGTTGACGGATGGGGGGGTCTCATTGCTGTAAACAACCCCGAGGCCACCTCCTAAATCCAGGCGACTCACCGCATATCCATCGCTCCGTATCGCTTCAACGAGTTCCGCCAATGCGCCGAACGCCACTTCGAACGGAGCAAGTTCCGTCAACTGCGATCCAATATGCAGAGCGAGGGATACCGGTCGCACGCCAGGCAACATTGACGCCCGTGCAAACATGGCTCGAACTTCGCCGATGGGGATTCCAAATTTGCTGGTTCGAACACCTGTGGTGATCTTCGCGTGTGTACCAGCATCAACGTCCGGATTGACGCGCAAGGCAATATCTATCTCTTGGTCATGCGCCGAGGCGATCGCGCTCAACATGTCGAGTTCAGATGCAGATTCAACATTAATTTGCCGAATGCCTTGCTCAAGAGCGTAAACGAGCTCCTCTGGCGTCTTGCCAACACCGGAGAAGACGACACGTTTCGGGTCTGCACCCGCTTTCAGAACTCTGCGAAGTTCGCCTTCCGAAACGACATCGGCGCCAGCGCCCTGCTGGACAAGCGTATTTATCACTGCAAGGTTTGAATTTGCCTTAACCGCGTAACAAACCTGCGCATCTTGACCCGCAAAGGCATCAGCAAACGCCCTGTAGTTCTGCTCTATTCTAGTTGTCGAATAGCAATAGAACGGCGTCCCCACCTCATCTGCGATACGATCGAGTGGTACGTCTTCTGCGTTAAGAACGCCGGCGCAATACCTAAATTCGCTCATTGTTGTTTTGGATACTGCTGAGGGAACTGATTTTCTCCGCCAGGCGCCTTGGGTGAACCCTTCTTCCCGCATGCGGAAAGGCATAGCGAAAGCATGAGCGCTATGACAAAGGCGCTAAACGCTTGCTTCATAAGTACCTCCTTCGGGCCGCCCTTACCGCTTCACGGACTCTTTCCGGAGCTGTTCCGCCGAAGCTGGTTCTGCTCGCAAGAGATGCGTCCACCGAGAGCACCGAGAAGACATCTTCGCTGATGCTCGGCTCAATTTCCCGCATAACCTCCAACGGAAGATCTGCCAGCTCGCAATTCAGCTTCTCTGCAGCCGCGACAATGCGGCCAGTCACCTGATGCGCCCTGCGGAATGGCATGTCGTGGCATCTCACCAACCAATCGGCAAGATCCGTCGCCGTCGGATAACCGCGATTGAGTGCACTGCGCATAACATCGCGCTGCACATTGAGATCACCGACCATACCCGTCAGCGCGGCAATAACCAGCCCGAGGCTGTCGGCCGCGTCAAACGTTGGCGGCTTGTCCTCCTGCATATCCTTGCAGTAGGCAAGCGGCAGGCCCTTCATTACAGCGAGCAACGACACCAACGAACCCAGGATGCGACCGGCCTTGGCACGCACAAGCTCGGCTGCGTCGGGATTGCGCTTCTGCGGCATGATTGACGAACCGGTGGTAAACCTATCTCCAAGACGCACAAAGTCGAATTGCTGTGTACACCAAAGTACAATCTCCTCTGCCAACCGGCTCGCATGCACACCACAGATCGCCGTTGCAGCGAGAAACTCGAGCACGAAATCACGTGCCGAAACGGCATCAAGCGAGTTAGCCATCGGCGCATCAAAATCCAGAGCCTTGGCGGTCGCTTCACGATCGATCGGGAATGCTGTTCCAGCAAGCGCCGCTGCACCAAGCGGGCTCTCGTTCAGCCTGACCCGACAGTCATGAAATCGCCCCCGGTCCCGTCCAAACATTTCCACGTAGGCGAGCAAATGATGACCGAAGGTTACTGGCTGTGCCGACTGCAGGTGTGTAAACCCCGGCATGGCCGTATCGGCTTCGGTTTCGGCACGATCGATCAATACGCTCTGCAGTCCGACTAATGCCGCATCGGTCGCATCAATTGCGTCGCGCACCCATAGCCGAAGATCGGTCGCCACCTGATCGTTACGGCTGCGTGCCGTATGCAGCCGACCGGCGGCATCACCAATCAAATCTGCAAGCCGAGACTCGATATTCATATGAACATCTTCGAGTGCGGGCTTGAAATCGAAGTCTCCCGAAGCGATTTCCTTATGTATCCGGTCGAGGCCTTTCAGAATAGAGTTGCCATCGGTCAGGTTGATAATGCTCTGATCCATGAGCATCTTACAGTGGGCCTTGGAGGCAGCAATATCTTGAACATAGAGTCGTCTATCAATGTCGATAGAGGCGTTGATCCGTTCCATAACCTCGTCCGGACCACCGGTAAAGCGGCCGCCCCACATGTTGTTGGCGCTCGTTTGGTCGTTGGCTCTCATTCGTTTAATTCCACGTGGTGCGTTGTCAAACAGTTGTATCTTACGGCGATGCTAGCAATTGCCATTATCGTCTTGATACCTGCCAGACACGCAGTTGCCGACAATCCGCCACTAACTGGCTGGATGGAACAATTTATCCTTAACGAAACGCCTCTGCCAGTGCCCGAAACCGCGATGCAGAACGGCGCGGGCGAAACACTCACGCTAAATTCGTTTCGAGGCAAGGTTTTATTGGTTAATTTTTGGGCAACTTGGTGTGCACCGTGTATACGGGAGATGCCATCACTTGACCGCCTTCAGGCCGCTTTGAACGGACAAAACTTTCAGGTAATCGCAATAAACTCAGACCGCCAAGGCAGCAAAGTTGCACAGTCTTTCCTCGAAAATATCGAAATCCAAAACCTCGACACCTTCATCGACGAGAAGATGGCGATTGGTCGCGATTTGGGCGTTAAGGGTCTACCTGCGTCATTTTTGATAAGCGCCGATGGCCAAGTCCTGGGACGCCTGGTTGGATTGGCCGAATGGGATTC
>Ga0302135_10000436_pt1 | contig 25363 bp, 38 predicted proteins | sample CBN3_surface_MG_FD_203119 | JGI IMG/M metagenome (GOLD analysis project Ga0302135, IMG submission 203119) | Marine microbial communities from Western Arctic Ocean, Canada - CBN3_32.1 | ecosystem: Environmental > Aquatic > Marine > Oceanic | place: Canada: Western Arctic Ocean | collected...
AAATGGTAATGCCTGGTGACAACATTAATATGAAGGTACAGCTTCTACAGCCAGTTGCTATAGAAGAAGGTCTCCGTTTCGCGATTCGCGAAGGTGGCCGTACCGTCGGTGCTGGAGTTGTTACTTCTATTATTGAGTAATAGAAGTAAAGAGAGGAATTATTTATGCCGCGTCAGCAGATACGTATTAAATTGAGGGCTTATGATCATCGTTTAATTGATGACTCTGCTCGTCAAATTGTTGATGCTGCTGAGCGTTCTGGTGCGGCCGTTTCCGGTCCTATTCCCTTACCTACATCAATAGAAAAGTTTACTGTTATTCGTAGCCCACATGTTTTCAAGGATTCAAGAGAACAGTTTGAAATTCGAACACATAAGAGGCTGATAGATATTCTTGAACCAACGTCGAAGACTGTTGATATTTTGATGCGTCTTCAGCTTGCTAGTGGTGTAGATATAGAGATCAAGCTTTAGGTAAATTATGAGTATAGAAGGAATTTTAGGAAAAAAAATCGGTATGCTTCAGCTCTTTGATGCAGAGGGGCGTAGTCGTGGCGTTACGGCAATTGAAGTTGGTCCTTGTACTGTAACTCAACTAAGAACCTCGGAAAAAGATGGATATACGGCAGTGCAACTTGGCTATGGAAACAAGAAACGGCTTAATAAGCCCGATGCTGGGCATCAGCAAGCTTCCGGTTCAAAGAACCATGCTGTGCTTGGTGAATTTCGCTTTTTAAATGATGAGCTTCCTTCTTTGGGTGATATCTTCGGCGCAGATGTTTTTGAGGAAGGTGGGCTTGTTGATGTAACCGCAACTTCAAAAGGTCGTGGTTTCGCCGGAACTGTAAAACGCCATGGTTTCCATGGTGGTCCGAAAACCCATGGGCAAAGTGATCGTCACCGTGCGCCAGGTTCTATTGGTGCAGGGACAACGCCAGGTCGAGTTTTTAAAGGAACTCGTATGTCTGGCCATATGGGAAGCAAGCGCTCAACAGTTCAAAATTTAGAAGTAGTTCAGATAAATACAGATCGCAATGTTATTTTTGTTGCAGGTTCTGTTCCCGGTCCTAATGGTGCTTCTGTTCGTGTTCGAAAAATATCCAAGGGGAGTGTGCTATGAAACTTCCAGTTGTTGATATCACTGGTTCGCCATTAGAGGAACTTACAGTTTCTGATGATGTTTTTGGAATTGAACCCAATCGTGCAGTATTGCATCAAGCATATGTTGCTCAGCTCGCTAATCGACGTGTTGGTTCTGCTAGCACGAAGTCTCGTGGTCAAGTGCGTGGTTCAACTAGAAAATTGCGTAGGCAGAAAGGTTTTGGTAGTGCTCGTGTAGGTTCTAGCCGTAGCCCGGTTCGTGTTGGGGGTGGAATAGCACATGGGCCTACTCCTCGTGACCATTCGAAACGATTTCCTATTCAAATGAGACGTCTTGCTATTCGTTCTGCTTTAAGTAGTCATGCTTTGGAAAAGAGTTTACGTATTGTTCGGGATTTATCACCAAAGGAACCTAAGACACGACTCATTGCTGAAACATTAAAAAATCTAAAAGCTGATCGCGGAGTTTTAATTGTCTGTGATTCAAGTGATGTTGATTTACGTAGGGCTGCTCGCAATGTTGAAGTGGTGTCTGTTATAAGCTCTGAAAATTTAAATGTTGCTGATCTTGTGGATGCACATGACGTGCTTTTAACGGAGGGTGTTGTTTCTAGGATTGAAAATTTATGGGGAGTTGAAAATCGCAAGCCGGATCGTATTTCCAGTGCTGTAATTGCTTCTGTAGAGGGGGTCAGTGATGCCAAATGAAATTCATCCATATTCTGTTTTATTAAGACCATTAGTTACAGAAAAAAGTACAGCTTTGGCTGGCAAGAATCAATATGTGTTTGAGGTAGATCTTCGTGCTAATAAAGCACAGGTAAGGGAATCTGTAGAACTTGTATTTGAGGTTAGTGTGCTCCGTGTTAATACGATGGTTGTTAAAGGAAAAAAACGCCGCTATGGCCGGAATTTAACAAAGCGTCCTGACTGGAAAAAAGCTATTGTCACCCTTAAGCCAGGTGACTCGATAGAAATATTTGAGGGTATTTAGTCATGCCAATTAAACAATACCGACCAACTACTCCTGGAAGAAGAAATGCTAGTGGTTATACTTTCGAGGAGTTAACTAAAAAGCGTCCTGAGCGCTCTTTAGTTGAATCTTTACGTAAGAATAATGCTGGCCGGAATAATCAGGGACGTCTTACGGTTCGCCATCGCGGAGGTGGTCATAAGAGATTGTATCGACGTATTGACTGGAAACGTGAGAAGTATGGTGTTCCTGCTCGCGTTGCTGCTATTGAATATGATCCAAATCGGAGTTCTAGAATTGCACTTTTACATTATGCGGATGGTGAAAAGCGTTATATTCTTGCTCCCAATCAGTTATCGGTGGATGACATGTTAATGAGTGGGCCAGGCGCTGATCTACGTATTGGTAATGCGATGCCGTTGCTTGATATGCCGACGGGCACGCAAGTACACAATGTGGAGTTAACTCCAGGTCGTGGCGGGCAGCTTGTTCGGACTGCTGGCGCTTCAGCTCAACTAATGGCAAAAGAAGGTGAATATGCCTTACTAAGGTTGCCAAGTAGTGAAATGAGGCGAGTACGTATTGAATGTATGGCAACTATTGGGCAGGTTGGAAATCTTGAGCATGGCTTAATTAAGTTAGGGAAAGCCGGCCGTACTAGACACCGACGTCGGCGTCCACAAGTACGTGGATCGGTAATGAATCCTGTGGATCATCCACATGGAGGAGGAGAAGGACGAACTGGGATAGGTATGCCCAGTCCGAAAACGCCGTGGGGTAAACCAACTTTGGGTTACCGAACACGTCGTAATAAGAGAACAGGAAAATTTATAGTAAGGCGCCGCCAAAAGTAGGATTTTATGTCACGTTCAACAAAAAAAGGTCCATTTGTTCATCCATCCCTCTACAAAAAGGTTGTTGCAGCGCGCGCTTCTAGTCAGCGTGAAGTTATCCAAACGTGGTCACGAGCTTCTACGATTCTGCCTGAGATGATTGGCTTAACTATTGCAGTTCATAATGGAAGGCGTCACATGCCTGTTTTTATTACTGAAAATATGGTTGGGCATAGGTTAGGTGAGTTTGCTCCTACACGTACATTCCGAGGTCATATAGGCCGTAGTGATCGACAAACGAGGCTTACGTAAAATGGAAGTTCGGGCAATTTCTCGTGGAGTTCATGTTTCGCCTCGTAAGGTTAGGCTTATTCTTAAGCGTTTGCCTGGGCTTACAGTTGATGAAGCCTTGGCATTACTTAGGTATGTTCAATCTCCTCATGCGCGTACAGTTGCAAAAGCTGTCTTATCAGCTGCTTCAAATGCTGAAAATAATTTTTCTTTGGATATTGACAGTTTATATATCAAACAGGCATATGCTGGGGATGGGATAACTATGAAACGATTTAAGGCGCGTTCGCGTGGCCGTGCTGCTCCACGACTTCGTAGACATAGTCACATCACAATAATTGTTGATCAACGCGAGGTTCAGTAATGGGACAAAAAGTTCATCCGCATGGTTTCCGGTTAGGTGTGATTTATGATTGGGAGTCCAAATGGTTTGCCAGGGGAAAAGAGTATAAAGATTTACTTGAGAAAGATCGTGCTCTTAGAAATTTCATTGATACTAATTTGCCTGATGCAAGTATCAGCCGCATTGAGATTGATCGAAATGCAAATTTAATTACTGTGACTATTCATACATCGAGGCCGGGTGTGGTTATAGGTAGGCAGGGCACTAGGGTTGAAGAATTGCGTGGTGATCTTGAAAAGCTAACTGGTGGTCGGATTCGGGTAAATATTCAAGAAATTCGTACGCCAGAATTGGATGCATTACTTGTTGCTCGTTCTGTTGCTGAACAGCTAACTAGGCGTGTTGCGTATAGGCGTGCTATTAAACAGGCAGTTCAGAGGACTATGCAGCGTGGGGCGCAGGGTATTCGTATTAGTGTTTCCGGTCGTTTGGGTGGCGCAGAAATGTCAAGAAGCGAAACGCAAACAAATGGTCGTGTGCCGCGGCATACTTTACGTGCTGATATTGACTACGGCCTGGCAGAGGCGCACACAACATTTGGACGAATTGGTGTAAAGACGTGGATTTATAAAGGCGATTTACTGCCTGAGGATGTAGAAGCTCAGCAGCCTAGCACAGATCTTTTCGAGGATGAAGAACCAGATACAAATGAGGCGGAGACGGTTGCAGTTGAGCTAGAAGATTCTGGGCAAGTCACCATAAGCCTTGAACAGCAAGAAGCTGTGGCACGTGCTAGTGCTAGTAATAAGGATGATGCCTGATGTTGCAACCAAGTCGAACAGCATATCGTAAGCATCATCGAGGTCGCATGCGTGGCCGTGCTGCGCGTGGGAATGTGATTTCATTTGGTGAATGGGGATTACAGGCACAGGCACCAGCATGGATAGATTCAAGACAAATAGAAGCAGCTCGTCGTGCCTTAACCCATGAAATGAAACGAGGAGGGAAAGTGTGGATACGTATTTTCCCTGATAAATCAGTTACTAAGAAGCCTGCGGAGACTCGTATGGGTAAGGGTAAGGGTGCGCCTGAGTCTTGGGTGGCTGTTATTAAGCCTGATCGTATGCTCTTTGAAATTGCTGGCGTTCCTGAAGAGGTTGCACGATCAGCCCTAAGGCTTGCTGCACATAAATTGCCAATTAAAACAAAAGTCGTAAGACGAGATGAGATGGTGATCTAATGCCTGAAATGTCCACACACGATATTCGAGAATGGGATGATGAGCGTCTTGATAATGAGATCAATGAAGCATATAGAAATCTATTTACATTGAGGTTTCAGCATTCTACTCGCCAACTCGAGAATTATCGTACTTTGCGAACGGCTCGCCGAAAAATTGCGAGGTTACGTACTATTAGACGGGAGCGACAATTGCAGGGCCCCCGAGCAGAAACAGTATCTATATCGGAGGTGATTGAATGACTCAGCGTATTCTTCAAGGTTTTGTGGTCAGTGACAAGATGGACAAGACGGTTGTGGTTAATGTTTCACGCCGGAAGCAACATCCTCGTTACAGGAAGGTAATCACTGAGCATTCTAAATATCAAGCTCATGATGAAGTAAACAATTGTGTTATTGGAGATCTTGTAAGAATTCAAGAATGTCGGCCACTTTCACGTAACAAGCGTTGGCGCGTTATTGAGATTGTTCGCAAGGGAGACGTGGCGGAAATTTCTCCTGCAGAGATTGGCCGTGAAATTGAAGAAGGTATCCAAGAAGATATTGAAGAATCGGTAGTTAGTACCGAAGTAATAGAAGAGAACGGTGCTGTAGAAGTGTCAGGTGGGGATGAATCATGATTCAACAAGAATCTCGTTTGAAGGTTGCTGACAATTCGGGGGCTCGACAACTTTTATGTATCCGTGTTCTAGGTGGAACAGGTCGTAGATATGCTAGGCCTGGAGATGTTATTGTGGCTTCGGTTAAATCTGCTCAGCCAAATGCTGAAGTGAAGAAGGGTGACGTAGTTCGTGCTGTGATTGTCCGTACTGCAAAGGAATATGGGCGTCCTGATGGTTCATATATACGTTTTGATGAAAATGCTGCGGTTGTGCTTGCTGCAGATGGCGAAAATCCAGCAGGTACCAGGATTTTTGGTCCGGTTGCACGCGAGCTCCGTGATCGTAATTTTATGAAAATTGTTTCTCTTGCACCGGAGGTACTCTAATGGCTGCACGTATAAAGCGCGGTGACAGAGTCGTTGTGTTGGCTGGAAAAGATCGGGGTGCACGTGGTGTTGTTCGGCAAATAATCAAAAAGCATGAACGTGTGGTTGTGGAAGGTGTCAATATGATTAAGCGACATCAAAAGGCACGGTCCGCTAATGAACAATCGCAAATTGTAGAGAAGGAAGCTCCGATACATCTAAGTAATGTCATGTTAATTGATCCTAATACTGATGAACCAACGAGGGTTGCTTTTCAAAGAAGTGTTGATGGTAGTGCTGTACGTGTGAGTAAAAATACTGGTGAGGTGATCGAATGACTACTGCAAGTTTACCGCGCCTCCTTCTCCGTTATCGTGAAGAGATTACTCCACAGTTATTGGAACATTATAAATATTCCAATTCTATGCAAGTACCTGATCTGACGAAGGTTGTGGTGGCAATAGGAATGGGCGAGGCCCTCACAAGTGCTAATAGTTTAGATAGAGCAGCGGAGGATCTAGCTGCTATAACTGGGCAAAAACCAGTCGCAACACTTGCGAAGCGTTCTATAGCTAATTTCCGTCTTCGTGAAGGTAGTCCGATTGGTCTTTTTGTGACTTTAAGGGGTCGTCGAATGTATGAATTTCTTGATCGATTCATTTCAGCTTCGCTTCCTGCGATCCGTGATTTTAGAGGCCTTAACCCAAATGCATTTGATGGACGTGGCAATTATAGTATTGGTATTCGTGAACAGTTAATCTTTCCTGAAATTGAGTTCGATCGTATTGATCGTGTACGTGGCCTACAAGTCACAATTGTAACAACCGCTAAAACTGATGATGAGGGGCGCCGTCTACTTGAGCTGTGCGGTATGCCTTTCGTCAAAAACTAGGATTATAAAATGGCAAAAAAAAGTCAAATAGCACGAGATGCTAAGCGTAAAGACATGCATCTCAAACATGTAGAGAGAAGGGATGTATTAAAAAGTGCACGGAAAGCGGCTGTCGGTAATCCTTCAGAGCTTGCGCGTATTCAGTTTGAACTTGCAAAGTTACCGCTGAACAGTAGTCCCTCCCGTTTAAAAAATCGCTGTGAAGTAACTGGTCGCTCGCGCGGTTATATTCGAAAGTTTGGACTTTCAAGAATCACTTTCAGAGAAATGGCACATCGGGGTTTTCTTCCTGGTGTAACAAAGTCTAGCTGGTAGGAAAAAGGAGAGTAAAAAATGAGTATGAGTGATCCTATTGCAGATATGCTTACCCGAATTCGAAATGCTGCAACGTCACGTCATGAAAAAGTTGATATTCCATCTTCTAAGATGAAGGTTGCGATAGCAGGTGTTTTGAAAGATGAAGGTTTTATACGTGATTACGAAATTTCTACAGAAGAAGATGCTGTCCAATCTGATTTGAGTGTTCGCCTTAGTTACGATTCCTCTAATAAGCCTGTGATCACAGGCTTGAAAAGAGTTAGTCGGCCTGGGTTGCGGGTTTATGTGCAACGCCGTGAGGTACCTCGTGTTTTTGGCGGGCTTGGGGTAGCTATTCTTTCAACTTCGCAAGGAATTATGACTGGACAAGAAGCCCGTCGCCGTCAAGTAGGCGGCGAGATTCTTTGTTATGTTTGGTAAGGAAATAAAATGTCACGTGTAGGTCGTAATCCAGTCGCAATTGCCGGTAACGTACAGGTTAGTATCAATGATGGAAACCGTATTGTTGTGAAGGGGCCAAAAGGGACGTTAGATCGTGTTTTCCCCGAGGTTATTCATTTTAGTCAAGATGGAGATCAGGTTGTTCTTAGTAGGTCTAGTGATGTAGCGGAGCATCGTTCACTCCATGGGCTTTGTCGTTCTCTCCTGAACAATATGGTTGTGGGCGTTTCTGAAGGATTTATGCGTACCCTTGAAATTCAAGGAGTTGGATATCGTGCTCAGTTGCAAGGGACAACGCTACAGCTAAATGTTGGATTTTCTCATCCTGTTACGATAACACCTCCCGAAGGCATTACTTTTGAGGTGGATGGTTCCCAAGTTAAAGTTAGTGGTATAGACAAAGAGCAAGTCGGACAAATTGCTGCTGATATTCGCAAGGTTCGTCCTCCGGAACCTTACAAGGGTAAGGGCATTCGATATTTAGGTGAACATGTTAGACGTAAAGCTGGCAAGGCTGGAAAGGTCGGTATATAGAAATGGTACAAGAAAGTCGCCAACAGGCGCGTCGTCGTCGTAAGGTTCGTGTACGTAAACGTGTTCGTGGTACAACTGAGCGTCCCCGCTTAAATGTATTCCGAAGTGCTGTTCATATATATGCTCAAATTATCGATGATTCAAATGGTCGAACGCTTGTATCATCTAGTGATCGTGATGTGGATGTTATCGCGCAAGAATCAATAACAAAGACAGATAGAGCTAGCTTGGTAGGGAAGTCTATTGCCGAGCGTGCTCAAGCCAGTGGTATAGAGACTATCGTTTTTGATCGTGCTGGTTATCAGTATCATGGCCGTGTGAAAGCTCTCGCTGAGGCTGCACGCGAAGCCGGTTTGGAGTTTTAGATGGGACAATACGAACAATCTGATGAAGATGGGATGGCTGAGAAGGTTATATATATTAATCGCGTTGCCAAAGTTGTTAAAGGTGGCCGTAGTTTCAGTTTCACTGCACTGATTGTTGCTGGTGATGGTAAAGGAACTGTTGGCCTTGGGCTTGGTCGAGCTAATGAGATTGCAGATGCGATTCGAAAGGGCGCTGCTATGGCGCGTCGTGATTTGGTAGAGATTGCCATGGATAAAGGTACTATTCCTCACGAAATGCTTGCTAGGTTTGGAGCAGCAAAAGTTATTATGAAGCCTGCGAGCGTCGGAACTGGTGTGATTGCGGGTGGTGCTGTTCGGGCGATTATGGAGACTGCTGGTATAAGTGATGTTTTAACCAAATCTTTAGGCAGCCGTAATGCTATTAATGTTGCAAGAGCTACAATGAAAGGACTTACCTCTATGCAAGACCCAAGAGGTGCTAGGGCAAGAAGGCTTGCCATTTCTGCTACTCAAGAGGGTAACGCTTTAGACACAGTAGATACTGTAGAAAATACTACGAAAACTAGTGAGACTGAGGTTTCGTAGTATGGGAAGAATATTCATAACTTGGAAAAAAAGTGCCATTGGGTATCATCGGAGTCAAAAGGACACGATAAAGAAGCTTGGCTTAAAAAGACTTAATCAGACTGTTGAGCATGATGATAGTCCTGCTATCCGTGGGATGATCATAAAAGTAGCACATTTAATTGAAATTCAAGGAGGCGATGGGTCATGAGTATAAAAGCTAATGAGCTGCGCCCTCCGCGAGGCGCTACCAAGACAAGGACGCGTTCTGGAAGAGGCAATTCTGCAGGTCGGGGCACTACTGCAGGTCGAGGTAACAAAGGGCAGAATTCTCGCTCAGGCGGTGGCGTAAGGCCAGGGTTTGAGGGTGGTCAAATGCCACTTATTCGTCGAATGCACACATTAAAAGGCTTCAACAATAAATGGAGAACCGAGTATCAGCCTGTGAATTTACATACGCTAGCTGAACATTTTGAATCGGGCGAGGATGTGACTCCTGAATCTTTAATTGTGGCTGGGGTTTTACGACACCTTAGGCTTCCAGTAAAAATTCTTGCACGAGGTGATTTGACTCATCCGCTGAATATTTCAGTTCATAAGGTTAGCGCTGCTGCTCGCCAAAAGATTGAATCTGTTGGCGGGAAAATTATCTTATTAGATCAACAGGATAAGTCTGCATTCAATGATAGTTCTGATAGTAGTGAGAGCGATTAATTGAAGGGGTAGGTTCCAAAAAATATGGCAGCCAGAGCAGATACTGAATCTAATCGCCCGCAGTTATTTGAGGCAATGGTAAATGCTTTTAAGCAGCCTGACGTAAGACGAAAATTACTTTTCACACTTGCAATGCTCTTGATTTTTCGTTTTGTTGCGCACGTTCCTGTTCCTAATGTAGACCGAGATGCTCTTGCGGCAGCTTTTGAAGGTAATGCAGTGCTTGATTTCCTGAGCATTTTTTCGGGAGGAGCACTTCAAAATCTTAGTGTTGCAGCACTTGGGGTTTATCCGTTCATAACAGCTTCGATCATAATGAATGTTTTGACGCCATTAGTCGGGAGGCTTCGTGCGTTATCTGAGGAAGGTGAACAAGGTCGTCGTCGAATTCAGCTTTATACACATTGGATTGCGGTTCCTTTAGCACTAGTGCAGGGATATGGCCAAATTGTTTTTATAAACAGTAATAGTAATGTTCCTGTAATTCAGGGATTTGGGTTTCAAAATGATGTGTTCAGTACGGTCGCCACTTTAATTACACTTACTGCGGGTACTATGTTTTTAGTTTGGCTAGGTGAGTTAATTACAGAGAACGGGATTGGTAATGGTATATCGCTCATTATATTTGGAGGAATCGTAGCCACAATGCCTGGCATGATTCCTAGCATATCAACCTCCTCAATCATAGCTATCGCTGGGATAGTGGTTATCGCTTTAGCATTGACATTTTTCATTGTCTTTTTTCAGGAGGCCCAAAGACGAATACCAGTCCAATATGCGAGATCCTCTTTTCGTGGTGGGCGTATGTATCGCCAACAAGGCCAGAGTTTCATACCTCTTAAGGTGAATATGGCAGGAATGATTCCTCTAATTTTTGCTTTTTCAATCATGATCTTGCCAGCTGTTGTTGCTGGTTATTTTGTAAGTGCAGGCGGATGGATTGAAATTGTAGCAGATTTTTTCATTGATCAATTTCAAGGTGGCCGTGGGGGTGGAGGCAAGGGTTTGTATTGGGCTGTTCTGTTTGGTTTAGTCTTAGTTTTCACATTTTTTTACACAATTATTCAGTATCAACAGCAAAATATGGCAAAAAATCTTCAACAGCAGGGAGCTTTTATTCCGGGTATAAGGCCCGGCCCTCCCACAGAGGCATATCTTTTGCGAGTGGTTACGCGTATTACTTGGGGCGGTGCCTTGTTTTTAGGGCTAGTTGCCATTTCTCCGTTCTTCATAGGATTGGCAACAAATGTTCAAGCAATGACTATTTCAAGTGCAGGGTTCCTCATAGTAGTTGCTGTAGTGCTTGATACGATGAGGCAACTTGAATCTCAGCTAGTTATGAGAAATTATGAAGGTTTTATTGATTAATGTTTGTTGTTTTGTTAGGCCCCCCAGGTGCAGGTAAAGGAACGCAAGCACAACGTATGGTTGTTGAGACTGGGCTTCTTCACCTGTCTACAGGTGATATGTTTCGCGAGAATGTAAAAAATAATACTGAGTTAGGGCTTTTAGCGATGACGTTTATGGATAAAGGTGAGTTAGTTCCAGATGAAGTGACGATCAATATGATTTTGGATCGTATTAGTCGTCAAGATGCAGCTTCGGGGGCAATGTTTGATGGTTTTCCAAGAAATCTTATTCAAGCGAGAGCTTTAGATGATGCTCTTGATGATCGAGGTAATGCGATTTCTCATGCCTTGCTAATCTCTGTTCCGGACGAAGAGTTAATCCTTAGATTGAGTGGTCGTTGGTTATGCAGAGAATGTGGCGCTGTTTATCATGAAAAGAATGATCCACCAGAGAAGGTTGGGGTTTGTGATAGCTGTTCAAGCGATCTTTACCAGCGAGATGATGATCAAGCGGATGTGGTTCGTAGTAGATTGAAAACCATGAAACCTCCATCTGATTTAATTAACCACTACAAAGACTCTGGTTTATTAAGTGAATTTGATGGGACGCGTGGGTTAGATGAAGTTACTGCTGATCTTTTGGGAGTGTTGCAATTGTGACAATAATTATTAAGTCCGATGATGAAGTTAAAATCATGAGGGAGGCTGGTCAAATAGTTGGCCAAACACTTCAGCAGATTCGTGAGATGGTTCGGCCAGGCATTAATATTTTAGAAATCGAATCTTTTGTAGAAGAAGAATTTAAGCGTCGTGGCGCAGTTGAAACCTTTCGCAATTACAAGCCTGGGCCACAGTTTCCCCCATACCCATCAAATGTCTGTGCGAGTGTAAATGATGAACTTGTTCATGGTATTCCCACAGATCGCATTCTTAACGAAGGTGACATAGTTACCTTTGATTTAGGTGCAACCTACAAAGGCTTCGTTGGGGATTCTGCTATAACAGTTCCGGTTGGTGAAATATCGGACGAAGCAAAGAATTTATTGAAGGTGACTGAGGAGTCTTTATTTGCGGGTATAAAAGCAGCGCAGGCCGGAAATCATCTAAATGATATATGTACTGCCATCGAGGAATCTATTTTGCCATCTAATTACTCCATTGTTACAAATTATGTTGGTCATGGTGTTGGCCGAGAAATGCATGAAGAACCACAAGTACCGAATTATCGATTAGCGTTCAAAGGACCTCGTTTACGACATGGTTTGGTTTTGGCTCTTGAACCGATGGTAAATGTAGGTACTCCTGAGACTTATGAGTGTGAAGATGGCTGGACGGTAAGGACTGCAGACGGTACCTTATCATGCCACTTCGAACACACTATTGCTATTCGAGAGGGTCAGGAAGCTGAAGTCCTAACTTTGCCGTGATGTTTGTAATATGAGGTATCTGAAATGAAAGTCCGTGCTTCTGTCAAACGTAGATGTGATAAGTGCAAAATTATACGAAGACACAGGCGTGTCCGCGTTATTTGTGAAAATCCTCGTCATAAGCAGCGTCAAGGATAAATAAGGAATTAAGGAAAAGGTGCGTTAATGGTTCGACTTTCTGGTGCTGATATTCCAAATGCGAAGCGTGTGGAAATAGCACTGACGTATATCCATGGTATAGGGCTTACAAGATCTCAATCGATTCTTGCAGGTACTGATATTTCTCCTGATGCTCGTGCTGGAGATCTTACTGACTCAGAACTTGTACGTATCCGCGAATTTATCGAGAATAACTATCAGGTTGAGGGCGACCTCCGGCGTGAAGTTCGCCAGAACATAACTCGGCTTATGGAGATAAATTGCTACCGTGGTCAACGCCATCGTAGAAATTTACCTGCACGCGGCCAACGTACTCGCACTAATGCTCGTCAACAGCGTGGGAAGCGACAAACGGTTGCTGGTCGTCGTCGCGCAACTGCTACAACTTAGGGACGGTAAATAAATGCCTAAACGTCGTGAGAAAAAATCTGTTCCCCGTGGTCGGGCATATGTGAAAAGTTCGTTTAACAATACAATTGTTACGCTCACTGATCCTAATGGTAATGTGATCGCACAATCTTCATCCGGTGCGAATGGTTTTAGTGGTTCGCGTAAGAGCACCCCATTTGCTGCCCAACTTGCGGGTGAGACAGCAGCGCGGAAAGCTATGGATAATGGTATGCAAACTGTTGAGGTATATGTAAAAGGTGCAGGCAGTGGGCGTGAGGCTGCTATACGTGCGCTCCAAGCTACGGGGTTGAGTGTTACTGCTATTCGTGATGTAACACCGCTGCCACATAATGGATGTCGTCCACGTAAAGAGAGAAGGGTCTAGTTATGGCTCGTTATACAGGTGCTGTTTGTCGTCTTTGTCGCCGTCATGGTGACAAGCTTTATTTAAAAGGGGATCGCTGCTATACGCCCAAGTGTAGTTTTGAGAGGCGTCCTAATCCTCCAGGTCCACGACCAACACGTCGTCGTAAGATTAGTGATCGTGGCTTGCAGCTTCGTGAAAAACAGCGTGCTCGTGCTAGCTATGGTCTCTTGGAAAGACAATTTGTCAGGTACTACAATGAGGCAGTACGCCAGCCTGGGGTATCAGGATCAAATCTTGTTCGAATTCTTGAAAGTCGCTTAGATAATATTGTTTACCGTGCTGGTTTTGCTAATTCACGTAATCAAGCACGTCAGATAGTAAGACACGGATTAATTACGTTAAATGGTCAAAAAGCAGATATCCCTTCCATGATGCTTCGTGAAGGTCATGTTGTTGGATTTACTGAGCGAGGACAACGCAGTGAGTTGTTTGCAATTTCTAAGGATGGTATTGCTGCAAAGACAATACCTGATTGGTTAAATCTAGAAGTTTCTTCCATGAGTGTACGAATTGGAGCCCCTCCTCTTGTTGCTCGTGGTGAAACACATAACTTTAATGAAAATGTCATTATCGAGTATTACTCCCGATAGGAGCTTTTTAAAATGTCTATAACCGGCTCATTAACAAATGATTCGCTTACTGAACTTTCAGATGAATATTCTGAAGAAGTAGTAGCGCCTGAGATACCAACATTTACTGTTGCTGATCAGACCAATGATTATGCGTGTTTTATTGCTGAACCACTGAAGCCTGGGTATGGCACAACTGTAGGAAATTCTCTCCGTAGACTTCTATTGAGTAGTCTAACCGGGGTAGCTGTTGGTTCGGTTCGTATCGATCAGGTACAACATGAATTTTCAATGATTCCAGGAATGAGAGAAGATACAATTGAGTTTCTCCTTAATGTGAAGGAAATATGTCTTAAGCCGATATCTTCGAAGCTAGGAACTCTCTCTCTGGATAAACAAGGACCTGGCATAATTACAGCAGGTGATCTTCAAATTCCTGCGGATTACGAACTAGCAAACCCGGATTTATATCTAGGTACTTTGGATGAAGAAGATTCTCAAATAACTGCAGAATTTCATATTAAGTCCGGGAGCGGTTACTTACCTGCTACTGGCGTTGAAGATTTGCCTATAGGCGTTATACCTGTGGATTGTATTTTCTCGCCAGTACGAAAATGTAATTTCCGTATTGAAAAAGTTCGTGTTGGGCAGTCTACAGATTATGAACGATTGGTTTTAGAGATCTGGACAGATGCGACTATTGAGCCACTTGTGGCTATTAGTAGAGCCTCTGATATCGTCATCGAGCAATTTTTAGCTATTCGTTCATTTACTGATCCTAAAGCCCCGGAGATTGATCTAGAAGCTGAGGTTATTGTTCCTGAGATAGTAGAAGTCGTGGTTGATGAAAAAGTGGATACTACAATTGAAACGCTTGAGCTTTCTGTTAGAACTTTCAATGCATTAAGGCGGAGCGGAATAAATACCGTAGGCCAAATCGTTGAACATTCAAAAGGGGAGTTGTTGAGTTTAAGAAACTTTGGTGAGAAAAGTTTTGTTGAATTACGTGAAAAACTTATCTCTGGTGGTTTTGCAGATCCTACATCGGAGGGAATTCAATCAGTTTTGCCTTCATCAGCTGGTGTTGGTTCTGCCGATCAGGGAGATGAAGATCTGTCTGCCTTAGGGAAGGCACTTAAAGCGGCTTTACGTGAAGCTGGTAATGATGAGCTCTTAAATGCAGATAATGAAGAATAGTTAATAAGATGCGTCATCGAAAATCTGGTCGCCAACTTGGACGTGATAGTGCTCATAGAAGGGCACTATATCGTAATCTTGTCACGGATCTTTTCCGACATGAACGAATCGTTACGACTTCAGCAAAGGCAAAGGAAATTCGTCCTATTGCTGAACGGATAATTACATTGGGGAAGAGGGGAAGCCTCCATGCTCGTCGGCAAGCATTAAGTTATATCTTTGATCGTGATGTTGTGGCACATGTTTTTGATGATATTGCTGTGCGAATGAGTGAACGTCTAGGTGGTTATTTGCGTATCACCCAGCTTGAGCCAAGAAAAGGTGATGGAGCTGATATGGCCGTAATTGAGACTGTAGATTACAGAGCTGGTGTAGATAATCTGCCGGTAGAAGCAGAAGCAGAAGCAGAAGCAGAAGTAGAAGCAGAAGTAGAAGCAGAAGTAGAAGCAGAAGCAGAAGCAGAAGTAGAAACAGAAGTAGAAACAGAAGTAGAAGCAGAAGCAGAAGCAGAAGTAGAAGCAGAAGTAGAAGTAGAAGCAGAAGTAGAAGCAGAAGTAGAAGCAGAAGTAGAAGTAGAAGCAGAAGTAGAAGCAGAGGACGAGAGTGAGCGATAACAGTACAGCACGTTTTGCTGCGACAGTTAGTTATGATGGAGCTAATTTTTTTGGTTCACAGCGCCAACTTGATGTGCGTACGGTTCAGGGTGAAATCGAGTCTGTTGCTAGCGATTTATTTGAGATAACGACTCCAGTGTCACTTGCTGGTCGTACGGATTCAGGTGTACATGCATGGGGTCAGGTGGCATCGTTCAAGTCTGATACCGGTCTTTCAGTTGAGACTATTCAGCGTGCTCTCAATGCTCGTTTGCCAGATGATATAGCTATTCGAAGCGTGCAAGTTGTTCCTCAGGATTTTGATCCTCGTAGGTGGGCAAGAAGTCGTTGGTATCGTTATACATTGCTGGTAAGTGATAATAAAGCGCCTTTGATCCGTAATTTTTCATGGCATATAGGTGCTGCTTTGGATATAGAGAATATGAGGAAAGCAGCATCAATTTTAACTCAAGTACAGGACTTTCGTGCATGTTCGGGTCCGGTTGACCTAGGTCGTTCAACGAAGAGAACTGTCACAAGTGCTGTATTTGCTAGTAAAGACTGTTGGCTATGGTTTGATATTACTGCTAATGCTTTTTTACCACAGATGGTTAGACGTATTGTAGGGGCTTTAGTGCGGGTGGGAAGAACATCGTTATCATTTGATGACTTTTCAGTACTTGTCAGGGACGGAGCAGTAGCATCTGTTGGTCCTGTTGCTCCCCCACATGGTCTCGCACTTCAAAGAGTTACATATAATGAGGGTTATCAATCATGACATCTACTATTCGAGGAAAAGCAGGAAATATTAGAAAGAAATGGCATGTTATAGATGCCACTGGTAAGTCTCTAGGTCGTGTGGCTTCAGAGGTCGCTAGTATGATTTTAGGGAAACACAAACCCACCTATGAGCCACATTTAGATGATGGTGATTTCGTCATTGTTATTAATGCTGCCAATGTTCGTATGACTGGTCGCAAAGCAGAACAAAATCGTTATTATCGGCATTCTGGGTATCCTGGTAATTTGCGTGAACGAACCTGGGGCGAGCAAATGAAACGTCGTCCGGAATTTGTTATTGAAAACGCGGTTTATGGGATGCTTCCGAAGGGTATCTTGGGTCATCGCTTGCGAAGGCATTTAAAAGTATATGCGGGTTCAGAACATCCTCACCAGTCGCAGATTAATGATAAACAAGAAGATCTTGTATATGTGGCTAAAAAGCCTAAACGTCTTGCTCCTCTTGCTCCAATGGAAGTTCCAATGGAAGTTCCTCGATTGACACGTGCTCAAAAAATCGCAGCTTCTTTGGAAGAGAATGCAATAACGCGTGATGAGAGTACAGAAAGATATGCTAATTTTGATGAGAAATCGGAAGTGCCCGAGGTATCTGTTGATGATAAGGCGTCACCGGATCTCAATAATGCGTTAGGAGATTTAGGTATTTCACAACGTTCGTTAAGCTCACTGGAAAGCGCTGGAATTAGTACAGTAGGTCAGATCATGAAAACTTCCGATAAAGATCTTTTGGATATTAAGGGCTTTGGTCCGAAGGCTTTAGATCAGTTAAGGAACGCACTTGTGGAACATGGTTTTTCTGATATGACGGAAGAAAATGAGGATAATAATGGCTGATCAACAACAGTATTACTACAGCACAGGTCGACGTAAAACATCCGTTGCGCGTGTACGTCTTTATCCTGGTGGGGGGGCAATTGTGGTAAATGGAAGATCTCTCGAAGAGGTATTTCCACGTGAAACACATCGAGATGAAGCGTTGTTACCACTAAGGCGTTTGGGTGCGGAAGGAAAATTCAGTGCGCAGATTAAATGTAATGGAGGTGGGCTTTCTGGTTGGGCAGGTGCAATTAAGCTTGGTATTGCACGTGCACTCGTAGTGTCCGATCCAAATATTAAGCCAGTTTTAAAACGTTCACCTAGCTTGTTAACTCGAGATTCTCGTGCGAAAGAGCGAATGAAACCCGGCTTAAAACGTGCACGCAAAGCTGCACAATTTACAAAACGCTAAATTGTAAATTCTTTTTTTGATTTACGAATTAAGTTATATTGCGCATCCAAAATCGTTATGCTAAGACAAGCATATTGCACAGCAGCTCATAAAGGGTACGATCTTTAGGTAGATTTCTATGAGCTTTGTCTAAGCGTGGAGTGAAAATGTCTGAAAATAATGGTTCGATCGAAACTGGCTTTAACGGAAAAATTCTTGTCGTAGATCTTTCAAGTGGAACAATTAATGTGGAGAACGTTTCTGAAAATTTATATCGTGAGTATTTGGGTGGATATGGTTTAGGTGCACGATTTCTTTGGGATCGTGTTCCTGCTGGGATTGCCCCCCTTGCTCCAGAGAATATGTTGGGTTTGCTACCGGGATTATTAACGGGAACGCCACTTTTTGGGCAACGATGGCAAGTTGTTTGTAAAAGCCCTCTTACTGGTGGATGGGGTGATGCTAATTGTGGTGGGGATTTTGGGGGAGTTCTTAAGCTCGCTGGCTGGGATGGTGTACTTTTCTTTGGGAAATCTGAAAAACCCGCATATTTACTCGTGGAAGGTGAAGAAGTTGAATTACGTGATGCATCAGATTTATGGGGAACTGGTGCAATCGAGAGTGAGATGGAATTAAAAGCTCGACATGGAAAGCGTGCAAGTGTTGCAAATATAGGTCAAGCAGGTGAGACGCTGTCACTGATTTCGGGAATTTGTAATGATCATGGACGTTTGGCTGCACGTTCTGGGGTTGGCGCAGTAATGGGTTCGAAAAATCTTAAAGCTGTTGTTGCTGTTTCTGAACGTAAAATAATTTCCCAGACGCCTGAAACAATCAAAATGTTGCGTGCTAATTTAGATGATATGGTGAAGCCTTTGAAGGACTTTTTCTCCAATTTTGGCACTACTGGAATTACTGCAGGTAGTGCTTTGAATGGCGATTCACCTGTAAAGAATTGGGGTGGGGTTGGAGTAGTTGATTTTCCTCAGGAAACCGCAATGCAGATTGATGGTGGTACTGCAATAAATCCAAAGATGGAAAAGAAATATGGATGTTGGCATTGTCCAATTGCTTGTGGAGCAGAGTCGGTTGAGTCGACTAATGAAAAATATCCATATCCACACCATACCCACCGTCCAGAATATGAGGCTATGGGTGCATACGGCACTATGAATCTTATGAATGATCCTGATGCACTAATCTATCTTAACCATTTGTGTAATGAGTACGGATTCGATGTTATTTCTGCAGGTGGAGCTGCTTCATTTGCTATTGAATGTTTTGAAAATGGTGTTATTACGAAAGAAGACACAGGAGGACTTGAACTTCGCTGGGGTGATGCAGAAGCTATCGTCGAACTTACAAAGATGATGGGGGAGCGACGTGGTATAGGTGATATTTTGGCTGATGGTGTTCAAGCCGCAGCTGCCAAGTTAGGACCTGAGTCTGAGCAATATGCAATGCATATAGGAGGACAAGAACTTCCTATGCATGACCCAAAATTGCAGCCTGAGTTTCATACGACATACAAACTTGATCCAACACCAGGTCGTCACACACAGTATGACGCTAACCGTCGGATAGGTACCATCCCAACTGCCCCAGAGGATTCGAAGGATTATGCTGGGCGTGGCAATCACCATAAGGCTGCCGCTGAATATATGCATGTAGTTAATGCTGGTGGTATGTGTCAGTTTATTATGATGACTGCTAACACTGCCAATATTCCTTCATGGTTCAATGCAGTAACTGGTTGGGATATGGACTTAGATGAAGTTATGGCAGTGGGAGAGCGCATTGCTAATCTGCGCATGGCTTATGAGGTGCGTGAAGGGGGTAATCCAAGAGTGAGAAATGTTCCTACACGTGTAACCGGTGAGACATCGGAGGCAACACATACTGGTCCTTTGGAAGGAGTCCAGCTGGATACAGAAATGCTTGAGGTGGATTATTTAAAAGCTTGTGATTGGGATTCTGCAACCTGTAAACCATCTTCTGAGAAGCTTGTTTCATTAGGCCTACCAGAAGTTGCTGAAGTTTTACACGTCTAAATTTCTGAAGTAGTTTAAAGCTATCTTTATGGCACATGAAGTGGGTAGAGAAAAAATCCAGAATTTAGATAAGCAAGCTATAAAAGGTGCTGGCTTAGAGTTACGTCCTTGGGATCGAGGATTGGTAAAGCAACTGGCTGCATGGGGTGAACATGGGTTTCCGTATGGGGCGTTTGATTTAGGATATCTTCGTGACCCAAAAGAGGCGGAAAATGCTCTTAATTTTTCGATTAAAGGGACTAAGCATTTGCACTTTATTGCATGTGAGGATTCATTAGCTGTAGGTCGGGTTTCCGTAAATCTTCAAGACCCGGCAGGGCTTTATATTTGGTCTGTGCATGTACCACCTGAACATACTAGACGACGTGTTGCATATCGTATGTTGAATGTGCTGATTAGATGGCTTGTGGAAAAATATCCGACAAAAGAGATTGTTTTGACTGTTAATGCCTTTGCACAGCATGCCTATAATTTATATCTTTCACTTGGTTTTGAGATGCGTGATACCCTTTGGCGATTTGATCCAAAACTGAATGAAGAAATAAAACAGGTTTCTTCTGATAGGCGAAGCGTTCTAAAAAACAGAATTCGTTTTATCAACAATAGATGGGAGGTCATGACCTATCTGTTGGTATTTAAAGGAGTTCACTACGAAGATTGATTTGTTAATTTCTGATCGTTATCTATCCATGCCTGTTCTACTAGCCCAATTAATCCACTTGATACCAAGTTGTGACCGCCTAGAAGTATAGGTTTTTTAGATTGCGCTACAGTCTTAGTGAATTCTCGGAGAAGAGAATTATTGATTGGTTGATAAGCTAAAAGATCACTTTGGAACCTTTCCTCTCTAGTTGTCTCCAGCTTGAGATGTTCTAGTAAAACTCTGGTATCAATTATTATCACGTCTCCAAGAGTTTCAATTATATCGATGAAATGTTTTGGACCTACCTCTTCAAGCAAGTAACCAGCTAATGATCGGGCTTCTCGATTAGATGTAGCGAGACCTCTTTCTTCACTAATTATTCGGATACGGCAAGCAGTTTCTTTTTCTAGATATTGCCATACGTTACTGCCCACACGTCCCAAGATAGCTACCTCTGCTTCTGGGTTACAGAATTCTTGCATTGCTTGACGATATTGTTTGAGTGGGAGTAATCCATGGTCTTGCAATTGTGCACGTAAGTCTTTTGGAGTTTTTTCCCAAATTTTCAAAACGCATAGATCAGATGGCGTATCTAAATCAAATTGAGTTGAAGGAGATTTCGCAAGAATTGAAGGGGTACAATTTGCGTGGTCTCTCAATAAGCGGGGTAATTCATTATCGCGTTCTACATGACCGATATGTTTAAAAGCATCAACTGGTTGCCATCCGACCAAGTCACTCGAAAAAAAGTTATTTGTAATAACAACAGGTTCTTCATTTTGGAATTTCATAACGATTTCCATGAATCCTTGAATTCCTAATAAAGGAGCAGCACCGGAACTCATTACCACAGGATGTTCGATGGAGAAACTTTCTAATAATGTCTCTATAGATTTTTGAAAATTGAACTTTTCTGTTTTTTGATCTGGGATTATCGATACATTATCACCAAGACCTGTAAAGGATTCAGCTGAATCGGTGGAAATAATAACTTTACGGAATCCAGCTTGTAGTGCGTTTAAAGCATTTGATTGTGCTACCTTAATTTTTGCATCAGCAATAAGCTGTTCCGCTTCATGGGTTCCACAGCCTCCATGCAGAATAATTAGTGTTGGTTCTTTGTGCACTCACCTTGTCCTTGCTAAAATCATAATAAGAACTTACGTTCTTATTATGATTGATTTCATGTTCACTAGATATAACTACACTAATATATACAAACTTTATCAAAACTTCTGTTTTAAGCCTGTAACTTACTGGCAGCGTATGATGCTCTCTATTATCGTGCCTAGTATCTTGTTATATTTATCAGTTGGCTAGGCCATGCAGAGGTTTGTAAAATGAAGGTTGTTTTTTTAGAAGATGTTGAAGGAACTGCTGCGGCTGGAGATGTTCGTGAAGTTGCTAATGGCTATGCGCGAAATTTTTTGTTGCCACGTGGTATAGCTGTTGCCCCCACTGAACCTAATTTGCAGAAGGCACGCTCCCTTATGCAGAAAGAAACCCGTCGTCAAGAAAAGCTTGATAGTGAGGCAGCTGTATACATTGAAAAGCTAGAGAACTATGTTGTCACTTTTGAGGCTCGTGTTGGTGAAACCGGACAGCTTTTTGGGTCGGTGACGAGCCGAGACATAGCAGCTCGTATTCAAGAGACAACGGATATAGAGGTCAACCAGAAGATGATTCTTCTTGGTGAGCCAATTCGCCAAATAAGTACTCAATCTGTGACTATTCGATTTACTCGTAATACAAGCATAGTGATCACAGTGAATGTTGAGCCAGATGAGGTATCCCGTCCAATAGTTGAGCGTCTTCGTGTCGAAGCAGAAGCTGCAGAGTTAGAGGCTAAGCAGGTCGAAGCGGAAGCTCAGGAGCTAATGTCCAGACAAGCTGCGGTAAAAGCAGAAGAGGAAGCAGCTAAACAAGCAGCAGAGGAAGCATCAGAGTTAGCAGCTAAACAAGCAGAAGCAGAAGCTGCAGAGTTAGCAGCTAAACAAGCAGAAGCAGAAGCAGCAGTGATTACTACTAAAAATAATGAAGACGAATCAGAAGAAAATACTTAATTGAGAGAATGATTGGGGGGTTATTGTTAATTTGATAAGTACTATTTATGTGTGTTATCTATCATGACACTCCCTGCTTTTGAACAGTTACCCCCACATGATGTAGAGGCTGAGGAAGCGGTGATTGCCGCGCTTTTAGTTGATCCCGAGGCTATTTTCCGTATTTCAAATATTTTGAAGCCCGAGCATTTCTATCGTGAGAAAAATGGATGGATCTATGAATCGGCATTAAGTCTGTGGGATCGTGATGAGGCAATTAACCAAATTACGGTAGCACATGAGTTAGCTCGTCAGAATCGTTTAGAGGATGCCGGAGGGCAGGCATATCTGGGTGATATTATTCGCCAGTTACCTACAAGTGTTGGGGTTGAGTTTTATGCTCAAATCGTTAAACGTGACAGTACTTATCGTGGGCTTATTAGTGCTGGAACAGGTATTTTGCAGCTTGCGTACGAAGCGCCTGCTGATATTGAATCGGTACTTAATCGTTCGGAAAGCCTATTGCAACGACTCAGGGGTGGTGAGACCTTTCGTGATTTTGTGCACATAGGACAATTGCTGCAGACCTACCTAGAAGAAGATTCGGATGATGTTGCCCGTCCAGCTATTGCAACGATTGAAACGGGTTTTCATGATTTAGATCATTTGCTTGGTGGCTTAAAGCGCTCCGATCTTATTATTGTGGGAGCAAGACCTAGTGTGGGTAAATCTGCATTTGCTTTGGGAATTGCTCGAAATGCGGCAATTAATCAGCATGCTAAGGTGGGCTTTTTCTCACTTGAGATGTCAGCTGAGCAATTAGCTATCCGTCTACTCTCTGCTGAATCGGAAGTAGATAGTACTCGCTTACGTTTGGGAGAACAAACGACAAATGAAGAACGTCGAATAATAAGAGCAATAGGAGATCTTGCTGACGCTGATATTTGGTTTGATGATTCGCCAACACTTACCGTTGGTGATTTGCGTGCTAAAGCTCGCCGTCTTGCAGGTTCGCACGGCTTGGATCTTCTGGTAATTGATTATTTGCAGTTGATGCATTCCGATTCTTGGTTAAATGGGCGAGAAAACCGTGTTCAGGAGATCAGTTATATTTCAAGAACATTAAAGAGTATTGCACGAGAACTTGAGATTCCAGTAATTGCACTTGCACAATTGTCGCGTGCAATTGAATCTCGTCATCCCCGAATACCGATGCTTTCAGATTTGAGAGATTCTGGTTCGATTGAACAAGATGCAGATGTTGTTACATTTTTAAGTCGTGAAGATATGCATGTTACACCGGAACAATGGGCTTCTGAACATCCTGAGTTACCAGCTAGTGCATATCCTCGTGGTGTTGCTCGTGTAATTGTTGCAAAGCATCGTAATGGTCCGATTGGTGATGTTGACTTACGTTTTCGGGAACGACTTGCCCGCTTTGAGGATTGGGCGCTTCATCCCGATGATGCTGATTCTGATAGAGTTCAGCAAGCAGAAATAAGTCGTGAACTTGCTGGTCAAGAATTATGACGAAAGAAGCTCTTGCAAACTTTGCCTTTCCGCAGGTTTCTGGTATTCCTGGTTCGACGTTAATACCGAATGAGTTTTTCGAATTTTTTTTCCCGAGTGTCGAATTTATTGAAGATATTTTTACTTTATTTTGGTGTGTATATGTATTGCAAGAGGAATTTGCTTCAAAACAAAAATACTACGTTTCATCTGATGATCTTTGGTTTACTCAGGGAGTGGAATATTCGTTTAAGAAGATAGGTATTGATAAAGAACAATTTAACCAAAGTTTGGAAAGATGTGTTGGCCTGGGGTTTTTGTTAAAAATGATTTCTAATCATCAAAATCATGAAGAAGTGATCTTTTTACTAAACAATTCTACATCTCAAGATATGGTTACAAATTTGCAAACCGGAGAAAGTAACATAGATGTAAATCTTAATTTAGAGCAGACTCAAACTTTTGGGACTGCGGAGTTGTTTCAATTATATGAGGAATATTTTGGCGTAATTTCCCCTCGGATCGCAGAAAGTTTGGTTGAAGCATCAAACCAATATGATTCTGATTTGATAAAACAAGCATTGAAAGAAGCCTCTACCCAAGGTATTACAAGTTGGCGGTATATCGAACGTATTTTAGAAAGTAAAGAAAAGGAGAGCCGGAAAAATGAAACGAATAGACGAGATTCTCTCGAAGCGAGAAAGCATAATTATATCGGGGGAAAATTCGGACATCTCGCAAAGTACCGTTGATAGTTCTGTTAATGAAGATACTTCTATAGAAGTGGATGATTGCCGGTTTTGTGGTGGTGCGCTATTTGTACGTCGTCGAAGAAATATTGATGATCCTTCGTTTGGTCAGGTGGAACCTTGCCAGTGTGCACTTTCCGAGGCTGATACTACGCGACGTGAACGTCTTGAGCGTATAGGTAATCTTGGTTCTTTAAGACATTTGACCTTTGAATCCCTTGAGAAAGTTTTATACGAAAACAAAAAAGCTTCTGCTCTTAGCATTGCACATGAATTTGTTGATGCATCAGACTCTTGGCTAGCTATTATCGGCTCCTCAGGTTCTGGTAAAACACATATGGCAGCTGCAATTGCTAATGCCGCTATTGATTCAGGAAAACCTGCACTGTTTATGGTCTGTCCTGATCTTCTTGACCATTTGCGATTGGGCTACAACTCTGAGGATACAGAGATGAGTTTTTCTTCAATATTTGATCAAGTTCGTAGTGCACCGCTGCTAATTTTAGATGATATTGATACTGTAGCTCCAACTAATTGGGCTCAGGAGAAGCTTTTTCAACTTATAAATACTCGTTATAACGAACGATTACCAACAGTTCTTACGTGTTCCTCCTTGGTTGGTTCGTTAGATGAAAGAATTAAAACACGCTTAAAGATGCCAGATCTATGTAGAGTGATTGATCTCTCGGGACCT
>Ga0302135_10000437_pt1 | contig 25331 bp, 20 predicted proteins | sample CBN3_surface_MG_FD_203119 | JGI IMG/M metagenome (GOLD analysis project Ga0302135, IMG submission 203119) | Marine microbial communities from Western Arctic Ocean, Canada - CBN3_32.1 | ecosystem: Environmental > Aquatic > Marine > Oceanic | place: Canada: Western Arctic Ocean | collected...
GTTGGCGATCGTGTTCCTTGCTGTGGTCGGTCTTTTCGTCGCGGGCTCACATACAACATTTGGCGAAGATTGGCTGATCGTTGTCATCGGCGCAGTAATCGGCGGTTATATGGCGCTCAACATTGGTGCCAATGATGTAGCCAATAACATGGGCCCAGCGGTTGGTGGCAAAGTTCTGACAGTCTTGGCCGCTATATTGATTGCAGCAGTATTTGAGACTGCGGGCGCCCTGCTTGCTGGCGGCGATGTTGTAAAGACGATATCGAAGGGTATTATTTCACCCGGCAATGAGGTTAGCGTCGGTGAATTCCGAGATTTAATGTTGAGCGCTTTGTTGGCCGCGGCATTGTGGATTAATTTGGCGACAGTTTTTAATGTCCCAGTCTCGACAACACACTCGATTGTCGGCGGTGTCCTTGGCGCGGGAGTCGCGGCGGCCGGCGTTGGGTTGGTTAACTGGGTTACAATGGGACAAATTGTCGCCAGTTGGGTGATTTCGCCAGTTCTTGGTGCCGTAATCGCGGCTGCGTTTCTATTTTTCATCACGGTTCGTGTGTTGAACGTCGAGAACCGTTTGGAAGCAGCCAAAAAATGGGTACCCATTCTCATTGCGATGATGGCCGCGGCATTTGCCGCCTACATGGCGATGAAGGGATTGAAGAAGGTTTGGCGGCCGTCGGCTGCGGAAATTATGCTGTTTTCTGGCGGTTGTTTTCTGGCGGCATATTTGTTGTCACGGCCATTTATTGCCAATCGCGTCGGCCGCTTGGAAAACCGCAAAGAGGATATTTACAGCCTGTTTGATGTTCCGCTAATCGCGGGTGTTGCCTTGTTATCCTTTGCCCATGGCGCCAACGATGTCGCCAACGCCGTCGGCCCCCTGGCCGCTCTCGTCTCGACAATCGGAGAGCAGACCGAAATCGCAAGTAAAGTTACGATACCACTCTGGGTTATGGCGGTAGGGGCCTTCGGTATTGCCCTTGGCCTGGGTCTGTTCGGGCCAAGGCTGATTGCCGTTGTTGGCGAGAAGATAACGCGCTTGAATTCGCCAAGGGCATATTGCGTCGCCCTGTCCGCAGCAATCACCGTATTGATCGCAACAACGCTGGGACTGCCCGTAAGTTCAACACATATCGCCCTTGGTGCGGTCTTCGGCGTTGGGTTTTTGCGTGAGTTTCTTGAGAACCCAAACAGACGAAACCGGCGTCCTGGGCATAAGCTGAATGCGACGTCCGATGATGCGTTTAACAGCCGAGGATTTCGTTCTGTGCGCCGTTTGGTGCGGCGGCGGTATGTTACGTCTATTGCCGCCGCATGGGTAATTACTGTCCCTGCCTCAGCGGGCCTTGCGGCTATGGTTTATGGACTTTTGCAGCTTCTTTGATCCACGGCTTTAACTTATCAAATTGATTGATGAGAAAGAGGTAATCCTCCCGGTACGCGACGTGGGATGAATCCTCAATGAGTGCCCAATGGCGCTGACGTTTTGCCATTTCTGGCCATTCGTCTGTCTGCTCCGTCACAAGGAAGGGGTAATACGTCACCGGGACAAGATCTTTTCCATGGCTAGTCTGTTTCGTGATGGTGACGGTGACCGGAAAATTCTCGATAATGATCCCCCGCACACCCGCTTCTTCGAAAGCCTCGCGATGGCACGTATCCGCGTGGCTTTCATTTGGTTTCTGTGTGCCTTTCGGCAAAATCCATCGGCCCCTGGTCTGCGATGTGACAAACAATATGGCTACCGAATCGTCCCGAATGTCGAAGGGAATGATCCCAATTCTGTGCATGGTTGCCTCTGTCGTCTTGAAACTAGGGGTTATATAGCAACCCAGAAGAGCGAAAAGCTTAGTTTGTCGCCTCGATAGCGTCGCATGCCGCCAAAGCCGCGAGCGTAATGATATCGTTGATCGTTGCACCCATCTGCACGACCTGGATGGATTTTTCTAGCCCTATGAGTATCGGCCCTATCGCGGTTCCGCCAGCCATTTCCTGCAACAATTTTGCACTGATGTTGGCGCTGTTGAGCCCGGGCATGATCAACACGTTCGCGGGTCCTGTTAGTCGCGAAAATGGATAGTGGCGCTGCATAAGGTCGTAGTCCAGGGCTGTGTCAGCCGCCATGTCGCCGTCGTATTCGAAGTCAACATTTTGCTGGTCTAGGATCTTTATAGCCTCATGAATTGTTGCGTTGGCGGGGCGGGGCGGGTTGCCAAAGTTTGAATCGGAAAGAAATGCGACGCGAGGCTCGTGTCCCATTTCGCGCGCTTTTTCCGCTGCTTGTATGGCGATGCCAGCTATTGTCTCGCTGTCGGGATTCTCGTTCACGCGTGCGTCACCGATAAACACGGTTCGCCCACGAAGAACGATAACTTGAAGACCAATGACGTGCTGCCCGGGCATTGGATCAATAACTCGCATGATCGATTCGTAGGCCGCCGAGAAGGTTCGGGTTGCGCCGGTTACCAAGGCATCAGCGTCACCACAGGCAACCATACAGGCACCAAATACGTTGCGATCCTGGTTAACGAGACGCTGGCAATCACGGTGCAACATGCCCTCGCGCTGCGTGCGGTTGTAGAGGAACGCCGTATACTTTGGGTTTTCGGAACTAAGCCGTGCGTTGTGAAACTCGATGCCACTAATTTCACCGACGCCAATGGCTGTGATTACGTCGGCAATGCGTTCTTCGCGCCCGATGAGAATGGGCGTACCGTAACCGGCATTTCGGAACCCGATCGCTGCTCTGATTACGCGTTCATCTTCGCCTTCAGCAAAGACGACACGCTGCGGGCTCGAACGGACTTGCTCGAAGATCAGATGGAGCATTGAGGCAGTGACATCCATCCGCGCCGAGAGTTTTTTCTTGTACGCGGCCATATCGGTTATCGGCTTTTGCGCCACTCCGCTATCGACAGCAGCCTTGGCGACCGCTGCGGGCACAGCAATGACAAGCCGCGGATCAAATGGAACTGGTATGATGTAATTAGGTCCATAGCGCATGCGCTGGCCGCCATATGCCGCTTCTACCTCCTCCGGCACCTCCTCACGGGCGAGTTCAGCCAGCGCCTCAGAGGCCGCGATCTTCATCGCGTCGTTTATTGTGTTGGCTCTAACGTCGAGCGCTCCGCGAAATATGTAGGGAAATCCAAGAACATTATTGACCTGGTTCGGATAATCCGAGCGTCCGGTGGCGATAATTACATCTGAACATGCCTTGTGCGCGTCCTCAGGCGAGATTTCTGGGTCCGGGTTAGCCATGGCAAATACAATGGGCTTGGCTGCCATTCCGGCAACCATTTTCGTCGTGACACAGTCCTTGCGCGAGAGCCCAAAGAATACATCTGCGCCGTCCATGGCCTCAGCGAGTGTCCGTGCCTTCGTGTTAGCTGCGTGGGCAGACTTCCATTGGTTCATGCCGTCTTCTCGACCTTGGTAAATCGCGCCACGGCTGTCGCACATGACAACATTGTCGTGTGCCACTCCCATTGACTTGATCAATTCAACACAGGCAATTGCTGCTGCGCCCGCGCCATTGACGACAATGCGCGTCTTTGTGATGTCTCGGCCGGTTAGATGAAGGGCGTTAATAAGGCCGGCCGACGCTATGATCGCTGTACCATGTTGATCGTCGTGGAAGACCGGAATATTCATAACTTCGCGCAGTCGCTGCTCGATGATGAAACATTCTGGGGCCTTAATATCCTCCAAATTGATGCCGCCGAAGCTTGGTTCGAGCAGGCGAACGCAGTTGACGAACTGATCGACATCCGTGGTGTCGACTTCGAGGTCAATGGCGTCGACATCTGCAAAGCGCTTGAAGAGCGCAGCTTTACCCTCCATGACGGGTTTGGACGCTAGGGCACCGATTGCGCCAAGACCCAGCACTGCCGAGCCATTTGAGATCACTGCGACAAGGTTGCCCTTGTTTGTGTAGTCGAAGGCCGTCGAAGGATCTTCAGCGATACGTAGGCACGGGACCGCGACGCCTGGCGAGTACGCAAGCGACAGATCACGTTGTGTAGTAAGTGGCTTGGTCGCGCTGATTTCGATCTTGCCGGGACGGCCACTCGAATGGAATAGCAACGCTTCTTCGTCGGTGATTCGATTATCGTCCATCATTCCCCCACCTGAGCGCAATAGATTTCGCCTTTTGGTCTGGCGCCTTGTCTTTAGGACATTGTCGCACAAACGCATAAACGATTCCTAGCTGCCCACTTCGGCAACCGGGGGCAACCTGTTATGATAAGGCGCGATGACAATGCAGCGAAACAAGTCCAATGGTGTTACGCCGATGATGGCGCAATATCTGGAGATCAAGCAGGAGCATCCTGATTGCCTGTTGTTTTACCGTATGGGCGATTTTTACGAATTGTTCTTCGACGACGCGGTCAAGGCATCCGGCGTATTGGACATCACGTTAACTAAGCGCGGGACCCACGATGGCAAAGATATCCCGATGTGTGGTGTGCCAGTTCATGCCGCCGACGCTTATTTGCCACGGTTGATCCGAAAGGGGTTTCGGGTCGCAGTTTGCGAGCAAATGGAAGATCCCGCAGCGGCGCGAAAGCGCGGCCCCAAATCCGTTGTCATGCGTAGCGTTGCGCGGGTCATCACTCCGGGGACGCTCACGGAAGACACGCTTTTGGATGCGCGGGAGAATAACTATCTCGCAGCGTTAGCGGAGGTTGGCGATGCATATGGGCTCGCCTGGGTCGAGGTTTCCACCGGCGAGTTTTTGACAGAAGGCGTCACGGGTCGTTCGTTGAATGTAGCGTTGGAGCGTGTTGCTCCGGGCGAACTTTTAGTGCCAGAGCGCTTGTTGAGGCGCGCTTCGTTGGTCGATTTGCTTGTGAACTGGCGTGACAGACTAACACCTCAACCGGACAGTCGCTTTGATTCGGAAAATGCAGCGGAGCGATTGCAAAAGCATTATGGCGTCGCCTCGCTCGACGGATTTGGTAATTTCACGCGGGCAGAAGTTTCGGCGGCCGGCGCGATTATTGACTATGTTGCGCTGACCCAAGTTGGTCAGTTGCCCCGCCTGGAACGACTGAGCCAAGTTGCTGCAGGGTCCGTTATGGAAATTGACGCTGCGACGCGTCGAAACCTCGAACTTTCTCAGACACTGACTGGTGAGAAGTCTGGAAGTCTCCTCTCTGTTATGGACGACACGGTTACCGGCGCCGGCGCACGCCTGCTGTCGCGGCGTCTAGCTGCACCGCTGACTGATGTCGACCAAATTTGTAATCGCCTAGATGCGGTGCAATTTTTCTTTGACGACAATGAGCTTTGCGCAGATATCCGGCGCTATTTGCGTGGTTCGTCCGATCTAGAGCGCGCGCTTTCTCGGCTGACAGTTGGCCGAGGTGGGCCTCGTGATTTGGCTTCGGTTCGCGATGCCCTTTCCCTCGCGGCGGAACTCAAAGCATCGCTCGCAAATGCCAAGCAGGGTCTGCCAAGCGACTTATCCAAAGCTCATACGAACCTTGGCGATCATGGTATCCTAATTAAAAGGCTTGCGCGGGCGCTCGCGGATGAACTGCCACTTTTGGCCCGCGATGGTGGCCTTATTGCGCCTGGATATTCAGCTGAACTCGATGAGATCCTTCAACTACGCGACGAAAGTCGGCGGCTTATTACAAATCTTGAGGCGCAGTATCGAGTTGAGAACGGAATCCAACCGCTAAAAATCCGCCACAATAACGTTCTTGGTTATTTTATTGAGCTACCCGCGGCACACGCGCCGAAATTGACGGAGAATTTCATCCATCGTCAGACGTTGGCGAGTGCCATGCGGTATTCGACTGTAGAGCTATCAAGCCTTGCCCATGATATCGGCGAGGCTGCGGATCACGCGTTGGCAATCGAATCAAAATTGTTTGATGGCTTGGTTGATGACGTGATTGGCCGCGCGGATGTTGTTGCCGATGCGGCGCGTGCCATGGCGCAGCTCGATCTAGAGACCGCACTCGCTAACCTCGCTGTTAACAGGCAATTTTGCCGCCCCATTATAGATAATTCCACCGCCTTTACGATCAGCGGAGGGCGTCATGCTGTTGTCGAATCATTTCTTCGAGAGAGGAGTCGTGAGGCATTTGTCGCCAACGATTGTGAGCTTGGACCAGAAGGTCGGCTGTGGCTCGTCACCGGCCCCAACATGGCGGGCAAGAGTACGTTTCTGCGGCAGAATGCGCTCATCGCAATACTTGCCCAAATGGGTTCGTTCGTGCCTGCGAAGAACGCGCATATCGGCGTCGTCGATCGACTGTTTAGCCGCGTCGGTGCGGCTGACGATTTGGCTCGCGGCCGATCAACGTTCATGGTGGAGATGGTAGAGACGGCAGCAATACTCAATCGGGCAGGAAACCGTTCACTGGTAATTCTCGATGAAATTGGTCGCGGCACAGCGACATTCGACGGCTTGTCGATTGCGTGGGCGTCCGTCGAGCACCTCCATGATGTCAATAAATGCCGAGCGCTCTTTGCAACGCATTATCATGAACTAACTGCTCTGACAGCACGGTTGGAGTCACTCCGTCCGCATACAATGCGGGTAAAGGAATGGCAGGGTGACGTTGTGTTTCTTCATGAAGTCGCGCCGGGCGCTGCGGATCGTTCGTATGGTGTACATGTGGCTCGGCTTGCGGGCCTGCCGGCGTCAGTCGTTGGACGCGCCGAGGAAATACTTGAAACACTCGAGGCGGGTGAGCAATCGGGAGCAGTCGCGCGCCTTGCGGACGATTTACCGCTTTTCCGTAGCGCTCCTGAGGCGCAGTTGGTTCCCCAGAAATCGGCTGTTGATGAGGTGCTCGCTGAAACTAATCCTGACGAACTCACACCTCGCACCGCACTAGAATTGATCTATCGCTTAAAAGGCTTGCCGGAACGATGAAACATTGGTTTGTGATGGCCGCAGAAACGCCCTGCAAAGACAGTTCAGAGGACGGAGAGCTGTGACGGAAGTGCGCCGCAATGGGAGGACAAATCAACTCGACGATGGAGTGCTCTTAACCGCTGTAACGGCGATTCTTGAAGACCGCGCAGCAGGCGATAGTGGGCGCCGCTCGGCAATGCGCGAGCGCTATGGCGAGGCACTCAAACATGTAAGAAGCGAAATCCGTCGGCGCTTTGACGCCGACCAAGATGGCGTAAAAACTGCGCGCGCGACTTGCCGTGTTATGGATCAACTCATCCGCATCATTTGGGAAGCGGCAACCCGTATTTATCCGGTTGCAAACCCGACATCCGGGGAGCGCATTGCCGTTGTCGCGGTGGGTGGTTACGGTCGCGGACGCTTGGCACCGGCGTCTGATGTCGACCTAATGTTTCTTATTCCCTACAAGCTAGCGCCGCACAGCGAACAGCTCATCGAACATCTCCTATATATGTTGTGGGATTTGGGCCTAAAGGTCGGGCATGCCACGCGGTCGCTCGAGGACTGTGTACGCCTTTCCCTGCTCGATATCACCGTGCGAACTGCGGTGCTCGAAGCGCGCTTCGTCTGTGGCGACAGTGGTCTTTTTTCAACCCTCACAAGGCGCTTCCGTTCCAAAGTTGTTAAGGGCACGGAGTCAGACTTTATTGAGGCCAAACTTGCTGAGCGCGACCGTCGCCATAAGCGTCTCGGTGGCTCCCGCTATGTGCTCGAACCGAACATCAAAGACGGAAAGGGTGGTTTGCGAGACCTACACACGCTCTATTGGATTGGGACCTATCTCCATCGCGCAGGCACAGCTGATAAGCTTGCTGATCGACGCATATTAATCGCGAAGGAGGCGCAGAGATTTGATAAGGCGGAACGGTATCTTTGGACCTTGCGGTGTCACCTTCATTATCTCGCTGGGCGCGGCGAGGAACGACTTACCTTTGACGTTCAACCGGAACTCGCAGAGCGTATGGGTTACCGGGATCACACGGGTGCCCTAGCCGTCGAGCGTTTCATGAAGCACTATTTTCTTATTGCTAAGGATGTTGGAAATTTGACGCGCATCTTTTGCGCCGTATTGGAGGCACGTCACCAGCGTCGACTACCCGCGCACGCTCATCGCTTTGGTTCAACCATCGAAGGTTTTTTGCTTGAGCGTGGGCGATTGAACGTCACCACACCAGATCATTTTGCGGACCAGCCGGCGGATCTAATCCGATTATTCGAAGTTTCCGGCCGTACTGGGACGGACATTCATCCAGGCGCCTTGCAGCAGGTCACGCGTAACCTGGGATTGATCGACGCCAGCTTGCGGGAAAGCGAGGAGGCGAATCGTTTATTCCGGTGTATTCTGACGGCGCGCGAACGCGCCGATACGACTCTGAGGCGCATGAATGAGGCAGGTGTTCTCGGGCGCTTCATCCCGGACTTTGGTCGCGTCATCGCGCAGATGCAGTATGACATGTATCACGCCTACACGACCGACGAGCACACCATCTTTACAATTGGGATACTCGGCCAAATCGAGCGCCAGGAACTCGTGGAAGAGCATCCGTTGGTGTCGGAAGAAATTCAGAAAATCCTGTCGCGAGATGTTCTCTATGCCGCGATGTTTTTGCACGACATTGCTAAAGGCCGCGGTGGCAACCACCCCGCTCTCGGCGCTGAAGTTGCTATTCAGTTGGGTCCGCGCCTTGGCTTCACGGCAGAGGAAACCGAGAGCGTCGCTTGGCTCGTACGCAATCATTTGGTGTTTAGCGACACCGCCTTTCGACGTGATCTTGACGACCCAAAAACAATTGTGGATTTGGTTTCGCTTGTGCAGTCACGTGAACGCTTGCGTTTGCTCCTTTGTATGACCGTTGCTGATATTAGCGCTGTTGGACCCGGCATTTGGAATGAGTGGAAAGCAACACTCCTGCGCGAGCTTTATCACCGAGCGGACGAATTGATGTCGATGGGTCTTGAAGTTAAGAGCAGGTCGTCGCAGGTCAACGCAGTCAAACAGTCGTTGCGAAAATATCTCGTGGACTGGCCGCCGGAAGAGATTGATTTGTATATCGAGGGGGCAGAATTCGCGTACTGGTTGGCCTACGAACATGAACAGTTAATTGGACACGCTGAGATGGTGCGTGCAGCTGGAATAAGCGGAAATCCGGTGGGGTCACAGGTCAGCGTCGATCCAAGTCGCGCGGCGACGGGTATAACTATCTATGGTGCAGACCAGCCGGGTTTGTTTCGGCGTGTTGCTGGCGCGCTTTCAGCGGCCGGCGCAAATGTTGTGGATGCGAAAGTGTCGACCCTCAAGTATGGGATGGTTCTTGATAGCTTCTGGTTTCAAAATTCTTTGGGGGGGCTCTTCGATGATGAAGAGCGGTTATCGCGCCTTGAGGTGATGGTTCGTCGAGCAGCGTCAAAGGACGCAAAAGACTGGCCATCCCTTCCAACGCATTTCAGCGGTTCGCTGCGGACGCAGGTATTCACGGTGACACCCCGGGTGCTTATCGATAACAAGGCCAGCAACACCCATACCGTTCTTGAAATTAACGGCCTTGATCGCCCGGGCTTGCTCTATGACGTGACCGATGCGATTACGAATTGCGAGTTGCAGATTTCCGCGGCCAAAGTTTCTACGTATGGCGCGCAGGTCGTCGACGTATTTTATGTAAAGGATAATTTCGGTATGAAAGTGGAGCATCCTTCCCGGCTCGATCGACTTCGTGTTGCCCTACTCTCAGGCCTTCAGGACGCAGCCGACGCTGTTTAGAGTTGAGGTCTCCGCAACAATGGGTGCGCGGGTGCATAGCGCTTAACAGAGTCTAATCCCGGAACCCCTAGCCATAGGATATTCAATCAAGATGCGCCATCTTCCTGCCGTGAATCAGCGCTAGATATTCATCTCATGGCGCTCCTCCGTTCAGTTGCAACGCTTGGCGGCTACACTTTGGTGAGCCGGATTCTCGGATTCGTCCGAGATATTCTGCTCGCGAATGCGCTTGGTGCTGGGATGATTGCGGACGCATTTTTTGTCGCTTTCAAGTTTCCTAATTTTTTTCGGCGGCTATTTGCTGAAGGTGCCTTTAACGCTGCCTTTGTGCCGCTCTACGCAGGTCGCCTTGCAAAGGATGGCCTGGAACCTGCCAGACGATTTGCTGGTGAAGCGGCGGCCGTCCTGTTGATAGCGCTAGCTGCTTTTACAATTACCGCGATGGTCGCCATGCCATGGCTTATGTTCGTGCTGGCGCCAGGGTTTGTCGAGGACCCGGATAAGCTCGCGTTGACGACCGAGCTCACTCGGTTGACCTTTCCATATCTTATGTTCATGGCCTTGATGGCGCTGCTCGGCGGCATGTTGAATTCGCTGGAGCGCTTTGCTGCGACCGCCGCTGCACCAATACTTCTTAATATTGTGCTGATCGCCGCACTCCTCCTGACGCGTGCCGGCGTGTTTAACCTGCCGGGGCACACTTTGGCTTGGGGCGTTGCGCTTGCCGGCGCTGCCCAGTTTGTTGCAATAGCCTGGGTGTGTCACCGCGCCGGCATAATGATTTGCCTGCCGCGACCACGGCTGACACCAGGCGTTCGGCGACTACTGATGTTGATGGCACCAGGATTGGTGGGTGCGGGCGTTGTTCAGGTTAATCTTGTCGTCGACGTAATTCTTGCCTCGCTCTTGGCAGAGGGCTCCGTGTCGTATCTCTATTTTGCGGATCGAGTGAACCAATTACCGCTCGGCGTCGTCGGCGTTGCGGTCGGTGTGGCGCTATTGCCGCTACTTTCGCGACAACTTGGCGCGGGTGATACCGAAGGCGCTCGAGCAAGCCAGAACAGAGCCATTGAGTTCAGTATGTTGCTAACTTTGCCCGCGGCGGCGGCGCTGGTTGCAATGCCTCTGCCTATCATTTCAGGTCTCTTTCAACGCGGTGCGTTTGACGTATCGGCGGCGCAGGCGACTGCTGACGCGCTCGCCGCCTTTGCCTGTGGCTTACCGGCATATGTTCTCATAAAAACGCTGACACCAGCATTTTTTGCCCGCGAAGATACCGCAACACCAGTTAAGATCGCTGCGAGTGCGATGGTTGTGAACATAATCCTCGCTGCTATCCTCATGCAGTATTGGGCCCATGTGGGGATTGCCCTTGCGACCGCAATTTCAGCTTGGCTCAATGCGATTTTTTTGCTTGTTGTCCTTTGGCGTCGCGGGCACATAGACCCCGATCGCCAACTGTTCTTGCGCCTTCCTCGCATTATGCTTGCCTCTGCCGTTTTGGGTTTTGTCTTATGGCAAGCGGCGCAGTGGTTTGCTGCGATGTTCCATGGCCCGCTCTGGCAGCAGTCCATAACGCTTGCTCTTTTTGTTTTTGGCGGTGCATTCCTGTTTGCGATCCTCGCGCAAATTTGTGGTGCTGCAGATATTCGTGAATTGGTTACGGTCTTTCGGCGCCGACCGACCGCTTGACCGGTACGAGCGTAGTCGCCATAACACCCCGCCTCTAATCCCTGCTCGGTCGCGGAGTCCAAAACCATGAACCGAATATTTTCGGGCATTCAGCCCACCGGCATGCTGCATCTTGGCAACTATCTTGGGGCGATCCGCAATTGGGCGCGCCTTCAGGATGACTACGAATGCATCTACTGCATGGTTGACCTGCATGCGATTACCTTGTGGCAAGATCCGAAGGAATTGCGCGGCGCTACGCGCGAAGTTACGGCTGGGCTCATTGCGGCAGGCGTCGATCCGAAAAAGAACATCATCTTCAACCAGAGCCAGAATCCAGATCATGCAACCCTCGCCTGGATTTTCAATTGTGTCGCGCGGCTCGGCTGGCTCAATCGCATGACGCAATTCAAAGAGAAGGCGGGAAAGCAACGTGAGAATGCCTCAGTCGGGCTCTACGTCTATCCAAACTTGATGGCCGCTGACATTCTTGCTTACAAGGCGACGCATGTTCCTGTTGGCGAGGATCAGAAACAACATCTCGAGCTTGCCCGTGATATCGCGCAGAAATTCAACAATGATTTTGGTGTGGAGTATTTTCCGTTGACCGAGCCGCTAATTTTTGGCGGCGCTACCCGGGTCATGTCACTGCGTGACGGGAATAATAAGATGTCGAAGTCGGACGCGTCGGATTTGAGTCGGATCAATTTGACAGATGGGCCGGATGAGATTGCTCAAAAAATCCGCCGAGCTAAGACGGATCCGGAACCGCTGCCAAGCGAGTTAAAGGGTTTGGACGGCCGGCCGGAAGCGGAGAACTTAATTGGGATATACGCTGCACTTAAGGATATTGAACGCGACGCTGCGATGGCTCAGGTTGGTGGGTGGCAGTTTTCCGACTTCAAGCGCGAACTTACGGAGCTTGCTGTCTCTGTGCTCGGACCAATTGGGTCGGAAATGCAACGGCTTATGGGCGACACCGCGTATATTGACGGTGTTCTGAACGTCGGTGCTGATTCAGCTAGGGCACTTTCGGCGCCGGTGTTGCGAGAGGTTTTTGATATTGTCGGCTTTGTCCAGCCCACACGAGATTAGCCGTTGAATTCAGAGAATTTCGTTGGAGCCTCCGAGCCTCCATTTCTCAACCTTCGGGATAGCATCAGACATCGACATTGCAGCATGTCTGGCATTGATGGCAGGATACAGGACTTCTCGGTGGGAGGAATTCGTATATGAACGCTACCGAAGATTCACGGGTTCACACAGAAGATGCGACGCAGGCGTCGGGCACTGAGAGCGAGCGCGTATTTCTTGTCGTCCTGGACAACAGCGTGGAGATGCGGGTTGCGCTGCATTTTGCCTGTCTTCGCGCACGCCGTACGGGGGGGCGTGTCGCATTCCTGTTTGTACAGGAGCACGCGGACTTTCAACATTGGGTTGCGGTTGGAGACTTAATGCGCGAAGAGGCGCGCGAGGAGGGTGAAGAGATGCTCCAGCGTCTTTCAGCCGACGCCCTCAAATGGGCGGGCAGTTTGCCAATTTACTACATGCGTGAGGGCGATAGGCGAGAGGAATTATTTAGCTTGCTCGAGGAAGAGCCGTCTATTTCCGTTGTTGTACTCGCCGCCAGTGCTGGTTCAGAAGGGCCTGGACCAATCATATCCTACGTATGGGGGAAGGGAGCGGGACGTCTTCGTATACCGATTACAATCGTCCCTGGCTCCCTTACTGAAGAGGAGATAGTAGCTCTAACGTGATGCGTTGACGGTGAAAGAGTGAATTTATTGCCGTCCAAAGTGATAAATTAACACTGTTTGCTTGAGGGGTATTGTTGAACGGGATATGTTAACGCTGCCTTGGCGCTTTAGGGGGTGGAAGGCCATCAAAATGTCTCGTTTGGCGGTGTTTGCCAGACAAAATCGCATACTTTGGGTTTTCATAGTGCTGGCTGCGTATGCAGCCGTGCTGTGGGCGTTGTTGGTTCCGCAGGGCGGAATTACGCGCGTCGCAGCGGAGCGTCTCAACGACAGTGTGGCGACGACAGCACCATCAGCACTAAGGAAGCCTGGCACTGTGATGCTGCTTCCTTCGATCGATAAGCTGGACGCCATGTTTGCCGGCATCGGATATCACCTGGACGACGTTCGTAACGGCAGTACCAGAGTGCCCCGGTTGACACTTGCGGGATTGCCCCCTGACATGGCGCAAATTTCTTTGCCGGGCCAGCGCAAGGAAATGTTCTTGCGCTACATGTTGCCGTTGATCCTTGAAGCAAATCACCGTGTCCTGGAACAACGTAATCGCCTTCTTGCACTGAAACGGGATCTTGAAAACGGCGCAAGCGTCTCGCTTGAATCGTGGCGGTGGTTCCTGGATCTGGCTGATGAGTATCAGGTTGGAGCGGAGCAAATTGTTGAGTTGGTGCGGCGCGTCGATATAACGCCGCCATCCCTTGCGCTCGCCCAGGCGGCGATTGAGAGTGGTTGGGGAACGTCGCGATTTGCCCTTGAGGGAAATTCTGCGTTCGGTCAATGGACCACCGAGCAATACGATGGTCTCGTGCCTCACGAGCGCCCAGAGGGGCATAGTTATAAAATTAGATCGTTCGAACGACCCATAGATGCCGTGCATTCTTATATTCGCAACCTCAATACGCATCGCGCATATCGCGCTTTTCGGAAAAAGCGCGCGGCATTGCGCGATTCGGACGGCACCCTGGATTCAATGAAGTTAGTAGAGACGCTTGAAGGTTACGCGGAGGAAGGTGAAATTTATCTTCGACTGCTAAAGCGCGTCATACTGATCAACAACCTTAGAACATTGGACAGCGCGAAACTAGGTGATGACGTATTGAGTTTTGGACCCGATGCCTGAATTGCGGTTAGTCGAGGTCCACGAAGAACTGCCTGCCAAACCAGCGCCATCGACCCTTACCATCGGGTAGCGTGCAGTTTATACGCGACCTACCCTGCGGCAATTTCTCGGCAAAGCGCAGCTCAACTCGCCTGGCACCAAGGCGCTCAATATTCAAGCGTCCCTGTTGCGAATTATAGCAAGCCAGTTGATCTAACTTGCTGATTGTGGCGCCGACCGAGAATCCGAAATCCGGTGGATTTCGTGTGAGAAGCGGGTCCGCAGGCGTTATGTCCTGAACTGGCAATGGTAACGCATTGGCCGCTGTGCGAAGGCGGTCAATTCCGCCAAAAGTTTCGTTAAACGCGAATCTGGGCAGGAAGTATCGATCGGAGGTTAGGTGGGCGACGCCGGAGTGTTGTCCGAATGCTGCAATGAATCCAGATTCAACAATTGTTGCGCGTACATCGAGACTCATTTCGCCATACGGATATGCGAACAGCGTCGGAGCCGTCCCTAATTCTTCTATAAAACGAAGGTTCGCCTCAGCGATGTCTGCCTCATTTCGAATGCGTGGGCTCGCTGCCATATGCAGATGTGTATGTGTTTGACTACCGATTGCCACACCGGCATCTCGCATCTCACGAATTTGCTCCCATGACATATAACGCTGGCTTCGCCGATCAACAGCTTCTGTCGCTATAAACAAGGTGACCGGTAAACCTGCGGCTTTTAGTCGGGGCCAAGCATTCTCAAAAACAGAACGATAGGCGTCGTCGATACTGATACCAATCGCTCGATCAGGCAGTACAAGGCCCTCCCGCAGGGCAGAAACGATATCGGACAGCGGTAGAACCGTGTAGGGGCCACTGGTAAGTTCTTCTATATGAGAGTCGAGTTGTTCCAACGATACGTTGGTCGCCGGGAACTCGGGTTCCCCAAATCGGTGATACATGACAATTACAGCGGAGTCCGAGGAATACGCTGCAGTTGTCGGCACAAGAAGTAAGAACATGCCCACCGCAAGGCGGCGGAAAATACAGTCAAAAGCTAGTTGGTGGCGATTTTTTTTGACCATGATGTCGTAAGTTAACGTCGGTGCCCGCTATCCGACAAGAATTTAACGCGGACGCATTCCATCAGGGTCAAAGCAACAATCTTCTGCTAAAAATGCCAAGGTCCGGCACCTCTTGAAAAAGAAGGCAAGTTGTTATGAGTGTGCACCGTTGAAAATATTGGCGCTCGACTCAGCAACATCGTCATGTTCCGCAGCAGTTTGGTTCGATGGGGCAGTATTGTCCGAGCAATTTGAAATAATGGAGCGCGGTCAATCAGAGGCCCTGGTCCCTATGATTCGTGACGTACTCGGGGCGAGCGGATTGCGTTTTGATGATTTGGATTTGATCGCGACGACGGTTGGACCTGGTGCCTTTACTGGTCTTCGGATATGTCTCGCGACCGCGCGCGCACTAGCTCTTGCAGCGAGATTGCCAGTTGTCGGCGTTACGACATTTGAGGTGGTTGCGATCGCACAAGTGGCAATCGACATGCCGTTACTTGTGGCTATCGATTCAAAGCGGAGCGACTGCTATGTGCAACTTTTCGACGAAAATAGGGTTGCTGTAGGCTCGGCTAGCGCAATTCTGCCCTCAGCAATTGAAGAAATACTTCCACCGATGAAAGTCGCGGTCGCTGGGACTGCCGCTGACGCAGTAAAGACAGCCCTAGACGCTTCTGACCGTGAATCCATTCGCCTTAACGGACAAGATTATCCGCACGCCATCCAAGTGGCAGCTCTTGCGGCCGAACGTGCAGCCCATGCGATGCCGCGCCGTGGCGAAAATCCTCCGGATCCAGTTTATTTGCGGCCTCCGGACGTTACGGTTGTAGCCGCTAAGACCACGATAAAGACGAAAAGCTAGATCAAGCCGATGATGCCGCCTGTGACGATCACTGTTCGGCCTATACGCAGAATTGACATGGACGCCGTTGCCAAAATTTATGGTGCGAGTTTCGACGAGCCGTGGCCACGGCCCGTTGTGGAAGGTCTCTACTTTACTCCTGCGGCATGGGGGTTGTTGGCAAGTATCAAGGCTTCCGAAGGAGATATACCCGTTGGATTTATCCTCGCGCGTACTGTCATTGATGAGGCTGACATCATGAGTATCGGTGTGCACCCGCAGTATAGATGCAATGGTGTTGGTCGAACCCTTGTTGACGCTGTTATCCATTCCGTGAACCCCAGTCAGGGTGGGATCGTAATTTTGGAGGTGGCCGAAGACAATCCGGCGGCACAGAATTTGTATGTAAGTGCTGGTTTTAAGGTCGTCGGTAGACGTCCCGGCTATTATATTCGAGTTGGCAATGTGAAGGTCGCCGCACTGTTAATGCGGTATACGATCGACGAATAGACAATTGCCTGCAATTCTGCCGACCGCCTCTCAATAGCGGCAAATTCTTGGGGTTCCGGTTTCGGACCACTTCGAACTGAAATGATAAGCTCGGCGAGTAAAGAATATTTGGAGTTAGGGGATTAGAAGTATCCATAATGCGTAGTAATCGCGAAGAATGATTCTACGGATTGAATCCTTGATAACCTATTCGCAATGGTGTTACTTGATTTTTATTCTAAGAACTACAATTTCATCTATACAGACGTTCTTGTCGCACCAGCGTCACTGTAATCTCTGAATATTCGAATAAGCGAGAAGGTATTTTGATGATGTCCGATGAATCTGGGCCGGAGAGCAGGTCTAATGAGCTGCTGACAATAACATCTGATATTGTTGCCGCGCACGTTTCGAACAATACGGTGTCGGTAGCCGACCTGCCTGGACTAATTGAGCAGGTTTACCGAACGCTCGTTACGTTGGGCCCAGGTCAAGACGGTGCGCGTGAACGTCCGACGCCGTCCGTGATGATTCGCAAGTCTATTACACCGGACTTCATCATTTGCCTTGAGGACGGCAAGAAATTGAAGATGCTTAAGCGACATCTCAAATCGGCGTATAATATGACACCTGACGAGTATCGAGAGCGTTGGGGCCTGGCCTCGGATTATCCAATGGTTGCTCCCAATTACGCTAAACAACGCAGCAGACTTGCAAAAGAAATTGGATTGGGCAAACGACCCCGTCGGGCCCGCAAAGGCTAATTTGCTCCCTACATACAAACGGATTGCGTTGTTGCGCCGTGATGGGCATTCGTCTTGTACAAATTTTTGGATAAGTCCGGTGGATTATTGTGAACAGACGCTGGGTGTTGCCCTTGGGGTGCTCCGTTGAGCCAGCTTGCGACGGCAATTGCGGCAGTGGTACATTATGGGAGAGTTTTGGAGAATTGATCTATATTTGGACGCGTAATTCACGTCTTTGGATGACAGATAATCCTGCCGCACGTTGGTCGGTGGGTCGGTGCTCTTGGCTAAGACACTTTTCATAAAGACCTATGGTTGTCAGATGAACGAGTACGATTCCGTGCGCATGGCGGATGTCGTGACTCCGCTTGGCTATCGCCGCGTTGAGAGCCCGGAAGGTGCCGATCTCGTTATTCTCAATACGTGCCACATTCGCGAAAAGGCAGCAGAGAAGGTCTATTCGGAGCTTGGCCGCCTTAGGGCCCTCAAGTTGGAAAAGGAAGAGTCCGGCGGGCGCATGATGATCGCAGTCGCTGGCTGTGTCGCGCAGGCCGAGGGCGAGGAAATTATGGCGCGCGCGCCATATGTCGACATGACTTTCGGACCGCAGACTTATCATCGGTTACCTGAGATGGTTGCCAAGGCTAGCCGCGCTGCCGGCGTACCTTTGGTAGACACAGAGTTTCCCGTTGAGGCCAAGTTCGATTTCCTGCCGGCGAACACATTGTCTCAGGGTGTGTCGGCTTTTCTCTCAGTCCAGGAGGGTTGTGACAAGTTTTGCACCTTCTGTGTTGTACCATATACGCGGGGTGCTGAGTTTTCGCGCTCTGTAGTGGAACTTGATGCAGAAGCGCGCCAGATAGTTGATGGGGGCAGCCGCGAAATAACGCTTCTTGGTCAGAATGTTAACGCCTATCACGGCCTTGGACCCGATGGTGCTGTATGGGGTTTAGGGCGATTGATCCAATATCTCGCGAACATCGAGGGCCTTGAACGCCTGCGCTATACGACTAGCCATCCGCGAGACATGGACGTTGAATTGATTGAGGCGCATAGAGATGTTGAGAAATTGATGCCGTATTTGCATTTGCCGGTGCAATCAGGCGCCGACCGTATTCTCACGGCGATGAATCGTCGCCACGACGTCGACACCTATCTCCGCACTGTTGATCATCTGCGTGTGGCTCGACCGGATATTGCATTGTCCTCAGATTTTATCGTGGGTTATCCCGGGGAAACCGATAGCGAGTTTGCGGAAACGTTGCGGTTGGTGAACAGCGTTGGCTTCTCGCAAGCCTATTCCTTCAAATATAGTCCGCGACCGGGAACACCGGCGGCTGTGTTAGAAAACCAGGTTCCAGAAACAGTCAAGCAGGATCGACTTATCGCCCTGCAGCAATTATTGCGCGCGCAACAATCCTCTTTCAACCATGCAACGGTCGGTGCCGAATTGCCGGTTCTTTTTGAACGGAAAGGTCGGCAGGTTGGCCAGCTAACTGGGCGATCGCCATATTTGCAGTCTGTTCATGTAAAAGCAGATAATGCCCTGATTGGCACAATCGCCGCTTGCAAAATTAATTCTGCAGCTCCGTCCAGCTTGGAAGGCTCGCTCGTGCATGCAAGCGATTCGCGCCAACCTCTGTTTGCGCCAACCAGTGATCAGGTTGACGCATGACGACTGTACCAGACAGTACTTCCACACCAGAAATTCACATCCAATTCGACGACAATCGTCTGTTGCCGCTTTTATTTGGTGAGCATGACAAGCATCTCGTCCAGATCGAACAGCGGTTGGGCGTATCGTTGATTAGCCGCGGCAATCATGTCGTAATCTCTGGACCGGAAGACGCACCGGATATTGCTCGCGTGGCGCTCAACAGGCTTTACGACCGTGTAAAGTCAGGGCAGTCAATTGAATTGGCTGATGTCGACGCGGCGGTCCGCATGACTGTTGCTGGACAATCCGTCGCAGTGGAGAGCGAACCGGTCATTAATGTGCAACGCAAGCAGATCTTGGCCCGCACGCCTGCACAGGCTCGTTATATTCGCGCGATTACCGAAAATGACATGGTTTTTGGCTTGGGCCCAGCGGGAACAGGAAAGACTTATTTGGCAGTGTGCACTGCCGTTGAGATGCTGTTGAGTGGCAAGGTCGATCACATAATCCTCTCGCGACCTGCAGTTGAAGCAGGGGAACGCTTGGGATTTCTGCCAGGCGACATGCGTGAGAAGGTCGATCCATATCTTCGTCCGTTGTACGATGCTTTGCATGACGCGCTATCGGCGGAGCAAGTTAGTCGCCGCCTCGGTTCGGGCGAAATCGAAGTTGCGCCACTTGCGTTCATGCGTGGTCGAACTCTCTCCAACGCGTTTGTCATTCTTGATGAAGCGCAAAATGCAACTCCAGTGCAGATGAAGATGTTCCTCACCCGATTGGGCGAAAACAGCCGGATGGTCGTGACTGGTGATCCGAGCCAGACAGATTTACCGAAAGGCGAGCGCTCTGGCTTGCTCGATGCTGTTGAGACGGTGAGCGACATAGACGGCATTTGTTTTGTTACATTTAGTGCTGCGGATGTCGTACGCAATCCATTGGTTGCCAAAATAGTCCGCGCCTATGATGCGCGCAGCGCATCGCCAACAACCGGATCGGCAAAGTGAACGCGGTAATGGCTCTGGCTAAGTTCGACACGACGGATGTTTCAGTCTTGCTGCATAACGAAGCACCAGACCTCTGGAATCACTCAATACCGGGTGCATGCGAACTTGCCAAGAATGCGGCCGCTGCTGCATGGGTTGCCGCTGGTCGAACGGGCCTAGTGGAATTGAGTGTTGTTCTGGGAGATGACGCATTGTCACGCCGACTAAATCGAGAGTTTCGGGGGAAAGACAAACCAACAAATGTTCTTTCGTTTGCGATGGGCAATGAAGCCGCGACGGGACTTCCCAAATTGGCAGGCGACGTTGTGATTGCCCTTGAAACACTGATTAACGAAGCCAAATCACAACATAAAACACCCGAGGAACATCTCGGCCATCTGGTTGTCCATGGAGTTCTTCACCTTGCAGGATTTGATCATCGTGAAGACTCAGCTGCGAGCGAAATGGAACAACTCGAAATAGCTGTGTTGGAATCTCTTGGCATTCGGGATCCATACTGCGACGGAGGAATTGCGGGCAAATAATGCAGAATAGCGAAGATTTTTCGTCAGATGAGCCTCCAAGTAGCAACGCCGCACTGACAGGAGATGCGAGACGTACCGGCGGGTTATTTGCGCGGCTGAAAAATATGCTTGGGTTGCGCAATGGTGAATCTGCGCTGCGTGATACTTTTGAGGGCCTAATAGAGGAGCACGAAACGCGAGAGCAGCCGATTGATTCCGACGAGCGGACGCTGTTGGCGAACATTCTTAAGTTTGGCGGCCTTGCCGCCGCCGATGTGATGATACCGCGAGTTGATATTGTCGCAGTAGAAATTGAAAGCTCGTTGCAGGACGTTATCACGCTGATGACGACGGAAGCGCATTCCAGAGTCCCGGTCTATCGCGATTCGCTCGATGATGTGATCGGCATGGTGCATATGAAGGACGTATTGGGCGCTTCTGCGGGAACAACAACATTTTCCCTGCGTAAAATGCTGCGCAAAGTCCCCTTTGTTGCACCAAGTATGCAGGTTCTGGATTTGCTCCTGCAAATGCGCGAAACACGAACTCATATGGCCCTCGTGGTTGATGAATACGGTGGTATCGACGGCCTAGTCACAATCGAAGATTTAGTTGAAGAAATCGTCGGTGAAATTGAAGACGAGCATGACGTTGATCTTCGACCACATTTAATCGTCAGTCCGGACGGTAGTTGGATTGCCGACGCGCGCGTGCCCATAGAAGAGTTTGAAGAAGAAGTGGGCGGCGTTTTGACGGACGGGGAGCGTGACGAGGACATAGATACTTTGGGTGGTTTGGTTGCTCACTTGACCGGCCGTGTGCCAACACGAGGGGAATTGGTCGTCCACAAGGCGTCGGGCATCGAATTTGAGGTGCTTGATGCTGATCCGCGGCGTGTTAAGCGTCTGCGCGTGCTCGTAAAACCGAGGCCGCCGTCCCCGAATGACTGAGGCAGTTAGCGCCTCCAGAATTCTATGTGCTCCTATTGGCCGATATGCAGACTGGCTTGCCTGGTTACAGGGCTACAAATCATTTTTCGCGGCGGCAGTCCTGGGCCTCCTGGCAACGCTTTCGCTCCCTCCTCTGTATCTTTGGCAAATACTATATTTCGTGTTTCCGTCGCTCATGTGGCTGTTGGCTGGAGCTGCGCGTCGACGTACAGCCTTTGCGCTTGGCTGGTGGTTCGGCTTCGGATTGTTTGGCGGCAGTCTATATTGGATTGGCAACGCGCTCCTGATTTCTGCAGGCGGATACGGTTGGCTGCTTCCGTTCGCGTCTTTTGGGCTGCCTGCTGTATTTGCGTTCTATTCAGCGCTAGCGACGCTCGCGGCTTGGCATGGTCATAGCCATCTTCAACGTGGGCTGCTGTTTGCGGGTGCATGGGTGTTTGCAGAATGGCTGCGCGGCCAGCTTTTTACAGGATTTCCATGGAATCTAGTTGGTTACAGTTGGGCTCAGTCTGAAGAACTTATTCAGGTCGCTGCCGCAATTGGGATTTACGGCGTGAGCCTCATCCTTGTCTTGTCCGCAATATTGCCATCAGTTCTTGCTGATCGCACTTCACGTCGCGTCGTGATTGCTCTCGTCGTCTCCGCCGCCTTGCCTGTGATGACGTGGATAGGGGGCGGCATTAGGTTAAACGTGGCGCCGGAAACAAGCACTGCTACAGTTGATGGTGTCGGCTTGCGAATCGTGCAGCCGAGCATTTCCCAGCGCGAAAAATGGCCGCTCAATTTTCGCCAGAGGAATATGGCTCGCTTTCTTGATATGAGCCAGAGAGACCGCCCATCGTGGATTACGCATATAGTTTGGCCGGAAACAGCAGCCACATTTTTTGTTGAAGAAGATGTCGCGCTGCGCCAGGCGATGGCCGCAGTGGTTCCTCACGGCGGTTTACTGCTGACTGGCGCACCGAGACGACAGTCGGACCCAGCAAAATTATGGAACTCGCTCATAGCTGTCGATGGTGCAGGCGAGGTCGTTGCGTCTTATGACAAGACGCATCTTGTACCGTTCGGCGAATATATTCCATTCCGCGATATTTTACCGATGGACAAAATCGTCCACGGTCAAATCGACTATTCACCCGGCGTAGGCATCAAGACTCTGCGTTTCCTCGGATTGCCGCCGGTTTCTGCACTAATTTGCTATGAGGTGATATTTCCAGGGCGCGTCATGAATCGCGCCGATCCACCTGCCTGGCTTCTCAACATCACAAATGACGCCTGGTATGGTGAGACAGTTGGCCCCCACCAGCATCTTGCGATTTCACTTGTTCGAGCGGTTGAAGAAGGTCGTCCGCTTATACGAGCCACAAATACCGGAATTTCCGCTGTGATCGACGCCTATGGACGAACAATCCACAGCCTTGGGTTGAACGTGAATGGTGTAATCGATAGTCGGCTTCCAGCTGCAATTCCTGGCATGACATTGTTCGCACGCGGCGGCGAATTGGGCATCTTTTTTTTACTTTTCGGAGTCCTATTTGTGGCCTCCCTAGTCAGGAAGATATAGCTGTTTTACGGTGTCTAAATCGATGGTAGTGATGCTGAAGTCGCTGCATAAGTTTTCATAACTTGAGCAGTCATTAACCAGAAGGAGTGAAAAAGAAATGGTGAAAGTGTCTAAGCAACGCCTTTCAGCGGGCCGAACGGGAAAGCCAAACGCTGTTGACGTTCACGTCGGGGGTCGTATGCGCCTGCGCCGTACATTGCTTGGGCTAACATTCCAGCAGGTACAAAAGTATGGGCGTGGAACAAATAGCGTTGGTGCAAGTCGCTTATTTGACCTTTCTGGTGTTCTCGACGCGCCGGTGTCTTACTTCTTTGAGGAGACGTCATCAAAGGTAGCAAAGCAGTCGCCCCGTTTGGCCATAGGTTTGGCTGAGACGCCGACTGGGTCCTGCCAGCCAGACCCTATGGCAAAACGCGAAACGTTGGAGCTCGTTCGTTCGTACTACAAGATAGCAAGTCCTAGCGTTCGCAAGCGGGTTTTCGAACTCACTAAGGCCTTAGCCAAAGCTAGTAGTCCGGAATAGTTGGGCATCGCGCGTTGTCGCGACAGCATAAATTAAGCGGTATGAATTTGGTTTATGGTCGACGACGTGGGCGTCGGCTACGGCCAGGTCGTGAGCGACTGCTCCAGGATTTATTGCCAAAGGTTGCTGTGACGACGTCCGATATGCCATCGACACCATTGCGTTGGTTTGATGAGTCCATTAATGAGGTTTGGTTGGAAATTGGCTTTGGCGCCGGAGAGCATTTGGTGGCGCAAGCGGCTGCGCATCCCAACGTCGGCTTCATTGGCTGCGAGCCCTTTCGAAACGGCGTTGCTCATTTGTTGGCGCATATCGACGCCAATGGATTGAGCAATATTAGAATTTTTCCAGACGATGCGCGGCAATTGCTGAAAGCGCTTCCCACGTCTTCAATTGGCCGAGTGTTTACGTTATTTCCCGACCCTTGGCCAAAAACGCGCCATCATCGCCGCCGAATTATTGCCGCTGAAACGCTTCAAGACCTTTCGAGAATTTTGAGGCCTGGGTGTGAACTGCGTATGGCCAGCGACAATATCGGATACGTGCGTTGGATGTTGTATCACACATTAAATGATGGAGGATTTGAGTGGTTGGCGCGACGACCGGGCGATTGGCGTCACCGGACAACAGATTGGCCGTCCACGCGATATGAGATTAAGGCACTCAACCGAGGCGACGACTGCTACTTTCTGCGGTTTCAGCGGGGCGCTGCCACATGATATCGCTCTTGATAGCAAGCGTTAAAAGGCTTACATACTTGGTATACGAATAACCCATACGGCTGTTGTTTTGCAGTTGAATGAATTGGGTGGGCCGCGGCCCACCTTTTTTATTACCTGCACGACGCGGATGCAGCGGTAGGACGCATATTGAAAGACTACGCAAATCAAGTCGAAAAGCTGATCACGCCAGTCCTAGAGGATATAGGGATGGTGCTTGTGCGCGTGCGGATGTCGGAGGTAGGTGATCCGACGCTTCAAATTATGATTGAACATACAGATGACCACACAATCTCCGTCGAAGATTGTGCGAAAGCGAGTCGATCAATATCGGCAACTCTTGATGCAGACGACCCCATAAAACAGACATACACGCTTGAGGTGAGTTCGCCCGGTATCGACCGACCGCTCGTGCGTCTACGTGATTTTGCGCGTTTTGTCGGGTTTGAAGCAAAAGTCGAATTGCGGACTGCTGTGTTAGGCCGCAAACGTTACCGCGGTCGATTGTTGGGGGTTGTCGACGATGCTGTTCGCTTGTCCACTGAGACTGGCGAAGCTGAGCTGCCGATGAGCGAGATTGAAAAGGCGAAACTCGTTTTGACCGACGATCTTCTTGCGGCGAACATGGCAATGGCTACCGAACACGAAGGATAGGCGAGAGATGTTGGAACCCGTTTTTCAAACGAGACCGGAAATGCTTCAGGTGGCAGATACCGTGGCTCGGGAAAAAGGCATTGAGCGCGATCAGGTTCTTGAGGCGATGGAACAGGCTATCCAGAAGGCTGGCCGTACAAAATACGGTCAAGAGCATGACATTCGCGCGGTAATTGATCGCACGACAGGGGAAATCCAACTCGCACGCTACCTCGAGGTTGTTGAGGAAGTAGAGAATGATGCGACACAGTTCACGTTAGCCGATGCCCAGCAAATGAAGGCAGATGCGGAGCTTGGCGAATTTGTTGTTGATCCTCTGCCGCCGATTGATTTTGGACGCATCGCTGCGCAGACGGCAAAACAAGTTATTGTTCAAAGGGTTCGTGAAGCAGAACGCGAACG
>Ga0302135_10000438_pt1 | contig 25326 bp, 24 predicted proteins | sample CBN3_surface_MG_FD_203119 | JGI IMG/M metagenome (GOLD analysis project Ga0302135, IMG submission 203119) | Marine microbial communities from Western Arctic Ocean, Canada - CBN3_32.1 | ecosystem: Environmental > Aquatic > Marine > Oceanic | place: Canada: Western Arctic Ocean | collected...
GATGCACCCGAAGGCACAGGCTTCCGAAAAGTGATCTGGAAGGCGTCAGCTCATCTTGCAGGTGCTTGTGGCCTCTCTGTGAAAGAACTAGCGGAGGAGTTCTTACGGGGCACTGTGGTAGGCCTGACCCCTGTCTCTCACGGGGTAGCGCTCCCGCATCTACGCCGAGCGGATGTAGAATCGGCCAGCATGGTCATGGTTCGCTGTCCCGTCGGAACTCAGATAGATGTGGAAATTGCGGGCGGTGGGGACCCACTGTCCGAACCGGTCCGAGCCGTGTTCTTCCTCATCAGCCCGCTGGACGATCCTGGTCAGCACCTACGAATCCTCGCCCAGATCGCCGGGTGTGTCGACAAGGAGAACTTCATGAAGACCTGGCTCTCGGCCTCCAATCATCAGGAGCTCAAGGAGGCCGTACTTCGTGACGACCGGATGCTGACGCTGACCCTCGAGTCCGGCGCAGCATCCGCTCCCCTGGTCGGCCGGGCGCTCAAGGATATTCCCATGCCGGACGGAACGCTGATTGCCATGGTTCGCCGCGGGCCCGAAATGGTGATCCCGCAGGGGGCTACCGTGCTCGAGCACGGAGACCGAATCACGATTATTGGAGAACCCGCTGGCTTGGGTGCCATGCGGCAACGCTTCGCGGGGGGAGGGCCGGGTCTTCGGCTCTAACTCCTGCATACCATCCACTCCATCCTCACACAGAATATCTGTTATGTTACACGGCTATACACCGCCCCTGTTTTCAGCCGAGGGGCGGTCTGGATTACGCATCCGACGCCGTGCAGGCATAGACCATGTCGATCCGCAACATCGCGATCATCGCTCACGTCGACCACGGGAAGACAACCCTGGTCGACAAGATGCTTCATCAAGCCGGGATCTTCCGCGACAACCAGCAAATCCAGGAACGAGTGATGGACTCGAACCCGCTCGAGCGGGAGCGAGGGATCACCATCCTGGCCAAGAACACGGCCGTTCACTGGCGGGACGTGAAGATCAACATCGTGGACACCCCCGGACATGCCGACTTCGGCGGTGAAGTCGAGCGCGTCTTGCGCATGGTGGACGGGGTCGTCCTCTTGGTCGACGCGGCCGAGGGCCCGATGCCGCAGACCCGATTCGTTATGCGCAAGGCGCTCGAGCTCGGGCTGCTGCCAGTGGTCATCATCAACAAGATAGACCGCCATGACGCCCGCCCCGCCGAGGTCCACGACGAAGTCTTAGGGCTACTGATGGAGCTGGAGGCGAACCACCAGCAGCTCGATGCCCCGTTCCTGTATGCCTCCGGGCGCGATGGTTGGGCGGTCCATCGACTCGACGAGAAGGGAGGAGATCTCGAGCCCCTGTTCGGAACTATCGTTGATTATTTTCCCTCGCCCCTGGTGGATCGCCAAGGGCAATTCCAGATGTTGGTTTCGACTCTCGATCATTCTCCCTATGTCGGCCGCATCGCGATCGGACGCATAGAGCGGGGCAGCGTGACGGTCGGAGAGCGGGTGGCGCTGCTGCCGCACGGTCAGCCGGGGATGGTGCCCGAGGAGGCAGCCGAGGAGGCCAAGGCGATGAAGCTGTTCACCTACCTCGGTCTCGAAAGGGTCAACGTGGAGACCGCCTACGCTGGGGACATCGTGGCCCTCGCGGGGGTCGAGGGGGTCGAGATCGGCATGACGCTCACCGCCCCCGATTACCGCGAACGTATGCTCGGCATCAAGGTCGAGGAGCCCACTCTGTCGGTGGACTTCAACGTCAATAATTCTCCCTTCGCTGGACAATCGGGAAAATACGTCACCACACGGCAGCTCCGGGAGCGGCTCTTCCGCGAACTGGAGAAGAATGTCTCGCTCGCGGTCGTGGACACGGACCAGCCAGATGTCTACCAGGTGAGCGGACGCGGAGAACTCCACCTGACGATCCTGATGGAGACCATGCGCCGCGAGGGATACGAGTTCCAGGTTTCCCGACCACGGGTCATCACGAAGAAGGCTACGGACGGCCAGTTGATGGAGCCGTTCGAAGAAGCGGTTGTCGAGGTGCCTTCGCACCTGGTCGGGACCGTGATTGAGCGGCTGGGCCCGCGCAAGGCCGAACTGATAGACATGCGCCCGATGGACTCGGGCAGCACTCGGCTCCGCTTCAGGGTCCCGGCACGCGGCCTATTCGGTTATCGATCAGACTTCATGACCGATACGCGAGGCGAAGGTATGCTCCATCACCAGTTTCTCGAATACGCCAGCTGGGCTGGGGCTCTGCAAAGTCGCAAGCGAGGCGTGTTGGTCGCGGACCGCGAAGGGGATGTCGTTGCCTACGCGCTGGGCGGCCTTCAGGAGCGCGCCACGATGTTCGTGAAACCGGGTGATGCCGTTTATCAGGGGATGATCGTGGGCGAGAACGCCCGCTCCGATGACATGCCTGTCAACGTGACCAAGGAAAAGAAGCTCACCAACATGCGTACGACGGCGACTGACGAGAATATAAAGCTCGAACCACCCCGTCAGATCACGCTCGAGCTCGCCCTCGAGTTCATCGGGGAAGATGAGTTGATCGAGGTGACGCCGGACGGGATCCGACTTCGCAAACGCGTACTGGATGCCAACCAACGCCGCAAGGCCGACAAGCAGAAGGCCGCATCGCGGTAATGGGGCCGGCGAGGTATGGTATATTGATTGCCCCTCCCGGCCATCTTTAATCGTTTGCTCATTTTGACACCCTTTATCGTGACCAAAACAAGAGACAGACCGACATGGCTCTGATCCCCAGAGATGGTGTGATGGAGAACACACACCCCCTGAACTTGGTCGAAGGCGCGATCGATGCTCCTCTCGAGGTGACCCGCCCGCCGCTGTTCGAAGTCTACATGCGAATGGCCGAGGAGCTTGCCAAGCGGAGCACCTGCGCGCGCCTGCAGGTGGGGACGGTACTGACCGACTGCGATCTGGAGAACGTGGTGGCTATCGGCTATAACGGGAACGTGCGTGGCTTCGCCAACCGCTGCGACGACCCGACTCCAGGGGCGTGCGGCTGCATCCACTCGGAGCAGAATGCGCTCGTTAAGGCGCCAGGACGCCTGCGCGGCAAAGTAGCGTTCGTCACGGCCAGCCCCTGCGTCATGTGCGCCAAGATCATGATTCAGGCGAGCGTTACACATTTCTTCTACCGTGAAGCGTATCGCAGTTCGGAGGGGCTCAAAGTGCTGCAACAGGGAGGCGCTACCACCGTGCACTATAGGCGCTGGAGGGATACATGGAGATGAAAACTACCGTGGTTGCGACGGCGAAGGGGAAAGGCGCGCCAAAGCCCGACGAAGGCTTTGGCCGCTTCTTTCTACCCGGTCCCACCGAGGTGGCAGCGGGGGTACTCAAGGCGCAGGCGCGGCCCATGATCGGCCACCGAGGAGCCGACATCAAGGCGCTCATGGAGAAGCTCCAGGTGGGGCTCAAAGACGTGTTCCGCACCGAGCGTCAGGTGTTCGTTTCCACCTCCTCTGCGACTGGGCTGATGGAGGCGGCAGTGCGGAACGGAGTGAAACGGAAGGCGCTCTCATTGGTGAACGGTGCGTTCAGCTCTCGCTTCGCCGAGATCGTTGAGTCATGCGGCCTCGAGGTCGAGTGCATGGAGGTCCCATGGGGAGGCGTATTCGATCCTCAGGCCGTGCGCGATCGTCTGCAGAGGGGTGGGGTGGACGCCGTTACTCTGGTGCACTCTGAGACCTCGACCGGCGCTCTCAACCCGCTTGCGGAGATCGCGAATGTGATCCACGAATTCGACGACGTAGTGATCTTGGTCGACTCGGTCACCGGGGTGGGTGGAGCGGAGATGCAGGCAGATGCCTGGAATCTCGACTTCGTCTTGACCGGTTCTCAGAAAGCGCTGGCCCTGCCGCCAGGCTTGTCCTTTGGAGTGGCGTCCGAACGAATGATGGCGCGCTCAAAGACCGCTAGAAACAAGGGTGTCTACTTCGACCTGACCACATTCGCGAAGAACCAGGACCGGATGATGACACCATCTACCCCCGCGCTGTCGGTGATGTACGCTCTGGAGGTGCAGCTCGAGCGCATCCGGGAGGAGGGGCTGGAAGTGCGCTGGGCGCGCCACTCCGCCATGCGCGACCGCTGCTGCGAGTGGGTTGATGCCATGCGCGATAAGCGGGGGGTGAATGTCAGCGTGTTGGCCCCCGCAGGCCACCGCTCTCCGACTGTAACCGCCATCCGGATGCCTGAGGGGAAGAGCTCAGTTCCGGTGGTGGAAGAAGCAAAGGAGCGAGGCTTCGTAATCGGTGGCGGTTACGGCAAGCTCAAGGACACGACATTCCGTATCGGCCACATGGGGGACCACACGGTTGCTGAGCAGGAAGCGGTGCTCGAGGTGCTCGGGGAGGTGCTGGCCACGTGAGCACCGAGAAAGGTGGCAATGGCGGCGGGTTCACCGTCGTGGTGGCCGACGGAGTGTCTGAGTCGGGACTTCGGCCCCTGCTCGACGACGCCCGCTTCACGGTGGTTTCAGTGGCGGACCAGGCCGCTCTCGAGGCTGCACTGCCGACCGCTGACGGGCTGATCGTGCGGAGCGCGACGAAGGTTACTAAAGAGCTGCTCTCGATGGCGCCGATGATCAGGGTGATCGGGCGTGCCGGGGTCGGGGTCGACAACATCGACCAGGAGGCCGCAACGGAGAAGGGCGCCGCGGTCCTCAACGCCCCGGCCGGGAACACGGTATCAGCTGCTGAATTGACCATGGCGCTCATCCTATGTGCGGTCCGTAAGGTGGCAGCGGCGGATCGGTCGGTGCGTACCGGGGAATGGAAACGCTCCAGGTTCGGAGGTGTGGAGCTACGTGGGCGTACGCTCGGGTTGATCGGAGCGGGCCGCATCGGGGGTGAGGTTGCTCGGCGTGCGCGAGCGTTCGGAATGAACGTGGTTGCGCACGACCCGTATCTGACCGAGGAACGAGCGAAGGATCTCCATGTCGAACGGGTAGAGCTGAATGAGTTGATGGAGTGTGCGGACGTGGTGTCCCTGCACGTCCCGCTCACCGACCAAACCAAAATGATGATGGACGAAGAGCGACTGCGCTGCCTGAAAAAGGGAGCGTTCCTCGTCAACGTGGCACGCGGCGGCGTGGTCGATGAAGTCGCGTTGGCCAGGGCGCTTGGCGACGGGCATCTTGCGGGAGCGGCCCTAGATGTGTTCGAGGACGAGCCGCTTGCCAAGGAAAGTGTGCTGAGGGAGGCACCCAACCTGGTGCTCACTCCCCACCTTGGCGCCTCTACCACGGAGGCCCAGGCGTTGGTGGCCGAGGAGATCGCTGAAGCGGTGCGGGCAGCGCTTGCGGAGGGCGACCTGTCGCGCGCCTTGAACGCCCCGGCGATTGGGGGCGAGACGTTCAAGAGACTGCTTCCTCTACTCGAGCTCGGCCAGAAGCTCGGGCGACTCGCTGCGGCGCTCTCACAAGGGGGGATAAGGGGGATCGAGGTGCGCTACGCAGGGGAGGCCACCGAGGCGCCTCGGCCACTCACCTCCTACGTCCTGATGGGTCTGCTCGGGTCGATCCTCGGGGACGACCAGGTCAACTTCGTAAACGCTCCTCACCTGGCAGCTACCCGCAAGATCAGTGTTTCTAATCACCAGCTTGCACGTCGTTCCGACTACACTGAATTCATCGAGGTTAAGGTGTTCGGGGAGGGGGGCAACACCCGAGTTGCCGGGGTGATTCTTGGAGAGCAATATCCCCGCGTGGTGCGGATTGGGGATTATCACGTCGACGTGATGCCACAGGGAAGCCTCTTGGTGTTCAAAAACCACGACGTTCCCGGCGTGATCGGAAAGGTCGGGACCCTGTTGGGCGACCTGGACCTCAATATCGCTGAATACCACCAGGCTCGCTTGGCCGCAGGGGGCGATGCGTTGGCTGCCGTGGCGGTGGACGGCGCCGTGACGCCCGAAGTGCTAGTGAAGCTCCGTGAGCTCCCCGAGATCACCGGCGCGCAGGTGGCGAAGCTCAGCTGAGCTTCCCGCGAGGAGCTCTAGTTGCCCTCGTACGTGTAGACCAAGCGTGTCTCATCCAAGCGTCGGAACACTCTGGTCTGCCCACCATCTTCTAGGATCCCTTGTACCCGTTTGCTCATCGTGAATTCGTGGGTAAGGAGGGTCTTGGGGTCGGTCCGGAGGCTTACCCTGCTCTCCTGAACAAGACCATCGAACGAGAGATTTTCGAGCCCGACCCTAGCCAACGCCACGGTCATCGCGTTGTTGAGCTCCGCGGGATCGTGCGCGGAGGCGAGTTCGACCTGGGCGCAGTTTGTTCCGGACGTACCGCACGGCTCCATCCCGACCAACGCAAACCGGTACTCGTACGGCACCACCAGCGAAGGGATCAACGGATTGGCCTCTTGCGCTTCCCCTCCACCGATCTCGCCCACGCGGAGCACGGCATCCGTCCAGATTCCGACCTGATTGTTCCAGAACTCACGAGCGGTCCTCAGAAGTTGGGGTCCGCTCACCATCTCCCCGACGATCGCCTGAACGTCGGCTGTCGGAACTTGCTGCTCGACGGCCGCGGCGATCGCCGCGGCCAGCGGGGCGAGTCCCTCTATCCCAAGTAGATGGCCGTCCCTCGAGATTACGAGGTCGGGGACAACCATCCCTCTCGTGGAGTAGACAATTCGGCGTGGGTCATCGAGGGAGAGCACCGGGCTCGACCGAAAACGGGTGGTGAGCGGATCCACATACTCGACGAGTAATCCGGACGGGTGCTCGTGCACGTAGAGCGTGTACTCACCCTCGAACTCGATGCGGAGGGGCTGGTCGCCATCACCCTCCCGCTCGATCACCTGTGTGTATTGGACTCGAGCCACCGTTCCCACCGGCCACGCGAAATGTGGTACGATCGAGTCACCAGCCGTGGCCTGGGCCGCAGCCGGCACGACGCAGAGGGATCCCGCGAGCGTAGCAAGTGCCATCGCCACGCGCTGTGGGCTCATGTGCGCGTCGTGTCCAGCAACAGGAGACCCATCAGGAGGGGCTGGTATAGGAGCGAAAAGAGGAATACACGCCGTGCGTGCACGCGGTTCATGTCGGCGGCGGCGGCTCCCGCCAGCGCAAGCATGGTGAACCCTAGCACGGCCGCACCGGCCAGGTAGATCACCCCAGCCATCCCGATGAGAGTTGGGAACCCCGAAAGCAGCAGCAGCGAGACGCTGTGATAGACCATGTGACGTCCGATGCGGGCACCGCGCGGATCAGTCGGGGGCGTGAGGAAAAACCCCACCCTCGCAAAGTCCTCCTTGAGTAGCCAGGCAAGAGCAAGAACGTGCGGAAGTTGCCAGAGGAAGGCGATGCCGAACAGCACGATTCCCCCCAACTCGATGCGGCCGGTGGCGGCAGTCCAACCGATCAGTGCCGGAAATGCTCCCGGTACGGCCCCCGCCAACGTCGCCATGTAGGAGCGTGACTTGAGCGGTGTATACACCAGCAGATAGGCGGCCGCTGAAAGTGCGGCCAGCAACGCGGGGATCCAGTTGACCGCGCCAGCCAGGTATGCTACACCCAAGCCCAGCAGCAGCGCGCCGAAGCCCAGCGCCTCACGCGGCTCCATCCGTCCGGATGGGAGAGGTCGTGCGCGGGTGCGGTTCATGCGCGCGTCGACGGCCCTTTCCGCGTACTGGTTCAGGGCAAGCGCACCAGCGGTTGCCAGCATAGTGCCCAGCATCGTATTGAGCATCTGAGACAGGTCGGGCCGGCCCTGCGCCGCAACGAAAAAACTCACCCCGGTCAGGATGGTGACAAAGACGGCGATGCCCGGCTTGGTCAGCTCGTAGTACGACGTGACGCGGTTAGCGAGGGTCTGCTGGGCCCCTGCTTCGGTGACCACCGCTGCTCGTCCGATCTGTCCTCTCCCTACCCGAGCGCGTCGAGCGTGTCTCGCATTGAGGCGGCGAGGCCGGTGAAGGCTGGGGTGTCGAAGAGCGTGAAGGCCGAGGCCTCAGTCGCCCGGAGTGCCATCAGTAAGTCCAGGAAGCGGCCGGGGTGGTCCGACTCGAACGCGACCACGAACTCCTGATCATCCAAGCCGTAGCTGTAGCTTGTATTGAGCTTCACGTCGGGCCACTCATGACCCACGCGGATGTGTTCGTCCATCATCCGCTGGCGGTCCTCGTGGGGCAGCTCGTACCAGGCGCGGGTCTTGGCCATCGGATAGACGAACATATACCTGGAGCCTTGGGGGTTGATTGCGATGCGGGCGCGATCGAGGTGCTCCTCCCCACCGTACTTGGAGATGTACTCCGTCTCATACCGATTGACATAGATGGACCGCTTGGTCATGGAGAAGTAGGAGTGTGGGAGTGAGAGCCATCCTCCCAACGCCGTCCCGTTGAGCGCTGCTGCGACAGAGTGCAGTTGCTCGAGCGAGTGGCTGGCTTGCCAGAGGAGGAAGTCGGCATCGCCCCGTGTTCCCACCAGAGAGTAAGAGTAGATCATCATGCTCCTCCCCAATTCCCCCACGAGCACCTCGAACTCATCCTTGTGTTTCTCGCGCTCTGTTTGAGGTAGTCGGCGCCAGGCAGGGTCCAACTTGAGCACGGTGAAGCGCACGAACTCACGCTCCTTCATCTTTTCCTGCTTTTGCTGGATAAGGGTCCAGGCGTCCTCGTTCATCTCCGGCCGCTTGGGCATGGTCGGGCGGAGTCCCCGGGGCACATTCTTAGGCTCTGCTGTGTCGCTCATGGCAAGGCTTAGGTGGAGGGTGGACGCTTGATCCCCACAGTTTCGCCGGAATGCGCCGGCGCCGGCAAGGTGGGTGGGATCCGCAGCCCTCACCTGCGGTATATTGAAGCCATGTCACCCGTGACGGATTCGACCCTAACCCGGCTCGATCTCAGCGAAGCCGCTCAACTTGTTCGTGCCGGTGAGGTCTCTCCGGTGGAGCTCACAAGCGCGTGCATCGAGCGCATCGAGCGCGTGGATCCGGCTCTGAACGCCTTCATTACGGTGACGGCCGATGCGGCACTGGCGGAGGCGCGTGCAGCCGAGTCGGAGTTGGCCCGGGGGCGGTGGCGTGGGCCCCTGCACGGCATTCCGATCGCACTCAAGGATATGGTCGACACTACGGGGGTGCGCACCACGGCGGCAAGCGGGTTGCACGCCGAGCGGGTTCCGGTTCGGGACGCGGAGGTCGTTCGCCGCCTGCGGAAAGCCGGTGCGGTCTGCCTGGGCAAGCTCAACATGCATGAGTTGGCCTACGGCGCTAGCTCCGTAGTCAGCAGATTCGGTCCGGTCTCGAATCCGTGGGGAGGAGGTTACACCTCGGGCGGCTCTTCGTCCGGCGCGGCGGTAGCGGTGGCGGCACGGATGTGCTACGGGGCCGTCGGCTCTGACACGGGCGGCTCCATTCGGCAACCAGCGGCGTTCTGCAACGTCGTCGGCCTCAAGCCGACGTATGGCCGAGTCAGCTTGCGCGGGGTAATCCCCCTGTCCCTATCGAACGACCACGTCGGACCCATGACGCGTTCGGCCCTGGATGCGGCCCTCATGCTGCAGGTGATGGCGGGATACGATCCGGAGGACATCACCAGCATCGACTTGGACGTTCCTGACTACGCAGCGGGTTTGACCGGGACGTCGGGCGTACGGCTCGGCCTCCCTCGGGCGCACTTCTTCGAAGGATTACACGTGGATGTCGAGGCGGCACTGGACGCTGCGCTCGCGGTGCTTGCTGAGATCACCGTGAGCCAGGCCGAGATTCAGATCCCGGTCCACGATGACACCACCGTCTTCGGGGCCGAAATATATGCCTCTTATGGCGAGGCGGCACGACGATCTCCTGATCTCTTTCAGCCCGACACGCTAGACCGCATCCGGCGCGGCGCCGACGTCGACGCGTCTACATACATCGAGGCGCGGAGGTTGATCGAAGAGTTGCGTCGCGGGGCAAGTAAGATCTTTGATGGGGTGGACCTGTTGGTGACGCCCACCACAGTAGTGCCACCGTTCGAGACCTCCCTAGCGCAGACCCACGAGGAGCTGCGCGCATTGGAACTCGTCACACTCCGAAACACCCGCCCCTTCAACGCGCTCGGTCTTCCTGCCGTCTCTGTGCCGTGTGGTGTCACGAGCGATGGATTGCCGATCGGCTTGCAGATCACGGGGCCGGCCGGTGGGGAGGAGGGAGTGCTCGCCTTCGGTCACGCGTACCAGCAACGCACGGACTGGCACGGTCGGTGGCCACCGGGAGTCGAGCAGTGAGGAACGTCCGATGCCTCGCCCATCACTGGCTCTGTCCCCGCTCCTCCCCTATGATTGCGTTCGAAGCTAATCGAGACCTCGTTTTCCACCTCTGGGAGCGTTGATGAACGGAAGCGCCATTCCCCTTCCCCGCCGCGGTTTTGGCGAAACGTCCCGGACCGACGTCTGGTGGGTGAAGCCGCTGGCCGTGTTCCTCGGCCTGTCAGCTTTCATCTGCTACTCGACCTGGGCTGCGCTCCAGGGTGAGAACTACTACTTCGGCCACTACCTGTCGCCGTTCTATTCGCCGGAGCTATGGGGCCCATCGCCGCACGCTTGGTTCGGGGGACCACGGCCGCCATGGTGGCCGGGCTGGCTGATTTTTTCGCCGGCCATGCTCATCCTGTGGGCTCCAGGCGGCTTCCGCTTCACCTGCTACTACTACCGAGGGGCCTACTACAAAGCGTTCTGGGGGGACCCCCCGTCATGCGCCGTGGGCGAGCCGCGCAAGAGCTACCGTGGGGAGTCGTCCTTTCCGCTGATCCTACAGAACGTGCACCGGTATTTCATGTATATCGCGCTCGTGTTCATCTTCCTGCTTGCCTCAGACGTGTGGAAGGCTCTCTGGTTTACCGACCCGGCGTCCGGCGCGGACACCTTCGGGATCGGCGTAGGCACGCTGGTGTTGGCAGGCAACGTAGTGCTCCTGTCGGGCTATACGTTGGGCTGTCACTCGTTTCGTCATCTGATCGGAGGGCGCATCACGCGCCTCTCCAAGCATCCGGTTAAGTACCAGGCATACAAGGGCTCGTGCCGCCTTAACCGCCGTCATCAGATGTGGGCGTGGCTGAGCCTCTTCTGGGTAGCCTTCTCCGATATTTACGTAAGAGGTTGTGCGACTGGCTTGTGGACCGACTGGAGGATCTTGTGAGCAGGAATCACGTTGCGAATGGCAGGGCACAGGAGGCGCTGAGTGGCTGACCACCAGACCCACGAGTTCGACGTTCTAGTGATCGGCGCGGGAGGCGCTGGGCTTCGCGCCGCGGTGGAAGCCGCCGCCGCAGGAGCACGGGTGGGCGTCGTGTGCAAGTCCCTGCTCGGAAAGGCCCACACGGTAATGGCCGAAGGTGGGGTAGCTGCCGCGCTTTCCAACGTGGACGAGCGGGACAGCTGGCGCGTGCACTTCGCCGACACCATGCGAGGGGGTCAATACCTCAACAACTGGCGCATGGCAGAGATCCACGCCCAAGAGGCACCTGATCGAGTCCGGGAACTGGAGGCTTGGGGAGCCCTCTTCGACCGGACTCCGGATGGCCGGATTCTACAGCGCAATTTCGGGGGACACGCCTATCCCCGCCTCGCCCACGTTGGTGACCGCACGGGCTTGGAAATGATCCGTACACTCCAGGACCACGGCATCCATACGGGGATGGACGTCCATATGGAGGTCACCGTCACCCGGCTCCTGAAGGATGGGGACCGCGTCGTGGGCGCGTTCGCGTACGATCGTGAGAAGGGACGTTTCCGTGTATTTAAGGCGGGGGCGGTCATACTCGCCACCGGCGGTGTCGGGCGAGCCTACAAGATCAACTCGAATTCGTGGGAGTACACGGGCGACGGCCACACCCTCGCTTACGACGCGGGTGCTGAGCTTCAGGACATGGAGTTTCTCCAGTTTCATCCCACCGGCATGGTCTGGCCCCCGAGCGTCCGCGGCATCCTGGTAACCGAAGGCGTGCGGGGCGAGGGTGGTGTGCTGCGTAACAGCGAGGGGCGGCGCTTCCTGTTCGATTCCATCCCCGACGCTTACAAGGATCAGACCGCTGACTCGGAGGAGGAGGGGTGGAGCTACTGCCAGGGCGACAAGGCAGCGCGGCGGCCGCCTGAACTCCTGACCAGGGATCATGTGGCACGCATGATCCTAAAGGAAGTGGCGGAGGGGCGCGGGAGCCCCCACGGCGGCGTCTTCCTCGACATCGCCTGGATCAAGGAGCGGATTCCGAACGGTGAGGAGCACATCAAGCGTAAGCTCCCTGGTATGCATCACCAATTCAAGGAATTGGCGGATCTGGACATCACCCAGGAGCCGATGGAAGTGGGGCCCACCACCCACTATATGATGGGTGGGATCCGAGTGGATGCCGATTCGCAGATGTCTACCGTGCCGGGATTATTCGCAGCTGGAGAATGTGGCACTGGTCTTCACGGTGCCAACCGCCTCGGTGGCAACTCTCTCTCGGACCTACTCGTGTTCGGTCAGCGAGCAGGACAATTTGCCGCAGAATTCGCAAAGAAGAACGGACTGGGTCGCGTGTCAGAGGATGACGTCAAGCGCTCTGGCCAGGCGGCGCTCGCGCCATTCGAGGGGGGTGGCCCAGGGCAGACTGAGAATGCGTTCCAGATCCAGGCAGCGCTCCAAGACATGATGCAGGAAAAGGTCGGGATCATCCGTTCACCAGAACTGATCAAGGAGGCTCTCGAGGAGATCGCTGAACTGAGGCATCGTGCCGATGCGGTGGTGGTCGAGGGAAATCGAGAGTACAACCCCGGATGGCATACGGCCCTTGATCTGCATAACCTGCTCACGGTGTCTGAGGGCATCGCCCGGGCTGCGCTGGCGCGCGAGGAGAGTCGGGGTGCCCATACGCGACAAGATTTCACCGAAAAGGATCCGGAGTGGGGCGGGGTCAACCTGATCATGGTCAAGGGAAAGGACGGGGCGATGCAAGTTCGACGCGAGCCCACCACTCCTCTACGTCCTGACTTGAAGGCTATCATCGAGGAGATCGGATGAAGGTGGGGGCGGCGCAGAATACCTTGAGGGAGGACTGAATGGCGGCGAGCGGCACGAAGAAGGTGACCTTCGAAGTGTGGCGGGGGGACGCTACCGGTGGAGCGCTCCGCCCCTACGAGACCGAGGTTTCGGAGGGGATGGTCGTACTCGACGCCCTCCATCGCATCCAGGAGGAGCACGCTCCCGACTTGGCGGTGCGCTGGAACTGCAAAGCGGGAAAGTGCGGTTCGTGCTCGGCTGAGGTTAACGGCAACCCTCGCTTGACTTGTATGAGCCGCCTCTCCGACATCCCGCTCGACAAGCCGGTTAGAGTCGAGCCTATGCGGGCCTTTCCCCTCATCAGAGATCTGGTCACCGACGTCTCCTGGAATTACGAGGTAAAGAAGAAGATCAAGCCGCTCAAGCCGCGGGCACCGGATGCGCCTGATGGAACCTGGCGCATGGACCAGAGAGACGTGGACCGGGTGATGGAATTCAGGAAGTGCATCGAGTGCTTCCTGTGCCAGGACGTGTGCCACGTCCTACGCGAACACCAATACCATGACCGCTTCGTCGGGCCGCGCCATCTGGTCTACGCTGCCGCCCTCGAGATGCATCCGCTGGACACAGAGGACCGACGTGACGATCTCCGTGAGGAGCACGGAATAGGCTACTGCAACATCACCAAGTGCTGCACGGATGTCTGTCCCGAGAACATCACGATCACCGACAACGCCATCATTCCGTTGAAGGAGCGGGTGGTGGACAACTCCTACGATCCGCTGGTGGGGTTGGTACGCCTAGTGCTCGGTAGCAAAAAGGAGCGTCGCGAGCGGGGTCAGGACTAGGCTCCAGCTACCCGAGCAGCTCCCGTGCCCGTGTCCACACCTCGTCGAACATTTCTTCGGTCAGCTTGCCTGTGAAAGTGTTCTGTTGGCTGGGGTGATAGGACGCGAGCAGTGCCACCGGAGTACCCCCCTGGGAGAGCGGACGATGGGTCTCCCCAGTCGCACCATGCGCGAATCGGGGGCGGGGCTTCGGCACGGTCCAGGCGAGTTCTACAAGTACTCGGAGCAGGTGGGTCCAGGCGAAACCACCAAGTGCCACAATCACACTTACTCGTGGGGTAAGGTCTAGCTCTGCTTCCAAGTAGTGCTGGCAGTTCGCCCTCTCCATGGGGAGCGGCTGGTTGCCGGGCGGGGCACAGCGGACAGCTGCAGTGATCAGACAATCGCTCAACACAAGCCCGTCAGCGTTAGATACCGAGTGAGGCTGGCTAGCGAACCCAGCCCGGTGGAGAGCGCGGTAAAGCCAATCCCCGGAACGGTCTCCGGTAAACATGCGGCCAGTGCGGTTCGCCCCGTGGGCGGCGGGCGCGAGGCCCACGATAAGCAAGCGAGCTTGGGGATCGCCGAAGGCGGGGAGGGGTCGTCCCCAGTACTCCTGGTCCGCGTAGGAAGCACGACGAGTGCGCGCCACCTCCTCGCGCCAAGTAACCAGGCGTGGGCATTCCCGGCAGGCCGCCACCGCTGCGTTCAGGGTATCTAGCGAGGAATAGCGAGACTGGACAGGGGAGCCTCTATGGTTTTCCGGGGCGCGATCGATGCGTCGACTCACGTCTTAAATCCTCTCGGAGGTGGGGCCATGCACCTTGCCTCGACCGGTGCCCGATGGCACCATGGAGGGCCCCGTCCGGTCGGTCGACGACCCGCCAAAACACGGACCTTCTTCTACACGATGCGGCGCCCATCGCTGCTGCGGCTACTCCAGCGAGGCCCTTCACCATCGTTCGTACCTGCTCTCCGGGCCAGGTGATCCCCCGATGATCGTAGTCGTCGGGGGGGGGATCTCGGGGCTGGCCATCGGTCGTGAGCTGGCCACCCGAGGCGCTGACTTCGTCATTCTAGAGGCCGACGAGCGCGTGGGAGGCGTGATTCGGAGCGGCCGGGTAGACGGTCACCTGCTGGATTGGGGTCCTCAGCGGACGCGGCTGACACAGGAGATGACCGAGTTGATCGAACAGCTGGGACTCGGCGCCCAGCTCGTAATCGCGCCTGCTGGCCGCGACCTATTCGTGTACCGAGGGGGTCGCCTGCGGCGGGTCCCCTTCACCATCGGCGACTTTCTGACCTCGGACATCGTGAGCGCGTCGGCCAAATTGCGGCTCGCGCTTGAGCCGTTCACTAGGGGTGCCGATCCTGAGGAGAGCGTAGCCCGCTACTTTACCCGCAAGGCTGGCCAGGAAGTGTACGATACTCTGATGGGCCCGCTCTACGGCGGACTCTATGGCTCGGACCCTGCTGACATGGTGGTGGGGCTCTCGCTCCAGTACGCCCTCCGGGAGTTCGGTGTGGGGCGGAGCCTGGTGATGAAGCTCCTACGCGCGGGCGGCCGCATCGAAGCGCCCCCTGCTTGTTCGTTCGAGGATGGGATGGAAACACTACCAGCCTCGCTCGCGGCGTCACTAGGAACGCAGGTGAGGACTGGGACGGCGGTGCGTGCTCTACTACGGCGAGGCACAGGGTGGTCGGTGGAGACGGCCACAGATACGTTCGCAGCGTCAGCAGTGGTGCTCACCGTGCCCGCCCCTGTCGCAGCACGTCTTCTACAGCCTCTGTCGCAAGACGTCGCACAGCGCCTCACGCGCCTGCACTACAATCCGCTCGCCGTCGTCCATCTCCACGCAGAGACGGAGCTGTCGGGCCTAGGATTCCAGGTGTCCCTCGCTGAGCCACTCGCTCTCCGCGGGGTGACGTTCAATGACAGTCTGTTCGGCCGCACTAACGTCTACACGGCCTACCTCGGCGGCGGCCCACGTCCGGACGTGGTGACCCGAGACGACGATGCGCTCGCGCGCCTAGCGGTTGAGGAATTTCGCGTGTGCACAGGGTACGAAAGCAGACCTCTTGCCGTAGCGCGTGAAGAGATGCCGGCGTGGGATCGCTCGTGGGCCTCACTCGACGGGCTCCGTCTTCCCCCGGGCCTGCACGTGACCGCAAACTGGGAGAGTCGGCCGGGCATCCCTGGGCGGCTGGCGCGGGCTCGCGCCCTGGCTGGCGAGCTGACGAGCTGAGATGGTAGTGACATCCCGTGCGCTTCCCTCGCAACCCACTCAGGAGTGCTTATGAACAAGCTGCTGAATTTTATTGGCATGACCATAAGGGGGTATGTAGGGTGGTGCCTCGGGGCACCAATCTCGTTCTTCACTGCCTTCATCCTATCGATGGTCGGGACCGGAGCCGGTCTGGGGGGCGCCATCTGGATTTCACACCTTTATTTGTGATGCGGCACCGCGGTGGGTAGAGGAGAGCAGATGGACTCCCGATTGATCAGTTTCGTAGCCACTCCATCACAGGGTGAAGTGAGGGCGTTGATGCTTCGTCCTGCCGGCGCTCGTGCACTGTTGGTACTGGCGCACGGGGCTGGGGCTGGGATGGAGCACCCGTTCATGACGCGGGCCGCGGAAGGGCTAGCTACCCATGGGGTGGCGACGCTGCGCTATCAGTTCCCCTACGCCGAGGCGGGACGGCGGCGGCCGGACCCGCCGGCAGTGCTCGAGGCAACGGTCCGATCCGCTGTCGCGGCTGGAGCCGCGGACGCGCCCGACCTCCCCCTCGTTGCTGGCGGAAAGTCGATGGGAGGCCGCATGACATCGCGTGCAGCAGCAGCTGACGCAGGTCTGAATACCATCGGGATCGTGCTCGTAGGCTTTCCGTTGCACGGTGCGGGTCGACCCCCGGGAAGGGAGCGGGCGGCGCACCTTACCGAGGTGCCGATGCCGATGCTCTTCCTCCAGGGCACCCGTGACGCATTAGCAGACCTTGAGCTCATGCGTGGAGTGGAGGGGGAGCTTCCGCGGGCGACCCTTCATGTGGTCGAGGGCGCTGACCATGGTTTTCACGTGGTCAAGCGATCCGGCCGCACCGATGCGATGGTGATGGATGAACTGACGAGCGTAATCGCCCGATGGATCGAAGAACTCGTTAGTCGTTGAAGATTCGGGAGGCGAGTCCCGTGGCGATCCACGTCGCCTCAGGTATCGGCCACCCAAGCTGCGACGACGAGATCATCTTCCTCTTGCCGGTTACGCTCCGACATGAGGAAGTCGTAGTAGCCGCACCTGGGGGTGCCGGGGTATGAGCGACAAGCATGGGGCCGGTGTTCGTAGATTGTACACCGGCGTTTTTCCGGGTGGAGGAACCGGCAGGAGGTCTGGAATATCTCGTCCTCGCGATGGCGCATCACCCGCCCCTTGCCGTCCTCCGCTGGCTTGGTGAAACGAGTTTGGGCTACGTTCTCGTCTATCTCGAAGCGACGAGCAAGCCTGCGGATGTCTGCACTCGAGACGGGGATCTGGTGGTACGTGCAGCAGTAGCCGGGGCAGTTGGCGCAGTTGTAGAAAACGGGGAGCTTGGTACCCAAGTGGGATCTCCTTCAGGATGCGACTCGCGCGCGACTCGCCGCATGCACGAGGACGGGCCTGGACGACTCAGGTTAATCCCAGTCACGTCTAGCGGAAAGCGCCGATTGGCACAGCTGTTCCGGAACGAACTAGTTGACCACGCCCGTTTTGAAGGTGGACGATGACAGCGAGGAGTGAGAAGGCGACCCTGGGCGGAGGCTGTTTCTGGTGCTTGGAAGCGGTCTTCCAGCAGCTTGCTGGGGTGGAGTCGGTCGTTTCCGGCTATGCGGGGGGGGCTACGTCCCACCCCAGATACCAGCAGGTGTGCGGGGGAGAGACCGGTCATGCCGAGGTGGTGCAGGTGCGTTTCTACCCAGGGGTATTGGACTACAAGGACCTGCTGCGGGTGTTTTTCGCCGTTCACGATCCGACCACCAAAGATCGTCAGGGAGCCGATTCCGGTACCCAGTACCGATCGATCATACTGCATCACTCAGAGGCGCAGCGAGCGGCTGCCGAGGTGGTGGTGCGAAAGGTGGCGGCGGATGGTCACTATTCGGATCCCCTGGTCACCGAGATCGAGCACCTTTCCGAATTCTGGCCTGCCGAGTCGTATCACGCCAACTACTATCGAAACAACCCTGGTCAGCAGTACTGCCAGGTTGTGATCAATCCCAAGGTGGCGAAGTTCCGGCAACAGTTCGGCGACCGCCTTCGGACCCGGGGATGAGAACACCGACTCCTCCGGTCTGGTTCTTCGGTTTCCTGTTTGCGATGCAGGGACTTCACGTGATCGCACCCGATGCGCGCTGGCTCACACCGCCCTGGACGCTCCAGGGGATTGTGCCCGTGCGGTTCCGTCCTCCGCTGGATCTAACGTGTGGGGGGTTGAACTCAGCCGTGCTGTGCCTATCATCGTAGGTTTCGAATACACGATCTTTAGACCTCTTGGTTCTAGACCCATGCCCAAGCCTTCCGGGCCCCTAGTCGTTTCCTGGCGCGATCTCGCCGCTGAGGGCCTCACCTATGCGGAGATCGCGAGGCGCCATCCCCAGTACAGCGATGATCAGGTCCGCCACTACTGCATGGGGACGGCCGGCCGAAAGCTGCCGGGGCCGCTCCAAGGGTCCGGGCGCTGGCGGGGCCGCAACGCTTGGCTCCAAGGAGAGAGCTCGCCCAATGCCGTGGTCACGACCGAACAAGCCACGGCGGTCCTGGACGAATGGGATCATGAGAGGGAAAGGTGGCTGACACCTGGCACCGAATGGGCCAAGCGTCTGGGCGTTTCGCCGAGCACGATCTATATGCTGCGACGGGGTGAGACATGGGAGCACCTGCAACATCCCAACCAGGGGCGTCAGCCGAAGCGGAGCTGACGGGCGAGAGGAGATCCCATATGCCGGTGCGAAGAGCGGCAAGTGTCAGGGCCGAGGTGGTTTTGGCCGGCAAGGGCACCACCCGGCAGGTGTTGATCGGGCCGGACGAAGGTCCGAACTTCGCCTTGCGACGCTTTGTCATGGAGCCCGGCGGGGGCATGCCGCGCCACACCAACACTGTCGAGCACGAGCAGTACGTGCTATGCGGTCGAGCCAGGATTGGTATCGGTGATCAGGTGATCGAGGTTTCCGCGGATGACGTGGTCTTCATTCCTGCAGGTACTCCGCATTGGTATGAAGCGCTCGGGAATGAAACGTTCGAGTTCCTCTGCGTGGTGCCGAATGGGCCCGACCGCATCGAAGTACTCGAAGACCCCAGCGCCGACTTCGGCGGCTAAACTCACTCGCTGCGACAGCTCTATCTGGCAGCGTGAAATGCAGCTCAGTGCCCACGGCTACTTCGGGGGTGGATCCGCTCCAGCCCGGTCGCGGTAACTCCATCGCCCCCCGGCTTCACAAGCACCCCCTTGCTAGGTACGGGATGGTGTTTATCATCGTATACCGTCCGCCGCGGAAAACCGCCTCGCTTCGGGCGGTTTCTGCCTGAGCTGGGCTCTCCTCCAATGGGTCAATGAACGTCGCCCTCCCGTCGCACCCGCGGCCAGTATGAAGCCGACCGACACCTCTGACCCCCAGTACTATCACCGGGTCGTGGATTGCCAGTGGGCCTGCCCCGCCCACACCAACGTCCCCGAATACATTCGACTGATCGCACAGGGGAAGTACACCGAATCCTACCTGCTCAACCGTGAGTCCAACGTCTTCCCGGGGATCCTGGGACGTACGTGCGACCGTCCATGTGAGCCCGCGTGCCGGCGTACTCGGATCGATGGTAAGCCCGTCGCGATTTGCCGACTGAAGCGCGTCGCAGCGGACCACAAGGGTGACATCACGGGCTTCCTCCCCACGGCGCCAGAAAAGAAAAACGGGAAGCGGGTCGGAGTGATCGGGTGCGGGCCAGCTTCGCTCACCGTAGCGAACGACCTGCTGCCGCTCGGCTACGAGTGCACGATCTTCGAGAAGCATGGGGAGACCGGTGGGCTCATGCGCACTAATATTCCCAAATTCCGACTCCCGCCTCACGTTCTCGACGAAGAAGTCGACGCGATCCTCGACATTGGGGTGGACCTCAGGCTCAACCACGAGATCACGTCGATGAAGTCCTTCCTCGAGGATGGCGGTTTCGACGCGGTCTTCATCGGCAGCGGCGCGCCCAAGGGCAAGGACCTGGATATTCCTGGCCGGCAGGAAGCCGCGCCATGGATCGAGATCGGCATCACCTGGCTGGAATCGGTAGCATTTGGGCACGTCTCCGAGATCGAGGAGAAGGTGCTGATCATCGGGGTTGGCAACACAGCGATGGACTGCTGCCGAACTGCGCGGAGACTCGGTGCCGTTGGGGTAAAGGTGATGGGTCGCAAGGGTAAGCAGCATTTCAAGGCGTCTCCATGGGAGCTTGAGGACGCCGAGGAAGAGCTGATCGAAATCGTCGAAAATCATGCTCCGAAGGACTTCGTCCTCGAGGATGGCAAGCTCAAGGGCATGACGTTCGAGATCAGCGATTGGGTCCCCGACGGGAAGGGCGGTCTCAAGCAAGAGGTGTCCGGCGAAGTTTTCCTCCCGGCCGACCGCGTCATACTGGCGATTGGCCAGGACGCGGCCTTCCCTTGGATCGAGCGCGACATCGGAATCGAGTTCAACGAGTGGCACATGCCGTTGGTGGACAAGGCCACCTTTATGACCACGCGTCCGGGCATCTTCTCGGGTGGCGACGCGGCGTGGGGTCCCGAGAACATCATCTGGGCGGTTGAGCATGGGCATCAGGCTGCGATTTCGATTCACCAGTACTGCCAGGAGCTGCCGGTCACCGACCGACTAGATGTCGGCATGAATCTGGTGAGTCAGCAGATGGGGCTCGCACAGTGGAGCTACTCGAACGATTACGATCACGCCGCACGTACCCAGATGCGTCACGTCGACCTTGCCACGCGCTTCGAAGGGCTGGACATCGAGGTCGAGCTCGGCTTCAGCGTCGAGGAGACCGTGCGAGAATTGGAGCGCTGCCTCAACTGCGACATGGAGACCCACTTCACCGACCATCTGTGCATCGAGTGCGACGCATGTATCGACGTGTGTCCCGTGCAGTGCCTAGTGATCACTCCAGACGCGGAGGAGGCCGAGCTGCGCCTACTCGTGCCCGCACCCGCTCAGAACCTCGCCCAACCACTCTTCGCGTCGGGGGAGCTGCCTCAGACCAAGCGGCTCATGGTGAAGGACGAGGACGTCTGCATCCATTGCGGGCTGTGCGCCGAACGCTGTCCGACCGCAGCATGGGACATGCGCAAGTTCGATCTCCTGCAACCGTACGCGGGGCACCCGGTGGTGGTCCCCGGGGAGCCGGCGCCGATATGAGCGGGACGGACGAGGAAGGCGGCCTCCACACAGGATCTCGGGTGAACGACTTCGCCGTAAAGGTGGCGACGGTCAACGGGACCGGTTCGGCGAGCGCAAACGGGCTCATCCTCAAGGTCATACATCGGATGGAAATTCCGGTGTCAGGCAAAAATGTCTTTCCGTCCAACATCCAGGGCCTCCCTACCTGGTATGAGCTACGGATGAGCCGGCAAGGTCACTTGGCCCGGACCCCCCGCTTCGACCTGATCGTGGCGATGAATCCCTCCACCTACGCCCGGGATGTGGCCGAGGTGCAGCCCGGTGGGTGGATCCTGTACGATGACTCTTGGCCGCTCAGCAAGACGCTCATCCGCCCAGACGTGACATATCTTGGAATTCCGCTTGCGCGACTATGCATAGGGAAATTCGCCGGATCGCGAGTGCGAGTGCTTATGAAGAACATCGCGTATGCTGGGGCACTCGCGGCGTTGATCGGGTTGGACATGGACATCATACGAGAACTCTTGGAGGAGACCTTCTCGCGAAAGAAGGCGCTGCTCGAATCGAACTATGTTGCGGTCGCGCTGGGGTACGACTATGCGCGTGCTCATTTCGACTGTCCGCTGCCCATCCGGCTCGAGAAGATGGAGCCAGGTCACCGGCATATTCTCATGGACGGGAATACCGCTGCTGCGTTGGGCTGCGTCTACGCGGGGGCGACTGTCGGGGCGTGGTACCCGATAACGCCAGCGACGTCCGTGATGGACAACTTCACGATGCTGTGCAAGCGCTTCCGAACCGAACCTGACGGCACCAAGAACTTCGCCATCCTGCAGGCGGAGGACGAGCTGGCCGCCGCCGGGATGGTGGTCGGTGCCGGTTGGATGGGCGCGCGCGCGTTCACATCGACAGCAGGCCCTGGGATCGACCTGATGAGCGAGTTCGTCGGGCTTGCCTACTACACCGAGGTGCCGTGCGTTTTCTTCGATATCCAGCGCACCGGACCGTCGACAGGCATGCCCACTCGCACCCAACAGGGTGATCTGCTCACGATCGCGTATGCCTCGCACGGGGACACCAAACACATAGCGCTTTTCCCAGCAGACCCGGAGGAGTGCTTTCACCTTACGGTCGCAGCCTTCGACTTGGCTGAGCGTTTCCAGACGCCGGTGTTCGTCGTCAGCGACCTGGACATCGGAATGAACGATTGGCGCATTCCTCGCCTGCAATGGGACGACGACTACCACTGGGACCGAGGGAAGGTGTTAGGTGAGGCCGAGTTGGCCGAGCTAGAGAGTTTCTCGCGCTACCTGGACGTTGACGGCGATGGGATCGCTGCGCGGACGCTGCCCGGCGTGAGCGCCAAGGGAGCGTACTTCGTGCGTGGCTCAGGCCACGACAAGCACGGGAACTACACCGAGGACGAGGAGGGCTACCAAGAGGTGGTCGACCGCCTGGTCCGGAAATTAGAGACCGCTAAATCCGCTCTTCCGGCCCCAGTGATCGGGCGTCGCGAGGGCGCTTGCGCCCTACTCGTATGCCTAGGGAGTTCCGACGCGGCCTGCCGTGAGGCGATCGACCTACTCGCAGCCCGTGGTCTGGCAATGGACCTACTACGCGTGCGTGCTTTTCCATTTTCGCAGGACGTTGACGCGCTTCTCGCAGAACATGACATGGTCTTTGTCGTGGACCAAAATCGGGACGGCCAACTCTGCACGCTTCTCGTCAACGAGACCAGCGTCGAAAAGGCAAAGCTCCATTCGGTGCGGCACTATAGCGGCACTCCCATCTCGGCGGTTCACGTGCTGGATGGGGTGCTGCCAGTGCTAGATCCGGCCACGGATGGCACTGCGGCGACGTCCCGGAGCACACGCCAGGCCAAATGTCCCCGTCTCCAGGCGTGAGGATAGAACAGTCATGACGTCGATCAAGAAGCCCCGGATCTACATGCCGAAGCTCGAGCGGAATGCACTTGGGCTCACCCGGATGGACTACGAAGGGGGCATGTCCACGTTGTGCGCCGGATGCGGCCACGATTCGATCACTGCAGCAGTGGTGCAGGCGTTCTTTGAGTTGGGCCTTCCACCCCATCGCGCAGTTAAACTCTCCGGGATCGGCTGCTCGTCCAAGACGACTGCCTATTTCATGCCCCAGGCACACGGGTTCAACGGTGTGCACGGGCGCATGCCTGCCGTGGTGTCGGGCGCCAACGCCGCGCAGCGGGAGCTCACCTACATCGGCATCTCGGGCGACGGAGACTCGTTGTCGATCGGTCTCGGACAGCTTTGCCACGCGATCCGGCGCAACGTGAACATGTTGTATGTACTCGAAAACAACGGCGTGTACGGTCTCACCAAGGGTCAGTTCTCGGCTTCGTCGGACCTAGGCTCGAAGTCCAAGAAGGGCGAGCACAATCAGGATGGTCCCATCGATCCCGTGTCGATGGCTCTGTCGGTCGGGGCCACCTTTGTGGCGCGTTCTTTTTCCGGGGACAAGGAGCAGTTGGTGCCGATTCTGATCGCGGGGCTACGACACCGTGGTTTCGCGTTCATCGACGTGCTGTCCCCGTGTGTGACGTTCAACGACCACGAGGGTTCGACCAAGAGCTACACGTTCATCCGTAAGTCCACGAGCGAAGTGGTGGGCACTGGTTTCGTGCCGATCAAGGAGGAAATCGCCACCCAGTACGAGTCGGGTGTGGTGCACCCTGTCACGATGCACGACGGTACTACTCTTTACCTCCGCAAGGTGGACGCGAGCTACGATCCCACCGACCGTGGCGTGGCGTATGCCAACCTGAGAGAGCGGCAAGAACGAGGCGAGATCGCCACTGGCCTACTCTACATTCAGGAGGACAGCGCGGACTTGCACGTCCGTGAGAAGACCGTGGCGACTCCTCTTCGAGATCTTCCCTTCGAGAGCCTCTGCCCGGGCAGCGCCGGCCTAGAGAAACTCATGGACGAGTACCTGTAGGGTGGTGGACGCCCCTCAAGCGAGCAGCTTTGTTGGTCTCATCTCTGACACCCACGGCCTCCTGCGGCCTGAGGTATTAACAGCACTCACGGGGAGCTCGCTCATTCTTCACGCAGGCGACGTCGGCGATCCCTCGATCCTCACGACACTGGAGAGGATCGCCCCAGTCAGGGCGGTTTACGGCAACACTGACGGCGGCGAGCTCCGGCGGCTGATGAATGAGACCGAAGTGGTCAGCGTCGCCAACGGCGTGGACGTCTACCTCCTCCACATCCTGGACGACCTCAACTTAGACGCGGCCGCAGCCGGGCTCCGAGCCGTGATTTACGGCCACACCCACACACCCAAGATCGAGCGCAGAGGCGCTGTGTTGTACGTGAATCCCGGTAGCGCTGGCCCCCGACGGCCAAACCTTCCTGTCACCCTGGCACGGATGTTCGTCGAGCACGATGGCCTACGGGTGGAGATCGTGGATCTCTTAGGGGATGTCACGGATCAGCGATGGTCTTGAGCGCGTGAACCGGGGTCACATGTACTTGTGTTCCACCGCTTTTTCGCGATGCTGAACTGATGGAAGAGTCCCGAAATCGAGCGGATCAGGTGCCGGTTTCAACCCCCGACCCACCGACCTCCTCCGACCCAGATCTGCCCTCCGACCCGTCCGGCCGTTACCTGGTCGGGCTCTCGCTCGGGGCGCTCGGTATCGTATACGGAGATATCGGTACGAGCCCCCTGTACGCGCTGCGAGAGTCCTTCAGCGCAGCGCACGGCGTGGTCCCGACTGTCGCCAACGTGATGGGAGTGCTCTCCCTGATTTTCTGGTCATTGATCGTTTTGATCTCGACGAAATATCTGATGTTCGTGCTACGGGCGGACAACCGTGGCGAGGGAGGCGTCTTAGCCCTCACGGCATTGGTCACGCCGGCCGGAGAGCTTCGGCGCGGTCGCAGGATCCTGGTCTTGCTCGGCCTGTTCGCTACCGCGCTCCTCTATGGTGAAGGGATGATCACGCCCGCGATCACGGTACTCTCCGCGGTTGAGGGGCTCGGGGTCGCCACGTCCGTGTTCGAGCCGTACATCATCCCGATCACGATCGGAATCCTGATCGCGCTTTTCTACTTTCAGCGC